>JADHED010003010.1_pt1 | contig 10720 bp, 6 predicted proteins | sample 8952041 | NCBI WGS metagenome assembly JADHED01 (sample SAMN16124423, study PRJNA663239) | bioreactor sludge metagenome | isolation source: sludge (control) | place: India:Bengaluru | collected 2018-09-08
GCAGAGCACGGCCACCGACACGCGCGCGTCGGGGAATCGCGCGAGGAAGGTCTGGTAACCGGCGGTCGACCCGCCGTGGCTCACCTCGCGCACGCCCTTGTAGGTGGTGACCGTGAGCCCCCGCGCGTACTCGTTCTCCGTGCCGTCGTTCAAGCGACCGCGCGTCTCGAGCCAGTCCACCAGCGCGCGGCCACCGACCTTCGGGTCGTCGAGGTTCGCGTTCCACCGCAGCAGGTCGTCCACCGTCGTCAGCAGGCCGCCGTTGCCCACCACGTCGGTGATCGACATGAAGGTCTGGGCGCCCTTGTCGCGGCTCTGGCGGTAGGCCGTCGCGCGGCCCTTGACCACCTGGCGGTGATCGACGCGCCACTGCGTGGAGGTCATCCCCAGCGGCGCGAACAGGCGCTGGTGGGAGAAGTCCTGGAACGACTGCCCCGACACGCGCGCGACGATGACGCCGAGCAGCGTGAAGGCCGTGTTGTTGTAGAGGTAGTGCTCGCCGGGCTCGAAGTTCAGGCGGCGCTGGCGGCTGACGAGATCGAGGATCTCGTCGATCGTGTGCACCGCCTCGCCCGGCGGGCGGCCGGCGATCGAGAGCAGCGGCCACTGGCTGCGCAGCCCGCTCGTGTGCGTCAGCAGGTGCTGAATGGTGATGCCCGCGGCGAACTCGGGCAGCTCCGGCACGTGCTTGCGGGCCGGGTCGGTCACCGCGAGCTTGCCGTCGAGCACGAGCAGGCCGATGGCGGCCGCGGTGAACTGCTTGGCCACCGACCCGGACTCGAAGATGGACGCTGGCGTCAGCGGGACACCGTACTCGAGGTTCGCCAGGCCGTACGCGCGGGTCAGCACGGTCGTGCCGTCGCGGCTCACGCCAACCGCGCACCCCGGACGGTCGGGCTGCGCCACGCCTTCGAAGACCTTGTCGACGCGCGCCGACGCGTCGGGAGCCAGCGCCGGGGTCTGGGCGGCCACGGGCCACGCCATCAGCAGCGCGAGGGCGGCGGCCGGAACTCGGGGCAGCAGGCGGCGCGCGGGGCGTGGCGAGCGGCTGGCGACCATGCGTGGACTCCTGCGGATGAGCGGAGGAAGCCGTCGTGGCGAACGTGTCGCGGGCGTGCCGTGCACGACCTCGGGGACGTACCGGCGCCGGGCAGGCGCGCGCGCCGCTCATTGTGCACCGGAAACGGGCACGCTCATCGGGCAGCGAAGCGCGCAGGTCGAGCGTGTCGAGGCGCTCGGCGGCCGCCGACGGCCCCCGGGTGGTGCGAGGGTGCGGCGCCGCCGATGGCGCGGCGCCGTCTTCGTGCAGGCCTCCCCATCGCGCCATCGTCCGAGTGGGGTGGCGGTCGCTTTCCTCTGCCCGATCGCGCGCAGCCACCGGTTCCTGGCGCGATGCCTCCTGGGCTATGCTCACGCTTCCACGTGCACAGGCGTCGAGCGCGGCGCGGGGCCGTATGAGGTCCCCTGCGCCCGATACACCAACGCCAGGCAGCTACCGGGGCGGCCAGTGATGACTCATCGACGGAGCGCTCGGGCACAGCGGGTGATCGTCGCTGCGTTGCTGGCGGCTGCGCTCGCTGCCTGCACGTCGACGGAGACGACGATGGACATCGCGAGGTTGAAGGAGTTCGGCGCGAAGTACACCGCCGCGTGGTGCAGCCAGGACGCCGCGAGCGTCGCGGCGTTCTTCGCGGAGAACGGGTCGCTGACGATCAACGACGGAGCGCCTGCCGTGGGCAGGCCGGCGATCACGGCCGCCGCCCAGGGGTTCATGACGGCGTTTCCGGACATGGTGGTGGCGATGGACGGCGTGAGCCTCGATGGCGGCCGGGCGGTGTACCGGTGGACGCTGACCGGCACGAACACGGGGCCCGGGGGAACCGGCAAGGCGGTCCGCATCAGTGGACGTGAAGAGTGGCGCTTCGGAGCAGATGGCCTGATTGCGGAATCCAGGGGCCACTTCGACGAGGCCGAGTACAACCGTCAGCTCGGCAAGTGACCGGACCACGGTCGTTGGCCATCGGCGCTCGACTCGGACCTCGTGAGGTCGTCGGCTCGCTCGGGGCCGGCCCCTCGACTCGCCCATGCCTGTAACCGCCGGCGCTCGACTCGGCCCCCACGACATCCCCGGCTCGCTCGGGGGCAGGCCCCTCGACTCGCCCATGCCTGTAACCGCCGGCGCTCGACTCGGCCCCCACGACATCCTCGGCTCGCTCGGGGCAGGTGGCCCTGCCTGCACTGACCGCGGCCGTCGGCCGCAGCTGCGGCGCGGCCTCGCCGCAGCCGACCTGGGAGGCCGCGCATGATCGGAGAGGTCCTTGGCCCGTATCGCGTCCTGTCGAAGGTCGGCGAAGGCGGCATGGGCGAGGTGTATCGCGCGCGCGACACGAAGCTCAATCGCGACGTCGCGATCAAGGTGCTGCCGCCGGCGCTCTCTGAGGACCCCGACCCTTCGACAGGCTCAGGGTCGCCCAGAGCGACGTCGAGGGGCGAGCGCGTGAGCCGGCTTCGTCGCGAGGCGCAGATCCTCGCCACGCTGAATCACCCGAACATCGCCGCGATCTACGGACTCGAGGAGGGGGCCCCTTCGGCAGGCCCCGGGCAGGCGGCGACGATCGCCCTCGCGATGGAGTACGTCGAGGGCGAGACCCTCGAGGAGCGGCTGCGACGCGGCGCGATCCCGGAGGATGAAGCCACGGCCATCGCGAAGCAGATCGCGGAGGCCCTCGAGGCAGCCCACGAGAAGGGCATCGTTCACCGCGACCTCAAGCCCGCCAACGTCAAGTTGACGCCCGACGGCAAGGTCAAGGTGCTCGACTTCGGTCTCGCCAAGGCCCTCGAAGGCGAGATGGCCGACGGCGCGGGCGGTCAGCTCTCTCACTCGCCCACCATGTCGCGGCACGCGACGGAGGCAGGTCTCATCCTCGGCACCGCCGCGTACATGTCCCCCGAACAGGCGCGCGGCAAACCCGTCGACAAGCGCGCCGACATCTGGGCGTTCGGCGTGGTGCTCTTCGAGATGCTGTCCGGAGCACGCCTGTTCACGGGGGACACCGTCTCCGACATCCTCGCCGCCGTGCTCACACGCGAGCCCGACTGGACGGCGCTTCCGGCCGCCACGCCACCCGCGCTCGTGCGGCTGTTACGGCGCTGCCTCGAGCGCGATCCGAAGAAACGCCTGCACGACATTGCCGATGCCCGCTTCGATCTGGACGACGCGGTGCTGACGGGCGGCGAGGGGCCTGGCCGCCAGGCCGCCACCGGCCCGGGTCCCGGCTCGCGCCGGCCGGCCTTCCTCGTCGCCGGAGCCCTGGCGCTGACGTTGCTCGGCCTGCTGGCCGGCGCGGTCGCCGAGCGCCGCCTGAATCCGCCTGCGTCGCCGGGCGCGTTCCGCCTGGCGACGGTCCTGCCGCTGGGCGACGACTTCGTGCAGCAAGCCTCGGGGTTCGCGATCAGTCCGGACGGAAGCACCGTGGTCTTCCGCCACACTCAGGACGGACATCGCGGACTCTTCCTGCGCTCGCTCGCCGAGTTGGAGCCGACGTTCATCCCCGGCTCGCAGGAGGGCGTCGGGCCCGTGTTCTCGCCCGACGGCAAGTCACTGGCGTTCTTCTCCATGCCGCAGGGGCCGAGGGGAGGCGGCCTCTACCGGATCAAGATCGAGGGAGGCGCTCCGTTTCACCTCGCGGAGACGGGAACGAGCGCCATGGCGGGATTCACCTTCGCCGGCCACTGGACCGCGGAGGGGCAGATCTACTTCTCCGGGTCCTCGCCCGTCATCCAGCGCATCTCGGCGGCGGGCGGCCCGGTGACCGCCGTCACCGTGCTGGACGAGGCCCGCGGCGAGCAGCGGCACGGCCAGCCCAGGGTGCTGCCCGGGGGCAAGGGCGTGCTCTATGTGGCCGTTGTCGGCGGGGCACGCCAGGACGTGATGGTCACCTCCAGCGACGGCGCCGTGGGACGCGTGCTGGTCAAGGGCGCCACCACGCCGCGGTTCTCCCCGACCGGGCACCTGCTGTTCGCGCTGGAGTCGACGATCTTCGCCGCCCCGTTCGACCTCGACGCGCTGGAACTGACCGGCGAGCCCTTCCCGGTCGCCGAGGGGCTCGAGGTCGCGGTCTACGGCAACTACCGTCATGCGAAGTTCGATCTGGCCGCCAACGGCACGCTCGCCTACGCCCTGGCCAGCGGGTCGAGGCGAACTGGCCAACTCGTCCTCGTCGATCGTCAGGGAAGAGCCACGCCGGCCTTCGAGGAGCCCGGCACGTATCTCGTCCCGCGGTTCTCGCCCGACGGTGGCCGTGTCGCCTACGCCGCCATCGACCAGGAGGCGGGCGAACGCGACGTCTGGATCGGCGATCTCCAGCGCGGCACGAGGACGCGCCTGACCCTGGGGAAGGGCGCCAACACCGACCCGATCTGGAGTCCAGACGGCCGGCTCATCACCTTCGCCTCGACGCGGGAGGGGGGCCTGATCAACCTCTTCTCGGTTCCCGCCGACGGGAGCGGCGAGGCGGTGCGCTTGACCAGGACGGCCGATGACGAGCGCGCCGTCTTCCCGCGCCGGTGGCTGCGCGATGGCAACGCCCTGGTGTTTCACGTGATCCGCGCCTCGGGCGACATCGGCCTCTGGCGGAAGGACTCGGGCGCGGAAGAGCGGTTGCTCGCGAACCCCTTCGACGAGCTCCAGCCCAGCCTGTCGCCCGACGAGCGCTTCCTGGCCTACGCGTCGGACGAGTCCGGGCGGCGGGAGGTGTACATCCGCGCCATGGGTGGCTCGGGGCGCCGTCTCCAGGTGTCGAGCGAGGGCGGCGACGAGCCGGTCTGGTCGCCGAGGGGCGACGAGATCTTCTATCGACGCGGCTCGCAGATGATCTCGGTCCCGGTCTCCACCAGAGGGGATCTGACCGTGGGCGCGACGTCGGTCCTCTTCGACGTCCCCTTCGACGTCGACCCGTTCAACAACGACGCCACCAACTACGACGTCAGCAGGGACGGGCAGCGTTTCATCATGGTCAGGCGCGCGATCGAACCCGGCCGTGCCCGCCAGCAGCTCAACCTCGTGGTGAACTGGACCGAATCACTGAAGCGCCTCGCCCGCGAGAAGTAGGTGGCCGGATCGTGATCCTCCAACCAGGGCGGGTTCCCTCGGGGTAGGCGGCCCGCCTCCGCTGACCGCTCGCTTCGCTCGCGGCGTCGGCGCGTCCACCGTCCTGCACCATTGCCGACAGTCTGCTCCGAGTGCCGACTGTCGCCCGAGGCGGGCGGGCACCGCCGGAACGACGACTCCCCTATCATGGAGACCTCGAAACAGGGACTTCGGTGTCCAGGGGGACCGCCGCCCATGAAGTGGCTCGCTCGAGGCGCACTGGCGCTGCTCGTCGTCTACGGCTCGTGGTTCGCGGTCGTGCTCGGGGCGATGACCCGCACGCCCGATCAGTTCGGGCAGTTCATGCGGCACGTGCCCGCCGCGCTCGTGTGGGCCCCGCTGCCCGCGAAGCGGATGTGGCTGTGGGCGCGACAGGGGTCGCTTCGCGAAGGCGACGTCGCGCCGGACTTCACCCTGCCGACGCTCGACCACACCAGCCACGTGTCGCTCTCGTCGCTGCGGGGAAGGCCGGTCGTGCTCGTCTTCGGCAGCTACACCTGACCGCCGTTCCGCCGGGCGGTGCCCGCGCTCAACGACCTCTACCGGAGATATGGCGACCGCGCCGCGTTCTACGTCATCTACATCCAGGAGGCCCATCCCATCGACGGGTGGCAGGTCCAGGACAACGTGCGCGACGAGGTCCTCCTCGCCAGGACCACGGACGCCGGCGAGCGCAAGGAGGCCGCCTCCATGTGCGTGCGGAAGCTGGGCATCGACCTGCCCGCGGTGATCGACGGGCCGGACAACCGTGTCGAACAGGCCTACACCGGCTGGCCCGACCGGCTCTACGTCGTCGACGCCGACGGGCGCGTGGCGCACAAGAGCGCGGCCGGGCCCTTCGGGTTCGAACCGGCGAACGTGGAGGACACCCTGAGACGCCTGCTGGTCATCACGGGCCCGTAGGAGCGGCTGCACCCGCACGACCGTTGTAGCGCGCGAGGTACCGGACGGTCACCGCCGCGTGGAGCCGATCGGCATCCACGAAAGCGACACGGGCGCCGCCGTTCTGGCCGACAGCGCGTTGACGCCGCAGACCGCGAGCACGCCGCTGCCCTCGCCGCTCCCGCCCTTGCGCGTCGGGGGGCGACCGGCCTAAGCTCTGCCGTTCCACAACTCAGGGTCGGGGCAACGGCCATCCCGGTCGAAGCCGGTTTCTGTCGGGGGAGTGTGTATGAAGAGAGTCCTTTCCGCAGTGACGGCTGCCGCACTGGTGTGCGGGGCCGCGGTGACGGCGTCGGCCCAGCAGGCGCCGCCCGCCCAGCCGGACGTCCACGTCGTGGTCAGCTACTTCAAGGCTGCGCCCGGCCAGGCCGAGGCCTACCGGGAGTACCTGTCGACGTTCTCGAAGAAGTTCTACCAGGAGATGTTGAAGACGCAGCCGAGCCTGATGCACTGGAGCGCCGCGCAGGTGATGTTCCCTGGCGAGCACGCCGCGTACGACTTCGTCAGCGCCGCCGTGTATGCCGGCCCGCCGCCCGAGCCCTCGACCCCCAGCGACGCGTTCTTCCAGCAGGTGACGGGCATGTCGCGTGCCGACACCATGAAGCGTCTCGACTCCCTGCGGACGCCGGTGGGCGGCGAGCTGCTGCGCCGTCTCGGCACCGCCGGGACCCCGGGCACCCTCGCCGAGGGCGACTACCGGATCGTCACGACGGTGAAGGTCAAGCCCAACATGGGGTCGGAGTTCAGCGCCTTCGTGTCCGGCCAGCAGCAGGCCGTGCTGCAGGTGCGCGCTGCCAACGGCGAGTTCAAGAGCTGGAGCGGCTGGATGCGCGTGTTCCCGGCGGGAGCTGGCGAGCGCTACGACGCGCTGACGGCCATGTACTTCAAGGACCTCGCGAGCGCGGTGAAGGGCCTCGACGGCACCAAGGCGCTCGACGCGTTCGTCAAGGCGCATCCCGGGAAGAACTACGCGACCTACGTCAACGACATGCGCGACTACGCGGAGGCGGTCGGGCGAGCCCTGCACCGCGTGGTGGCGCTGGTCGAGCGCCCCGCCGCGACGGCGCCGAAGCCTTCGGCGCCGTAGGGCTGCACGCCCGCGCGACAAGACCGGCCCGGCAGGTGGGGGGACTCCCTGCCGGGCCTTCGATCGAACCCCGCAACGGGTCGAACGTGGCCGTCTGGCGGACGAGCGCACCCTCGGTGCACCGCATCGACGGAAGACCCGACCTGCGCAAGGCCCGCCCCACCTCCTGGCGGCCGTGGCGGTGCGGTGACAGATCGGTCGACTCATCGCCGAGCCCGCCCGGGCTGACGAGGCGACCAGCGTACGCGGCCCGTGTAGGGCGGCGGAGTTGACGCGCCGACGCGCGCGCGCGCCTCGAACCCGGTGGGTCGACTCACCATCGCATGCACCAGCCGCCAGCGTCGCCCCGCCGGCGCCCATCGAGGCGGCCGGGCTATCCTTGGCGGTCATGACCCGATCGGTGTCACCTGTTCGGCATCCCCGCGGATCCCGCTGGGCGCTGGCCGCCCTGGTGGTGTGCACTCTCTCGTTGCCGCAGGGCCAGCTGGCGTGGTCCCCGTCGGGCCCGCCCGACGCGTCGACGGCCGGTGCCTCGACGCCCCGCGCGCAGCCGGCTCCTGTCGACGCCGCACCGCTCGACCTCGCCCGCGCCCGCGCGCACTGGGTGACCCGCGACCTGCTGTTGTGGGACGTCGCGCAGATCCCGCAGGGATCCGAGGTGCGCCTGCACCACGACGACGCGGCAGCGTTGCGCCTCGCGCCCACGGGCATCGCGGGCGGAACGTCGTTCGCGCTGACGCCCGAACCGGCGGGCGTGCCCGCCGCGGTGCGCGAGCGGTTCCCGCACCTCGCCCGCTACGCGGCCTTCCGGCTGCCCGCGGACCGGGTGCAGGAGGTGCCCGCACTCCTTCGCGGACAGATCGCCGTGTCGGTGCGCGACGCCCAGGGCCGGCTCGCGGCCGCCACTGGCGTGCAGGTGCCGGGCGTGCTCGACGACGTGTTCCGCTACGACGGCCCGCTCGGTCCGGCTTTCGAGAACGGCGAGGCCGTCCTCCGCCTGTGGGCGCCCACCGCGCAACGCGTCGTCCTCCACCTCCACGAGACGTCGGACCCGTCGAGCGCACCCGCCGCCACGCTTCCCATGGCGCGTGACGAGGCGACGGGCGTGTGGACCGCCAGGCCCGAGGCCAGGTGGCGCGGGCGCTTCTATGCCTTCGCGGTGACGGTCTTCACCCGCGCCACCAACCGCATCGAGACCAACGTGGTCACCGATCCCTCCTCGGTGAGCCTGTCGACCAACAGCCGGCGGAGCCAGTTGGTGGACCTGGCCGATGCCTCCCTTGCGCCCGAGGGCTGGGGCTCGCTCGCGAAGCCGGCGCTCGACGCCCCGGAGGACGCCGCGATCTACGAACTGCACGTGCGTGACTTCAGCGCGAGCGACCAGACGGTGCGGCCCGAATGGCGGGGCACCTACCTCGCGTTCACGGAGGTGACCTCCGACGGCATGCGCCACCTCTCGTCGCTGGCCGCCGCGGGGCTGACGCACGTCCACCTGCTGCCGACCTACGACATCGCCACGATCGACGAGGACCGCGCGACATGGCAGTCGCCGGGTGACCTGTCGGGCTTCCCGCCAGACGCCGTCGAGCCGCAGGCGCGCGTGAGCGCCGTGCGCGATCGCGACGGCTTCAACTGGGGCTACGACCCCTGGCACTACGACGTCCCCGAAGGCAGCTACGCCACCGGTCCGGACGGCACCGCGCGCATCCGCGAGTTCCGGGCGATGGTGGCCGCGCTGAACCGCGCCGGCCTCCGCGTGGTGCTCGACGTGGTCTACAACCACACGACGGCGTCCGGACAGGACGCGCGATCGGTGCTGGACCGGATCGTCCCCGGCTACTACCACCGGCTGGACGCCGACGGCGCGGTCGAGACGAGCACGTGCTGCCAGAACACCGCGACCGAGCACGCGATGATGGAGAAGCTGCTCGTGGACTCGGTGGTGTCGTGGGTGCGGCACTACAAGGTCGACGGCTTCCGCTTCGATCTGATGGGCCATCACCTGAAGCGGAACCTCACCCGGGTGCGCGCCGCGCTCGACGCGCTGACGCCCGCGCGCGACGGCGTGGATGGCCGGCAGATCTACGTGTACGGCGAGGGCTGGGACTTCGGCGAGGTGGCCCGCAACGCCCGCGGCGTCAACGCCACGCAGTTGAACATGGCGGGCACCGGCATCGGCACCTTCAACGACCGGCTCCGTGACGCGGCACGCGGCGGCGGCGCCATGACGGGCCTGCAGGCGCAGGGCTTCCTCACGGGGTTGTTCACCGACCCCAACGCGATCGACCAGGGCACGCGCGAGGCGCAGCGCGACCTGCTGCTGGATCACCAGGACCGCATCAAGGTGGGGCTGGCCGGGAACCTGCGCGACGTGGTGCTCGAGGACCGGCACGGGCGGCGTGTCCGTGGCGACGCCATCGACTACAACGGGGCGCCGGCCGGCTATGCCGACGACCCGCAGGAGACGGTGAACTACGTCGAGGCGCACGACAACGAGACGCTGTGGGACGCCATCCAGCTGAAGTCGTCGGCCGCGACCGGCGTCGACGGCCGCGTGCGCATGCAGATGCTCGGGGTCGCCCTCGTCGCGCTCGCGCAGGGCGTGCCGTTCTTCCACGCGGGCGGGGAGCTGTTGCGGTCGAAGTCCCTGGATCGCAACAGCTACGACTCGGGCGACTGGTTCAATCGGCTCGACTTCACGGGCCGCAGCAACAACTGGGGCGTGGGGCTGCCGCCCGCGCACGACAACGAGAAGGCGTGGGCGATCCACCGGCCGCTGCTGGGCGACACGTCGCGCCGCGTCGGCGCGCCGCACATCCAGCTGGCCGCCGCGCACATGCGGGAGATGCTGGCCATCCGCCGCAGTTCGCCGCTCTTCCGGCTGCGCAGCGCGCCGGAGGTCGGTGCGCGGCTGCGCCTGCTCAACGGTGGACCGGCCCAGGTGCCCGGCGTCATCGCGTACGTGCTCGACGATGAGGCCGGGGCGCTCGACCCCAGGTGGAAACGCCTCCTGGTGGTGTTCAACGCGGCGCCCGGGCCGGTTTCGCTGTCCGACCCCTCGCTCGCCGGGCGGTCGATGGTGCTGCACCCCGTCCAGCAGGCCTCCGCCGACACCGTGGTGCGCGGCGCCGCCTTCGACCGCGGCGCCCGCACCGCCGCGGTCCCGGGTCGCACCACGGCCGTCTTCGTGGAGCCTCGGTAAGGGTTGGGGTCAGACCTTGAATTTCAACATCGACGCGGCGCCCGGATTCAGGGCTGTTTCCGTGACGTTGGCCGGCGGGAACGACGAATCGCCCGGTCCACCCCGCGTCGCCCGCACGGCGCCGCGCCGGGGGGCCCAGCGTGGGTTGGGGTCAGACCTTGAATTTCAACATCGCCGCGGAGCCCGGATTCCGGGCTGTCTCCGTGACGTTGGCCGGCGTGAACGACGAATCGCCCGGCCCCCACCCGCGTCGCCCGCACGGCGCCGCGCCGGTGGGCCCAGCGCGGGTTGGGGTCAGACCTTGAATTTCAACATCGACGCGGCGCCCGGATTCAGGGCT
>JADHED010003011.1_pt1 | contig 10719 bp, 9 predicted proteins | sample 8952041 | NCBI WGS metagenome assembly JADHED01 (sample SAMN16124423, study PRJNA663239) | bioreactor sludge metagenome | isolation source: sludge (control) | place: India:Bengaluru | collected 2018-09-08
CCCGGGGCCCCGGTCACCGGCGCCCCGGTCACCGGCGCCGACGCGGTCGCCGCCCACGCCTTCGAGACCGCGCGCGTGGCCGCCCGCGCCGTCGGCGCCGCGACGCGCGACCCGGCCCTCCGGCGGGCGGTGATCGAGGCGGCGCTGCTCGCCGACGTCGGGCTCTCGGGACCCTGCGCGGCGATCCTCGCGGCGCCGCGGCGTCTCGACGAGGAGGAGCGCCGCGCGGTGCGGCGGCACGTCGAGACCGGCGCGGCGTGGCTGCTGGCGACCCCCGGCGTGCCGGACCTCTGCGGCGTCGTGGCGCTCGAGCACCACGCGCGGCGCGACGGCGGCTATCCCGTCCTGTCCCGCGCCCCGCACCCGGTGTCGCGGCTCGTCGCGGCCTGCGACACGTGGTCCGCGCTGATCCGGCCGCGGCCCTGGCGCCCGGCGCTCGACCCCGGCGACGCGCGGGCGCTGCTGCGGCGGCTCGCCGCGCGCGGCCTCGACCCCGAGGCGGTCGCGTGGGTGCTGGACGTTTCCGCGTAGGGCGGCGCCTCACGACGCGGCGGACCCTCCGCCGCGGCCCTACAATGGTCCGGTGCAAAAGGAACTGGAGGTCGCGCTCGATCTCGCCCGCCGCGCGGGCGACGAAATCCTCGACGTGTATTACGGCCCGTTCGAGCACGAGGAGAAGGACGGGGGAGAGGGGCCCGTCACCGAGGCGGACCGGCGGGCCGACCGGCTGATCCGCGACGGCCTCGCCCGCGCGTTCCCGGCCGACGGGCTGCTCACCGAGGAGCACCCGGACGACCTCGCCCGCCTGGGCAGCGCGCGGGTCTGGATCGTGGACCCGCTCGACGGCACGCGGCAGTTCGTCCACCGCGACGGCGAGTTCGCCGTGATGATCGGCCTCGCGATCGGCGGCCGCGCCGTGCTCGGCGTCGTCGCGCTCCCCTGCGAGCACCTGACGTACGCCGCGGCCGAAGGCATGGGCTGCGTCGAGATCGACGGCGAGGGGCGCCGGCGCCGCCTGGTGCTGGATCCCGCGCCGCCGGACGGCGCGCCGCTCACCGTGACGATCAGCCGGTCGCACTACGGCAGCCGCACCCGCCGCGTCGTGGAGTCCCTCGGGCCGACGCGGCTCCTCACCTCGGGGTCGGTCGGCCGCAAGGCGGCGCTCGTCGCCTCGGGCCAGGCCGACCTGTACGTCAACATGAGCAGCCGCTCGCGCCACTGGGACGCGTGCGCGCCCGAGGTCGTCGTGCGCGAGGCGGGCGGCGCGTTCCGCGATGCGCGCGGGCGCGAGATCGTCTACAACACGGAACAGACCCGGAACACGGCGGGCCTGATGGCCTGCCGCCGCGCGCTGCTCGAGCGCGTGGTGGGCGCCACGACGGCCGTGTTCGATGCCCCCTGAGGACGCCCCGCGATGCACGCCCGCTCCGACGAACCCTCGCTCGAGGCGCTGATCGCCGCGCTGTCGGCGCCCGGGGCCCTGCCCGGCGCCGGCGACGGCCTCACGCAGGTCGTGCAGACGCACATCAGCGCGGTCTTCCTGACGCGCGAACACGCGTTCAAGCTCAAGAAGCCGGTCGACTTCGGCTTCCTCGACTTCTCGACCGCCGAGAAGCGGCAGCACTTCTGCCGCGAGGAGCTGCGGCTGAACCGGCGGCTCGCGCCCGAGATGTACGTCGGGCTCGCCCCGGTGTGGCACCGGCCCGGCGGCCGGGTCGAGGTCGGGCCCCCGGTCGAGAACCCGCCGCCGTGCGACGAGCTGCTCGTCGCGATGACCCGGCTCCCGCAGGAGCGGATGATGGACCGCCTGCTCGCGGCGGGGGGCGTCGAGCCGGTCCACATGGAGCGCCTGGCGCGGCTGGTGTCTGCGTTCCACGCGCGGGCCGACCGCGGCCCCGACGTCGAGCGCCACGGGACGCGCGAGGCGGCGGGCCGGCTCGCGATCGAGAACTTCGACCAGACCGAGCGCTTCTGCGGGACGCTCTTCGACGCCGGCGAGCACCGGCGGATGCGCGGCCGCACGCTGCGCTTCCTCGAGTCGCGCGAGCGGCTGTTCGCGGGCCGGCTCAAGGACGGGCGCGTCCGCGAGGGGCACGGCGACCTGCACGCGCCGAACATCTGCATCGCGGCGGACGGCCGGCCGATCGTCTACGACTGCATCGAGTTCGCGGCCGCGTACCGCTGCTTCGACGTCGCCTCCGAGGTCGCGTTCCTCGTGATGGACCTCGACGCGCGGGGGCACGCGGGGCTCGCCGAGGCGTTCCTCGACGCCTACCGCGCGCAGGCGCAGGACGCGACGCTCGACGCGATGCTGCCCTTCTACCGCACCTACCGCGCGATGGTGCGCGCGAAGATCTCGGCCCTGACGGCCTCCGCGGCCGAGGTGCCGGCGGCGCTGCGGGAGCGCGAGACCGCGCAGGCGCGGGCGCTGTTCGCGCTCGCCGAGCGCACCTCGCGCGGCATGCTGCCGCCCGCGCTGATCGTGCTCTCGGGCCTGACGGGGGTGGGGAAGACGGTCGTCGCGCGCGCGCTCGGCCACGCGGCGGGGCTCGAGCCGCTGGAGACCGACCGGATCCGGAAGAAGCTCGCCGGGCTCGACCCGGACAAGCCGGCCCCGGCCCCCGCGGGCAGCGGCATCTACACGCAGGCGATGACCTTCGCGACGTACCGCACGCTCGCGCGCGAGGCGGCCACGCGGCTCGAGCGCGGCGAGGGGGCGCTCGCGGTCGGCACGTTCGTCACGCGCGGGCAGCGCGAGACGGTCCGCGAGGCGGCGCGCGAGGCGCGCGTGCCGCTGCTGTTCGTGCGGCTGCAGGCCCCCGAGGACGTCGTGCTGGCGCGGCTCGCGGCCCGGCCGCCCGGCGCGTCCGACGGCGACGCGGCGGTCTACCGCGCGATGGTCCAGCGCGAGGACCCGCCGGACGAGATCCCCGCCGGCGAGCGGCTGGAGCTCGACGCGTCGGCGCTGACGCCGCCGGAACTGGCCGACGCCGTGCTCGCCCGCCTGCACGCCCCCTACGAGTCCTGATCCGGGCCTCGGTGTTCGTGGGGGCGGGGCTACGCCCCGCCCGGGCGGGGCCTAGCCCCGTCCCCACGGGGTCAGGGGAGCAGGTCAAGAGAGGGCGACCGAGCGGCCGAGCTCGTGCAGGTCGCTCATCACGAACGCGCCCGGGGTGGCGAGCAGCTCCCGCAGCGACGCGCTGCCCGTCGGGACCAGCACGTGCCGCACGCCCGCCTCGCGCGCCGTCAGGACGTCGAGCGGCATGTCCCCGACGTAGATCGCCTCGTCCGCGGTGACGCCGAGCCCGCGCAGCGCGCGGCGCAGCATCGTCGGCTCCGGCTTGGGCGGGACGTCGAGGTCCGGGCCGAGCACCAGCGGCACGGCCTCGCCGAGGTCGACCTGCGCGACGATGCGCGCGCCGAAGCGCGCCGGCTTGTTGGACGCGACGGCGAGCCGGAAGCCGCGCCGCGCGAGGTCGAGCGGCACCGCGGGCACGCCGTCGAGCGCCCGCGTCCCGGCGGCGAAGACCTGCTCGTACGTGGCGCGGAACACCCGCACGCCCTCGGCGACGTTGTCGGCGCCGAGGTGCTGCGCGACGAGGTTCTCGAGCCCGTGGCCGACGTCGCGGCGGACCTGCTCGAGCGTGACCGGCTCCTTCCCGAAGGCGGCGCGCGCGGCGTTCAGCGACGTGGCGATCGGGCCGTAGGAGTCGACGAGTGTCCCGTCGAGGTCGAAGACGAGGGCGCGACAGCGGAGCACGGGCGCGATGGTATCATCCCCGGCTAACCCTCCGAGGATCCCCATGCCCACCCAGAAGATCCCCGTCGCCATCCTCGGCGCGACTGGCCTCGTCGGGCAGCGCCTCGTCCTGCGGCTCGCCGATCACCCGTGGTTCGAGCTCGTCGGGCTCGCGGCCTCCGGGCGGAGCGCGGGCCGGCCCTACGCCGAGGCCGTCGACTGGAAGCTGCCGGGGGCCGTCCCCGAGTCGGTGGCGGACAGGGTCGTGGTGCAGGCGGACCCCGGCGCCGTGACGGCGCCGCTCGTGCTCTCGGCGCTCGACGCGTCCGTCGCGGGGGAGGTCGAGGAGGCGTTCGCCGCCGCCGGGCGGGCCGTCGTCAGCAACGCGAAGAACCACCGCATGGGCCCGGACGTGCCGCTCGTGGTGCCCGAGATCAACGCCGACCACCTGGCGCTCGTCGCCGCGCAGCGCGCGCGCCGCGGCGGGGACGGCTTCATCGTCACGAACCCGAACTGCTCGACGATCGCGCTCGTGCTCGCGCTCGCGCCGCTGCACGCGGCCGCGCACGTCCGGCGCGCCGTCGTCTCCACGATGCAGGCGTCGTCGGGCGCGGGCTACCCGGGCGTGCCGTCGCTCGACCTGATCGACAACATGATCCCGTACATCGGCGGCGAGCAGGACAAGATCGAGACCGAGCCGCGCAAGATCCTGGGGCGCTGCGACGGCAGCCGGGTGGAGTTCGCGCCGGTGACCGTCTCGGCGCAGGTCCACCGCGTGCCCGTGCTCGACGGCCACATGATCTCCGTCAACCTCGAGACCGAGTGGACGCTGACCCCGGACGACGCCTGCGCGCTGCTCGCGGCGTACCGCGGCGAGCCGCAGGAGAAGCGGCTCCCGTCGGCGCCGGAGCAGCCGATCGTCGTGGACATGCGCAAGGACCGGCCGCAGCCGCGCCTCGACCGCGACGCGGGCCGCGGCATGGCGATCGTCGTCGGCCAGGTGCGCCCCTGCCCGGTGCTCGGCCTGCACCTCGAGGTGCTCGGGCACAACACCGAGCGCGGCGCGGCGGGCGGCACGCTGCTCGTGGCCGAGCTGCTCGCGGGCCGCGGGCTCGTGCCCGGCTTCGCCGCCGGCCCGGGGCCGGGGCCGGGTTCCGGTCCTGGTCCGGGTGCGGGCGCGGAGCGCGCGCCTTGATCGTCATGAAGTTCGGCGGGACCAGCGTGGACGGTCCCGCCCGCATGGGCGGGGTGGCCCGGATCGTGGCGGCGCGGCTCGACGAGCAGCCGGTCGTCGTCACCTCCGCCATGGCCGGGGTCACGAACACGCTGGTCCGGCTGCTCGACATCGCCGTCGGCGGCGACCGCGCGGCGCTGGAGGCCGAGATCGAGTCGCTGCGCGCCCGCCACCTCGAGACGGCCGCCGCGATCGCGCCGGGCGACGCCGGGCTGGTCGAGACGCTCGAGAGCCAGTTCCGCGAGCTGCGCGTGCTGCTCCGCGGCGTGCGGCTCGTCGGCGCGTCCACGCCGCGCTCGGCCGACGCCGTGCTCGGGTTCGGCGAGATGCTGGCGCAGAACCTGCTGGTCGCGGCGATGGGCCGCGCGGGCGCGCCGGCCGTCGCGGTGGACTCGCGCGAGGTCGTGGTCACCGACGACCGCTTCGGCTCGGCGCAGCCCGACGTCGCCGAGACCGCCGGGCGCGGCCGCGAGCGCGTGCTGCCGCTCGTCGCGGACGGGCGCGTCCCGGTGCTGGGCGGCTACCTCGGGGCGACGGCCGACGGCATCCCGACGACGCTCGGCCGCGGCGGCTCCGACCTGTCGGGGTCCGTCCTCGGGCTCGCGCTCGGCGCGTCCGTGGTCGAGATCTGGACCGACGTGGACGGGATGCTCACCGCCGACCCGCGGCTGGTGCCCGAGGCGCGGCTGCTCGCGCGCGTGACGTTCCGCGAGGCCTCCGAGCTCGCCGGCTTCGGCGCGAAGGTCCTGCACCCCGCCTCGCTCGACCCCGCGATCCAGGGCGGGCTCGAGGTCGTCATCCGCAACACGATGGCGCCCGGGCGGCCGGGCACCCGGATCGGCCCGTCGGGCAGCACCGGCGCCGAGGTCCGCGCCGTCGCGACGCTCGGCGGCCTCGAACTGGTCGCGCTGCGCGCGCCGGGGCGCCTGCGGGTCGGCGGGTTCCTGCCCGACGTGCTGGGCCGCCTCGACGCGGCCGGGCTCCTGCCTGCGCTGATCCACATGGGGCCGCTCGGCCTCGAGTTCGCGCTGCCGCAGGGGGCCGCCCTCGAGGCCGTCGTGCCCAGCCTGCAGGAGCTCGGCAAGGTGCTGCGCGAGCGGGACGTGGGCATGGTCGCGGTGGTCGGCGAGGGGATGAGCGGGCGCCCGGACGTCTGGGCGCGCGTGATCGACGTCGCACGCGGCTTCGCCGTGCGCCGCGTCGGCCAGAGCCCGCGGGGCTCGTCGCTCGTGCTGATGGTCGAGGAACGCGACCGCGCCGCGCTGGTGCGGGCGCTGCACCAGGCGCTGCTCGCCGCGTAGGAGAGAGGACCATGAAGGCCCCGCGCCCGCTCCGGGTGGCCCTGGTCGGCTACGGCAAGATGGGCCGCGCGCTCGAGGCGACGGCGCTCGCGCGCCGCCACGCGATCGCGCGCCGGATCGACCCGACCGCGCCCGGCGCCCACGCGCCGCGCGTCACGCCCGAGGCGCTCGCCGGCGTGGACGTCGCGTTCGAGTTCAGCGCGCCGCGCGCCGCGTACGAGAACGTGCTGGCGCTGCTCGCGGCGCGCGTGCCCGTCGTCAGCGGGACGACCGGGTGGTCCGCGCAGGTGGACGAGGCGCGCGCGAAGGCGAAGGAGCTCGGCGTCGGCTTCCTCTGGTCGCCGAACTACTCGCTCGGCGTGCAGCTGACGTTCCGCCTCGCCGAGCGGGCGGCGGCCTGGTTCGGCGCGCTGCCCGGCTTCGCGCCGTACCTCGTCGAGGAGCACCACGCGGGGAAGGCCGACGCGCCCTCCGGCACCGCGCGGCGGCTGGCCGACATCCTGGTCGCGCGCACGCCGGGCAAGCAGCGCTGGGACACCGCTCCCGCGGACGGCCCGGTCCCGCCGGAGGTGGTCCCGGTCGCCTGGATCCGCGCCGGCGCGATCCCCGGCACGCACCGCGTGGGGTTCGACGCGGCGGGCGAGACGGTCGAAATCGTCCACCGCGCCCGCGACCGCGCGGTGTTCGCGGCGGGCGCGGTGCTGGCCGCGGAGTGGGTCGTGGACCGGCAGGGGCCCTGCACGATGGACGAGATGCTGGACGACATCCTCGGCTGAACGCGCAAGGCAAGATGTGTGGGGGCGGGGCTCCGCCCCGCCCGAACAGGAGCTCAGCCCCGCCCGAGGGGCTCCGCCCCGCCCGAACAGGAGCTCAGCCCCGCCCGAGGGGCTCCGCCCCGCCCGGACAGGAGACAGCGGCATGGCGATCGAGCTGAAAGGCGTCTTCACGGCCCTGGTCACGCCGTTCACGCAGGACGGCGCCCTCGACCTCGACGCGTTCGCGGCGCACGTGAAGCGGCAGATCGCCGGCGGCGTCCACGGGCTCGTGCCCTGCGGCACGACGGGCGAGACGCCGGCGCTCGAGGACGCGGAGTGGGAGCAGGTCGTCGGCCTCACGGTGCGGCTCTGCCGCGAGCACGGCGGCGCGCGGCGCCCGCTCGTGATCCCCGGGACCGGCTCGAACAACACGCCGCACTCGGTGCGGCGCACGGTCCGGGCGCGCGAGCTGGGCGCGGACGCGGCGCTCGTCGTCACGCCGTACTACAACAAGCCCAACCCCGACGGGCTCGTCGAGCACATGCGGCGGGTCGCCGGCGAGTCGGGGCTCCCGCTCGTGCTGTACAACGTCCCCGGCCGCACCGGCCTCAACGTGCTGCCCGACCTCGTCCTGCGCATCGCCGGGGTCCCCGGCGTGGCCGCGGTCAAGGAGGCCTCGGGCCAGCTCGCGCAGGCGCAGGCGATCCTCGAGACGCGCCCGGCGGGGTTCGCCGTGCTGTCGGGGGAGGACGAGCTGACCTGCGCGATGACGCTGATGGGCGGCGACGGCGTCATCTCGGTCATCTCCAACGTGGACCCCGCCGGCACCGTGCGCCTCGTCGAGGCGGCGCTGGCCGGCGACGCCGCGGCCGCGCGGCGCGAGCACTACCGGCAGCAGGCGCTCATCCGCGCGCTGTTCTGCGAGACGAACCCCGTCCCGTGCAAGGCCGCTCTCGCCCGGCTGGGACACATGCGGGACGCCGTCCGCCCGCCGCTCGCCGCGGCGTCCGAGGCGACCCGCGGCCGGATCGCCGAGGCGCTCGACCGCGCCGGGATCACGCGCGGCGCCTGACACGCGCCGGCTGGACACGGGGCGGCGCGCGCCGCCCCCACGCACCTCCTGGACACGCGCGGCGCCTGACACGCGCCGGCTGGACACGGGCGGCACGCGCCGCCCCCACGCACCCCTGGAAGGGCCTGAACGATGAACTCGCTGAAGGAACGCGTGGACCTGCTCGCCGCACAGGGCGAGAGCGCCGACCGCACGGACGTGCGGACCACCGTCGCGGAACTGCTCGCCGCGCTCGAGGCGGGGGAGGTCCGCGCCGCCTCGCCGGAGGGGGACGGCTGGGCGATCCACCCCTGGGTGCGCGTCGGCATCCTGCTCGGGTTCCGCTACGCCGACGTGGTGCGGGTCGAGGCCGGCGGCGCGTTCGGCTTCTCGGACAAGCACCTGTTCCTGCCGCGCCATCCCGCGTCGATGCCCGGCGCGCGGCTCGTGCCGGGCGGCAGCGCGGTGCGGCGCGGCGCGCACATCGGCCAGGGCGTGATCCTGATGCCGCCCTGCTACGTCAACGTCGGCGCGTACGTGGACGAGGGCTCGATGATCGACTCGCACGCCCTCGTCGGGTCCTGCGCGCAGATCGGGCGCAAGGTGCACCTGTCCGCGGGCGCGCAGATCGGCGGCGTGCTGGAACCCCCCGGCGCGGCGCCGGTCATCGTCGAGGACGACTGCTTCGTGGGCGCGCTGGCCGCGCTGCTCGAGGGCGTGCGGGTCTGCCGCGGCGCGGTGATCGGCGCGGGCGTGATCCTGACCGCCTCGACGCCGGTCTACGACATCCCGCGCCAGCGCGTGCTGCGCGCCGACGAGCGCGGCGTGCTGACCATCCCCGAGCGGGCCGTCGTCATCGCCGGCTCGCGCCCGGCCTCGGACGCCTGGGCCCGCGAGCAGGGCGTGCGGCTGTCGTCGCCCGTGATCATCAAGGACCGCGACGAGAAGACGCAGGCGCGCGCGGCCCTCGAGGACGCCCTGCGCTGACCGCCGGAGACCGCCCGCCATGCCCCGTCACTCGAACCGCGTCAGCACGCTGCGGCGCTCGCTGATCCGCGAGATCTTCGAAAGCGCCCCGAAGGACGCCCTGAACCTCGGACTCGGGCAGCCGGACCTCGACCCGCCGCTCGTGCTGCGGCAGGCCCTCTGCCGCGCCGCGAGCGAGGGCCCCTCGGGCTACGGGCCGACGGCGGGCGACCGCGCGCTGCGCGACCTCGTCGGCGCGCGCTACGCCGCGCTGGGGTTCGCGCGCGGCGGCGACGACGTGATGATCACGCTCGGCTGCCAGGAGGCGACCTTCGCCGCGCTGGCCTGCCTGCTCGACCCGGGCGACGAGGTGCTGATCCCGGACCCCGGGTTCCCGGGCTCGGTGTCCGCCTCGCGCGTGCTCGGCGCCGAGCCCCGGCGCTACCCACTGCGGCCCGGGAACGGCTTCCACCTCGACCCCGACGAGGTCCTGGGGAGGATCGGGCCGCGCACGCGGGCGGTCGTCGTGATCACGCCGTCGAACCCGACCGGCACGGTCGAGCCGCGCGCGACGCTCGACGCGCTCGTCGCGGGCACCGCCGAGCGCGGCGTCGCGCTGCTGATCGACGACACCTACACGGAGCTGTCGTGGCTCTCGGACGGCCCGGCGCCGGGTGCGCCCGGGACGCCGGAGGGGCACGTCGTCGTCTGCGGCGGGCTGTCGAAGTCCGTCGCGCTGACCGGCTGGCGCGTCGGCTGGGTCGTCTGCCCGGACGCCGAGTTCATGCCGCGGGCGATCGCGATGCAGCAGCAGATCCTGACCTGCCCGGCCACGCCGATCCAGATCGCCGCGCGCGAGGCGTTCACGCCCGCCGGCGAGGCCGGCGCGCGCGAGATCAAGGCCCGCTTCCGGGCCCGCCGCGACCTCGTCGAGCGCGTGCTCGGCGGCGCGGGCGTGCGCCTCGCGCCGCTCGAGGGCGCGTTCTACGCCTGGTGCGACGCGTCGCGCGCGGGCGGTGGGATGGCCTTCGCGAAGCGCCTGCTCGACGAGGAGAAGATCGTCGTCATCCCGGGCGTCGCGTTCGGCGAGCAGGGCGCCGACTGGATCCGGATCAGCTACGCGCAGGACGACGCGCTGCTCGAGCGCGCGCTCCACGTCCTCGCCCCGCGCCTAGCGTAGGGGCGGGCCTCGCGCGCAGCGCGATGGTCCGCCCGCGGCGCGTCGGACCGCCCGCGATGCGCGTCGCCCGCGCCGATCCGTAGGGGCGGGCCTCGCGCGCAGCGCGATGGTCCGCCCGCGGCGGGGGCGTCCGCCGGTCCGCGGTCAGTTGCCGGAAGATTCCGCCGGACACCGGCGAACGCCCTCTCGCGCGCCTTGCCGCCTCGTGCGGCCCGCGTCCGCGCGCGATGCGGCGCGCGTGGACGCCGGCGCCGGCGGGGCGGGACCGGCCCCGAGGCGCGTTCGGGGCGCGGCGGAGCGCCGCGGGAACCTTCCGGCAACTGACCGTGGACGTGGGAGGAGAGGGGCGGGGAGCGGGTGGGCGGGTGGAGCGGTGGAGAGCGTGGGGGGCGAGAGCGTGCGGGCGGGCGGGCGGACCATCGCGCGCCTGCGGCGGGCGGACCATCGCGCGCCTGCGGCGCGCGAGGCCCGCCCCTACGAACGCGAGGCCCGC
>JADHED010003012.1_pt1 | contig 10719 bp, 9 predicted proteins | sample 8952041 | NCBI WGS metagenome assembly JADHED01 (sample SAMN16124423, study PRJNA663239) | bioreactor sludge metagenome | isolation source: sludge (control) | place: India:Bengaluru | collected 2018-09-08
CCCAGCAAAGGGTTGTTATTCATAAGGGACAACCTTCGATGGAATTTAAACTAAAACTACAAGCAACAGAAATTTAAACGACAGACGCTAACTTAAAAGGTATGATGCAAGAAAGCTTAATCGACGTTGTTGTTGTTCGCGACAACACGGTTCCAGTTATTTTAGGCAAAAGCAGCTTGGCAGCTGGTGTTGATGAAGGTGCCGCAGCTATTAAGTACACGATTGACGTTGAAGATAAAGCGTCAGCATTAAGCCCACGTATACCGGAAGTTCGTATCGGTCGCTACGTTTATTCAAATACAGAAGCGTTCCGCGTAGATGGTTCAAACTATTTAAAACTAACAGACACAACACGTGTTGGTTCATCTAAGACGGTATGGCGCTTTCACTTCGATCTAAAGATCGATGAATTGCCTCTTGATCGTGATCGTCGCGGTATCGAAAACCCTCAGTCACCTGCGGTCGACGTATGTTTCCATGTGGTGATTGACAGCGTAATTGGAACTCAATCGGTACAAGAACAAGTATGCTACAAAGCTCGCTATGCGGCGCAACCCCCTGTTATCCAATGGGAAAACGATGCCCTTAAAGAAATCAAAGCCGGCGCGCCCACTGTTATTAAATTTAAAGTGGCATCCGGAAATAGTTTAGGCCAAGTGTCTATTAAAAATATGGCGTCACAAATCGCAAGCTTGACTGGTAAGAAAGATCTCATCTGTTCCCCAGAAAGCGCAAACAACCTGTCACTTCAATTATGTGAACTGACTTGGTCGCCAACATGCTTAAAAGCACCATTGACTAAAAAAGTAAGCTTAAAAGTAGATTCAGCGACCGGAAAGAAAGTTAAATCTGAAACATTCACACGTGAATTCGTAGTGGTTCCAGACGAAACAAATTGTCCAGCCCCAGCGCCAAAACCAGCAGCGGCTGCTAAGCCAGTAGCGAAGCCAAAGGCGGAAGCTAAAGCATCTATTGAAGCCGCTAAACCGACAGCTCAACTCTCTACTGAAACAGGAGCCGCACAATGAAAAATTTAATTTTATCTTCACTTGCGATTGCTTTGTTAGTTCCGACTCTGTCGTTAGCACAAGGTGGAAAAAAGGATCTTAAAAATGAATTTAGCACTCTAGGCGATAACCGCGATGTCGTTGAGCGTGTTAAGAACATGGATACACATCAGAAAGTACGTGTGGTGCAAAATCGTTTAGTTGACCGCAATCACCGTATTGAACTTGCGGGTAACTATGCATTTAACGGTGGCGGTGATTCCTACGTAAAAACACAAAACGTGGGTGCTTTACTTGAGTACCATATCAATCCACGGTGGTCTTTAGGTGTTCAATACCAAAAATCGTACAACACATTGACACCAGAAGGTGAAAATCGTTTAGAAGCGGCTTTAGCAGACCAAACGGTAAACAAAGGCAGCACGATGAAATACCCTGCGGTTGACTATCCGTTAGAGACTCAACTAGCAACGATCAGCTACTACCCTATTTATGGTAAAATGAATTTATTCGACACGGGTATCGCTCAATTCGACGTTTATGTTCAATTAGGCTACGGCAAAATGAACCTATTCAGTGGAACAAGCGATGTTATGTCCGTAGGTATGGGTTCTGGTGTTTGGTTAACCCAAAGAATCACAACACGTATCGAAGGTCGATTTCAGCAGTACGAAGATCTTCTAAAAACAGATCGTCGTAAACAAAGTAATTTCCAAGCCGTTGCGAGCATAGGTATTCTTGTATGGTAAAAACTGTCGCTAACCTACTACTAACTTTATCGATGTCGGTAGCATTTGCTGCTGGTAGTGATAAAGACAAAATGAATAAAGCGCGCGAGCTTTATGAAAAAGGTAAGCTCGATGCCGCTGTTGATATCTATTCAAAAATTCAACCGAGTTCTGACTTCTGGTTAGAAGCTTTGGAAGAGCGCGCTTGGGCGCATACCCGCCAAGGAAAATTTGAAGACGCATTAGCAGATTTGCAGTCGATCACATCCCCAGTTTGGGCGCCGCAGGTGGGGCCCGAAACATACATGCTATCAACATTCGTATCTTTAAAAATTTGCGCATACAAAGATGTGATTAAAAAAGTCGATATTTTCAAAAAGCGCATGTTACCGAGAGTGGATGCTTTGCAAGCTATGATTGATCTACCAATGTCTGAAGAGACTTGGAAAACAATATCGAAACTAAAGAAATCGACTATTTCAATGAGTTCACTCGGGCAAACTGCGGATAAATTTCCTCGTTATTTCTACAGAGATTCCGAGCTAATTTCCCTAGTTAAAAAAGGTTCTCGTGAAAAAGCAGACGCCCGCATGAAAGCTTTAGCTAAAGCGGATCTAGCAGAAATTGAAACGAACTTAAAGAAAATGAAGATCATCGATATCGAACTCATTCAAAATGTTTTGACGCTTGATAAAGATCAAACGGTTAAAGCTAAGGATTTAAAGTTCTCTGGGACAGATAAGAACAAAACAATGACGTTTCCAGTAAGCGGTGGCGATGATGAAGTTTGGGTGGATGAAGTCGGACACTTCCAGGTAAAAGCGGAAGACTGCCCGTACAAAGGGGCTTCTTTATGATGACTAAATATTTAATTCTAACACTAGCGACGATATTTCTCCTAGGAGCGTGTGGCGTGAAGTCTCCCGAACGCCAAGGACCGCCTGAAAAATTCAACGAGGTAACTGCCGAAGTTTCTCAGGAAGCGACGTTGCCAGAACCAAAAGTTAATATTTTATTCGTAGTTGATAATTCAGGTTCTATGAAAGGCTACCAAGCTAAAATGGCCGAAAACATTGAACTATTCGCGGAGACGTTCTTCGAAAACTCGCGCGTAGATTACCGCATCGGCGTGGTACCGGTTTACGATTCTAAATATTTAAACGATAAAACCGTTTATGTTCCATCGGGCGTTAGAAAAATGAACCCATTGGGTGAATTAGTTAAATTAAAAGCCGCTGATGGCAAAGAGATCACCGACCAAGTTTACATCACTCGCGACACTCCGAATCCAAAAGAAGTATTGAAAAATACGGTTATGATCGGAACACAATGGGGTCCAGAAGCCGAAGAATCATTTTCTCCGGTTTTAGCGGTAACAAATTTACAGCTAAACGAAGAAAAAAATAAAGGTTTCTATCAACCTGATGCTTACCTAGCTGTGATCTTTTTAACGGACGCAGACGATGTAACTCCGGGTTTATCGGCCGAAGATTTTTATCAAAAGTTAGTAGATTTAAAGGGCGGAGATCGTTCAAAAGTTTTAATCGCCGCGGCCTTACCTAATCTTGACAAGAAAAGTGCAAATTGCGCGACAGATGGCCGTGGCCCCGTGCAAGCATTCCCATCTCTATTGTCAGTTTCCGGCGGTATCTTTGCGGATTTGTGTTCGCGCGATTTCGGTTCACACTTAGCAGAATTCGGTCACAACCTAGTTCAACGTGTGGCGGCTCAAAAGCGTCAGCTTGAATTCACTCCGGACATTACAACTTTGAAAATTTCATTTGGAACAAAGGAAAACCCAGATCAACAGATCTTGGAACGTCCACGTGATTATACTTTCAACCCAGACACCAACGAAATCGTACTCAGCCCGTTTTTGAAATTATCTCGTTCGGAAGGCGCTACATTACGAGTCAGCGCTAAGCCCGTAAGCTTGGGTAACTTTAAAAATGATCGCGCGACGCCTATCAATCGCGTTCAGCAGTAATCGACATTTTTCCCATATCTATTAACCCTAAGTAACGACTTTAAAATCATTACTTAGGGTTTTCTTCGTATTCTTAGACAGTCTCAGAGCGCTATTTGTCACACCCTCCCTCTTTTTCTTCTATATTCGTACTGAGACCATTTTTACGGGCCCTGGGGTTGCATTTTAATTTTACCGTATGGAAAACACTAAAAGAGCCTCATTGTCGAAAGTCGCCCTAGTATTAACGAGTTTGGTCTTATTTGCCGGCTGTGCAAAGAAAACCAATTCCTCATCTAAGGAACAACCCAAAACTGCTGACACACAAACGAAGGTACCTCCCAAAAAGGAGACTCCTGAAACAACGACATCAACGCCTCCCCCCGCTGATGAGGACAATGATGAACATCAAGATACTTCAAGGGACACCAGTGATTCGCCAGCTGATGGAGCCTCACCGGCACCTTCGGCACAGGGTTCAGAGACTCTAAAACCTGGGGCTCGCGCTACAACGCCAACAACGTCAACCTCGTCCGTGTCAGTTTCTCAAGTTCAACAGCAAACACAAAAAACATGCCCCAAATCTGGCGGAGAAATCACAGATCCTGAACTAGCTAAACTGTGCACACAGGTTATCGAAACCGATGCCATAAAAATAGAGCAATGCCTTCTGCAAAAAATATCTGACTTAACCGTACTTTTAAAAACAGAGGACGGCATTCTAACGAATGAATCTTTAACTTGGATTAAAGATAATTCAAAAAAAGACTGCAACATGAACTCTGAGCTTGCTGGCGATCTATTGACCAAGTTTAATAAAAAGTTGTTAGAGACAACGTCTGAAGTCTTTCCCGAATCTATCGACTTAGTTACAAAGTATGTAAATCAAAGCGCAGCACCGACACCCGTAAAGCCACAAACAACGGGTGAACCGACGATAGCTGAAACGACAGACTATAATTTTAAAACGCAAACACACTCGGGTTCTCGCGACTTTAGACAGAAAGACGGTTCTGTTAGTTATTCGATCAGCAAAATAGTAAGCTCAGTGACATCGACACGTGGTGATCTAACATCATCAAACAAAAACTTCTTTGGCAGTTTAGCCGCCTATACTTTTGACTTCACTTTGAAAGCAAACAAGACCTACACGCTTCAATATAAAGACGATGCCGGTGAATTAACTTTAGATTACAATTTCGTCCAGGGTTCTGTGGATGGTCTCAAGAAAGGCGAATCCGCACGCGTTGTTTTAACTAAAGCCTCGTGGCTAAAAGTGATTGAACACGAAACGCAAAAATTACTAAACAAGTTCTACCCAAATACGCCAAGATCTGGGATGAAAATTCTGCTGTCGCCACTAGATCCGCCAACAGCACGTACTTGTAATATTGGTAAAGGTTATTTCTTGGGCAGTCATGCTATCGAATGCGGCGACCCCTCGTACAGTGTTCGCATACAGGTCTTAGAAAAAACCAACTAGTCGTCAATTTTAAATGACAATTGATCACCCGCTTGGGGTGGTCTTTTGAAATATTCAGAACTTAAATTCATATCCTTTTCATTTAAACCAAGTCTACGTGTTGTGAGTTTAAATAAACTCCTAATGTGCTCGGCGCGTGGCCCCGACCCGCGCATGCGACTACCAAACTCAGCACTATTTAATTTTCCATCACGAATATCTTTCACGGCGCTCATAATTTTATCATAGCGAAGGGGGCGATGGATTTTCACCCAATCATCAAATACGGGCAGCACCGATCCCGGCAGGCGCAACGGTACAAACCCAGCCATTGTTGCCCCCGCCTCTTTCGCTGCTTTTAAAATCATGGGCATTTCCTGATCAGTTAATCCCGGAATTACAGGCGCCACGTTCACTCCCGTAGGAATTCCCGCAGCGCTGAGCTTTTCAATGGCCGCGAGTTTAGCTGATGGCGTTGAGGTTCGCGGCTCAAGGCTACGGGCTAGATCCGCATCTAATGTCGTAATGGATAGAAACACCATACACCCTTTCCACTTAACCATCTCTTGCAAAATATCTATGTCCCGTGTCACTAGAGCATTCTTAGTAATCATGCCGACAGGGTTCTTAAATTCACTCAGCACTTCTAAACAACCGCGAGTCAGTTTTAGTTTACGTTCAATTGGCTGATAGCAATCCGTCACACCGCTCATGAATAACGTTTGCCCTTCCCAGGATGGTTTCAACAACGCGTCCCGCAGCAACTGGGGAGCTTCGTATTTCACATGAATTTTAGATTCGAAATCAAGTCCCGCTGAATACCCCAAGTATTCATGAGTTGGTCGCGCATAACAGTAAGCACAGCCATGTTCACAACCGCGATAGCAATTAATCGAATAATCGAATCCAACGTCAGGGCTATTGTTTTTAGTGATAATGCTACGAGAGGTATCTTTGATCAATTCGGTCGTTAAAAGTGACCGCTCTTCTTCGAGAAGGTAATTATCATAGTCTTCTTCCGTGGCCTCAAAGTGCGTGGATAGAAAATGATTAGCGATATTGCTCGAGGCCCCACGGCCTCGAATATCCTTACGGAACTCTTTCGACATTTACATATTATTTACACATATCAAAAGAAACACAAGAATTAAATTAAACGGCCTGTTTAGCCTGGACCGCATCTGTTTCGGGCAGACGTTCAGTCCCCATCCACTTATCCCAAAACGTAAAGATAAAGCTATAGTTACAATCAGATTTCTGGTGGTGGTAAATATGATGAGTCGTCGTGTTTAGGTACTTTAATACCGGATGTTGCCGCCAACGTTTAGGGAAAAAATCGTAGCCCAAGTGAATCACTCCATTATAAGTGACCGAAAACACCACAAACACGAACAAAGCCATTGGATGCCACGGCATGATCAACATCAAAATGCCAAAGAAACCGGCGCTCATCGCCGACTCACCCACATGGAATGCGTAGGCAGCCCATGGAGTCGTATTCACAAACTGGTGATGGACAACATGGGAGCGGTAAACAAACTTACTTTTATGCATTAAAACGTGAGACCAATAAAACGTGGTATCTGACCAAACACAGAAGATGAAAACAGAAAATACCGTATAAAACCAGCCATACTTAGAAACATCTGTGTACATCATCGAATGACCCGCTTTAGCCGATAACATCACGATGACCGCAACGATTGTGTAAATGATGTATGTAGAAAATGTAAGAAGAGCTTCTTTAGCCGGTTTAGCTTTAGCAGCACCTACCGTTGGAACACGGTATTTATCCATCCAAGGACGTTTGAAAACCCAAAAGATCAAATACAATCCGCCCAGGATCACAATACCACGCGTAGCGCTGGCCATGTACTTTTCTCCCGCGAATTTTAATATCGGCATTATATCTGCGAACGGCATAAATCCCCTTTTTCGAATGTCTGTGTGCACTGACATTTAGACGACGACGATTTTTCTGTACAGACTTTTCAGCCCTGTTTCCATTGATAGGAAACGTTTTCACAAGAGAAACAATACGTAGGTCCTGGTGGCTCGCTTTAACCATTTTTCAACAATCTTTTATATGAAACATCAACGATCGTTATAGTGCGATACCTTGTGCCAAATTATCAAAATGCTTGGGATTTTTAAAGTTCTGAATGACACTTTTCACATGCTATTTTTTATCTTCCAAGGGGGGAAGTTATGGTTCGTACAAAATGGATTTTGCTATTCATCGCGGCTGCGATAAGCGCTAACCAAACGTTAGCCCAGACAGAAATGTCAGCCGACGATTTAGAGTTAGAACAACGGGTAATGAGCACTGTTAAGACAAAAGTGCAGGCAACAACAACGGCTCCAAAGCCAACACTGGCGCATATTCAGAGCTTCTTGAAAAAGAGCAAAGACAGTCAGCCTAAATGTGTAGACGCCAAGAAAATTCCGTTCGCAGACAAATATGTTTTAACATACGATGCTCAAGGCAATCCGTGTCGCATCTATGACCTTTCATTTCCAAATTTACGAGCAGTCGTAAAAGCGGTTCCTATGTTCCAAATGCCCGTCAGACAGCTCGCTTCAAAAGATTTTATCAATGCGCTAGATGGTGACTGGAATGCGATTCAAAATCGTAACAGTGAGTACAGCTTTCGTTTCAACCCACGCACAGCGGCTCGCACAAGTTTTGTGTCGGCATTGAAATTTAAAAACAAACCAAAGGCTGTTCCAGGATCACAAACAACATCGTCCGATGTCGGTTTGCCGGTTTCGTTCTCGCTTGCGGATTTAGAATTAAATTCTAGCTTAGAATTAGCACCGGCTACAAAAAATCAATTAAATGATGTTTTACTCGCGTTAGATGCTGATACAGCTATGTCTGCAGAAAAGGCCAGCCAAGTTCGCCAGTATTTTATGACGGTTTTGAATCAACCCCAAAAAGTTTTACAATCTGTAAAATTTAACTGGAATGATTTAAACAAAGTTTATGACGTAGCTATTGATGGTGATTTCTTGCCATTGATGGGACCAGTTGAACTTGTCAATTTCCAGACTCAATACAAAGGCGTCGTTGAAAAATTATTCCGCAGCATTTTGAGCAGCGTATTAGTTCAACTTCCTCGTTTGATTCCTAACCGCACGATCGGTGCTATCGTTGAAGTAGCCGTTGATGACATCTTTGAACAAATCGATGTTATGTACGAATACCAAACGAATCGTTTAGAGCAAACTCTAAAGAACATCAAAAATTATCCAGTTAGTTCTGCTGATCTGCCTTCATTAGAAACGCGTGCATTAAATATCCTTTACGGACAAAAAGCCGATTTAATGAATGCCTACATCATGTCGGTAGCTACGGGCGCTCCATTTGACTGGCAAGCATTTGAAAAAACGGGAAAATCGGCTCGTTATTCGATTGAAAAACAGCGCGATATCCTAATGGACAAAACACACTCCCGCCTGGTTCTTGAAAAGGGATGTAAAACTGAAATCGTAAATGATTACTTTGCGGTTTGCTATAAAAACGGAGTTAAGGACGGCGTTTATTCGTTGATCTCGGAACAAAATATAGCGTTTAAAAACATGGGTGCTCCCCTAATCCATAGATATAAACGTCCGTATGAAGTCTCTGTGATCCGTGGAGGAACATGGTTACTCTCTGTTGGTTTACGTGTCGTGGGTTTACCTTTAAATCGTACCGTGACCTATCAATTAAACAATCTACTTAAAGGTTTCATGCGCGCGGGTGTTGTTGACGAAGCGTTCTTACAAAATAGCCTTTATAAAAATAAAATGGCAGGAACGGCAACTATTGAAGCCCAAAATATCTTGAACTGGATGTACATTCAAAACTTGAATCCATTCTTGCCTAAGACAATGAAATTTGAAACGGCATTAATCGAAGCTAACAAATCACTATTAGGTATCAACTAGAGGTATATATGAAATTAAATAACAAACTGACTCTTTCACTCTTATTGATTGGTTTAAATGCGTTTTCAGCTCGCGTAGCTGTTACTGATTCTGGAACTGATTTTTCCCACGAATGGCTTACTGGCCGCGCGCTTATCAACACTAAAGAGGTAATTGGCAACCGTGTGGATGATGACCGAAACGGAAAAGTCGACGACATCTACGGCTGTAATATTGCGGATAACTACGGCAAAGTGTTCTTTAAAGAACACGTGTCGGACGTTCCAGAAAAGGTTTATAAAATCATGGACGTCTTGTCTCGTATCCAAGCTGGTAGCCAAACACCAGATGATGAAAAATACTGGAAGGACAATATTCAAAACTTAACGGCCGCTGAAAAGCAAAAACTTTCTAGCGAATTAAATTTCTTCGGGCAGTACGCGCACAGTACGCACGTTTCTGGTATCATCGCATCGGTTTCACCGGATGCACGTATGATATCCAATCGCGTGTTCCCCGACACACCACTGAGTTTCGTTAATCCGATGGCAGCCTCTGGTCAGAAAAAAGGTATCATGGATATGGCTTATAAATTATTAGCTGTATTGACAAACGGGACATTCGAACAAGCGGCGGCATATATAGGCCAACAGCAAATCGATGTTGCGAACTACAGCTTGGGTGTTCAACTATCGGCGATAGCGGGAATCGCTCTTTCTTTAAAGAAAGTTGTTCCACCAACTGCGGATGAAATCGCAGCTGCTGTACAAAAGCAATGCACTAAAGGCAGCGACGAAGCCGCCTACAAAAAATGCGTAGCTCAAGTAACTGAAACCGTATCAGCGCCATACAATGCAAAACTAAATGCAGAAGTTATGCGTATGTACGCCCAGTATGAACCACAAGGTAAAAAATGGTTAAGCTCAGCGCCTAAAACATTGTTCGTGATCGCGGCCGGTAACGATGGTTCTGACAACGATAAACGTCCTACGTTCCCTGCCAATATCCAAGTAGACAACGGCATCACCGTTGCAGCCAGCAATGGTGTGGTCGCATTAGGTAGCTTTTCTAACTACGGTATAACATCAGTACACGTAGCGGCCCCCGGTGTGGCAATCAAGAGTTCGGTACCAAGTCTTGATAACAAATTGGTTCTTCCGATGTCAGGGACTTCAATGGCGGCTCCATATGTTGCTGGGGTTGCTGCAAAGATGAAAGACATCAATCCAACACTGACGCCTAAACAGATGAAAGAAATATTGATGGGCACGGTGGACAAAAAAGACTGGTTAAAAACTAAAGTTATCAGCGGCGGCGTTGTAAATGCAGAACGCGCGTACGCGGCTTCAGAAAAAGCGAAGTCTATGTCACTGGTTGTTGCGATTGCCGAAGCCAACCAATCGGTAGCAGACCAAAAAGAAGCGTATGGCCCGAAACGTATATTTAAAGCGAACGCACTGACAAAAGAAATGCGTGAATTCGCAAACGAAATCGTTTTCTAATAGTGACTTAGTAAATTGCTAATTAGTTAAGGGTCCCACTAGGGACCCTTTTTCATTTGAGAACTGGCCCCTTAGCGTGCAGCTAGGAGTGGCCAGAGCGTCTTTAAATTTCTGTTATGATGTAGAGCAATTATCGCTAAAT
>JADHED010003014.1_pt1 | contig 10712 bp, 12 predicted proteins | sample 8952041 | NCBI WGS metagenome assembly JADHED01 (sample SAMN16124423, study PRJNA663239) | bioreactor sludge metagenome | isolation source: sludge (control) | place: India:Bengaluru | collected 2018-09-08
CATCCGGCAGCCATTGACATAGGCGGGAAAAATATTGCCGCATCCGATGATTCCCACGTTCACCGGCTTGATTGAGGAAAAAGGAGAGCTCATGGGGATTCAGGAAAGTTGTTTGTTTCCCGAAGCAAGGCCGCGTCCGACGAGATAGCGGTAGCTTGCCTCGACACATTCGAACATGTCGGTGTCGCTGTTGTCCTGCTCGACAACCAGCCATTTTGTTACGTTCGGATCCATGGCTCCGATGATTCCTTCGATGTCGTTTTTTCCGCTTCCCACCGGAAGCAGAGAGGAACAGGTTCCGGTCTGCACCTCCAGGGTGTCGGTCTCTGCATTGTAAACGGAAGCGGGGCGGATGAGGGGGCCGTCCTTGATATGCAGAAGCGGAGAGCGCTTTGCAAACCGGCGCATCATTTCCGGCGCACTGTTCTCGCCAAAATTTGCCGCCCAGTAGGTGTCGAGCTCAAATTGCACATCCGGGCAGAGTTCGGCAAAAATCTCGTGTTTGATCCGCCCGTCGAGTTTTTCGAATTCCCAGGCATGATTGTGAATCACCAGCGTCAGACCTGCGGCGGAGAGTTCCCCGTTCATCCGGGCTGTAATCTCGGCGGTTCTTTTTATGGCATCCAAATCTTCAAAGTCCTCTTTTCCGTATCCGCCCGCCGCCAGGGTTGTTCCCAGAATGCCGCAGGTGTCCACGACCTCTTGGATGTTGTCCGGGCGGGCCCAGGGGCGGTGCGTGGAAGAAACAACCATACCCAGGTCTTCGACAAATTTCCGAAACTCTGCGGGAGAAAAACTGAAAAAACCGGCCGGCTCGACGCCTTTGTATCCGATCTCTGCGACCCGGCGGAGAACCCCGGGGAAGTCTTCGGCGGCTTCCTGTCTCAAGGTGTAAAGTTGAATGGAAAGAGGTTTGATGGGAGATTTCATGGAATTTTCAGACTTTGCAATATCTCTGGTTCGTTTGATAAAATGCCCTGCAAGTGAAGATGTATTCGATCGGTGAATTTGTCACAATTGACGTTTTCTCTGATTCTTTAACAAAACTTCGGAAATCCTTTCATGAAGAGAGCAAAAAAATCTCCTGTCTCACAGAATGTGTCGATCTCGCGCTTTTTGCGTCTGAGCTATTTCAAGGCGCCGGCGGTGGCAGCCGTGACACCCTACACGATTCCCCAGGAGAGGGAGGTTGTGGAGTTGGTGACAGCGGGCACCGTTCATTTTGAAGCAAACGGCTGTCTGGAAAAGTTCGGATGCGGCACGTTGTTTTGGCACATGGCGGGGGACGAAACCATTCATCAAACGGAAGCCTCCGATCCCTATGAGTGCCTGGCGCTGTTGTTCCGTTCATCAGAGGGAGCCGGTCGTCCGGCTCCGCGATGTTCGGTGCTGACCGATTCCTCAAAAGCCCGGGAGCTTTGCGGGGAGATTCTCAGGATTTATCACAACGAGCAGGTCGACCGCTCGGTTCTGGGCGATCACGTGTATTCCCGCCTGCTTTGGGAAGCACATCTGTGCGCGGTGTCTCCCGCCCGGGAATCTCGTCCGCCGGCGGTGGAAGCCGCCATGGCCTTTGTGGAAGAGAGATTCCAGACACCATCGGTGGGGGTACGGGAAATGGCGGCGGCAGCCGGGCTGGGGGAGGCTCATCTCCACGCGTTGTTCCGCAGGTTTGTGGGCCAAACACCGCATCAATTTCTCACTTTGCGCAGGATCCGGGAGGCCAGGCTGCAGCTCTCTGGAACCAACCGGACGATCAAGACGATTTCCGCAGAGAGCGGATTTCTTCATATTGAAACGTTTTATAGATCGTTTACAAAAGTGGTGGGGATGACGCCGGCGCAGTTTCGCCGGAGGGCGTGTTCCCCGGTTCTTCTGTAGTGCCGGGCGAAGCCCTATTCGAGCTTCCGCTCGGCTTCTTCGTCGGGCGTTTCAAATTCAAAGCCGTGGAGTTTCTCGGTTTCCTCCGGGGTGGTGAACACTTTCCACAGGCACCAGACGAAAAGCGCGGTGACGGAGCCGACGGAAAAAATCATCACCAGCCAGCCGCCCGTGGTCATGGTTCGTCCTCCTCCAAAACCGGTTTGCGATAAGCCTCCGCACGGGCAGTGAGAAGGGCGACAAAAAGTCCGAAGGCGAACACCAGTGCGACAGCCATCCAGGCCACGGGCTCGGGTGAGATGAAGAGATCCTTCACATAGCCGCTGAATTCCGCGGGCCTTCCGCCGAAAGAAAATCCGAATACATTGATGAGCGCCCAGAGGCCGAAGATGGTGATCAGGAAAGCCGGGGAAACAAATTTCATGATGGTGCCGAAAAAACGGGGGATGGGAAAAGCCGCCCCCCGATCGGCCTCACGCAGGCCTTTCTGAATGCCATAGCCCCAGGAAAAGACCAGGATTTGAATGGTCGCCAGAATGAAGATGAGGAACGTACCGACCCAGAAATCCAGCGTGTCCAGAGCCTTCAGGTCTTTGCTGAAGTAATAAACGAAAGCCGAGCCTCCGGCGGTGATGAAGCCGAGGATGGCGACGGATTGTTTTCTTCCGATCTTCAAGGCCTCCTCCAGAAAAGCGATGCCGGGCTGGAGCATGGAGAGCGAACTGGTGATGGCGGCCAGAAAGAGAAGGAAGAAAAAGGAGGCTCCAAAGAACCATCCGAAAGGCATCTTGGCAAACACGAGGGGCAGGACATGAAAGCCCAGAGCGAAGGTGCCCATGCCGGCCACACCGGCCACGCCCAGAAACGCGAAGGCAGCCGGCAGGGTGATGAGCCCGCCGAGACCCACTTCAAAAAACTCGTTTGCACTGGTGGCGGAGAGTCCGCTCAACACCACGTCATCCCGTTTGGAGAGATAACTGGCATAGGTGAGAATGACCCCGAATCCGACACTGAGGGAGAAAAAGATCTGCCCGGCGGCGGCAAGCCAGAGCTGGGGTTTCTGCAACTGTTCAATCACCCCGACGGTGCGAACGCGGAGGGAGGGGTTGTTTTTTGCCTCAGTCTCGGCAGCGGCGATATTGACCCGGCCGACGACCTCCCGATCCTTCACCCACCTGCCGTTTTCCTGCCGGTCCACCTGGACTTTTTCCGGGTTCCACATGAAGCCGAGTCCGTTGAGAACATTGTTCTCCGGCTGGGCCGGATCCGGGGCTCCGAGCGTGAGCACACGGAAGAGAACGACCAGCGCGAGCAAAAGAAGTGCGGGCATCGCCCAGTTGCAAAACCATTCGATGCCTTTGGACAACCCCCGGTAAATCAACACGAAATTCAGGAAAAAGACCAGGATGAGAAAGCTGCCGGCCTGGTCAAAATGAAAGCCGATGGCCTGTCCGTTTTCCGCGGCTCCAATGAACTGGGAAAAGAATCCGCCGGCTGCGGAGACCGATTCGAAGTGGAGTTTTCCGGTGAGGAAGTTTGCTGCGTATCCGAGGCACCATGATTCGATGATCACATAATACATGTAGATCACCACCGGCACGATGACCCCGATGACGCCGATGTATTTTCCCCAGCGTGAGCGGACAAAGAAATGAAAGACGCCGGGAGAGGAATTGAATCCATGATGACCGGCCAGTCGGCCCATGGTCCATTCCGCCCAGCAAATCGGGAGTCCGATCAGCAGAAGCGAAAGAAAGTAGGCCAGCATGAAGGCCCCGCCGCCATATTGCGCGGCCTGGCCGGGGAAACGCAAAAAATTTCCGAGTCCGACGGCGCTGCCCGCAACCGCCATGATCACCCCCAGTCGTGAAGACCACCGCTCAACCGCCATGCCCCGGAAGGTAGGTGCCCGGGCGCCTTGCTGGCAAACAAAATTCCGCCGCGGCTTTTCTCAACGGGGAAGTTCCGCCGCGAGAAGAAGCCCCGCTGCTTTGTCGAGGGTTTCCTGCCATTCCTTTCCGGGATCGGAGTCCGCGACAATGCCGGCTCCGACGTGAAAAGAAGCGCGGTTGTTTTCAAAGACAGCGGTGCGGATCGCGATGGAAAACTGACTTTCCCCGTTGTAGCCCAGATAGCCGATGGCCCCGGTGTAGATCCCCCGGGGGTGCGGTTCGAGTTCGTGAATGATCTCCAGTGCCCGGCTCTTGGGAGCTCCGGAAATGGAACCTCCGGGGAAACATTCCCGCAACGCGCGCACGTGACTCACCCCCGGTCGGAGGACTCCTTCCACGGTGGATACAAGGTGGAACACCTGCTCGTAGGTTTCCAAATGCAGGAGGTCTTTCACCTGCACGCTGCCATATTCACACACCCGGCCCAGATCATTGCGTTCGAGATCGGTGATCATGATCAGCTCCGCAATCTCTTTCGGTGAAGTGATGAGCTCGTGGGCGCTGAGGCGGTCCTGCTGGGGATCTTTTTTTCTGGGGCGGGTTCCCTTGATCGGGCGGGTCGAGATCTGACTGCCGCTCAGGTGCAGGAAGCATTCGGGGGAAGAGGAGGCGATCTGGAGGCCCGGAAAATTCAGATAAGCGGAATAAGGGGCGGGAGAAAAATGCCGGAGACGTTCGTAAAAGTCCCAGGCCGACACCATGGGATTCTCCGCCACAAAAGGGTGGGAGAGGCAGACCTGATAGATATCCCCGGCTGCGATGTAGGAACGGGCCCGTTCCACCATGGCGAGAAAATCCTCCCGTCGGATTTGTGGAACGAAGAGCAGGGCCTCTTCCCGATTTTTTTCCAATGGAGTTGGTTCGACGGAGGGTGGGGGAGTGATCCACTGCCCGGTTTCGTGCGAAAAAAGATGCAGCTTTTCGTAAAAGGCAAAGCGATAGAAGCCGTCAAACGAGACATGGCCCACCGCCGCCCCATCGGGATATCCCATGTCCGGACCGGATCTGCGGCGCCGGTTCAGTTCGGCTTCCAATCGATTCCAATCGCGGCCTTCCAGAATCAGATCCGGCTTCGATGCCAGAAGGGAGAGGCCTTTTTCCGAAGAGCCCGAATCCAAAAAAACAACGCCGTTGGCTGCCTGAAGGGCACGGGCAAATTCCAAAGGCTCGTTTTTATATCCGGCAACTTGATTCATGCTCTTGCCAAGAGAGGTTAAAATTGCTCTGATTTCAAGTTCGCCGCTTCTGCCGCATATCCGATGTACTTTTTCTACTTTCTGGCTTTTTTGATCACAGTCCCGCTGATGATGGCTCAGCAGGAGTCGCCGTCGCCTTCACCATCCCCTGAGGTCACGCTGACTCCGGCCACCGACGCGACACCTTCGCCCTCGCCCTCCCCGGTTCCTGAAGCTTCTCCTTCCACGGAGCCCGCTCCTTCTCCGGAGGCCTCGCCCGAAGCCTCTCCCTCGCCGACCACAACAGGGGAGGACGTGATTCCGCTTCCGCCGGAAGCCGGTCCCGGAGAACTTCCGATTGTTTCCGAGACCGAAGTTCCGGGCTTGGCGGCTCCCGGGGAACCGCTGCCCGATTCGGCCTTTGCCGATCCCAATGCCGTGATTCCGAGTGGCACGGATTCCTCCCTGCCACCTGCTCCGTCGGGACCGAGTGCCCAGGAAATCGAGCGCAAAATCAAGATCCGCTATCAGGAGGTGCGCACCCAGGTGGAAAAAGATGCCGAGGTCCGTTCCCTGAAAAAACAGGCCGACGAAGCCAAAACCTTTGAGGATGAGCGTGCGGCATTGCGGGAATACTACCGCCTGCTGTTTTCCAAAATGAAGAAGGTCGACAAGGAAATCAGCTCCCGTTGTGATTCGATGGAAAAAGCCTACATCGCCCGTATGGCGCAGATCCGGCTTGAGCCCACGATCCCCCTGAATCCGCCTCCCACTCCCCAACCTCTTGCGGAGTAAACGGAATTTCAGCCGACTTTTTCACCACTCCACCCATTCCCTATGATGCTTCCACATAATCTGGAGATGAAAATCTTCACCGGCAACGCGCACCCGGCCCTGGCACGCGATATTTGTGATTATTTGAAAGTCGGGCTGGCCGATGCCTCCGTGAGCTCTTTTCCGGATGGGGAGACGTATGTGAAGATCAACGACAACATCCGGGGCCGGGATGTTTTCATTATCCAACCCACCTGCCCGCCGACCAACCAGAATCTCATGGAGTTGCTCATTCTGGTGGATGCCGCCCGTCGGGCCAGCGCCGCCCGGATCACTTCGGTGATACCGTTCTTCGGATACGCCAGGCAGGACCGGAAAGACCAGCCCCGGGTTCCGATCACCGCCAAGCTGGTGGCCAATCTTCTTGTTGCTGCCGGTGTGAACCGTGTGCTCACCATGGATCTTCACGCCCAGCAGTTGCAGGGATTTTTTGACATTCCCGTGGATCACCTCCATGCGCGTCCCGTGATGGTGGAATATATTCAAAAGTTGAACATTGGAAATCTCGTGGTCGTTTCTCCGGACGTTGGAGGCGTCAAAATGGCTTCTGCCTATGCCCAGGCTCTTGGGGCGGGGTTGGCCATTGTCGTCAAGAGACGAAAAAGCGCTGTTGAGACCGAGGCGTCGCACGTTATTGGCGATGTCCAGGGGAAGAATGTTTTGATTGTCGACGATCTCACCGAAACAGCCGGCACGCTTACAAGCGCCGCCAAGATGCTCAGAAAGCACGGGGCACTTGATATTTATGCTGGTGTTTCACACGCGGTCTTGACAGATTTGGCGGTTGAGCGATTAAAAGACTCTGAAATCAAGGAGTTGATCACGACGGACAGCGTTCCAGTCCGCCCCACATCCGACCAGCGTGTGAAAGTGCTGTCGGTGGCCGAGTTGCTCGGCGAGGGCATCCGGCGCATCCACGACGACGAGTCGGTGAGTTCGCTTTTTGAACTGAAAACCACATAGCACGAATCCCTTATGGCAAAGCAAGTAAAACTCTCCGCACGCCCCCGCTCCGAAAGCGGCCGCAACGCGGTCAAACAGGTCCGCTCACGCGGCGGTGTCCCCGCCGTGATTTACGGTTCCAAAAATGAACCCGCAAATCTCGAAGTCTCGCGCCGCGAGATCGAAGCTCTTCTCTCCCATGCCGTGGGCGAGAACATCCTTGTGGATCTCGAAATCGAGGAAAACGGCAAGAAAACCAACCGTCTTTCCCTGATCCAGGAAGTCCAGCACCACCCGCTCCGCGGCGAGGTTCTTCATGTGGATTTTCACGCCGTTTCCATGACGGAGAAGATCTCGGCGGAAGTGGTCATTGAATCGTTCGGCGAGCCGGACGGGGTCAAAAATTTCGGCGGTCTGCTCGAACAAAGCATGCGCTCGCTGGAGATTTCCTGCCTTCCGCAGAATCTTCCCGAAATCATCCGTGTGGATGTGTCGGCCATGAAAGTCGGCGATTCGATCCACGTGCGTGATCTTCCTCTCCCGGCAGGGGTCGAGGCGGAAGCCGATGCCGATCTCACTGTTTTCATCGTGGCCGAACCGACCGTTGCCGAGGAACCCGCTGCCGCTGCGCCGGCCGCGTCTCCGGAAGTGATCAAGGAGAAGAAGCCCGAAGCCGGAAGCACGGCGGAGAAAAAGTAGCCTTTGCTTCACGTGGAAGAATCCGCGGTCTTTCGTCTCGTTGCCGGCCTGGGAAATCCGGGCCGCGAATACGCGGGAACCCGGCACAATGTCGGGTTTCTGGTGGCGGACGAACTGGCCAGGCGATCTGCCTGCGGATTTTCCTTCGACGCAAAGTGGGATTCCGAGGTGGCCAACTGTGGGGGGCGTGTCATTATGAAGCCCCAGACGTTCATGAACTTGAGCGGGGAGGCCATCGCGGGATACGCCAGATATTTCAAGCTCCGGAGGGAAGAGATTCTGATCATCCTTGACGATGTCTCGCTGCCCTTGGGCACCCTCCGCTTGCGTCGCTCCGGCACCGCCGGCGGACACAATGGCCTGGAGTCCGTCCTTGTCCATCTCGGGAGTGAAGCCGTTCCCCGCCTGCGGGTGGGAATCGGAGCTCCGGACGGCAGGGGACTTCATGACCACGTGCTTGGAAAATTTGATGCCGAAGAACTTCCCGCCCTTCAGAATGCCGTGACAAAAGCGGCGGATGCCTTTGAATACACCAATGCCCACGGCTTGGAGGCAGCCATGAACCAATTCAACCAAAAACAACAAGACCAATGAAACGTTACGAAGCACTGCTGGCCCTGGACACCCGGGGAAAAGAAGACACCGCAAAAGAGACCATTGAGCGCCTGGAAAAGGTGATTGCCGCCGAAGGCGCCGTCATTGAACAGGTTCAGAGGCTCGAAAAGCGCGAGCTGGCCTATGAGTCCCAGCACACAAAGAACGCCTACTATGTGAACTTTGTTTTCGAGGCCGACCCCACCGTGATTGACAAGCTTCAGAAGAAATTGAAACTGGACGGTGATGTGCTCCTGCAAAATTATCTGCAGCTTCCCGCAAAGAAGAAAGCCGTCGCCGCTTAAAAACCACCCCTTCCCATGGCCAACGTCAACAAAGTCATCCTGATCGGAAACGTCACCCGCGATCCCGAGGTCAAATTCACCCCGAAAGGAAGTGCTGTGACCGATGTGTCGTTGGCCATCAATCGCAATTACACCCTGGACAACGGGGAAAAGCGGGAGGAAACGACCTACGTGGATGTGGAGCTCTGGGGCCGCCTTGCCGAGATTGCCGGAGAATATGCGAAGAAGGGACGTCCGCTCTATATCGAAGGCCGCCTGCGCATGGATACCTGGGAGGACAAGACTTCCGGTCAAAAGCGCAGCCGAATGAAAGTGGTCGGCGAAAATCTTCAGTTGCTCGGAGGAAGACCCTCCGGTGGCAGTGGAGGAGGCGACTACGAGGGAGGGGGACATCAGGAATCCCGTCCTCCGCAACGGGCCGCCCGTCCACCGGCCCCCCAGGCTCCTTCGTCATCCGAACCGGATGATGACATTCCTTTTTGATCCTGTGTTTTGCGGGAGTCTGCAAGACTCTCAAAAGCCGGGATTTTCCACTGGAAAAGCGAAGCGTTCATCCTTTGAAATGACGACTGCATGAGCCGCCCGGATCCCAAATCTTCGGAGAAGGAACCGCTTGATGCCGCGTTCGAGGTTTCCCTGCGTCCGCCTCTTTTTGAGGAATTTTCTGGTCAGGAAAAAACAGTGGCCCGCCTCCGCCTGATGGTGGATGCCGCCCTCCAGCGGGGCGATACGCTCCAGCACATTCTCCTGAGTGGTCCTCCGGGGCTTGGAAAAACGACGCTGGCCTACATCATTGGAAATGCCATGGGGGCCGAAGTGCGGACCACCAGCGGCCCTATGATCGAGAAAGCCGGAGACTTGGCCGGCCTCCTTACAAATATCGAAAGAGGGGGAATTTTGTTTATCGACGAGATTCACCGCCTTCAACCGGCCATTGAGGAGTATTTGTATCCGGCCATGGAGGATTTCAAGCTCGACATTGTGATTGACCAGGGCCCGAGCGCCCGGAGTGTGCGGTTGAACCTGGCGCACTTTACCCTGATCGGTGCCACAACCCGTGCGGGAATGATCAGCGAGCCTCTGCGGTCCCGTTTTGGAATGAACTGCCGCCTGGATTATTATCCCTCCGGGCACTTGGCTTCCATCATCGCCAGAAGTGCGGGATTGATCGGCACCGAAGTGGGTTCTGATGCGGCCTTGGAAATTGCGCGTCGTTCCCGTGGGACACCCCGCATTGCCAACAACCTTCTCCGTTGGGTCCGGGATTTCGCCCAGGTGCGGGCAGATGGGGTGATTGATGCCAGAGTGGCGGCCCAGGCTCTGACCATGCTGGAGATCGACGAGGAGGGATTCGATGAAATGGACAAGCGAATCCTTGAGGCCTTGATCGGACTCTTCGATGGCGGGCCTGTGGGAGTCAACAGTCTTGCCGTGGCCATTGGAGAAGAGCCGGGAACCATCGAGGAAGTTCATGAGCCCTATCTGATCATGCAGGGCTTCCTCAAACGCACTCCACAGGGGCGCGTTGCCATGCCAAAGGCTTATCGCAAGCTTGGCTTGGATGCTCCCAAGAAGTCGTCGCAGCAGGATCTGCTGTAAAACATCACGGGACTTCGCCTTTTCGGCTGGAGCCAATCCATTTCGGACTGGAAATGCCCGTTTGAAAGGCCTTGAGCGCCTGCGGGGAGGAATTGATCCGGAGATTGCTGTAGGTTTCGTCTTCGTTTTGCCAGCGTTCGTGCCAGTAAATGGCGGCTTTGATTCGGGGGTACTCGGGAATCATTTCCAGGGCGTCCCGGAACCAGCGGGCCTTGTCGCCGGACTTAGGAAAATCTCCCACCCCGAACTCGGCAAGCATCACCGGTTTTTTGGGATCCAAAGCGCAAATCTCTTTGTACGGCCACTGGAGCAGATCCCGAAAATCCGCCCAGTTGCCTTCATTGCGGAATTGTTTCCCATAGACACTGAGCCCCAGCCAGTCCACATACCCGGAACCCGGATAATACGAAGCCATCACATTCCACTCGTCATTCACGGCTGGAAAAGCGTTGAAGTGAAGAACCCAGAGGATGTTGCCTGCCCCCCGTGCTCTCACTCTCTCCACCACATATCTCCAGGCTTTTTTGAAGACTTCCGCCCCCCCGTTTTCCGCTCCGTAGTAATATCCCGACCAGGGAAACCAGTCGCCGTTCATTTCATTGCAGAAAGAGACAAAAAACGGTCGACCGAATTCCTTCGCCCCGTCGCCCCATTTGTCAATATAGGAGTCCCATTTCCCGGCGAGAATTTCCGTCAGAGCAAAACGGTCGGGACCTTTGTTCTCATCGTAG
>JADHED010003016.1_pt1 | contig 10710 bp, 7 predicted proteins | sample 8952041 | NCBI WGS metagenome assembly JADHED01 (sample SAMN16124423, study PRJNA663239) | bioreactor sludge metagenome | isolation source: sludge (control) | place: India:Bengaluru | collected 2018-09-08
CAATCGTGCCGATGTTGCAGTGCGGCTTGTTGCGTTCGAACTTCTCTTTGGCCATTTCAAGCTCCAGCCCTGTCCGGGCTTGTCCTCTAGCTAGGGTTGGAAAGTCTTAGGCGTACTTCTTGATCACTTCGTCGGCCACCGCCTGCGGGACCGGATCGTAGTGGTCGTACTGCATCGTGAACTGGGCGCGGCCTTGCGACATGCCGCGCAGGTTGTTCACGTAGCCGAACATGTTGGCCAGCGGCACGAAGGCGTTGATGACGATGGCGTTGCCGCGCACGTCCTGCCCCTGGATCTGACCGCGACGGCCGTTCAGGTCACCGATGACCGAACCCAGGTACTCTTCCGGGGTCACCACCTCGACGGCCATGATCGGCTCGAGCAGCTTCGGAGCGCCCTTCTCGCGCAGCTCCTTGAAGGCCGCACGCGAGGCGATTTCGAAGGCCAGGACCGACGAGTCGACGTCGTGGAACGCGCCGTCGACCAGCGTCGCCTTGAAGTCGATGAGCGGGAAGCCGGCCAGCAGGCCGTTGTCCTTCGCCGACTCCAGGCCCTTCTGGACGCCCGGGACGTATTCCTTCGGCACCGCGCCGCCGACGATCGCGCTCTCGAACACGAAGCCCGAACCCGGCTCGCCCGGCTCGAACACCAGCTTGACGCGGGCGAACTGGCCCGTACCGCCGGTCTGTTTCTTGTGCGTGTAGTCGATCTCGGCGCGCTTGCCGAGGCTCTCACGGTAGGCCACCTGCGGCGCGCCGATGTTGGCTTCCACCTTGTAGGTGCGCTTCAGGATGTCGATCTTGATGTCGAGGTGCAGCTCGCCCATGCCCTTCAGGATCGTCTGGCCCGACTCGTGGTCGGTGGAGACGGTGAAGGACGGATCCTCGGCGGCCAGCTTCGCCAGGGCGACGCCCAGCTTCTCCTGGTCGGCCTTCGACTTGGGCTCGACGGCGATCTCGATCACCGGGGCCGGGAACTCCATGCGCTCCAGGATGACCGGCGAGCGGTTCGGATCGCACAGGGTGTCACCCGTGCGGGTTTCCTTCAGGCCGGCCAGGGCGACGATGTCGCCGGCGTAGGCTTCCTTGATGTCCTCGCGGTTGTTCGAGTGCATCAGCAGCATGCGGCCGACGCGCTCCTTCTTGTCGCGCGTGGAGTTCATCAGGCCCATGCCGGTCTCGAGCTTGCCCGAGTAGATGCGGCAGAAGGTCAGCGAGCCCACGAAGGGGTCGTCCATGATCTTGAACGCCAGGACCGACAGCGGCTCGTCGTCGGACGCCTTGCGCTCGACCTCTTCTTCCGTGCGGAAGTCGATGCCCTTGGTCGGCGGGATGTCCACCGGCGACGGCAGGTAGTCGACGACGGCGTCGAGCAGGGTCTGGACGCCCTTGTTCTTGAACGCCGAGCCGCAGAGGATCGGATAGAACGCGCCGGTCAGCACCGCCTTGCGGATGCACTTCTTGATCACCTCTTCCGAGGGCTCTTCGCCCGAGAGGTAGGCTTCCATGGCGTCGTCGTCGAGTTCGACGGCGTTCTCGATCATGTAGCTGCGGGCAGCCTCGGCCTTTTCCTTCAGGTCGGCCGGGATCTCTTCGTCGCTGAACTTCGCGCCCAGGCCGTCGTTTTCCCAGACCACGGCGCGCATGCGCACCAGGTCCACGATGCCCTTCAGGGCCGACTCGGCGCCGATCGGCAGCTGGATCGGAACGGCCTTCGCGCCCAGGCGGTCGCGGATCGACTCGACGGACTTGTCAAAGTCGGCGCCCAGCTTGTCCATCTTGTTGACGAACACGATGCGCGGAACCTTGTACTTGTCGGCCTGGCGCCAGACCGTCTCGGTCTGCGGCTCGACGCCGGCGTTGCCGTCCAGCACCGTCACGGCGCCGTCGAGCACGCGCAGGCTGCGTTCCACCTCGATGGTGAAGTCGACGTGCCCGGGGGTGTCGATGATGTTCAGGCGCTTGCCCTGCCAGAAGGCGGTCGTCGCGGCCGACGTGATCGTGATGCCGCGCTCCTGCTCCTGCTCCATCCAGTCCATGGTGGCCGCGCCGTCATGGACTTCGCCGATCTTATGGCTCTTCCCCGTGTAGTAGAGGATCCGCTCCGTCGTCGTCGTCTTCCCGGCGTCGATGTGCGCCATGATTCCGAAGTTGCGGTAGTCTTCGATTTTATGCGTGCGGGGCATAGCGGATGCTCTGAAAAGGGCGTCGGTGCGGGTGGCTGAACGAACGGCGCGGGCGGTTTATCTCAAAACGCCCGCGCCGGGAAGCTAACATGAAGTCGGGCTTACCAGCGGTAGTGCGAGAAGGCCCGGTTGGCTTCGGCCATCTTGTGCGTGTCTTCACGCTTCTTGACGGCGGAGCCACGGTTCGAGGAGGCGTCCAGCAGTTCGCCGGCCAGCTTCTCGGTCATGGTGTTCTCGCCGCGGTTGCGCGCGGCGTTGACCAGCCAGCGGATGGCCAGGGCGCGGCGGCGCTCGGGGCGCACTTCCACGGGCACCTGATAGGTGGCGCCGCCGACCCGGCGGGAGCGCACCTCGATGGCCGGAGCCACGTTGTCCAGGGCGGCATGGAAGGTTTCCAGCGGACCCTGGTCCTTGCGGCGGGTCTCCAGGATGTCGAAGGCGCCGTAGACGATATTCTCGGCCACGGCCTTCTTACCTTCGTACATCACGTAGTTCATGAACTTGGTGACGACGAGGTCCCCGAACTTCGGATCCGGGAGGACTTCACGTTTGTCTGCGCGACGGCGACGGGACATCTCTGAAATTCCTTACTTCGGACGCTTAGCGCCGTAGAGCGAACGACGCTGCTTGCGGTCCTTGACCCCTTGGGTGTCGAGCACGCCGCGCAGGATGTGGTAGCGGACGCCGGGAAGGTCCTTCACGCGGCCGCCGCGGATCAGGACCACGGAGTGTTCCTGAAGGTTGTGGCCTTCGCCCGGGATGTAGCACACCGCTTCGATGCCGGTGGTCAGACGGACCTTGGCGACCTTACGCAGAGCCGAGTTCGGCTTCTTCGGCGTGGTCGTGTAGACCCGGGTGCAGACGCCGCGGCGCTGCGGGCAGCCCTTCAGGGCCGGGACCTTGTTCCGCACCGGCTTGTTCTGCCGGGGCTTGCGGATGAGCTGGTTAACTGTCGGCATCTATTCTCGCTTCGTGGAGGCGTGTGCCGTTTGGCCGTGGCGCCTCAGTTGGGGTCGTTTTGGTCGTTAGTCCGAGGCCACCCCATGAAACGCAAAAACTCGCCGGGACACCTCGGTGGCGTTCCGGCGGGAGCGGTTCATCGGAGCCGAGAAGAATCCCCGGCCTCGAAAGAGCGCGCTACATAGTCGTGAAGCGCCGTCCCGTCAATCGCCTGCCCCTGCGGCGGACCGTGGCCGGCGCGGCCATGAAATCGCCGCGCAAGTCCCGTCACCTAAGGCCGAGCTTCGACACCACGGGAGAACGGATGCCGGCGGCGCGTCGGAGCCTGCGACAATACGGGATCGTGGCGGCCTCGGTGGCCGTCCACGCGATCGTGCTCGGCCTAGTCGCCCTGCATATGCCGAAGCTGCGCGCGCCGCCAGCCGAGCCGTCCGGTCCGCCCGAGGCAATCATCCCCGTCCTGATCATGCCGCGCGCCCTGCCCCCGGCGGCCGAGGCCGGCTCCGCGCCCGCGCCCCTGCGTTTGCACCGGCGCCGCACCCGCTACTCCGACGAGCCGCTGCCGGTGGCTCCGTTGGTGGCGCCGACAGAGACGGCGGCTCCGGCCAAGTCCGCGGACGCCGCCGCTCTGCGCCAGCTCCTTCTTCCCCGCTACGAGGACACCCTCGCCGACAACGCCCGCCGCGCCCTGCGGGGGCGCCTCAATTGCGACAGCCCCAGCCTGAGCCGCGCCGAGCGCGAGGCCTGCATGGACCGCTTCGCCGCCGGCGCCCGCGACGCCCCGTCGATGGGCCTGGGTATCGAGTCCGGGAAGGAATCGGACCTGGCCCGAGCCGCGCGACGCAAGGAGGAAGACTACGAATACAAGAGGGCGCCCGTTCCGCCAGGCAACTGCGACAGCCGCGTGACCGACTGCCTGGGGAACGACCGCCCTCAACTCAAAGTCCCGTTCTAGGCCGCGACGCGCGCCTTCATCTCCAGAGGCGCCTCGAGGACCGCCCAGTCGATCATGCCGTCATGCTGCAGGTGCTCGAATTCCAGCACGCCCAGCTCCTCGAACTTCGGCCGGATCGCGTCGGTGAGCAGGCCCACCCGCTTCAGGTTGGGGATCATCCGCTCGAACAGGAACTTGCGGAACGCCTCCCCGCCCTGGCTCTTGGCGTTGATGTCCAGCGCCTCCTCGCGGGTGAAGCCGAACTCCTCGGCGACGTTGGTGGAGATGAGGCGGTTCTTCATCACCACGCAGGCCTCGTAGGCGAACTGCGCGCGCTCCTCGATCTGGTCCTGCGGCAGGGCGCGGATCCAGTCCTCCAGATAGTTCACGCCGAACGCCACATGGCGGCCCTCGTCGCGCATCACCAGCCCCACGACCTGCTTCAACAGCGGGTCGGGCGTGGTCTCGTGGATGGTCTGGAACGCCGCCAGCGCCAGGCCCTCGATGAGGATCTGCATGCCGATGAACTTCAGGTCCCAGCGCTCGTCGGTGAGCACCTTGTCGAGCAGGAACTTCAGGTTCGGGTTGATGGGGTAGATCATGTGGCAGCGTTCCATCAGGTACTTGTGGAACACCTCCACGTGCCGCGCCTCGTCGAAGGTCTGTGAGGCGGCGTAGAGCTTGGCGTCGTGGGTCGGCGCGCAGCTGACGAGCTGGGACGCCACCATCAGGGCCCCCTGCTCCCCGTGCAGGAACTGCGACAGCGTCTGGGCCGAGGTGCGACGCATGAAATCGGCTTTCTGGGCCGGCGTCAGGGCCTTCCATTTCGGATGGTCCTTGAAGCCCTCGGGGCCGGCGTCGTCAGAAGGCGCGGCGGCCGCGGGCGGCTGAAGCGTCCAGTCAACGTCGAGCTCGGAGTTCCAGTTGAACCGCTTGCCCAGCTCGTACAGCCGCCGGATCCGGGAGTTGGCCGCCTCGTAGTCCCAGTTGTACGAACCCATCAGCGGGGTCTGGAAAATCTCGCGAATGACCTCGACGTCGTGGTCCGTGAGCCGGTGGGCCAACTCGTCCTCGTCGAAATACTGGACCTCGGTCGGCGGGCCTTCGACGACTTGCACCTGCAGCATGGCGATCTCCCTGACGCCCGGTCAGTCCGGGCTTGAGAGGCACCTTAAAAGTGACGCTGGCGTCATCTTTGATCTAGATCAACAAAAATGACGCAGGCGTCACGTTCTTGCCGCGGGGGCGTCCCACGCCTCAGTCGAAGATGTCGAAGATGTCGAAGCCCTTCTTCTTCTTCCGATAGTGGTAGTCGTCGTCGTAGCGGTAGTGGCCGTGCTTGCTGTCATAGGGATGCTTGCGCTTCCAGTCGTCGGGATCGCGATGGAAGTCGCGCACCTCCCGGTCGAAGCGTTCGCGATCCTGCTGTTGTCCCGCACGCTCCTCGCGCTGCCCTTCCAGAAGCTTCTCCAGCTCTCCACGGTCCAGCCAGACGCCGCGGCAGCTCGGGCACATGTCGATCTCGACGCCCGAACGGTTCACGTTCTGCATCGAGGTGTTGCAGTTGGGGCAGAGCAGCAGCGGCAACGGGGACCTCCTTCAGGTTCGACCTGATCTAGGAGATCCCGCGAGCCCCACAAGGGGCGCTCACTGCACCGGCAGGTTCTTGGCGAGAAACGCTTCGAGGGCTTCGAGGGTCTGCGTACGGGTCGCCGTCCTGGTGAGGTAGTGGTTCTCGTTCGGGAGGACGATGTATTCGTGAGGCAGGTTCGCCTCGGCGAGCCGCTCGGCCATCAGCCGCGACTGGGACGGAAGGACGACGGTGTCCTTGTCGCCATGGATCAGGAGGATGGGCGCCTTGATCGCCCGGACGTGCCGCGCCGGCGACATCGCCTCGATCTTGCCGTTCTCAGCGACGCCCAGCTCCTCCCGCAGTTCCTCGAAGCCGGCCGTCGCGCGGCCGTAGAGGCTCGCTTCCTCCGAGAGCAGGAGTCCGAGGTCGGAAATGCCCGCGATCGAGGCTGCGCAGCGATAGGCCTCGGGATGAAGCGTCGCGCCGGCCAGCGCAGCGTAGCCGCCGAAGCTGGCGCCCACGATGCATACGCGCCCGGGGTCGATGTCGCCCGTCTTCGCCAGCGTCGCCACGCCGTCCAGGAGGTCGGTCTGCATCTTGCCGCCCCATTCCCCTCGCCCCGCGTCCCGGTGAGCCTGGCCGAAACCGGTCGATCCGCGGAACTGGGGTTGCAGCACCGCATAACCCCGCGTCGCGAGGAACTGCGCCATGTAGTCGAAGTCGAAGCTGTCGTTCGCCGCCGGTCCGCCGTGGGGCAGCACGATCAGGGGAAGCTTGGCGCCCGCCTGTGCGCCGGGCGGCATGGTGACGAATGCGGGAATGTCGAGGCCGTCACCTGCCTTGTAGGTGATCAGGCGCGTGGTCCCCATCGTCGCGCCGCCGAGCTCCGGATACTCCTCACCCAGGGGCGAGATCTCCTTGCGGGCCTTGTCGTACAGGAACCAGACGCCCGGGTGGGACGGCGACGACGCGCGCGCCATGAAGCGCATGCGATCCTTGGACCAGCCGGCGAGGCTCACCGCACGGCCCTTCAGGGCGCGGCTGAGCACGCCGTGCGCCGCGCCCACCTCGGCGTCCAGCCACTGCACCGAGGGCTTGTCAGTCCCGCTGGAAATCCCGACCAGCGCGTTCCGATGCGCGTCCCACACGAGGCCGATCCCCGCGGAGGATTCCGCCAGCACTGTCTCGACCCCGTCGGCCAGACTGCGGCGCATGAGCTTGCCGTCACGTTCGATCACGGCGGCGTCCTCAGGCTCGGAGTAACCGAGGAAGCGGGCCGTATCGCCCTGCCCGCCCTCAGTCCAAAGCTGGACCCACTGCGACTTGCCCTTCGCCCGCCCGAAAATCGACCGCCGGTGGGTCAGTTCGTCCACGTCGACCCGCACCCGGGCCTCGCCGGCGAGGTCGACGTCCCAGCTGACGGTGTCGTAGTCGCCGCGCTCGACGATCCTGCCCTTGCCGGTGGCCGGGTCGATGCTCCAGAGCGCCCTCACGCTCGCGTTTTCCACGCCCTTGCGCTTGAGGCGCGTGTTCATCGAGTCGGCGCCCATGCCCTCCGTGAGGTCGTTGACGATGACGCGCGCCGGCGAGGCGCCGGTGACGCCGACGATGGGCTGGCCACCGACGAGATACTGGGTGGTCGTCAGATTGTCGAAGAAGCGTGCGACCGCCTTCGCCTCTGGGGTGACGGCGATGTGCCGCTCGATCCGATAGGACACGCGGGCGGCGGGATCGTGCCAATAGGCGACGCTGGCGATGACATGAGCGTCGCCCGCCCACCGCAGACGGGTCGTCTCCACGTCGCCGAGCTTCAGGATCGGCAGGCCCGGCTGATCGATCGTGGCGATCGAGATGATCCGCTGCTCCGATGTCCCGCCCAGGATCGCGATGCGCTGCCCGTTTGGGGAGATCTCGGCGTCCACGACCGCCGGCACCCGCCCGAACGCCGAAGCCGGGGGCGGCGCGGCCCGCACCCCGGTCGCCACGGCCACGAACGCGGCCGACGCCATCACAACCCTACGCATTGAATCACGCCCCCGATCACTTCCCCGAGCGCGACGGTAGCGTGCAGCCAAGCTTTCGCGCAACCGCGGGAGCGGGAGGCCGGCATGCAAAACGGCCCGGGATCGCTCCCGGGCCGCTCGCTACGCGTGACAGGTACTGGAGAGGTTAGCCTTCGACCGTCTCGGCCTCGGCCGCGTCGGCGATCTCCACCGGCAGCGGCTCCATGGCCTCCTCGCGGCTCTGCGTGAGGGCTTCGTCGCGCTTGGCGGCGATGCGCTGCAGGTTCCGGAGGTACGAGCCCGTGCCCGCCGGGATCAGGCGGCCCACGATGACGTTCTCCTTGAGGCCTTCCAGGGTGTCGCTCTTGCCCTGGACCGAAGCCTCGGTGAGGACCCGGGTCGTCTCCTGGAACGAGGCCGCAGAGATGAAGCTGCGGGTCTGCAGCGAGGCCTTGGTGATGCCGAGCAGGACAGGCTGGGTGAGCGCCGGACGACCGCCGCGGGCTTCCGCCTTGGCGCTTTCGTCTTCCACTTCCTGCTTGTCCAGGTGGTCGCCCTTGAGCAGGCCGGTGTCGCCCGGCTCGAGGATCTCCACCTTCTGCAGCATCTGACGGACGATCGTCTCGATGTGCTTGTCGTTGATCGGCACGCCCTGCAGTCGGTAGACCTCCTGGATCTCGTTCACCAGGAAGTCGGCCAGCGCCTCGATGCCCTGGATGCGCAGGATGTCGTGCGGATCCGGGTTGCCGTCGATGATGTACTCGCCCTTCCGGATCACGTCGCCGTCGTGGACCGCGATGTGCTTGCCCTTCGGGATCAGGAACTCGACCGCCTCGCCACCATCCTCGGGGGTGATCTTGATGCGGCGCTTGTTCTTGTAGTCGCGACCGAACTCGACGCGACCGTCCATCTCGGCGATGACCGCGCAGTCCTTCGGACGACGGGCTTCGAACAGCTCGGCCACCCGCGGGAGACCGCCGGTGATGTCGCGGGTCTTGGCGCTCTCGGTCGGGATACGCGCCATGATCTCGCCGGGCTTCACCTCGTCACCGTCGCCGATGGAGAGAATGGCGCCCACCGGGAGCAGGTAACGGGCTTCGCCGCCGTTCGAGAGGCGCTTGTAGGCGCCGTTCTCGTCCAGGACCGCCATGGCCGGACGCAGGTCCGAACCCTTGGAGCTGGCGCGCCAGTCGATGACCACGCGGTTGGAGATGCCCGTGGCCTCGTCGGCCTCCTCGCGGAACGAGAAGTTCTCGACCAGGTCCTCGAACCGCACCTTGCCGCCCACTTCCGTGATGATCGGCGTGGTGTAGGGGTCCCAGGTGGCCAGGCGCTGACCGCGCTTGACCTTGTCGCCGTCCTTGATCTGGAAGCGCGCGCCGTAAGGCACCTTGTAGGACTCGCGGTCCTTGCCATCGACCTGGATGGTGAGCACCAGGTTGCGGCTCATCGAGATGAGCACGCCATCGGCCGCGACCACGGTGTTGCCGCCGGAGATCCGGGCGACGCCCTCGTTGGCGCTTTCGAAGAACGACTGCTCCGCCACCTGGGCGGTGCCGCCGATGTGGAAGGTCCGCATCGTCAGCTGGGTGCCCGGCTCGCCGATCGACTGGGCGGCGATGACGCCCACGGCTTCACCGATGTTCACCGGCGTGCCGCGCGCCAGGTCGCGGCCGTAGCAGGCGCCGCAGACGCCGACCTTGGTCTCGCAGGTCAGGACCGAGCGGATCTTCACCGACTGGACGCCGGCGCCTTCGATCAGCTCGACCATGTTCTCGTCGAGATAGGTGTCGGCCGGAACGATCACTTCCTGCGTGCCCGGGTCCTTCACGTCCTCGGCCGCGAAGCGGCCCAGGATGCGCTGACCGAGCGAGACCAGCACGTCGCCGCCTTCGACCACGGCCCGCAGGGTGATGCCCCGGGTGGTGCCGCAATCTTCCTCGGTGATGATGCAGTCCTGCGCCACGTCCACCAGACGGCGGGTCAGGTAGCCCGAGTTCGCCGTCTTCAGCGCGGTGTCGGCCAAGCCCTTACGGGCGCCGTGGGTGGAGTTGAAGTACTCCTGGACGGTCAGGCCTTCCTTGAAGTTCGAGATGATCGGGGTCTCGATGATCTCGCCGGACGGCTTGGCCATCAGGCCGCGCATCCCGCCGAGCTGCTTCATCTGCGCCTGCGAGCCCCGGGCGCCCGAGTTGGCCATCATGAAGATCGAGTTGATCTCCAGCTGGCGACCATCCGCGCCCACCGGGGCGGACGAGATCTCGGCCATCATCTCGTCGGCGACGCGGTCGGTGGCCTTGGCCCACGCGTCAACGACCTTGTTGTACTTCTCGCCCTTGGTGATCAGGCCGTCGGCGTACTGCTGCTCGTACTCTTCCACGAGCTTGCGGGTCTCTTCGACGATCGGCGCCTTGCGGGCCGGGATGACGATGTCGTCCTTGCCGAACGAGATGCCGGCCTTGGCGGCCTCGCGAAAGCCCAGGCCCATGACCTGGTCGGCGAAGATGACCGTCGCCTTCTGACCGCAGTGCCGGTAGACGGCGTCGATCAGGTTCCCGATCTCCTTCTTGGTGAGGTTCTTCTCCAGGAGACGGTGGCCGATCGCCGGGTGGTGCGGCAGCAGCGCCGCGATCTTCATCCGACCAGGCGTCGTGTCGATGATCTTCCGCACGACGTTGCCGTCGGCGTCCATCTCGGTGTGACGCGCCTTGATCTTGGTGTGCAGGGTCACGACCTTGGCGTCGAGCGCCTGGTCGATCTCGGCCAGGTCGGTGAAGACCTTGCCCTCGCCCGGCTCGTTGTCCTTGGCCAGCGACAGGTAGTAGAGGCCGAGGACGATATCCTGCGACGGCACGATGATCGGCCGCCCATTGGCGGGCGACAGGATGTTGTTCGTGCTCATCATCAGCACGCGGGCTTCAAGCTGGGCTTCCAGCGAAAGCGGCACGTGGACGGCCATCTGGTCGCCGTCGAAGTCGGCGTTGAACGCGGCGCAGACCAGCGGGTGCAGCTGGATGGCCTTGCCCTCGATCAGCTTCGGTTCGAACGCCTGGAT
>JADHED010003017.1_pt1 | contig 10709 bp, 8 predicted proteins | sample 8952041 | NCBI WGS metagenome assembly JADHED01 (sample SAMN16124423, study PRJNA663239) | bioreactor sludge metagenome | isolation source: sludge (control) | place: India:Bengaluru | collected 2018-09-08
GATGCAAAAATTAAAAATCTCTCTACGGTGATCCTGTCGGCAGAAGCGGGGCGAGGGCCTGATATTTTAATCCTAGTTGAAGTCGAAAATATTCGTATCCTAAATGAATTCAACGATCGTTTTTTGAAAGCGGCTGGCTATAAAACTGTTCAGCTGATCGAAGGTGAAGATAAACGAGGAATTGATTTAGCTATTTTAAGTCGTTTCGATCTAGCCGGGCGGTCCGAATTAGTGCCGCTTAATATCGAAGACGAACATACCAGCAAGAAAAAGAAAACTCGTGGGGTGTTGCGAGTTCCTTTGAAGATCGATAAAAATATAAACCTTACAATGTTTGCCGTGCATCTACCGTCCCAAGGAAGCTCTACTATTATGCGCTCACAGGGGTTGAAAAGTTTAAATTCTATTTTGAAAAAAGAATCAAACCCATGGATTGCGGGCGGTGATTTCAACATTATCGAAAAAGAAGACAAAGAGTTTCAATTAATTGAAAATAACTTGGAATCGGTGGGTGAGGTAGCACATAAAATTGGATGCAAAGAGTGTGAAGGTACTCACAACTATAAAAACAAATGGTCGTTTTTAGACTTGTTAGTTTTTGATAAGCGATTGAATAGATCAGGAATTACTGTTGATCGCAGCTCTATCAAAGTAGTGACGCATCCCCAGATGATGGGCAAGAAGAACAAACCCAAGCGATTCATTCCCGATAAAGGTCAAGGAGCTTCTGATCACTTTCCCTTGTACTCTCGGCTGTTCGTTCAGGAAAAAGCAAACTAGGGGCTTTGCTCTTTAACAAAACTAGAGCAAGTACTATCATTTATAGTATGAGCGCCGTACGCCTGTTCGTAACCATCGCAATGATCCTTTTGCCTATTTATAGTGTGGCGAAAATATCTAGAAAACCGTTGAGTGAAACCGCTCCGGTTAAACAATCTAATGACTCATCACCACGGTTAGATTCAAACACATTGAAACCTGCCGAGGCTGCTCAGCAGTCACAGAAGCGTTTTTTTGCTGCGATGTCGTACAGTTTGTTCTCGCCCACGTTTGATACTGAAGCTTTGCGTTCGCAGAATCAAGAAAGCTTAGCGGTTTCTGCATCGTTTGGTTATTCCTATGCGCCCACCTCAGGCTGGGGCCTGCAAGCGAGTCTTGGTATTTTACAACACTCTAAAACGGATCGATCGCTTCCTGATTTCGTGTTGTTAAAGCCGTCTATTGGTATGATGGTTTCATTATCGAGGGAAATATACCTGACCGGTGGCATGTTCAATTACACTCAGCAGGGTGAATCCATTAAACACTTTCAAAGTTACATCGGACAGGAAGTTTTTATCGCGTATCGTGCGAATAAAACTATTAATATCAAATTTGGTTTCTCGAACTCTAAATTTTCAGGAGACTTCCAGGTCGAATCGGAAAAGGTTAACTCAATGGTATCGATCCGGGGCCTTGAATCCCAGTTAGTATACCTGTTCTAAAAATGGACAGTTCTACATTTTTTTCTTTTTAAATTGACGCCCTCGGTGCCTCTATAAAAGTCCTCTGAATTACGCTAGGTCAGTGCTATACTGCGCGCGATGAAACACATATTTATGATCGCCACTTTTGTAATAACTGGAATCTTCGCACGGGCTCAATCCCTTGTTGGCCTCGAGGACCTTATGAAAAATAAAGTCGGCGGACCATTTAAGATCGTGTTTTCGCACGTGATAAAGCAAGGCCAGATCGACGCAACTGGGTCAACATTGCGAGCGGCACAGCAGGTGAGCGCGGGTCTGCGCGAAGGAGTCCTGTTGGCTCCATCTCACCTACTGGATAGCAATGGCCAGCTAAAAAACGAAGACTCAAAAGTAGCTTTTCATGAATATCAGAAAAGTATGCAGGCGATGATTATAGAAACAGATAAATTAGTGCAGATTTTATCAATGAAAACGACCGATAGTGCAGCTCAGTTAGATGCAGCCAAAGTTCAAGTGCAAGTTATTGTTCGTGCGCAGAAACAAGCACACGAACAACACAAAGACGAATAATTAAATAGCTACGACTTCTTTTACTTCTGGGATTAATTCTTTAATACGAACTTCAATGCCTTCTTTTAGAGTCGCTGTCGAGCTTGGGCAGCCTGCACATGAACCCTTCATTTGAATAAATACAACATTGTCTTTGTATGAGTGAAATACGATTTCGCCACCGTCTAAAGCAACAACGGGCTGAATATCGTTTTTTATGATTTGCTTAAGCTGGCGAATGACTGGGTCAGCATCCTCTTCAGAGGCAGAGGCTTGATTCGGATCGAAATCATGAATTACTTTTTCGCCCTTATCCAAGTGTTCCTGAATTAAGCCATTTAGAGGTTCTGCTAAAACGTTCCAGTCAACCCAGTCTTGTTTCGTGATCGAAACGAAATCTTTTCCGATGAATACTTTTGATGTCCAAGGGAAACCGAAAAGTTTTGAAGCTAATGGTGAAATTTCAGCATCTTGCGGAGATGTGAATTCACGGGTCTGATCGACCATGACCTCAGGGAAAATAAATTTATAAGTAGCTGGATTTGGTGTGGATTCGTATCTTACTTTAATCATTGCGCTAATATACAGCAGGAAAAGGCCATTTCAAGCCTAAATATATCCGCTGTGTTAAATACCTATAATATTGAAAAAAATTTTGAATTTGAATAGTTTAAGTCCGTTCAAATTACATAAACAGGAGAGACTTATGACCCCAAGAGTGCGTGAAATTTTAAACTGGTATGGTTCTGATAACCCAGGAGTTTTAACTAATTTAGCTCGTATGATGAATACAGGTCGTTTGGCAGGCACGGGTAAATTGGTTATTTTGCCAGTGGACCAAGGTTTTGAGCATGGCCCGGCTCGCAGTTTTGCTAAGAATCCAGATGGTTACGATCCCGCTTACCACTTTGAACTAGCCATTGAATCAGGTTGTAATGCGTACGCGGCCCCATTGGGTGCTTTAGAAGCCTGTGCGCGTGACTTTGCGGGCGAAATTCCTTTGATCTTAAAAATCAATAACTCAGAAACTCTATTTTCAAACAAAGCTCCTATTTCTGCATTAACTTCAAATGTAGACGATGCTTTACGGTTGGGTTGCGCGGGTATCGGTTTCACAATCTACCCAGGGTCATCTGAACGTAAAGGCATGTACGAAGAAATCGCATGTGCTGCTCGTGAAGCAAAAAAAGCAGGCTTAGCGGTTGTGATTTGGTCGTACCCTCGCGGTGAACAATTATCTAAAGAGGGAGAAACAGCCATCGACGTAGTGGCGTATGCGGCTCACTTAGCGGCTCAAATGGGTGCCCACATTATCAAAGTAAAACCACCTACAGCTCATTTAGAACAAGAAGCGGCTCGTAAAGTATACGAGGCTCAGGGAATCAAGGTATCATCATTAGCGGATCGCACTCGTCACGTCGTGCAAAGCTGCTTTGGCGGTAAGCGTATCGTGATCTTCTCTGGCGGTGAAGCTAAGGAAACAGGCGCTTTGATCGAAGAAGTAAAACAATTAGCTCAAGGTGGCGCGTTCGGTAGCATCATGGGTCGTAATGCGTTCCAACGTCCTCGCAAAGAAGCCGTTCAATTGCTAAATTCAGTAATGGACGCATTTGCTGGTAAGAACTCGAACTAGTCGGTGAGATCGTGTTAGGAAAAGGAATTCTACTACTTCTTGCTGTTGTATTTATGGGCTGCCAAGTGCAGCCCACTAAAGTAACTGAAACTAAATCTGTACAAACTAACTTTGAAGAAATTCGCACAAAACTAAATAAAAATACGGTCATTCTGGATACCCGGGATGCTGTTGATTTTTACGTCAGTAAAGTGCCAGGTTCTATTTTAGTCGAATGGAAAGATTTTTCTGTTCCTAATATGGATGGTGCCGAAGGTGTACTAGATATTGATCCATTGAACATCACCCGCCGCTTGGCTTTGTGGGGAATCGGACCAGAATCTGAAGTGATTGTTTTAGGCAAAGTGTTTGATAAAGGTCAAACTCAAGAAGCTAAAATGGGGCGCGTGGCTTGGATGCTAAAAGAAATGGGCGTAATGAACGTAAAGACATTCAACTATGAATTGTTTAAACGTGAAGTGTTTGGCTTAACGGAAGCACCACCCGTAAACAAAGAAATGTGGATGCCTGTCGTGGACACCCGTTCTGAAATCAAGTTTGACGAGTTTCAACGGATTATCTATCCGTTTAATTACAATTTTAAATTCTATACCATCACGCGACTGGATGAAAAAGCGGGATTACGCGTAGGTCGCTTCAAAAATGCAAAAATTCATTTTATTGATGTTCGTTCTGAAAAAGAATTCAAAGACGCTAGCTTAAAATCTTTGGATCCCAATTTTCCTTTGGAAAATATCCCGTGGGAGCAATTCTATACTCCCGAAGGTATTGTGAACTTTGCATTCAAAAAGAATCTTAAATCTAAAGGGATCGTCGAAGATGACGTTGTAATTTTGATTTCAAATCATGGTGTGCGATCGGGTGCAGCGACGTTTGCACTTCGTGAAATGGGTTACACGGAATCGAAAAACTTCTCGGGCGGGTATAATTACCTAAACAATTCGATGACGCTAGAAAAACAGATCAATTCAGCCTTCTTTGAAAAAGAAAAACAAAAAAAGCGCAAGAAGGCACCTAAGAAAAAGAAAAAATAAATCCGATAGCGGCTGATTAAGATGCCGCGGATTGAATTTTGAACAATACCGAATGCATCGCCTTTAGCATGTCGGGATCATAGCGTCCGGATAGTTTGTCTCTCATCATCGTAAGCGCTTCATGGGGAGTCATTGGCTTATTATACGATCTTTGCGTTGTCATTGCATCATAGGTATCGCAAATAGCAACGATGCGTGCATATGGATGAATCTCGGGCCCAGTAATTTGCTGAGGATAGCCGTTTCCAGCCCAAGATTCATGATGTTCAAAGCAGGCGGCCTTCACACCATCCGAAATATTTGGATTTTGATTCAAGATGATTAAGCCATATTGTGGGTGACGCTTCATCTGTTCCCATTCGGCATCGTCCAAGGGACCTTTTTTGCATAAGATTTCTAAAGCTACGTTTCGCTTGCCGATGTCATGGAATAAACAGCCGATGCCTAGTTCTTCCATTTCTTTTGGGCCGAAACCTAATATTTTACCTAACCCCAGCGAATAGATGCTGACATCCAGCGAGTGATTGTAGGTGTAAAAATCGTGGCCCGAAAGGCTCAGTAGGTAGCCGACGCTTTCTGGCGCTTGATCCATGAAGTTGATAAAGTCACTGATAATCGGTTTAGATTCATCAAGGGCTTTGTTCACATCCGGGTTTTCAAAAAGGTCTTCCATGATTGCAATTGAAGATTCGCGTAAAATAGCGGCCTTTTCATTGTTTGGAATATGAGTAGAATTAATTTCTTCTTTCACCCACGCACGATAGATGTCACGATCGGTGATTTTCACGAAAAATGAACTTCCGGTATCTTTAGAGTGCAGGGTTTCGATCTTTTGCAATTGCAAGGCTTCGCCAGCTTTGCGGTATAAAACCATGCGTCCATCGATGTATACATAAATGTCAAAAGACGTGATTTTTTCAGGCCTTAGAGTGCTTAAGCGAATGCGAAAAAATTGATTGATGTCCATTACCTATTTAAGCATCATTGATTTTTAAAAACTAGAGACAAATGTCTAGAATCATTCTAAAATTGTTTTGATAACAAGGTTGTCCCAAGGAGCTACATTGCGTGATTGCAGTGTAAACAAGATAAACAAAAGGCGTAACTGCGAATGAATTTCAGTCGATCTGATTCGAAACCTAGAGTGAATCCAAATAAAGGTAAAGCGCCGCCTTTAGAGCTTAAGACTCATGTCCAGTATATTAAAGGGGTTGGACCGGCACTTGGAGAAATCTTAGCTAAAAATGGAGTTCGGACGGTACGGGATTTGATCGAAATTTTTCCGCGTACCTATGAAGATCGTCGTAGCGGCATTAAAATCAGAGACCTAAAATTAGATCAACTGGTCAGCATGAAAGCCACATTGCTGAAAGTACAGAGTATTCCGTTGGGACGCACGAGCCGTAAAATTTACGACATTACTTTGCAAGATTCGTCGGGGCAAATTCACTGCAAATTTTTTCGTGTTCCCTATAAAGGCTATTTTGAACGCTTTAAGCCATTCCAAGAGATTCGTGTCGTGGGTAAAGTTATCGATTATCGTGGACGATTAGAATTTCATCATCCCGATTTACGCGATATTGATGCGGAAGAAGAACTACAGGATGAAGTCATTCCCGTATATGTTGAAATGGATGGCATCAGCAGTTTTAAGTGGCAGAAACTGATTCGCTTTGCTTTATCTGAAATTATGAAGAATCCCGAGAATTTGAAATACGATGCTTTGCCGGCATCGGTTCGTCAGAAAGCGGGACTGATAGGATACTTTGATGCCATTAAATCTGTTCATTACCCAGACAAAGACAAATATTTAGATTTTTTAGAACTACGCAGTCCGGCTCATCGTCGTTTGATTTTTGATGAGTTATTTATGTTATAAAAAATATTTTTTTGAAAAAAAAACGGATTAAAAAAAAAAAAATAACAAAAAAAAATTTCCTTTGGTGAGCTCAAAAACAAAGTTATCGAAAATCTGCCATTTCGACTAACCAACGGGCAGTTGAATGCGATTGCTGAGATAGAAGGTGATTTTATCAAAGGGCATCCAATGCATCGCTTGATTCAGGGAGATGTTGGATGCGGGAAAACGTTAGTAGCGTTTGTCGCTTCGGTAATGATGAAAGAAAATAATTATCAGAGCTGTATCATGGTTCCAACGGAAATTCTAGCAGAGCAGCATTACAAAAATGCGATCAACTATTTAGCGGGTCACGGTGTGACTGTAGCTTTGTTAACTGGAAAAACAAAAGCGAGCGAACGCCGTGAACTTTTTGAAAAACTAGCAACGGGACAAATTGATTTATTGATAGGAACGCACGCCTTGTTAGAGGACGATGTTGTTTTTAAGAGTTTAAGTCTAGTGGTTATCGATGAGCAACATCGGTTCGGCGTTAATCAACGCGCTAAACTAAAAGCGAAAGGGGCATCGCCGCACTTCTTAGTGATGACAGCGACCCCGATTCCGCGGACTCTTTCCATGACCGTGTTTGGTGATCTAGACGTGACCTTGATTAAGGAATTGCCGCCAGGTCGTACTCCGATTCAAACGCGAGCCGTATTTCAAAACAAAATGGGGCAAGCACTGGATTTCATGAAACAACAAGTGGAAAAAGGGCGTCAAGGTTACATCGTATTCCCACTAGTTGAAGAAAGTGAAAAGATCGATTTAAAGAATGCGACGGAAGAATTTGAACGTCTTAAAACAGAATTCCCAAATATTCGTTGGGCGTTATTGCATGGTAAAATGAAGCCTGCTGAAAAAGATGAAATCATGAACGCATTTAAGAACAGGGAATTTGATATTCTGGTATCTACGACCGTAATTGAGGTCGGGGTTGATGTCCCTAATGCAAACATCATGTTAATTGAACACGCCGAGCGTTTTGGTCTTTCGCAGCTGCATCAGTTGCGCGGCCGTGTAGGGCGAGGCGAACACAAGAGCTTTTGCATTCTGATTATGGGATACGCTGTGAACGAAGAGTCTAAAGAACGCGTTAGCTTTATGGAGAAGAGCACCGACGGTTTTGAAATCGCCGAGTTCGATCTAAAAATTCGTGGCCCAGGAGAGTTCCTAGGAACGAAGCAGTCGGGATTAGTGAGTTTTAAAATTGCGGACTTGATTAAGAACCAAGATATTTTAATTGAGGCGCGGACCTACGCCGCAGATGCATTAATGGCGGATCCTAAACTAGAGAAGGCTGAAAATATTTTTATTAAACAGCATCTTCAAGCAAAGAAAGATGCTGATCTAGGATAAGTTACGGATTTAACCACGGCTGTTTGGCCAAGCAATCTTTTAGCTTTGCCGCTAGCTCTGCAGTTTTTGGGCTGCTGAGTTTGTCTAAAGAATATTGGGTCGGAAATAGTTTCATGCGCCCGTGGACAATTTCGAAATCATTAATTAGAAGCTGATTGTTCTCGACTCTAAGAGTTTCAAGCACGATACGAGCAAATTTCTTTTCGCCCGTTTTTTTTGAAATAGAGGGAACGTAAACTGCGGCCGAAAAAGATTTGCCATCGGGAAGGGCGGTGAATTCTACGCGACGAGGTGGCGACTTCACACATAGGCCTTGTGCGTTTTTTTCGATAAGGCCATCTATAGTTTTATTAATTGAAGATAAATAGTACAGTTTACCATCTAACAAACCAAAGGCCATATAGGCGTCATTCTGTAGTAGATGATTTTTGCCATTTTTCTTGATGAAGAAACCAGATTTACCAGTCCACTCAGTTCCATCAAGCTCGGTCATAATTTGTTGGACGCGAGCTTCATCGCTTACCGTAGTTTCGGGCCTCGATTCGTTAGTCTGAGCTAGGCTCAGACTACATAATGCTAAACTAAATAGAGTGAAGTAAACAAATTTCATTTGGCAATTCCTTAGTAGTTATCATTTTGATTTTGCCAAGAATATTCTGGTTCCGGTGGCAAGTATTTCAAGAAGTTAATTAGATCTAACTTTTCTTCTTGAGATAAATTTACACCCCAATTGTGACCCATGTTCGAGTTACCAATGGGTTGACCATTTTTACCCGTTTCAAGAGTATTGAAACATAGCATTTCTTCATCTTCACCACATGGACGATCACCCGGACGCTCCCAGTCTTGGAAACCGATGTTCACTGGATCGAATTTATTTGAACGAACATTGAAGTACTTAGGGCGCTCAGTGTCGCGAGTCAATAATAGCATTAAATTAGGAACGGAACCGTTATGTAAGAACGGCGCTGTGGCCCATACACCGGATAAATGTTTTGCTTTATAACCGTTACCTTTTTGCATTTTACCGTATTCATTTCCTTTTTTGTTCTCTGCCGATCCTAAGTAGGTATCACGGAAGAATTCAAAACCACGGATATCACGGAATTCCATTTTAGCCTGTTGCTCTTGCGAAATATTATACTTTTGATAGTAACGAGCTTTGATGCCAGCAACATCATCAAAAATTTTCTTTTCAAAAGGAATTTCGACAACGTCATTTTGTTTGGTACGAACCTTAACCGGAACAATTGCATTTAATGCCTCGCGAATATCAGTGTTTGGACTGTACTGGCCGTCTTTTGAAGAAAGAGGGTACATATTGTATTCACGTAACACACCAGATGGTCCAACTAGTGTATTCGACTCATGGCACGTTTGACATTCTTTTTTGTAGATTGCGAAACCACGTTGTAAACGATCATGGCTCATGTCAATTTCGAATTCTGATAGATATTTTTGCGGATCGTTCTGATCTAGAACGTCTTTGAATACGTCATTCCACTCTGGAACTTTGATTTTATGAGCTAAGTTTTCTAAACGATCTAAATTTGTAACGTTGATTGTTGTGTCGAGTGCATCACTCGTAACCATGGCGCCTAAACCAAGCGCTTGACCTACGTTTCTTAAGATCACTGAATTCGAATTACCATTGTAATGAAGGTTACCCATATATTTTAAGCCCCAAATCCAAGGCAACGACACGGGGGCCGTCAAATCTACGGGGAATTCAGTTCTTAAAACCAAATTAGAGATACGACCGAACGCATCGGTACGGTTAAACGCCGAAGCCGTTTCCATGATCGCAGGGTTAGTTCCACCGCTTAGGAATGCTAAGAACTTCATACGTTGAGTTAAATGACCGATATTATCGCTGTCTTTAAAGCCGTAGGTTTTCTTTAGTAGTAAAGTGTATGTAGATTGAATCGCATCTTGAGCGCCGAACATGCGGGCTGTTTTGCCATTCTTCACATTAAGTAAAGTGATTAACATAGAAGGCATACACAATTTCGATTTGCTTAAAACTTGACCGGCTTTGCCTAAGCTTTGCGATTGCTTGGCAACCTCTCGACAGAAGTGATCTTTAATTTCGGCAGCATCAACGGCCGGGTTAATGTGGCTTAATGTTGGGTTTCTTTTTTTGATATCCGATAAGAAATTTTCTAAGCCATTTCCGCGAATAAACATAAATACTGTCGATCCAATTAGGTCTTTAAAAAAACCACGAATATTTACCATGGCAGGAGCACCTTGAATACGGAATTCCGGTGTGAAGTGTCTGTTTGTATCGTAAGACATCTGGCCAGAATGGCAAAGAGCGCAGTTTGTACCGATCATACGAATAGATTTCGCTTTAACGCCATCGGTTCCCACAACGTCTTTGATGATTTGATCCTCACGAATAAATTTGCCATCCGCATTTTCGTAAGCAGCATACGCATCGGCGGAGTTGCCTACGTTGTTCGTTTGATTAATTAGACCATCATCGGTACGTTGTGTACTCCAAGCAGCCGTTAGACCCACATAAGGCATTAGATAGCGAATTTTTCTATCTTTTCCATTTACTTTTTTTACTGAATCACGAGTATGTGCTTCCATAAAGCCAAAACGTTTATCCATTTCGACTCGGAAGGATTTCGTCATTTTATCGTCGTCATCTTTAAACGTAGCGGATTTTAGCGACATAAACCATTCATATGGATATACATCAGCGCCTTCGCTGAGATGGTTAAAATCGGCAAGATCATTACCTTGAAGCCCCGGAGGCGTTT
>JADHED010003019.1_pt1 | contig 10693 bp, 6 predicted proteins | sample 8952041 | NCBI WGS metagenome assembly JADHED01 (sample SAMN16124423, study PRJNA663239) | bioreactor sludge metagenome | isolation source: sludge (control) | place: India:Bengaluru | collected 2018-09-08
AATACTCGGCGACTACCCCAAGGCAGGGAAGGACGCGGTTCGTCGGACGCTTACTCCTCTCTCGATGCAGGAAGTGGCCCATACAGTTCCGGGTGAGGACCAACAAAATCATCGAGCAGAACCATATCCGCGGCGTCTAGGCCGTAGTACTCGCTGACCGCCTTCTCAAGTGCGAGGTTCGTTTTCAGCACCTCACTGTAGCCATTGAGTCTCCACCGGGCCACCGCCTTAACGGCCTCGCATAGGGTCGCCCCAGGCATCGCGTACGTGCCGCCGAAAGTGGCCGACGTCTCAGCGAGTGCAGCCACCTTCCAGTAGAACGAGGCGCTTTCAAGCACAGCCGCTAGAAGAGTCGGCTCGGCCTCCACCAGCGGCGCAGGGATCTGGTTAAGAAGTCCCGACCGGTATCTCTTAGCCGCGGAGCCAGAAAAGGCGTTGTCCCCCGAGCCTACGAAGCTCTCGGTGACTAACTTGAAGACTCGGGTGTACGACCCACCTAGGTACGCCAATGCGCTTTCGCGGCGAGGGAACTGAATCGCGATGCCAGTGCCGCTGAAAGCGGCCCCGCTCGGCAGGATTCGAGGACTGAAGTCGCTTGTCGTCCGCTCGGGATACGTGAGTCCTTCCTGGAAGTAGTACTCACAGTGGTTCAGCCAGGGGGTCCAATCGGCCGAGCCCTGCAGGCGTAGCCGCTTATCGGCCAAGTACGTCTTAAGGAGCGCCCCGTCCCTACCCCAGTCAACGACCAGGGTCAAATCCTCCCAATACGGCTGATACTCACCTCCTTTTGCTATCGCAACCCAACGGCGCTGGTCATTCCCTTCGACCTCCCATCGAAGCCTCAAGAACCTGAAGTCGTCGGTCGTCTGCATCCCGTGGCGCGCTGCTGCGCCTGTCTCCGCCAGAGCGGGGAGCGAGATGATCTTAGCTAGGGTGCTCTTCGGGAGCCAATAGCAGAGGACATTGAGCGGGACTGACGCAAAGTCACTTATGGAATGGTCCCACCTGGAAACATCCCTTCTAGCTCCTCCGCTGCAAAAATATCCGACTACTGCTGCTTCCTTCTCACGCGATTCGAGAGCTCGGAGAAAGATTGAGGTTTCCCGACGTCCAGGTTCAAGAACATATGCCGCAGCCTCGACCATGGCCGCATCGAGAACACCGTACCCGAGATCGAGGAGGACGGCAGGCGGGGCCTTCGACACGATCGTGTGTTCGCGAAACCACTTGAGCGTGTCAACAGCCAGGAAGTTGCGCGACGTAATCGCGCCGACCAGGCCGCCTATAGCCGAAAGGTCGAGCATTCGATTCACGAAGGCGAGACCAATGTCGGTCTTGAAGTTCGAGTAGCGAGAGTCGAAGTACAGCTTGGCCTTCTCGGATGCCTTGCCGAACGGGGGATTCATGAGCACTACGTCGTACCTCGCCCGGGCGATGTCAACGACTGCTATCCCCTGCGTTGCATCATCTGCGAAGAGTCGCTTCTGGACGCCCTCCCGGCCGGCCGCAGACTCTGCAAATTGTCGAAGCGCGGAGAGAATGCTCTCCTCTGCACGGCCAAAGAACGTGTCGTCATCGATCTGCGAGAAATCGAGCTCCCGCTGGGTCGGCGGCGGCTCGAATCCGGGCAGATAGCCAGTCGCCTTCTTCTGTCGGTTGAACTCGGCGTTCGCCTTTCGGATCTCGTCGGCGAGGAGCGTCTCGATCTTGAGGAGCGTCCCCAGCTCCCCCGCTAGGCGCATCTCGGCGACCATCTTCCGGAAGAGAGCCCCGAGGAGTGGTGGGTTCAGCGTCGCGGCGAACTCTTCGACGAGTGCGACGTCGCCCGGCATCGGCTCTGCGACGACGATGTTCGTTTTCGTGATCCTAGGTCGCAGGCTGGCCGGGAGGCCCGCGTTCTGCCACGCCCGCTGGGCCCGGAGCCATAGCGCTAGGGCGGCGATCTGAGCGCACCGGGGGTCAATGTCCACGCCGTGGAGGTTCTGCTCGAGGATGATCGCGGGGGCTGCCCGGCGCAGGGCCGCGAGGTCGGGGTAGTCGTCGCGGAGCGTCCGGCCCGTCGTGGCGCAGGCCGCGGCGGTGGGGTCGGCCCAGGCCTCTTCGTAGATCGGCAGAAACAGGTCGAACGAGTACAGGAGGAAGTGCCCCGAGCCGCAGGCCGGGTCGAGGAGCTTCAGATCGCGCGGGTCCTTCTTCGCCCGAGGGCCGCGTCTCTCGGCGTCGCCGACGAGGAAGTCGCACCGTTCGGCGATCCGGCTGGCTCCGTCCGCTCCGCCCATCATCTCGATCCAGATGCGGGCAAGGGTGTTCTCCGTGAGGAACCGGACGACGTAGCGCGGCGTGAAGAACTGGTTCCTCACGGCGAGCTCGCGGCTATTGCGCGGGGCCTGCGAGGCGTCGCGCATCGCCCGGCGTTCCTCGCCGCTGTTGAAGTACTGGTAGACCCAGCCGATCGTCTCGTCCTCGGCCCAGACGCCGGAGAGCTCCGGGGCGTTCAGGACTTCGAGCAGGCCGTCGAAGGTTCCCTTCCTCGGCCAGAGGGCCGAGGCGGGGTCGCGCCGGTCGAAGAGGACCTTCACCTCGGTGGAGAGCTCGTCGAAGAGCGACTCGAGGTAGAGGCGGTAGCCGGCGCCGTCCGGCAGGCCCTTCAGCCCCGGCGCGAGGCCGTAGAACTCCCCGTACCCGCTAGACTGCTCCCCGCGGCCGACGCACTCCTGGAGGAGGCCCCGGGCCTCGAGCATCCGGAGGGCGACGAAGCGGTTGAGGGTGGTAAAGGCGGCGTCGCGAACGTACGAGGCGACCGCTTCGGCCGGCGTCTCCCCCGCGGCCCGCCGGTGGGCGATGGAGGCCGTGATCCTTTCCCGGACGGCGTGCTGGCGGGGGCTCAGGTGGTCGCCGCCCCGGGGAGCGACCTTGCCGTCGAGGAGGACGTCGAAGTCGCCGACGAGCTGCTTCTCGAACTCCTCCTCCAGGAGGCGGCGGGCCTTCTGCGTCGCCCGCTCGATGGCGTTACGGGTTTCCTTGTCCACGAGACTCCTCTACGCCCTTGCGGCCGGTGCCCCTGGGTTCCAGCAGAGCCAACCGAGACAGGGCGTCAGTCGCCCCATTCGGTCTTCGCCCACTCGAGAATTTCCTCTTCGCGCTTCACGACAGCGTCCCGGTCCCACGTGGGTATCCGCTCGGCAACATCCGCTGCGATCGCGAGCCCCGTCTTTACGTACTCGTCCTTCTTCTCTTCGGGAGTCTTCGCTCCGAGCGTCGAATTCAGGCCTGGCGGGAGGAGAACGAGGTTCCCGAGTCGATGCACGAAGATGCCGGTGGCCGACCGCTCCGGCACGCCACGGCTCTGCGGGAAGATGTGTTCAATAGACTTTGCGGCGGTATCCGCCCAGATCTTCTTCCAGTTCTCGTTGTCGAACTTCTGCCCTCGCACCCGCGACAGATGTTCTTCGTACCGGAACAGGAGATACCGGAGCTCGGACTGCCACTCTTCGTAGCAGTTCTCGTCCCGAAGCGCCGCGACCGCCGTGTCTACGGGATGATCCTCTCCCAGCTTCCTAATCTTCGCCTCGAGACTGGCCGCGGACAGTTTCTGCTTCTCGCACTGCCACGCAAGCCTCGTGTAGTCGCCGACCTTCGTCCTGGAGTCCTTCCCGATCATTCCGTAGATTCGGAACGAAACCTTCTCCCACAGAGCGAGCAGCCGCTCCTGCTCTTCGGTAGTGAGGTCGTCGCGGAGGCGAATCGCGACAGCGAGGAGGCGGGCCTGAGCGATCTCTGTTACCGCGCTCAGCCGGTCGTTCTCCCGCAACTCCTTAACGGCCTTTGCGAGGCGGCCGACCCACGAGGACACCTCTATGGCACCCAGCGACGTCCTCCCGGTCGCCTCTCGCAACACGTCCACCGACTCCTCCTCACCGAGAGTGCGGCTGGGCTGGGACTTCGCCCTGAGAGTCGCGGCAAATCGAAGGGCCTCGGACGACACGATCGGCCTCAGGCCTATGGCTTCGTAGGTCTTCCCCCAGATGTGGTGGAGCTCGTCGATGACCTCGCGAGCGCCACCGCCCGACTCCGCTTCAAAGGCGATCCCCATAAGGATGCTCTTGAGGCGATCAAACCACGAGACCTCGAGACCGCGGCTGTTCAGCACCTCGAACACGGTGTAGACGACGCGCTCATCCTGTATCTCGTGGAAGAGGAACTGAAGGCGATTCTGGAGCAGGTCGACCAGCTCGATCAGCGTTCGCCCCCTCGCGCGCCATGACGCGACGAACGCCTCGGAATCGGCGATCGCCTCGACGAGCCTCCGGTCGGCCGTCCGCTTCAGCTCCTTGACGTCAGGGACAACACCTTCGCGCAGGTACTTCTGGAAGATGTCACTCGAATCGTGGTTCGTCTGGAGGATGACCGGAGACACCTCATTGGACTTGATCAGGATCTTTTGAATCTCGGCTCGGACGTCCTTCTCAGTCTCATCACCTGGATTCAGTGCACGTTCGATCGCCTTGAAGAGCGCCACGAGCGTTGTTATCCGCTGCTGCCCGTCAACGACCTCGATCACCGTGAAACGGTTCGCACGAATCTGGCGTGTCTCTTTCCGCAGGCCAACGAATGTCGCCATGAAATGAACGTCGTCGATGCGTTGCGCGACCCTCTCGATGTCCGAGAAGAGATCCTGCCGCTGTTTCGTATCCCAGCTGTACGCCCGCTGATAGGCCGGGATTCGGAAGAGGCGACCGGAAAGCAGCTCGTAGAGCGTGAGAAGTTTCGGTTCGAAGCTCATTCCATCCCCTTTCAGGCGACAACGACTTTCTTCCCGGCACCGATGTATCGGGCGCATTCCTCGCGGATCCCCTCGAGGGCCGCCTCGAGCTGCTCTTCCGACTCGACCCCGGCCCCGAAGAACCCGGCGAGGCGAAGGACGACGAGGCGCTCTCCCTCGACGAGCCGGCGAACCTCGGCGATGGCCGCCGCGAGACGGGAGGCGCAGGCCTCCGTCTCGGCCCGGAGCTGCGGGATCGGGACGTGCCGCCCGTCGCTCGACGCCCCGGCCCGGAGCGGAGCGGAGATCCGCTCGCGGGCCTCTTCGGCGAGGTCCGTCCAGCCCGAGATCTTCGCCAGCTCGCCGAGGGCGGCGGTGTAGGCGGTGACGCGGGCCTCGAGGGCCTGCTCGTGGCGCCGGGCGTACTCGTCGGAGAGCGCCCGGGCGTTCTGGTCGATGGCGGGGATCTCCCGGAAGAAGGTCTCGCGAGCGAGGAGGTCTCCGAGGCTTGCCGCTTGCTCGGCGAGGGCCTCGGGAAGGTCGGGCTCCGTCCGGAGAAAGGGCCAGAGCGTTGTCAGGGTGGAGCGGGCCGAGTCGAGCGTCGCGAGGGCCGGCCCGGTCAGGGCCTGCTCCAGCTCGGCGGCGCGCCGGATCGCGTCCTTGATCGTCCGGTACGAGGCGTTGAAGGCCGCGATGGCCTCCTGCTCGCTCCCCTGGACGATCGCCTTCATCTGGTTGCGTGCCGATTCGAGGAGCTCGCGCCCCGGCAGGCCGTGCGTCTGGAGGAGCCCGAGGACGGTGAGGAGCGTCTCCTCCTCGCGCTCGATCGCCTTCCGGATCTCGGCGACCAGGGGGGCGAGGGAGATCTCGGTCACTTCGGATCCGAAGGTCTCGCGATAGGCCTCGGCGGCCTGGACGAGCTCGGCGAACTCCACCCCCTTCTTCGGCCGGAAGGCGGCGGCGCGGAACGCGACGTTGTTCCCGAAGACGGCGCGGACGTCCGCCCCGACGCCCGTGCTGATCGTCTTCCCCTGGCTCGTCATCTCGATCTTGCCGGCCCGGAGGAGGCAGAGGACGAAGAGCCGGATGGCCTCGAAGTCCCATCCGAAGGGCTCCTTGCCAAGCTCGGCCTCGAGCCACTTGCCCCCGGTCGTCTCGCCGTAGTGCTGGCGTTCCTCGATCCGGCGATAGACCTCGGCGAGAGGGCCGTCCTCGAGCTGGAAGACGGTCTTCCCCGCCTCGTCGCGGAGGAGGTGGAGGGCGTGGAAGGTGCCGGGAAGGCCCTGGAGGTTCTCGGCGAGGAGGAGGGCGTCGAGCGCCCTCTTCAGGTCCTGTGTCCGGGCGGCGGCCTCGGCGAAGCGGTTGAAGAGCTCAGGGAGGGCGGTCCCGAGGATCTCGGCGGCCGCTTTGCCGACGTCGGAGCCGTCGCGGGGGACCCTCTCGTTCCCGCGGAAGTAGATGTTTCCGGAGAGGCAGGCGGCCCGGAGAAGCCGACGGAGCTCGTCCTGGTGGCGCTTCAGCCGGACCCTCTCGTCCTTCGAGAGGGCCTCCTGGTCCTTCGTGTTGGCGTCCCGCTCCCGGCGTTCGACCATCTCCTTGGAGCGGAAGAGCTCGACGGTCTCCCGGTCGATCGCCTCGTTCAGCGGGACGGCCCAGAAGACGCTGCGTGGCTCTTCCTGGCTCCGCCGGCGGAGCTCGACCGAGAGCTGGTCGTAGGGCGTGCCGGCCTCCGCCGTCTGGACGTGGAAGATGACGTCGCCGTCGGGATCGACCCGACCGTGGACCGCGAGGCCGGCGCGGAACGACTTCGTTTCGAGGAAGGTAAAGGACGGGACCGGCTGCCAGAAGCCGGCCAGTACAGCGGCGTGGAGGCGGTGGACCTCGCCCGGCTTCGGGCGGAGGCTGTTGCGGTTCCGCTCCCAGTCGTCCTCGGCGGGCGTGGGAATCCGGTAGCCGCCGTCGCCCTGGCGGACGAGATGGGCCTTCTCGAGGGCGAGGAGGGCCTCCTTGACCGGGGCGAGACGGGAGTCGGCGTCGACGGCCGGGTGGAGGCAGGCGGCGATGTTCTCGGCCGTCCGGTGGTAGCTCTGGGCGAACTGCAGGAGGCAGATCGTCTTGGCGACCTTCTGGGCGAGCGGGTGCTCGACCTGCTGCGGGATGGCGTCGATGCGGCCGCGGATCTCGGAGGCGATGTTGCCGCTGACGAGGTCGTAGACCTGGTCGAGCTGCGCGAGGACGCCGACGGGCTGCCCCGCGAGGTCGACGCCGGGGTTGATGAGGAGCTGCTGTGCGAGCTTGATGATGGTGCGGTTCGCGCCGCCGACGTGCCGGCCCGCGCCCCCCTGCGTACGCAGGCCCGAGACGACCTGGATGATGAGGTCCACCTGGTACGGCAGGAGCGGATAGAGGTCGACGAACGAGTCGCGCGTCACCTCGGGAAGGCGGTACTCGCCGGTGACGCGCGTGCAGGCGGTGAGCCGGCCGCGGTGCTCGTCGAAAAGCTTGCCGAGGGCTTGCTGGGCAGCCGCGTTCTTGGCGAGGACGCGGCGGCTCGTGACCTCGGAGATGTCGGACGGCTCGAGGTGGACCTGGAGGGGGAAGCGGTCCATGAGCCGGCTGAGCTCGATCTTGTTGTCGTCGAGGCCGGAGACGACCTCGCCGAGCTTCTCCTGCGAGGTGACGACGATCCAGTGCCGCCCCTTCCCCTTCACGCCGAGCATCTGGACGACGGCCTGAAGGTCGAGCATCTTCTGGACGTCGCGCGCGACGAACTGCCCCACCTCGTCGATGACAAAGACGAGGGCCTGCCCCGGCGTTCGGCGGTCCATGAGCAGGCTGGCCCGCTCGGCGAGCCGGGCCGGGGTGATGTCGGCCTTCCCCTTGACGGCCTTTACCCAGGAGTCGGCCATCGGGTAGGTCTTCGGGTCGAGCTGGTGGAGGACGTGGCTCGCCTCGCTGAGGGCGAACGCGACGGTCTTCTTCCCGTCGCTCCAGCTCTTCTCGTAGATGCGGGCGTACTCGCTCTCGAACCGCTCGAGGCCGCCCTTCTCCTCGAGGGCGATCTCGAGCTCGGAGAGGTCGAGGTCGCGCGCGTAGCCGAGGCTCTGGAGGAGGAGCCCGTACATGATCTCCGTGAGCGTCTGGTTGCCGGAGCGGATGCCCCGGTCGGTCGAGACGTCGAAGATGACGGCGTGCGTCGGGATCTTCTCGGAGATCGTCGCGAGGAGGACCTTGAGCTTCGCGTCGCCCGTCCGCTCCCCGAACTCCTTCCCCGCCCGAGTGTCGCCGAGGGACCGGTCGGAGAGCGCGAGGCCGAGGATCTTCGCAAAGCTCGACTTGCCCGAGCCGAAGAAGCCCGAGACCCAGACGGCTATCCCCTCGTGACGATTGCCCGGGGTGGAGGCGTAACGGTCGAAGACCTCGGTGTAGTGCTTCCGGATCGCGTCGGTGACGACGTACTCGGAGATCTCGTCGCGGAGGACCTGCTCGTCGGTCTGGTCGACCTTGATGACCTCTTCGATCCGCCGGCGGATGTCGCTCGCGAACAGGGAGTCGATCCTGGGAGTCGCCATTCTCTGGACCTCTTCAGAAGATCTTCGGCCGGTAGTTGTGTTCGGCGTCGAGGACGCCCATGAAGCGGAGGCCCGCAGCACCATCGAGAGTCCCGGGGTAGAAGAGGATCGACGGCACGGAGACTCGGCCCTTCAGCTGTTCGAGAAGGGAGAACGTCCGGTAGACGGGGAACAGGGCCCCCGTCCGCAGGATGAAGACGACGTCGCGGAGGGGATCGGGCTCGGCGGGCATCCGGGACGCGACGAGGTCGACGAGGGCGCAGGAGGCGTGGACCTCGTGGATCGTCTCCACCACGGTCGTCGTCCCGACGTGCTGCTCCGCGCGAATCCACTCTTCCACGGGTCGCTGCGATCTCAGCGCCTCGTCGAGACACTCGGCGAGTGAGATGCGCGTGACGCGCTTTCCCTTCTGGCCGAGACGGGTCTCGAGGAGCGTCGCCTGCCGCCGGAGCTCGAACTCCTCCTGCGGGTCGTACCGGAAGATGGCGTAGGGCATGTCGTGGTAGGCGCTCAGGCGCGGGCGCGGGTCCGGGAGCCCGAGGATCGGCTCGAGGACGGTCTTCAGGCGGAGTTCGAGATCGCTCATTCGGTCACCTGTGCCGCGTAGTCAAGGGCGCTCTCGCACGGGAGGCTCAGCTGCGCGAGGCTCCCGGCGACGTCGTAGTGGAGCTTCCGGAACTGGTGAAGGCGGAGGAGCTCCCGCTCGACGTCGGCCGGCTCCATCAGGACCATCCTCCACTCGGGTGACTCGACGAGCCGGCGGGGGTTCGGTTCCGTGTCGCGAAGGGCATAGAGGAGGTAGAGGAAGCTCCTCTCGGAGAGGTGGTAGGAGGCGAACTCCCTGACGACCGAGCCCCGGAGGAGGCCGAAGTCCGTCGCCATCGTCAGGAGACCCGCCGCGACCCGCTTGAGGGTCGGCTCGCTCCACGCGTTCTCCGTCACTCCCCCGCGCTCTCCGACCTCCCGCAGGAAGACGTGGAGCTCCTCGGCCCGGAACCGGTTCGCTCCCTCGGCCCAGCGCGGGAAGAGCCAGCCCACGAGGAAGTCGCGGAAGAGGAACTCGTCCCGGGTGAGATGGAAGAGGAGGGCCGGCTTCCAGTCGCCGAGGTCCCAGCCCGCCTTCGCGAGGAGGGCGAGGGGCTTGTCCCGGCCGCCGGGGTCGAGGCGGCGGTTGAGGACCTTCCCGACGTCGCGCAGCCAGGTCTGGCTCTTCGCGCCGACGGAGTTCGTGGCCCGGAGGTGGTCGAGGTTTTCCTTCTTCGTCCGGTCGAAGTCCCACGCGGCGAGCGCCGCCCAGGTCTCCTCGACCATGGCGCCCTTGACGATCGTGAAGGAGGAGACGACGTTTGCCCGCGACTCCTTCGGCCGCGCCACCGTCACACGTCAGCCTTTCGCATGTAGGGGACGGCAAGGGCCCCGGGCTCGCCGCGGGCGAAGCCCAGGGCGAGGAGGGTGAGGTCGGCGTCGGAGCCGGTGAAGACGCCGGGGAGCGGGACCGCGCGACTGTCGGCGGCTCGCTTGAGGCGGCCGAGGGCCTCGAGGTCGCTCGGGGCGACGAGGCCGAGCGTCCGAAGGAAGGCGGCGAGGTCCGGCCCGGCGGGCTTCTCGATCGACTGGAAGAACGGCACCCAGCTCTCCGCACCGTCCAGCCAGCGTTCCCACACCGACTCGAACTCCTCCTCGATCGGACCCGGAAGTTCCCAGAGCGTTACGCACTTCGGCGGGTCGAAGACCTCCCGGCAGCGGTGCGCCGCGACCGCGAAGACCGACCGTGCCTGCGCGAAGCGGTGCGTCCGCGGCATCCCGCGTGAGAGGACCTTCGCGCCGAGCGGCCCGAGCTGACCGCTCGTGTTCCACCACCGGGCTCCGTCCATCTCGCCGAAGCGCGCGACGGCGAGGCGGAGCTTCAGGAAACGTTCCAGGTCGAGGTGCATTCGCGGACTCCAGTTCCAGGGCTCGTGAACCGCTAAGCGGGCCTCTCGCAATCCGTTGTCACACCGGGGTGCGAGGTGCCGCCCGGCATGTTGCCATCGAACCGAGCGGCGACGCTAACTCCTTCCCTCTCGGGCAGACCTCACGAGGCTCGCGTCCGGGGGAGGACAAATGGCGTCCCGGGTAGCGCCTCCCATTCCCTTCACTGAGCACCCGTCGCCTGGGAGTGCTTGCCCTGTGGTGCCGCGACCCGTTCAGATCGCACGCCGTTGATTCTGAGAAGTCGTTACTTCGCTTAACATGCATTCCTCCGCGGACTGCGGATGGAGTGCGAGACAGCAGCGAACTCATGGCCGGAGGGTGAACTTGAAAAGCCCTGACGTCATCGTCATGAAGTCCGTAGCGTCCGACCGGCGCTACCTCGCGG
>JADHED010003021.1_pt1 | contig 10690 bp, 8 predicted proteins | sample 8952041 | NCBI WGS metagenome assembly JADHED01 (sample SAMN16124423, study PRJNA663239) | bioreactor sludge metagenome | isolation source: sludge (control) | place: India:Bengaluru | collected 2018-09-08
GCCGGCCTGCCGCCGGGGGTCCGGGGCGTCGCCCGCGCCGCCGGAGCGCCCGCACCCCGTGCCTAGGAGCCCGATGACCCCCAGTACGCCCGAACGCGCCCCCGGCGAGGGGCCGTCCCAGCCGTCGCGCCTGCCCCTGCTGCCGCTGCGCGACGTCGTGGTCTTTCCCTATATGGTCACGCCGCTGCTCGTCGGCCGGGCCGCGTCGGTGGCGGCCGTCGAGGCGGCCATGGAGCGCGACAAGCGCCTGTGCGTGGCCGCCCAGCGGGAGCCGGACACGGAGGAACCGGGCGGCGACGACCTGTTCGCCGTGGGCACCGTCATCCGCGTGCTTCAGATCATCCGGACACCCGATGAGACGCTGAAGATCCTCGTCGAGGGTGCCGCCCGCGTCCGCCTCGAGGGCGTGACGCAGGCCGACGGCTACCTCGAGGCGACCGCCGTCCCCCTGAGCGAGGAGCCCGCCGACGGTCCCGAGATCGAGGCGCTGAGCCGCTCGATCAAGGACCGGTTCAAGGAGTACGTGCGGCTGAACAAGCGCCTGCCGGACGAGGTGCTGCTCTCGGTCCTGAACCTCGACGAGATCGGTCGCATGGCCGACTCGATCAGCGCCTACATCCTCGGCAAGGTGCCCCTCAAGCAGGAGTTGCTGGAGGAGCCGTCGCTCGCGAAGCGGCTGGCCAGGATCAACCAGATCCTGGCCGGCGAGCTGGACATCCTCGAGATCGAGCAGCGCATCGACGGCGAGGTCCAGACGGCCGTGCAGCGCAACCAGCGCGAGTTCTACCTCAACGAGCAGCTGCGCGCGATCCGCAAGGAGCTCGGCTACACTTCCGACGAGGACTCGGAGATCGAGGATTACACCGCGCGCATCGAGCAGAGCGAGCTGAGCCCCGAGGCCCTGGAGGTGGCCCGGCGCGAGGTGGCCCGCCTCGAGCGCATGTCGGTCATGAGCCCCGAGGCGACGGTCGTCCGCAACTACCTCGATACGCTCCTGGCCCTGCCGTGGAAACGGAAGTCGCGGGACAGGATCGATCCCGTGCACGTGCAGAAGCGCCTGGACGCCGACCATTTCGGCCTCGAGAAGGTCAAGGAGCGCATCGTCGAGTTCCTGGCCGTGTACAAGCTGACGCGGCGCCCGCAGGGGACCATCCTCTGCCTGGTCGGGCCGCCGGGCGTGGGCAAGACCAGCCTGGGGCGCAGCATCGCCGAGAGCATGGGCCGCAAGTTCGTGCGCATCAGCCTGGGGGGCGTGCGCGACGAGTCGGAGATCCGCGGGCATCGCCGCACCTACATCGGCAGCAAGCCGGGACGCATCATCGAGAGCCTTCGCAAGGCCGGGACGCGGAACCCGGTGTTCCTGCTCGACGAGATCGACAAGATGGGCGCCGACTTCCGCGGCGACCCGGCAGCGGCGCTGCTGGAGGTCCTGGACCCCGAGCAGAACTCCACGTTCAGCGACCACTATCTGGAGGTCGAGTTCGACCTGAGCCAGGTGATGTTCATCACCACCGCCAACAGCCTGCACTCGATCCCGCCGGCGCTCGAGGACCGGATGGAGATCATCCGCCTGCCCGGCTACCTCGAGCACGAGAAGATGACGATCGCCGACCGCTTCCTGGCGCCCCGGCAGATGAAGCGCAACGGCGTGGCGCGCTGGCCCGGCGGCTTCAAGCAGAACGCCTTCCAGGCCATCATCGACGGGTACACGCGCGAGGCAGGCGTGCGCGGGCTGGAACGCGAAATCGCCGGGATCTGCCGCAAGGTCGCACGGCACCACGCCGAGCACGGCAAGTGGCCTGCCGCGGTCACGGCGGCGAACCTCGAGAAGTACCTCGGCATCCCCAAGTACCGGCGGCGCGTCATGGACCGGCAGCCGGAGGTCGGCGTGGTCGTGGGCCTGGCCTGGACGACGGTGGGCGGGGAGATCCTGGAGGTCGAGGTCAGCTCGGTGCCCGGCGCCGGCAAGATCACCATCACCGGCAACCTCAAGGACGTGATGAAGGAATCGGCGGAGACGGCGCTGAGCTATGCCCGCGGGCTGTGCCGCGAGATGTCCGGCGACTGGTTCAAGAAGAACCAGATCCACATCCATATCCCGGAGGGCGCCGTGCCCAAGGATGGCCCGAGCGCGGGCATCGCCATGGCGACGGCCATCGTCTCGCTGCTGCGCGGCGTGCCCGTGCGCGCGGACGTGGCGATGACGGGCGAGGTGACCCTGCGCGGACGCGTGCTGCCGATCGGCGGGCTGCCGGAGAAGGCGGTCGCGGCCGTGCGTGCCGGCTGCCAGCACCTGATCATCCCGAGGGAGAACGAGAAGGAGTACCAGGAGCTGGCGCCCGAGATCCGGCGCGGCCTGACCGTCCACCTGGTCGAGACCATGGACGAGGTGCTGCCGCTGGCCCTGGTCGGGGGCGGCAAGCGCGCGGGTGCGGGACGTTCGGGCACGCGTGCCCGCGGCACGCGCAAGGTCAAGTCGCCGGCGCGACCCAACTGAGGGTCGCGGCCGTGCATGTCGAGTTCGTCACGAGCACGCCCGACCTCGCCGGCCGCCCGGACACGGTGCTGCCCGAGTTCGCCTTCCTGGGTCGCTCCAACTGCGGGAAGTCCTCGCTCATCAACCTGTTCCTGGAGCGACGGGACCTGGCGCGAACGAGCGGCAAGCCTGGCAAGACAAGGTTGCTGAACTACTTCATCGTGGACGACCGCTTCTACCTGGTCGACCTGCCCGGGTACGGCTTCGCCAAGGTGAGCAAGGTTCAGCGCGAGCAGTGGCGCCGCCTGTTCCGGACGTACCTGGCGGCCCAGGACCGGCCCGTGGCGGTCTTCCACCTGATGGACGTGCGGCACCGCCCGACTGCCGACGACCGCGAGGTGGCCGGCTGGATCCGCGAGGCCGGGCATCCGTGCGCCATTGCCGCGACCAAGATCGACAAGGTCGGCGGGCCCCGGCGGGCGGGGCACTACCGCGAGATCGTGGGGGGCCTGGGCGCCGATCCGGATACGCCGTTCATCCCGACCTCCGCAGCCAAGGGATTCGGGCGGCAGGAGATGCTGGCCTGGGTGGAAGCGCTCCTGGAGGCCAACCGCGAGGCCTGAATTTGACGATGGCGATTTGGGGGCGGTATAATGGGAGCGGCGGGGCGCCGGCTGGCGGCCCGCTTTCCGGGTGTGGCCTCGTTGCGTGGACGGTGGACCGGATGGCTGGCTCGATGCCCTGGGGTGCCCGCGCGGCGTTCGGTTCGACGATCGCCGTCGTGGCCGCCTGCGCGGGACCGGCCTTCGCGACGAACCTCGACATGTCGCGCCTGCCGGTGACGGTGCCGAACCTGTGCGCCAGCTGCCACACCTCGGCCTCGCCGACGACGGCCAATGCCGGCCTGAATCCGTTCGGCCTGGATTTCCGCGCCAACGGGCGCATCTGGGATTCGGACCTGGCCGCGCTGGATTCCGACGGTGATGGCTGCCTCAACGGCATCGAGGTCGGCGACAGCGACGGGGACGGCCGCGCGGATGGCAACGTCACCTCCCAGGCGGGCAATCCCGGCGTGGCCGGGGATTGCGGCTCAGGCCCGCCGTTCGACGAGACCACCTGGGGCGCCATCAAGGCGATGTTTGACGGGAACTGACCGATCGGCCATGATGCGGTCCATGACCGCTCGACATCCGGTGTGATGCTCGGGTGTCTTTTTTTGGGGCCTCGGCCCCGCAACCGGGAGTCAGCCGTGGGCAACCGCGTCATCATCGGCGGGCAGTGGGGCGACGAGGGCAAGGGCAAGATCGTCGATGCGCTCAGCCGCGAGGTGGACTGGGTCCTGCGCTACCAGGGCGGCGCGAACGCCGGCCACACGATCCACATCGGCGCCGACAAGCACGTGCTGCACCTGATCCCCTCGGGCATCCTGCACGAGGGCGTGCGCTGCCTCCTGGGCGGCGGGATGGTCGTCGATCCCTGGGCGTTGCGCGACGAGATGATGGGGCTCGAGGAACGCGGTTACCGGGTGCGGGACCGGCTCTTCGTGGCCGGGGGCGCCGCGCTGCTGATGCCTTACCACATGCGGATGGACGAGCTGCGCGAGGCGAAGCTTGGCCGCCACGGGATCGGCACGACGGGGCGCGGCATCGGACCTGCCTACCTGGACAAGGTGCAGCGCACGGGGCTGCGCATGAGCGACCTGCTGCTGCCGGCCGAAAGGCTCGAGCGCAAGGTCATCGACAAGGTGCTCTCGGCAAACGAGGTGCTCGGGGCGGTCTACCAGGCCGAGCCGCTGCCGGCGCGGGTGCTCGCGGAGGAGCTGGTCGTGCTCGCCCAGACGCTGGCGCCGCTGGTGGTCGACGCGCACAGAGCACTGGCCGGCGTGCGCGCCGGCCGGGAGTCGGCGCTGTTCGAGGGCGCGCAGGGCACGATGCTGGACATCGACCATGGGACCTACCCGTACGTGACCAGCAGCAACACGACCGTCGGGGGCGCGTTGACCGGCACGGGGCTGCCGCCCTCGGCGCTGGGCAGCGTGCAGGGCATCTTCAAGGCCTACTGCACGCGGGTCGGCAACGGTCCGTTCCCCACCGAGCTGCTTGGCGAGCCCGGGGACCGGCTGCGCGAGGCGGGCGGCGAGTTCGGGGCGACGACCGGACGGGCGCGGCGCTGCGGCTGGTTCGACGCCGTGGCCGCCCGCTACGCCGTCGACATCAACGGGCTGTCGGGGGCCATCATCACCAAGCTGGACGTCCTGGACACCGCGGAGACGGTGCCGGTCGCCACGGCCTACGAACTGGACGGCGTGGCCACGGAGGTCTACCCGACCGCCGCCGAGGCGCTGCCGCGGTGCCGGCCGGTCTACCGTGAACTGCCGGGCTGGCGTGCGCCGATCCACGCGTGCCGCACGCTGGCCGACCTGCCGGCGGCGGCGCGCCGTTACCTGGAGTTCCTCGAGCAGGTGCTGGGCGTGCCGGTGGTGGGCATCAGTGTCGGCCAGGACCGGGCCCAGATCATCTGGACCCCGGATGGCGTAACCGCTTGAACGGCAAGGATCTTTGACAGGTCCCGGCGGGGCGCCCATATTGGCCGGCCGTGTCGCGGGGCCAGTTGGGGCAGGCACGGGCCGCTAGCTCATCAGGTAGAGCACCTCCCTTTTAAGGAGGTTGTACCGGGTTCGAGTCCCGGGCGGCCCACCAAGCGCCGCCGGAGCCAGTCTCCGGCGGCACTTTTTTCGGTGACGGGGCTCAAGTTCCGCTTGGCACCTGCCGATAACCGTCCCATCAGCGGGCGCCCGCCCGGCATGTCGCCGGCGCGCGCGCACCCCGTCAGGCGAGACGAGGACATCATGAGCATGCGCATCACTGGTCCGTCGCCCCTCAATCCCGCCGCGGGCCGCCGGCCGGAGGCTGTCCGGCACCGCCCGGCCGCGCCCGCGCCGGCGGGCGCCGCGCCGGCGCCCGCACCGCTGCCCGAGGCCGGCCGCGCCGAACCCGACACGGCAGAGCTGGGTGCAGCCCTCGGCCTGCCGGCGGAGCCGCCGGCTGGCGAGCAGGCGCCGCAGGCCGCGGAGCAGGCGCTCGAGTCGGCGGAGCAGGTGCGACGGAGCGTGGCGGAGCAGCCGGCGCAGGCGGCCCGCGTGCACGGACTCCTGGTGCCCGCCACGGTCCTCAACCTGCTGGCCTAGCGCCCGCCGGCGCCGAAAGCGAAGCGCCGGGCCAGCCGGCCCGGCGCCTGCGCCTGCCCGAAATGGTGCCGGGCTACTTCTTGCCGTACTTCTGCGTCCACAGGCGGTCGAATTCGTCGACCGTGCGCTCGAACATGTCCATGGCCGCCACGATCGGCGCCGGCGTCTCGAGGTCGACGCCCGCATTGCGCAGGATGTCCAGAGGCGGCGCGCTCGAGCCCGCCTTCAGCATGTTGTCGATGTAGCGCTTTGCCGGCTTCTCGCCGTTGGCCGTGATCTCGTCGGCAAGCGCCAGCCCGCTGGTCAGGCCCGTCGCGTAGGTGAACACGTAGAAGTTGTAGTAGAAGTGGGGGATGAACATCCACTCGCACTCGTCGTCCTTGGCGATCTCGTAGCTCGGGCCGTAGTACTCGCGGATCATGTCGGCATAGGTCTTGTTGAGGAACTCCGCGGTCAGCGGATTGCCCTGCTCCGCGTGCTCGTGGAAGCGCAGCTCGAAGTCCGCGAACAACGTCTGGCGGAAGATCGTCTGGCGGATCGATTCCAGGCGCTGGTTCAGCAGCATCAGCTTGAAGTCCACGTCCTTGGCGTTGGCCAGCATGTGGTTGACCAGCAGCGCCTCGTTGCAGGTCGAGGCGACCTCGGCCAGGAACGTGGTGTAGCCGGCGTACACGGGCGGCTGGTTGCGGCTCGAGTAGACCGAATGGAGCGCGTGGCCCATCTCATGGGCCGTGGTGCTGACCGCGTCGAGCGAGTTGTCGAAGTTGTGCAGCACGTACGGGTGGATGTCCTTGGCCAGGACGCCGTTGCTGTAGGCGCCGCTGCGCTTGTCCTCGTTCGGGTAGACGTCAATCCAGCCGTTCTTCGGGTCCATGCCCTCGGCCAGCAGGGCGCCGTACTCCTTGCCCAGGGGCTTGAGGCCCTCGCTGATCAGGGCGCGCGCCTCGTCGTAGGTGTACTCGGGCTCCACGCCCTCGATCATCGCGTTGTAGAGGTTGGGGAAGGTCAGCGGGCCGTCGGTGCCCAGGACCTTCCGCCGCAGGTCCACGTACTTGTGCATCGTGCGCGGCAGGTTCTCGCGCACCGTGGCGATCAGCATGCGGTAGGCGTCGGGGCTGATGTTGTCGGGCGACAGCGCGGCCTCGAGGCAGGTGGGGTAGCTGCGCGCATCCTTCGTCATGATGTGCGACTTCACGGCGCCGTCCAGCAGCACGGCGAACGTGTTCTCGTAGCCGCGCAGCGTGCCGAAGAAGGCGTCACGGGCGCGCTCGCGGACCACCGGGTCCGGGCTCGAGCGGAGCATCGACCAGCCGCTGACGGTGACCGGCAGTTCCTTGCCCGTCGAGTCGGCGATGCCGGGGAACTTCATGTCGACGCCCAGGAGGGACTCGTGGGCATCGCCGGCCGTCGAGCGCATGTTGCCCGTCAGGGCCATCAGGCGCTCTTCCGGGGCGCTCAGCGTGTTGGCCTTCTGGCGCCACAGTTCCTCGAAGTAGTAGTCGTACGTGGCCAGTTCCTTGTCCTCGGCCATGAAGCGGCGGATCACGGCCGGATCGATCTCCAGCAGCTCCGGCTGCATCCAGGCGGTCGCCTCGCCGAAGGTCGGCATCAGGGCGGCCACGCGGCCCTGCATCTGGCGCGACTGGTTGTTGCCCTGGTCGACGTCATAGAGGACCTGCGCGTACACGTACAGCTTGTACAGCCGCTTCATGGTCACGAACGTCGCGTTCTGCGCGTCCAGCATTGTCGCGGCCGACTCGCCAAGGCGGCCCTTGAAGGCGGTCAGCTTCGGGATGTCGCCGCTGATGGCGGCAAGTTCCGCCTCCCACGCCGCATCGTCGGGGAAGATGTCGGTGGCATCCCAGCGGTAGCCGCCGGGGATCTCCGAGCGGGGTGCGGACGGGTCGGGCTTGTACTGGGCCAGGGCCGCGGGCGCGAGCAGCGCTGCGAGCAGCGCCACCGTGACGGCGATGGCCGGACGACGGCTGAGCGAACGTGACATGGATTGACCTCCAGCAGTCAGCGAGGGGACCAGGTTGGCCGGCCGCTCCGGGGCGGCGGGGTCGGGGGGAAACGGAAGGGCGGCAGGTGCCGCCCTTCCTCGCGAGCGATCAGGGCAGCGGTCGCCCGAGGTGGTCGGCGGCACTTGTCGCGCCGCGCGCCTTGTCGGGGAACGGGACGTCCATCGTCGTCAACACGACATCGTCGGTGTCCTGGTCGTGTTCGAAATGGAGGATCTCCCCCTCGGAATAGCCGACGACCCAGATATCGGACGGATCGGAACCCCAGACCCCGGTCAGGCGGGCGAAACCGTCGAAAAGGACGACCCGCCGGCCGGTGGAGGTCGCGAAGTTGTAGTCGTCCGTCTGGAACACCAGCTGGCCCTCGTCCGTGACCAGGTAGACGTTGTCACCGGCGTCGACCCAGATGTCGTTGATGCCGGCGCCGGGATTGTCCGTGACCGAAGGGAAGAACTTGGACCAGACGTTGCGCCCGTCGTCGTCGCGCGTGAGCTGGAACAGCCAGCCCTCGGACGTGCCGAGGTAGTTGCGGCTCAGCACGGCCGGGTCGGAGGTCGTCGCCAGCACCCACTCGTGCGGCACCGTCTGCTCCCCGCTGAGCGGGCGCAGGATCCACTCGGCCTGCAGCAGCGGGTCGGCGTTCGGCGCCAGCACCATGCCCTTGGTGCCCAGGACGCCGACGCGCGGTCCCGTGTAGGCCGGGTCAAGGTACGCGCCGCCCAGGAAGTAATGGTTGACGGTCACCAGCGAGGCGACGTCGTCGGCCACGACAAGCGTATCGACCGGGACGCCATTCTCGTTCAGCTGGAACATGCGACCGGCCGTCACCGACCAGGTCGTGCCGGACAGGCGGCAGATCGTGCCATCCTGGCCGACCGCATGCACGACGCCATCGAGGGCGCCGATGCCGTAGAGATTCTGGCTCGTGCCACTGGTCATGCCGGACCAGCCACCGCCGGTGTTGCGCCAGATGCGGCCCTTGTGCCCGACGGCGTAGAGCGTGGTCCCGCCGTCCTCCTTCCACATGCGGACGATGGGGTCGCCGACCTGCATGTCGACGGCCGTCCAGGCGGCGCCATCCCAGCGGAACATCGCGCCCTTGTTCCCGCATGCATAGACATTGCCGGCGGATGTGCCGACCACGTCGAACAGCCACGACTGTGAATCGGGCGAGGGAGGCGGGGTGAACGGCGGCTCGCTGTCATCGTCGGAGCAGGCTCCCAACAGCGCCGCGACGGCCAGCAGGCAAAGGGCCAGGATCGCGGCCCGGGCCGACCGGAAAGCGGCGGCCCCGGCGCCCGTGGAGGCGGAACCGAAACTGTTCATTCCTTGGACATCCTCACGTTCGGCTGGTGGGGGGACTGGAACGGCCGGCCGCCACGGTCCCGGCGCCTTCCGGCGCCGCGGATCCGCCATGCCCGCCACGTGGCCGTGGCCGTCGTGCCAACGGATGAATAGTACGTTCCCGGGGCCGGAAAGTCCACACCCAACCCCCCTTGCGGGGCCGGCGGCTTCCCGGGGGCCCTTGCCGTTCGGGGCCCGACCGGCAAGATTGGCGGGGGAGGCGGTCCCGACCGGGCCGCCCCGGCAAGGAGCTTCCGTGGCCGCCAATGTCCCGGGCCGCATCCCGCCCGGCATCGACCTGTTCGCCGAGATCGACCGACTGCGCCGCGACCGGCGCGCGGTCATCCTCGCCCACTACTACCAGGAGCCCGATATCCAGGACGTTGCCGACTTCGTCGGTGACAGCCTGGGCCTGAGCCAGGCCGCCGCCGGCACCGACGCCGAGGTGATCGTGTTCGCCGGCGTCCACTTCATGGCCGAGACGGCCAAGCTCCTGTGCCCGGACAAGACGGTCCTGCTGCCGGACCTCGAGGCCGGCTGCAGCCTGGCCGACGGGTGCCCGCCGGACCGTTTCGCGGCATTCCTGCAGCGGTACCCGGGGCACAAGGTCGTCAGCTACATCAACTGCTCGGCGGCGACGAAGGCGCTCAGCGACGTCATCTGCACGAGCAGCAACGCGCTGCGTATCGTGGCCTCGTTCCCGGCAGGGCAGCCTCTGGTGTTCGCCCCGGACCGCTTCCTGGGCGACTGGGTGGCGCGGCAGCTGGGGCGGCCCCTGGTGCTGTGGGACGGTTCGTGCGAGGTCCACGAGACGTTCAGCGAACGGCGCCTGGTGGAGCTCAAGGCGGCGAACCCGGACGCCGTGGTGGCGGCGCACCCCGAGTGTCCGCCGGCCGTGCTCCAGCATGCCGACTATGTGGGCAGCACGACCGGCATCCTCGACTTCGCCCGCGAGACGCCGGCCCGGCGCGTGATCGTCGTGACGGAACCGGGCATCCTCCATCGCATGCAGCGGGAGAATCCGGGCAAGGAGCTCATCCCGGTGCCCGGCGCTGACGAATCGTGCAGCTGCAACGAGTGCCCCTACATGAAGAAGAACACGCTCGAGAAGCTCTACCTGTGCCTGCGCGACGGCGCGCCGGAGATCAGGCTGGATCCGGCCGTCGCCGAGCGGGCCAGGGCGCCGATCGCCCGCATGCTCGAACTCAGCCGCTGAACCGCCGGCGTGCCAGCCGGCACCGGAGGGTAGGCCATGGCCGTCCGCGCGCCCGTGTACCTGGACAACCATGCCTCGACCGCGCCGGACCCTGCCGTCCTGGACGTCATGCAGCGCGTGGCGCGCGACCATTTCGGCAACCCGGCCGCGAACCACGCCTACGGTTGGGCCGCGGCCAGGCTGATCGAGGAGGCGCGCGAGCAGGTCGCGGCCCTGGTCGGCGCCGAGCCGCGGGAGATCGTGTTCACCAGCGGCGCCACCGAGGCGGCCAACCTCGCCGTCCTTGGCGTGGCCGCAGCCTGGCACGCGCCCGGGCATGTGGTGGCCAGCCCGCTCGAGCACGCCGCGGTCGAGGGACCGCTCGGGCGCCTGGAGGAGCGTGGCTGGCGTGTCACGCGGGTGCCGGTCGGCGCCGCCGTACTGGTCGAGCCGGGCGACTTCCGGGA
>JADHED010003023.1_pt1 | contig 10688 bp, 6 predicted proteins | sample 8952041 | NCBI WGS metagenome assembly JADHED01 (sample SAMN16124423, study PRJNA663239) | bioreactor sludge metagenome | isolation source: sludge (control) | place: India:Bengaluru | collected 2018-09-08
TATGGTATCTTTCAATTTTCCCTTGGGTTTGTGGGTGCATAGGCTTCCCATGTACCTGTTTCATCTTCAAATCCTCTTTCAGATAGGCTTTGAGTTCGTTTGACACATAGCAAGAACCATTGCAGATGCTATTTTAGACCGACTTAACCATCAATCTCACCGAATTGAGCTTCAAAGAGAATCAATGAAAAAAAAGAAACAGCAAAAATTACTAATTTTTATTACATTTGAATCAACATGTTTAACAACAAAAAAACGCATGAAAAAAAGTAGTTTTTAAACGAGAAAAAGGGGTGGTCAATTTGCTCCGAAATAAGGTGGTCACTTTAAACCGAAACGGGGTGGTCACTTTAAATTGAAATGAGGTGGTCAATATCACTGAAATTTGCACTCCTCCAATTGTTCATTACCTAAAAAATTAAAGAAGCATTGTGAAAAAACTATTATTCTTTATTAAAAAATAAAATTTCTAAAGAATTAAATTAAAAAAGAGACTGTCTTTTAAGACAATCTCTAAAAAACAATGATAACATATAGAATAATACATACAAAAAATCAATATTTTTCTGATTACAAATAAACTTTATTGCTTAATCAGTTTATGAGATGTAACAGTACTATTATTTTTTGAATTGATAATCTTAACTGTATAAAATCCAGAGCCAAGATGATGAATGTCTATACTTTTATTTGCCGAAGTCATTACTTTACGACCATTAATATCATAAATTTCTGTAATTGTATTTCCTTCTGCCTTAATGTTTAGAGTAGAAGATGCCGGATTAGGAAAAATCTGAATATTATTTTTTAGATTTAGGTTATCTACAGAAAGTGAAGAAATACCCGCTAAGTAAAGTAAGGTATTTTCAGTAATTTTTTTCACATTATCATTATTACCAGTTCCTGGTGCGTACCAATCATAAACTCCTGCACCATACCAAATTACTTTTCCGTCTCCTAAATTTCTTGGTTTAAACTCTGCTCCTTGAATTTCGTTACCATCACAATTTTCTAGTAAAATATTGGCATTAAGCGTATTTTGAAATGCTTGTCTTCTTTGCAACATGCTAGAACTAGCACCACCCACATCATCATATATTCTCCCCCAGTTTAAATTATATTGTAATGCTCTGTTTTTCTTTTGAGTATCAACACTTAAAAACTCGATGCCTTGATTAGCGAAGCTACAAGCAACAGATTGAGTAGTAATTCCTTGAATTAAGGTACTATTAGAATTTCCAGACCAATTAGTTCCCCAGGCTGCATCGGTATTATTTGGATTGGCAAACGTATCCCCGAAAAGCTGATTAGGTCTATATTCCCAAGGATTAGACAGTCCATCAAAAACGCCTAAAACTTCAAGACTTTTTCCTGCAAAATTCCCCAGAAGAATGTTTTTGCCCGATTTATAAAACTGTTTAATTTTCCAAATAAAATCATCTTCTAGCTGAGAGCATTGTCCATTCCATTGAAATCCAGCTTCTCTTAACAAACAATGTTTGTCCCCGTTAAGCTCTGTAGTTCCTCTGGGCCATTCATCAAGCCTTCCTGAATATGTAGCGCCATCACTTTGTACCCAAATTACATCATAAGAGCTAAGATCTGCACCTTCTGCCACATCTTGAAAAGAGAGATAACTACCTATAATACTTCCGCTATGCGCTGGAACAAAAGAGTCTATAAACCACACTGCAGCAGCACGATCATCATCATACATTAACCCATCAGCAGCATTAGGAATATTACTATTGTAAACATCTGCCTGACCAATAAATGCTATTTTTTTTTGTGCATTAAGATTTATTGCAAATATTATTGCAAAAAGATTGAGGTAAAATTTTTTCATAGGAGTAATAATTAAAAATTTGTTCTTATTTAAGAAATGTTCATTTCATCTTTTCTCAAATATATGCACCTCATTATGTACAAAATTTCATTATTTAATCAAAATAGTAAGAAATTGTATTTTTTAAGCAAAAACATCATAAAAATCTAGTTTTAAATAATTTACGAGAAAACAATGATTCTAAAAATAAAAAAATTATACAATATTGATACACGCATTATAACTTAGTAACATTAAAAAATCGTTTTACCAAATTAAAATTGATTCATAAGATAATGAGTGATACTAAAAATTTTATATTAAGAATAAGTTTTTTAATATTGCATTAATTTTATCTATAAAACAGCTTTAAATGAAATCAATATCAGTTTTCTTCTACTTATTATTATTATTATTATTATTATTAGGGTGTAAGAATGATTATGCCTCTGATAAATTGAAAATTGGTTTTTCTCAGGGATTGGGCAACCATCCTTGGAGAGATGCTATGAATCATTCGATGAAAATTCAAGCTTCACTCTATTCTGATATAGATCTTAGGATTTTAAAAGCCGAAGGATCAATTAAAAAACAAACTGAGGATATTCAAAAAATGATAGATGATAAAAATGATGTCATTATTATTTCTCCTATAGATTCTAAATCTTTAATCCCTATAATAGAAAAAGCTTATGTTAAAAATATTCCTGTAATATTACTAGACAGAAAAATTGATTCTGATAAATATACAACCTACATAGGTGCAGATAATGTAGAAATAGGCAAAGAAGCTGCTAAATATATTATATCTGATTCTAAATCTGAGAAAAAAATTATAGAAATAAAAGGCGATGACAATTCTTCACCATCTATAGAAAGAAGCAAAGGTTTTCAAGAAGTTATTAAGAAACAATACGATTTACATCTGATAAAAAGTTTTAAAGGATTGCCTACGGATAGTCTTCAAAATACACTTTTGAATCTCAAAAATCAAAATCTATATATTTTCGCTTTTAATGATGAATTGGCTGCCCAAGCGTGGCAAGCCGCCAGAAATATAGGCATGGAGAAAGAAATTAAATTTGTTGGTGTAGATGGTCTCAATACTAAAGATGGAGGAATACAACTGGTGATGGATGGAAAATTAAACGCTACGCTTCTCTATCCTTCTGGTGCTGCCGAAGCAATAGAAGTAGCCATTAAAATACATAAAGGAAATACTGTTCCTAAAAGAATACAACTCAATACTACTATTATAGACAGATTCAATGCTGAAATCATGAAAAATCAGTTTGATAGAATTCTGGAACAACAAGGTACAATAGAAACTCAAGTTGAAGCAATAGCAAAAACAACCAAGTTATATTCGTCTCAAAATGTACTTCTAAGATGGTCTATTGTTTTGCTAACAATGATGCTATGTTCAATTGCTTATTGCATTTATTTGATTTATACTATAAAATTCAAAAACAAACAACTGACACTCATCAATAAAAAAATTACGATCCAAAGAAATCAAATAGAAAATATCGCCAATGAGCTCAAAGTGAATAACGAAATGCGCGTTAATTTCTTTACAGGAATTTCCCATGAATTCAAAACACCACTCACACTTATACAAAGCTCTGTAGATTCTCTGAAAGAACTAGAAAAATCTAAAGAAAATAAATCTTCTTATGAATTAGAAATGATTAATAAAAATTCTGATAGATTATTAAGACTCATTGATAATTTACTGGATTTTAGAAAAATAGAAAACAAAACCTTCAATCTTAGAGTCTCCAAGACCAATCTCTATGATTTTTCTTACACGCTATATCGAGATTTTGAAAATGAAGCAAAAAAAAGGAATATCAAATTCGAGGTTCTTTGCAATAACAAAGATTTAGAGGTATATATTGATCGTAATCTTATGGATAAAACCTATTTCAACTTGCTTTCTAATGCTTTTAAATTCACACCCGATAATGGTAAAATTACAATTAACATTATTGAAAAAGGAAACCAAGTATCTGTCCATTTCAAAGATAATGGTATAGGAATTCCGGAAAATGAACTAAAAAATGTATTTCAGCCCTATTTCAAAGGCTCTAATAACCGAAAAAACAGTTCTGGAATTGGGCTGCATCTTTCCAAAGAGTTCATAGAACTCCATTTAGGGAAAATTGAAGTGCAATCCTTTCATGGTACAGAATTTATAATTACTCTATTCAAAGGGAACAAGCATTTTAACGAAGACCAAATCATAAAAGAACCAAATGTTATAGAAGCATCATTACTTGAAAAAGAACCATATATATTTGCTGAGCCAGAAATTATAGAAACCATCAATACCGAAGAGTCTAAATATACATTACTATTAATCGAGGACAATAGAGACTTATCACAATTTCTGAAAAATAAATTACAAAAAGAGTTTAACGTGATAATTTCAGATGGAACGGATGCTATCGAAAAAGCTTTAGAAATAATACCAGACATCATCATTTGTGACATTAATCTACCCGATAAAAACGGTTTTGAAATTTGTGAAATATTAAAAAATGACCTTAGAACATCTCACATACCAGCCATAATTCTTACCGCTATGGATAATCAAGAATCCTATATAAAAGGATTAAAATTTGGAGTAGATCTTTACCTTACAAAGCCTTTCAGCTACTCTATTCTTTTACAATCATTAAAAACTTTACTCTATAACCGAGAAAAAATAAGATATTACTACACCAATAATATTAATCGTATCTCAGAAGCAAAATCTTTTGGCAACTTAGAGCAATTATTTGTAAGCAAACTCAATAAATGTATCAATTTAAATCTAGACAATCCTCATTTTTCGGTAGAAAATCTCGCCGAATACTTAAATGTATCCAGAGTACAACTTTACAGAAAAGTAAAAGCTATTTTTAATGAAACCGTCAGTGATTACATAAGTAATTTCCGTCTAGAACAAGCAAAAATAATGCTTCAAAATTCAAAACTCACCATTTCGGAGGTTGCCTATAAAAGTGGATTCTCATCTCCCAACTATTTTTCTACTGTTTTTAAAAATAAATATGGTATTTCTCCAAATACTTTTAGGAGGTCTCCTACAGCAGAATAAATAGTACTCTCTGCAAATAAGCATTATTACAATGATACATTTTTGTAAAAACACGTTACATAATTATATTTTTAAACCACAGAAACAAAAATCACATTAAGATAAATTACTGATTAACAAATAATTAAGAACTATTAATATTTGATTAACATTTTCATATCATTTTGAATCATATTTAAAGAGTAACTAACATACTTGTGAATACTTTAGGCACAATAAAATAATTAATCCTTTAAAATATGAAGAATAATAAATACTTGTATTGGATAACCTTTGTTGCCATAAATGGAGGTTTAATGTTCGGGTTAAACATGGGCGGTATAGCTGGTGCTACTGATATGATTCGCAATGAGTTTAGCCTTTCTGCAAGCGGTTTAGGAACGGTGACCTCCATCATTACCATAGGATGTCTTATTGGCGCCTTGTTTACAGGTAGTTTTGCAGACCGTTACGGCCGAAAAAAAATAATGATTACTACAGCCGTGCTATATATTATTTGTGCACTAGGCTGTGCGTTTTCTAAAGATATCTTACTACTTAATTTTTTCAGATTTTTTACCGGGCTTGCAGTAGGAGCTACTTCTGTAGTTGGTCCAATGTACATTTCAGAAATTTCTCCTGCATCCAAAAGGGGGATGCTGGTGTCTCTCAATCAATTCTCTATCACCATAGGAATTTTATTAGCGTATGTATTTGATTATTTCCTTGTTGATCTAGGAGGTAACAGCTGGCGATATATGCTTGCCGTCCCAACAATATTTGGGCTTTTATATCTAATATATTTACTCATATCTTTTCCCGAAAGCCCACGCTGGCTCATAGCAAATGGAAAACACGATGAAGCCTTAGATACTCTAAAAAAAATTGGAGGTGAAGTTTTTGTAAAAAATGAACTGCAAGAAATAGAGACCTCTATAAATTCTGAACAAAAAGTGAGTAAAATAACTTTGAGAGACATATTCCGTGGTAAAACCGGTAAAATAGTAATGATAGGTACACTAATTGCTGCATTTCAACAAATAACCGGAATCAATGCCGTAATAATGTTTTCTCCGGATATGTTTAAAGCTGCAGGAATTGAAAGCGATGTAGCTCTTGCCAATTCTATGCTGGTAGGATTTGTAAATTTCTTAATGACAATCGTTGCCCTATGGCTGGTAGACTCTAAAGGCAGAAAAACACTTCTGCTCTGGGGTGCCGTAGGAATGACAATCTCATTAGCATATCTTACTTACGAATTTTCTAAACAAACCCAAAATCCACTAGGAGTATTAGCATCTCTGCTTATTTATATTTCTTTTTTCGCAGCCTCTTTCGCTCCTGTGATGTGGGTAATTATATCTGAAATTTATCCCAACCATATTAAAGGACTCGCTATGTCTTTTTCCACAGCTGTAAGTTGGCTCTGTACATTCCTTACTCTTAAATTTACTCCAATTATTAGTGATTCTATTGGAATACAGTGGGTATTTGCCATCTTTGGCATATTCAGTATAATTGCCTTTGTGTTTGTGAAAATTTGGATTCCTGAGACAAAAGGAAAATCTTTAGAAAAGATTCAAAAAGAAATGAATCTCTAAAATCGAATAAGTTTAAAAAGGAAATCTAAAACTAACAAAATAAAAAATATGAAATTTTTAAAATTTAATATTTTAGCAATCGTAATACTATTAATTTGTAATAGCATTAAAGGACAATTTGCAGAAACATTGTCCAAAGAAGAACAAATGTATCGCCCTAATTTTCATTTTACCCCACAAAAAGGCTGGATGAATGACCCTAACGGAATGTTCTATTTAAACGGAACTTACCATCTGTTTTTTCAGTATTATCCGGAAGGAAATAAATGGGGCCCTATGCACTGGGGACACGCCACTAGCAAAGACCTTATAAACTGGAAGGAACAAAAAATTGCATTATATCCTGATCATTTAGGATATATATTCTCTGGAAGTGCTGTAGTAGATAAAAACAATACTTCTGGTTTTGGAAATGGTAAAAACACTCCTATTGTAGCCATTTTTACCTATCACAATATAGAAAAAGAAAAAGAGCACAAAATAGATGTAGAATCTCAGGGGATAGCATACTCTATTGACAATGGTAAAAATTGGATTAAATACAGCAATAATCCCGTTCTTAAAAATCCTGGAATAAGAGATTTCCGAGATCCAAAAGTAATCTGGGACACCAAAAGACAACAATGGCTGATGGTACTAGCTGCACAGAATAAAGTGCATTTCTATACCTCAAAAAATCTGAAAGATTGGGATTTTATTTCGGACTTTGGTTATAATATAGGTGCGCACGGTGGAGTGTGGGAATGTCCTGATATTTTCCCAATAAAAGTAAAAGAAACCAACGAAGAAAAATGGGTTCTTATGGTAAGTATAAATCCTGGGAGCCCAAATGGTGGTTCTGCTACTCAATATTTTGTAGGCGATTTTGACGGAAAATCATTTAAACCAGATAATACCTACAATAAACAACTAGAAGGCAAAGAAGCAATCTGGCTAGATTGGGGCAAAGACAATTACGCTTCTGTTACTTGGAATAATGCTCCTAACGGAAAAAGATTAATGATAGGATGGATGTCTAATTGGGATTATGCACAAGAGGTGCCTACCGAAAAATGGAGAAGTGCCAATACAATTGCTAGAGAAGTAATTCTTGCCAAAGATAACGAAGGATATCTATTAAAAACAATGCCTGTACAGCAACTTTAAAAATATCAGACAAAAAAAATAATCAAAAATATACCCATAGAAAAAAGCAATGTATTAATCAAAAAAGAGGAGATAGACTTAGATAAAACTGAGCTAGAACTCAATCTTAAAAATTTAAAGAATGATACATACACTTTTACCCTTTCTAATAAACTAGGAGAAAAACTATCTTTCGGAATCAATAATGCTGAGCATTACTTATTTATTGACAGGCAATCCTCTGGTATTACAAACTTCGGAAATAATTTTGCGAACAAAATTTCAAAAGCGCCTTTATCTCGCAATTATAAAGAAGCCTCTCTCAAGGTACTACTAGACAAAACATCTTTGGAAATTTTCTTCAATAACGGAGAAAAAGTAATGACAGAAATATTCTTCCCCAGAGAAAAATATTCTGAATTATCAATCTCTACAGAGGCTAAAGACGCTACAATATCCTTACAAGCACATCAAATTAACATCAAATAAAAACTATCTATAATGAGAAAATACAAAATAGCAATTGCATTATGTATGCTGCCATTTTCTTTTGCACTGGCGCAAGAGGTAGTAAAAGGTAAAGTAATATCTACTAATAAGAAACCTTTACAAGGCGTAACCGTTACAGTATCAGAAACAGGAACCACCACAACCACTGATAAAAACGGAGAGTTTGAAATTAAAGACACTGAAAAAGGGAACACTCTTACATTTAGCCTTACAGATTATGACGGTCTAGAATTAAAAATTACAGAACCACAAGTCAACGTTACACTAACTTCTATGAAAGAAAAAACAATTGACGAAGTAGTGATGGTAGGTTATACTCGTCAGAAAAAAGCAGATATTACAGGGGCTGTTTCTGTTGTTGATATGAAAGACATTAACAAACAAACAGAACCAAACCTTGTAAAGTCTATGCAAGGAAGAATTGCCGGGGTTAACATTTCCACAGATGGTTCGCCATCCGGAGGCAATACCAAAATACTTATTCGTGGGATAGGAACCCTCAATAATACCGATCCTCTATACGTAATAGACGGCGTACCTACCAAAGCAGGCATGCACGAACTTAATTCGAACGATATAGAATCTATTCAAGTACTTAAAGATGCATCATCTGCAAGTATCTATGGCTCCCGAGCTGCCAACGGCGTTATCATCATCACTACCAAAAAAGGGAAAAAAGGAAGGATGAGAATAGATCTCAATTATTATACTGCGTATTCTCAATATGCAAAAAAAACATCTGTGCTTAACGCCAAACAATATGGGCAGGCTCTATGGCAAGCAAATATTAATGACGGGCTAAATCCTAACCTAAACAATCTCAGCTATACCTTTGATTGGGGAGTACAAAATGGTCTACCTACACTATATAATATGTATGTTCCTGAATTTTTAGACACTGCAAAAACAATAAAATCTGCTAATACCAACTGGTACGATGAAATCTCAAGAACAGGGCAGGCAAACTCTGTAGACGTAGCGGTTTCTAACAGTTCAGACAAAGGCTCATACTTCTTTTCTGCTGCATATTACCGGCAGAACTGTATTCTCATTCAAGCATTTTTGATGATTCTCATATTTTGTTAAGATTTCATGTGCTTCAGATAACAAGGGAATACTAGCTTCAATTTTTGTTTTCGCCCTTTTCGTTTTTATCCACAATCCTCCGTCAATACCTACACTAATTTTTTGTTTTGTAAGATTTTTCACATCCACATAGGCTAAACCTGTATAGCAGCAGAAAACAAAAATATCCCTCACAATACTTAAGCGCTCAGAAATAAAGTTTTTTGATTGAATGTCTTTTAACTGTTGAGGGGTCAAAAACCGGACATCTACTTTTTCGATTTTAGACTTATATCCTATAAAAGGATTTTTACTCATCCATTCATTATTCAGACAGATATTGATTATCTTCTGAAAATTCTTGATGTATTTTACGGCAGAATTATTTGAACAATTCCTAACTGTTCGTAGATAAAACTCATAATCGGCAACAAATGCAGGGTTAACATCGCAGACATTAATATCCGAAAGATTATATTTCCATTTTAAAAATGATTGAGTATGCCTTAAAGAGGTTTCATATCTTTCCCATGTTCCCTTGGAAAATTCTTTTCCTATCAACTCTTTCATCTTTGAATTATGGTCTTTAAACGTTTCTATAAGGGTAACTTTTCTTTCCTCTATTTTTAGATACTTGTTTCGTAAGCTTTCGCAGGTAATCTCTTTGCCTGTATTGAAAAGGGCTGTATAACATTCAAATATCTTAGACCGGATTCCTTCCAATAATGCGTTCAATTGTTTAGCATTGGGAGTATTACCAGCTACTTTTCCCGATTTTATACCCCATTGTGAGGTATTAATGGTCTGCCCTGTAGAAATTTCAGTTCTTTTGCCTGAAACTGTGATCCGTAAATAGATTGTAGAAGCTTTAGGATTGTTTTTGACTTTTTTGGCATAGAAAAGGACATTGTAAGTTTCCATAACTTTAGATTTTTAAGATTGTTAAATGTATTTGCGAATCTTAAAGCCTACAAGATATTCAGTCGATGAACAGGCTGTTTGCCTGATATTCGGTGAGTAGATAACCGATATATTTTGTACTCACCAAAGTACTCACTTTCGATTTGTAATATTTTGATATATTTTGAAACCCCTAAACAACAAAAAAGCCTTTAAATACTAAGATTTAAAGGCTTTTGATGTTGTTTGTTTTTACAACTAGCGGAGAGTGAGGGAAATGAACCTTGTTAAAATTATCATAACTCATTTTATATAAATATACTATTTATCAATATTTTACGTATATTTGCATATATAAAAACAAGTTGTTTTTATGTCTAAATATAGTAAAACTAGCACCTAAACTGGCACCTGATGAATTATACATTTAAACTTAAAGAACCCAATTCTGAAAAGGAAACTTTAATTTATTTCCGTTCTTTTTTCAGCAATGAAAACAGGAATTTCATCTACTCTTCTGGCGAAAAAATAAAACAATCAGAATGGGATTTTGAAAATAGACTGCCTAATGACTTAAATG
>JADHED010002986.1_pt1 | contig 10672 bp, 10 predicted proteins | sample 8952041 | NCBI WGS metagenome assembly JADHED01 (sample SAMN16124423, study PRJNA663239) | bioreactor sludge metagenome | isolation source: sludge (control) | place: India:Bengaluru | collected 2018-09-08
AGAGCGGCGCCGGAACCGACCATGGATCAACCTGCGTCATCTGGGCATCGCCGGCCGAAGACGCACGGCGCCACAGCCGCGACTGGCACGCAACCGCTACGTTGACCTGTACGAGCCGGTCTATCTGTTGATCGCGGTGCTGCTGATCATCGCAGCAGCTGGCGATGCCTTGATGACGCTGCGCCTGATCGAGCATGGCGCACAGGAGTTGAACTGGCTGATGGCATTCTGGCTGGTCAACGACCCCGACTATTTCGTGCAGTCAAAGCTGCTGATCACCGCGCTTTCGGTGATCTTTCTGACCATCCACAAGAACTTCGTTCTGTTCGGCCGGATTGCTGTCAGCACGCTGCTGCGGACCGCCTGTGGCGGTTACCTCACGCTGCTCGGTTACGAAGTGGCGCTGCTCACTCTGATTGCCTGAACAGCCGGGCAGCACGAATCAGTTCGTAGGCACTCCTGATCTCATGGGTCTGCTGGCCAGCGGCCTGTATCTGCTCCGCTGAAGCACCACCCGCCTGCAAACGGTCGGGGTGATGCTGGCTCAGTTTGCGGCGATAAGCGAGCTTGACCTCTTCATCGCTGGCGTTTCTGTTCACCTGCAGCAGCTGATAGGCCTGCATCAGCACCGAGGCTGGGGTGGTGGCCGGCTCCGCCGGGCGTGACTGCTGGCGACGCAGACGTGATTCGATGCGCCGCAGTGTCTCGGGAGCGATCTCGATCCGCACGGCAATGCGCTCGATCAACGCCCGCTCACCCGCACACAGCGCTCCATCACTCAGCGCCAACCCGATCAACATGCCCAGCCACTGCTCGGCCAGTTTCGGCTGGTGGCACAGCGTGTCGGCGAGTCTGTCCAGTTGTCGATCGATCTCGGCAGGCGTGGCACCCTTGCCCTGTCTGAACAGTTCGATCAGTTCGGCACGGTCACGCCCCTGCGTCACCATGCGGTCGATCAGACGGCTGGTGACGGCAATCTCGGCCTCATTGACCCGCCCGTCGATCTTGGCCAGATGGCCCATCAGCATGAACAGCGGCCGCAGTGCGGCCACGGTCTTTTGCGCGGATGTGTCAGCGCGGGCAAGCCCGCCCAAGCGCTGATCGAGCAGATGGCCGGCCAGCAGACCCAGCACCAGCCCGCTCCAGCGGAGCGAATCGGGCGCCCAGATCAGGCCGGTCAGCGCCCCAAGCAACTTGCCGATCCAGGGCGGCTGGGACGCGACGATGGAAAATCGCTTCACGCCACCCCTCCGGCCAGTTCACGCTCTGCCCGTTGCAGCCGCTCCGGCGTGCCGACATCGATCCAGCGTCCAGGATGCAATTCACCACTGACCCGATCGCTCTGCATGGCGGCGATCAGCAGCGGTGCCAGCGGAAAAACGCCGGGATGGCATCCCGCAAAGAGCTGCGGTGACAGCAGGGCGATGCCGCTGTAGGTGAGCCGGCGCGCGCCGGGCATCGCCTGGCTCCGCACCGCTGCGCTGGGCGACAGATAGAAGTCACCTTAATAGTGCAGCCGCACGCCGTGGCGTTGACCGTCTCCCAGCGCATCGATGATCTGCTGCCCAAGATGGGCGCAGTTGATCACGATGTCACGGACTCCAGAACGCCTCAACGCCTCGATATGGTGGAGAATCAGCGGCTTGCCGCCCACCGGCAGCAGCGCCTTGGGGGTGTGCAGCGTGAGTGGACGCATCCGCGTGCCCTTCCCTGCCGCCAGAATCATCGCTTTCATCGCCGTCGCGGCACCCGCCAGCAAAAGAGTACTGAATCACTGATCTTTGCAGTGTAGCAATTCAAACAGCACTCAGCCTTGCCAGTTGGGTGCCCGCCTTTCGGCAAAGGCGCGCGCCCCTTCGACCATGTCGGGGCTGTTGAGCATGGCCGTCACCATCGGGTAGCTGGCCGCCATCGCCTCGCGCAGGGGCAGATCAAGACCCGACATCGCCAACTGTTTGGTCGCACGCACCGCCAATGGGGCGCAGGCCGCAATCTCGGCGGCCCAACGCTGTGCGGTGGCCATCAGTTCCGCAGCCGGCACCACTTCGTTGACGAAACCCAGTTCATGCGCTTCGGCTGCGCTCACCTTGCGTCCATTGAGCAGCATGCCCATCGCCTGCTTGAGGCCGATCTGCCGCGCCAGACGATGCACGCCACCCGCCAGGGCGGCCACGCCGACCCGCGGTTCCGAAAGCGCAAAGACCGCATGTTCGGCAGCGATGACAATGTCGCAGGCCAGCGCCATCTCCAGACCACCGCCATAGGCCGCGCCATTGACCGCGGCGATCACCGGCTTGCTGTTGTCGAAGCGGTGGGTGAGTCCGGCAAATCCGGACGGCGGCAGCCGCAGCGGTTCGCCCTTGGCGACATTCTTCAGATTCATGCCGGCACAGAAGGCACGCTCTCCGGCACCGGTGATGACCGCGACCCACCATTGCGGGTTGCGCTCGAACTCATCGAACAGCTCATGCAAGGCCAGGCAAGCCGCACTGTCGAGCGAGTTGGAGATCTCCGGCTGTTGCAGGGTCACCGTGATCACGTGGCCATCGACCGCCAGGCTGTAGTACTCAGACATGCAATATCCTCCATGAATAAATATTTTTATCTTTATGAAAAATCAGATCATTCTATTTTCTCGTCAACCACTGCCTGAACCGCAACGGCATCGAGTCGGGGATGGGTGGCCATCCGCGGCAGCAGGCGCTCGCGAAACCACTGTGCAAAGGGCTGCAACGGGCCATGGGGGGCACAGCCTGCCAACAGATGTCGCGCCACGCGCGGCAGATCGGCCAGGTAGCCCTCTTTGCCGTCGCGCAGAAACAGCCGGCTGAAGATGCCCAGCACCTTCAGGTGGCGCTGCACGCCGATCCAGTCGAACCAGTGCAGAAACTGCTCCGGCGAAACTTCCGACAGCAGGGCCGCGTCCTGAGCCAGCCGATGGTATTGAGTCACCCAGCGACTGACCTGCTGAGGTGGCCAGAACAGATAGCAATCCTTCAGCAGCGACACCAGATCGTAGGTGATCGGCCCGATCACCGCATCCTGAAAGTCGATCACGCCGACCATGCCATCAGCGCACAGCAGCAGGTTGCGCGAATGGTAGTCGCGGTGTACCGGACACTGCGGCTGCGCAAGCGCCAATTCGATCAATTCGTCATAAAGCTGATGCAGCATCCGTTGCTCCGACTGCGTCAGCTCGACCCCCAGCAACTCGGCGATGAACCACTGATCGAACAGCCGCAGTTCGCTGTGCAGCAGCGTTCGATCATAGGGCGGCAGCTTGCAGCCAGGCAACTCGGACACCGATTGCAGCCGCAGCAGCGGTTGAAAAGCGGCCTGATAGAGCTGATCGACCCGCTGCGGATCGGCAGCGGTCAACTCACCCAGATAGAGTCGATCACCCAGATCATCCAGCAATAAAAAACCCTGATCGAGGTCGGCCGCCAGCACCCGTGGCACCCGGATGCCGAGCTGTGCCAAACCACCCGCCACGGCGATGAAGGGACGCACATCCTCCTTGGCGGGGGGAGCATCCATCAGCACCCAGCTCTGCCGTTCCCGCTGAAGTCGAAAATAGCGGCGGAAACTGGCATCCCCGGCCAGCTTCGCGAAGCGCCAGCCATCGGCCGGATCGGCGCTCAAACCGGGGTTCTCTGCTAGAATGGCCGCGGCCCAGTTTCGCAGTTGCAGGGCGCGCGCATCTCTTGTCGTGGTGATAGAAAGGTCCATGCCCGGTCCGATGTTCAAAGTGCTCCATTATCTGCCCTTCACCCTGCTGCCACCAGAGCATGCAGGAGTCGGCGCGCCATCTGCCCGCCTCGGTCGTCTGAAGCGGGGTCATGGATGAAACATCCGTTGCCACGGAGCCTCTTCCTGTTTCTTGTCCTGCTGCACACTGCCCCCGGTCAGGCCGAATCGACTCACCAGAGCGCGGCAGCGCTCGACTGGCATCCGCGCGAGGCGCTGCCGGCCGAGATGCAGGCCAGGATACCTGTGACCTGCCCCGGCCTTTACATCGACCCGATGGCCAACGTCGAACTGACCGCACCGGCCAACCCGGAGGGCGCGGCCGCCGATTCAGTCAACATCCAAGCCAGTTATGTCGAGTCGCTGCTGGCCGAAACCTTCAGCCTCGATGGCGATGTGGTGCTGGAGGATTCGCCCTGGCGCATGACCGCCAAGCGCGGCAACATTGATTTACCGCAGGGCAAGTGGTCGCTGCAGGAGGAGGTCGAACTGCGCGGCAAGGGGCTGCTGCTGCGCGGCGCCAAGGCCGACTACGACCGCCCCAGCAACACCGCCAGAGTGAGTGACGGTCAGTTCGTGCTGCACGAGCGCGAACTGCATGGCAATGCCAGACAGATCTCCGTCAACCGTGACAGCGGCATCATCACGCTGAAACAGGCTGCCCTGACCGGTTGCCCACCTGGCGACGACAGTTGGTGGCTGCGCAGCGATTACATCCGGCTCGACCCCAAGAGCGGTTTCGGCAGCACCCGCAACGCCCGCATCGATCTGGCCGGCATTCCGACGCTGCACGTCCCCTATTTTTACTTCCCGATCGATGACCGTCGCCACAGCGGTTTTCTGATTCCCAGCCTTGGCAACGACCTTACCAACGGCCTGGAAGCGACCTTCCCTTACTACTTCAACCTGGCCCCCAACTACGACTACACCCTGACGCCCAGGTTGATGAGCAAGCGTGGCACGCTGCTCGGTAACGAGTTTCGCTACCTCACCGAACAGAGCCGTGGCGACACCCGGCTCAACCTGCTGCCGGACGACCTGCTTGGAGCGACATCGAACCCGGACCGCTCACAGCGCTGGCTCTATGGCATCGACCACCGCACCTTCACCCCTTCCGGCTGGGATCTCTCGCTCGACCTGAACCGGGCCAGCGACCGTGACTACTTTGTCGACCTGGGCGGAAAAGGGCTCGACAGCCACTCGCTGACCAACCTGCGGCAGGCTGCCGAAGCGCAGTACCGCTTCGATGACCTGCGTCTGAGCGGGCTGCTGCAGAGCTTTCAGAGTCTGGATGCGGCACAGATCTCTCCCTATCGCACCCTGCCGAGCCTGACGCTCGACTATCAGCCGTTGCTCGGGCAGTTTCTGCTCGGCTCGCTCTACAGCAACTTCTCTTACTTCGACCGCGACACCGGTGGACTCACCGGTCTGGATGCCCTGACCGGTGGGCGACTCGCGCTCGATCTGGCACTGCAACGTCCTTGGCGCGACAGCTTCTCTTTTGTGATCCCAAGCGTGAAGCTGCGCCATCGCCAGTATCAACTGACCGACCCGCTGGCCAATGGCAGCGACCAGCCCGAACTGAATGCGCTGAGCATGGCACTCGACAGCGGCCTGGTGTTCGAGCGTCCCACCCAGTGGCGTGGCATGACAGCCACCCAGACGCTGGAGCCACGCCTCTATCTGCTCTCGACCAGCACCAGCACTGCGCAGCGCGACTTTCCGCTGTTCGACACCAGCGAACGGCCGCTCACCTATACCACCCTGTTCAGCGACAACCGCTTCGTCGGCGGCGACCGCATCAGCGATGGCCGCCAGGCCAACCTGGCCGTCAGCACTCGCATGCTCGAAAACGACGGCCAGGAGGCATGGCGGCTCAGTCTGGGACAGATCTTCTACCTGAAGGACCGCGAAGTGACCCTGCAAGGTCCACCCGGCAGCAGTGAGACCGATGGTCAGTCGGCCTACCTCGGCGAACTGGCAGTGCAGCTGAACGACCAATCCAGTCTGCTCACCAGCCTCACCGCCGACAATGGCCTCGACCGCGTCGACGAGGCGCTGGTTCACCTGCACTATGCCGCCGACCGGCAGCGCCTGGGCAACCTCGGCTACCGATTGAGCCATGACGCCGCGGGCAATGTGATCAAGCAGAGTGACCTCTCCTTCCTCTACCCGGTCGGCGACCGGGTTCGCCTGCTTGGCCGCTGGCGCGCCGACATTGCCTCGGGCAGTTCGCTCGAGGAGATCCTCGGCGCCGAATATGAGGCCTGCTGCTGGAAATTGCGGCTGGTCAATCGTCGCTGGCGCCGCGAGGTGATTGCCCTCGGCGACACCCGCATGGAGTCGACCATCGAACTGCAACTGATCCTCAAGGGTCTGTTCGGTCTCGGCAACCGCCTCGACGAACTGCTCGGCAGCAGCATCCAGGGCTACCCCGGCCGTGATGAGCGATTCTGAACCTCTGACTTTCACCTTTCTGTCGCGGACACCATCGATCCATGCTTGACCACCATTTTACCCGCCTCCTTCTCTCCCCCCTCCGTCTGGCCAGCGCGACCGGCCGATGGCTCCTCCCCCTGACCCTGTCGCTGGCCTCCCTGGTGTCGCCTGCGCTGCAGGCAGCACAGCAGCAGTGGCTCGATACCACCGTCGCCATCGTCGAGAACGATGTCATTCTGGCCAGCCAGATCAACCGCCGGATCGATCAGGTGGCGGCCAATCTGCGCGCCAAGGGCAGTACGCCACCGCCCCGCGAACAGCTCTACAAGCCGGTGCTCGAACAGTTGATTCTCGAAAGCCTGCAACTGCAGATGGCCGACCGCGCCTCGATCCGGATCGATGACAACAGCCTGAATCAGACCATCGACACCATCGCCAAACAGAATGGCATGGACCTCGACACCCTGCAGAAGACCCTGGAGGCCGAGGGCACCCCTTTTCCGGTATTTCGAGAACGCATTCGCCGCGAGATGCGCATCTCGCGGCTGCGGCAGGGCATCATCGGCAGCGGCATTCAGATCAGCGACCGCGAGGTGACGGAGTTCCTCAACTCGCAAGAGGGCAAGGCACAGCGCCCGACCGAGTTCCATCTGGCGCACATTCTGATTGCGCTGCCCGAAAACGCCCTGCCCGAAACCGTCGAAGCAGCCAGGCATCAAGCTGACGAGGTCGCCGCACAGCTCAAGCAGGGCAGCAGTTTCGACCAGTTGGCGCTGACCCAGTCGAACGCCTCGACCGCGCTCGAAGGCGGCGATCTGGGCTGGAGGCGCGAAGCCGAACTGCCCTCGCTGTTCAGCGGCCTGGTCTCCAGCATGCAGTTGGGCGAGGTCCGGGGCCCGATCCGAAGCCCCAGCGGTTTTCACTTCATCAAGCTGCTCGACAAGCGCGGGGAACCACTGAAGCAGGCGTTGCAGCTGCATGTCCGTCACATTCTGATCGCCCCCAACGAGATTCGCGACCCGCAGCAGAGCCAGCAGCTCGCCAACGAGATCGTGCAGCGGCTGCAACGGGGCGAGGCCTTTGATGAACTGGCACGCACCTACTCCGATGACCCCGGCTCGAGCCACGCCGGCGGCGACCTCGGCTGGAGCGACCCCGAACGGTTCGCACCCGAATTCCAGGCCGCCATCGCCGAACTGCCCGATGGCGTGGTCAGCAAACCCTTCCGCACCCGCTTCGGCTGGCATATCGCCCGCGTGGAGGGACGTCGCTCGACCGACATCTCGCATGAATATCAGCTCAACCAGGCGCGCGAACTGCTGTTCAGACGCAAATTCGACGAAGAGCTGGGCAACTGGCTGCGCAAGATTCGTGATGAAGCCTATGTCGAATTTCTCCAGTAATCCCCAGCCCGCAGCGCCGATTGCGCTGACCTGCGGCGAGCCGGCCGGCATCGGCCCCGACCTCGCCGTCATGGTGGCGCAGCGCCCGACACTGCCGCCGCTGGTGGCGATTGCCGACCCGGAACTGCTGTCAAGCCGCGCCCGGCTGCTGGGGCTGCCGCTGCAGCTCAAGCCGTGGCAGACAGGCCTCGATGCCGGCCAGCACACGGCGGGAGAGCTGTGGGTGACACCGCTGCCACTGAAGCGCCCGGCGCGTCCCGGTCAGCTCGACCCGCTCAACAGCGACTATGTGCTCCAGAGCCTGCGCGACGCCGCCGAGGGGGCACTGAGCGGTCGCTTTGCCGCACTGGTGACCGCACCAGTGCAGAAGAGCGTGATCAATGACGCTGGACACCCCTTCAGTGGCCACACCGAATTCTTTGCCGAACTGGCCGGCGTCGAGCGGGTGGTGATGATGCTCGCCTGCCCACAGCTGCGGGTGGCGCTGGTCACCACCCACCTGCCGCTGTGCGCGGTGCCGGCTGCGATCACCGCGACCGTGCTCGACAGCACGCTGCGGATCGTTGATGCCGAGCTGCGCCGCAAGTTCGGCATCAACGATCCCCGACTGCTGGTCGCCGGCCTCAACCCCCATGCCGGCGAAGGGGGTCACCTGGGCCGCGAGGAGATCGAGGTGATCACCCCGGTGCTCGAACGACTGCGTGGCGAGGGAATGCGTCTCGAAGGCCCACTGCCGGCCGACACCCTCTTCACTCCGCCCTACCTCGCCCGTGCCGACGCGGTGGTGGCGATGTACCACGACCAGGGATTGCCGGTGCTGAAGGCGCTGGGGTTTGGCGAAGCGGTCAACATCACCTTGGGCCTGCCCTTCATCCGCACCTCGGTCGACCATGGCACGGCACTCGACTTGGCCGGCACCGGCCGGGCCCGGGTCGACAGCCTGCTGGCCGCCATCGACTGTGCCAGACAACTGACCGGCACCGCACGACCGTGAGCAACGGACACCGGCCCCGCAAGCGCTTTGGTCAGCATTTTCTGCATGACCGCGCGACGCTGGCGCAAATCCACAGCAGCGTTGCGCCCACCCCGGCCGACCACCTGGTGGAGATCGGGCCCGGCACCGGCGCCCTCACCGAGCTGTTCGCCCCCGCCGCCCGCCGGCTTGATCTGATCGAGATCGACCGCGACCTGGTGCTGATGTTGCAGCGGAAGTTCGCCGCCCTGCCTCAGCTGCGGCTCCATCAGGCCGATGCCCTGCGGTTCGACTTCACCAGACTGGTCATCGATCGACCACTGCGCATCATCGGCAACCTGCCCTACAACATCTCCACGCCGCTGCTCTTTCACCTGATCGAACAGGCCGCATCGATTCAGGACATGCACTTTCTGCTGCAGAAAGAGGTGGTCGACCGGCTCGCCGCCGCGCCAGCCAGTGCCGACTATGGCCGCTTGAGCGTGATGGTGCAGTACCACTGCCTGATCGAACCACTGTTCGACGTGCCGCCCGAAGCCTTTTCGCCACCCCCGCGGGTCGATTCACGCGTGGTGCGCATCACTCCGCTGCGGCAGCGGCCGGTACAGGCCCGCGATGAGCGACGACTCGCCGAGGTGGTGCGCGTGGCCTTCACCCAGCGCCGCAAGAAGATCAGGAATGCGCTAGAATCGCTGATCGATGGCAACCGTCTGCAACAGATCGGCATCGACCCCGCGCTGCGACCCGATCAGCTCGATCTGCTCGACTTCGTGGCCATCAGTGACTTTCTGACCCCTCAGGACGACAGCGCGCGTGACCAGTGATGCCCAAATGAGATCGACCGATACCATCCCCGAGCCGATCGATGGCCGCTACCACATCAGCACCGCAGTGCAGACCCGCTATCTGCCCGAGCAGTCCGAACCCGAGCGCAACCGCTTCGTCTTCGCCTACACCATCACCCTCACCAATGAGGGCAGCATCGGCGCACAACTGATCAGCCGCCACTGGATCATCACCGACGGCGAAGCCCAAGTGCAGGAGGTGAAAGGCGAAGGGGTGGTCGGTGAACAGCCCCATCTGTCACCGGGCAAGAGCTACCGCTACAGCAGTGGCACCATTCTCGGCACCGAAGTCGGCACCATGCAGGGCAGCTACCAGATGGTGAGCGACGACGGTACCCGGTTCGATGCCCTCATCGCCCCGTTCACGCTGGCGCGGCCACACGCGCTGCACTGATCCAGCGCCTCGACGGTGAACTGAACAGTGGCCACCTACGCCGTCGGCGACATCCAGGGTTGCTACGACCCACTCAACCGCCTGCTCGACGCCTGCCACTTCGACCCGGCGGCCGATCAACTCTGGGTGGTGGGCGACATGGTCAACCGCGGTCCCGACTCGCTGGCCACCCTGCGCCTGCTCCAGTCGCTCGACCGCTGCGTGGTGGCCGTGCTGGGCAACCATGACCTGCACCTGCTCGCGGTGGCGCTCGATAACCCGCCCCAGCAGAGCAACCCGACCCTGAAGCAACTGCTCGAAGCCAAGGACCGTGCGCCCCTGCTCGACTGGCTGCGCCAGCGTCCTTTCCTGCACGAGGCGCTGATCGAGACCGAATCCGGTCCTGAGCAAATGGTGATGACCCATGCCGGCATCCCGCCGATCTGGAGCCTCACCGAAGCCAGATCACATGCCCAGGAGGCAGCAGAACTGCTGCGCGGCAAAAACCATCCGCGCTATCTGCGCGGCATGTATGGCAACAAACCCGACCGCTGGAGCCCGCAACTGACCGGCATCGCCCGCTTTCGCGCCATCACCAACTACTTCACCCGCATGCGCTTCTGCGCCGCCGATGGCCGCCTCGAACTGACCGTCAAGGAGAGCAGCGCCGCCGCCCCGCGCGGTTTCGCCCCCTGGTTCACGCTGCCGATGCGACATGATGAGCCGCCCTACACACTGCTGTTCGGCCACTGGGCCGCCCTCGACGGCCACACCGGCCGCAACGACCGGCTGGCGCTCGACACCGGCTGCGTCTGGGGCCGGCGCATGACGATGCTGCGGCTCGAAGACCGCCACCCGTTCACGGTCGCCTGCCGCTGACGGCCAGCGTCGC
>JADHED010003024.1_pt1 | contig 10672 bp, 7 predicted proteins | sample 8952041 | NCBI WGS metagenome assembly JADHED01 (sample SAMN16124423, study PRJNA663239) | bioreactor sludge metagenome | isolation source: sludge (control) | place: India:Bengaluru | collected 2018-09-08
CACCGCGCCTATTCAAACGGATCCGCCTATGCCGACCTCGATAACGACGGGGACCTCGACCTCGTCACAAACAACATCAATGAGGTGGCCTCTGTTTACAGGAACAATGCGGAGAAAAAAGACAACCATTACCTTTCTGTGAAGCTTCAGGGGGGAGGCCAGAACACCATGGGCACCGGCGCCCGCGTAACCGTATATGCCGGAGGAATGGCTCAGGTGGCCGAACAATACCAGACGCGGGGCTTCATTTCCGCCAGTTCGAATGTGCTCCATTTCGGAACAGGGAAGGCAGACAAGGCGGATTCCCTTACCGTGCAGTGGCCGGGAAACCAGCGGCAAACCCTCAGGAATGTAGCCCTTGATACGGTGATTATCCTCCGGCAGCAGGATGCCCTGCCGGTTCGTACCTCGCAGCCTGCACCGGTACCGCAGCAGTTTTTTACAACACAGCAGGTAAAGGGATTGAATTACAGGCATACGGAAGACAAGTTCGTAGAATTCAACGTCGAAAAACTGATCCCCCACAGCCTGGCGCATGAGGGTCCCGCCCTCGCCAAGGCAGATGTGAACGGCGACGGACTGGAGGATGTGTTCATCGGCGGAGCAGCAGGACAGGAGTCGGTGTTGCTGCTTCAGCAGCGCGACGGAAGTTTCCGCAAGGCAGAAGTTCCCGGCCTGCTCAAAAACCGTTTTTCAGAGGATGTGGATGCGGTGTTTTTTGATGCCGACAACGATGGGGATCCCGATCTTTATGTGGTCAGGGGAGGTAATGAACTGGGTCCCGGAAATCCGATTTCGGTTGATCTGTTCCTGATCAATGAAAAGGGGCAACTGGTTCCGCGAAAACTGCCCGTATTTTCCCACAACGGATCCGTTGTGCGGCCCGGGGATTTTGACAATGACGGGGACCTGGATCTTTTTGTGGGTTCACGATCCGTACCCTGGTCCTATGGTGCCAAGCCCCGCAGCTTTTTACTTGAAAATGAAGGGGGCGGAAAATTTAAGGATGTAACAGGAAGCAGGCTCATGGCCCTGGCCAATGCCGGTATGGTCACCGATGCCTGCTGGCTCGATTTTGATGGCGACAAAGACCCCGACCTGATCATGACCGGCGAATGGATGCAGGTCATGGTGTGCCGCAACGACTTTGGCAAGTTTTTCAATGCCACCTCCGGAACCGGGCTCAGCCAGACAGAAGGGTTGTGGAATTGTATTGTCCCCGCCGACATTGACAATGACGGCGATACCGACCTGATCGGGGGCAACCTGGGCCGCAACACCATGCTTACCGCAGGCGTCAAAGAACCCATGCTGCTCTACCTGAATGACCTTGACAACAACGGTTCGACCGACCCGTTGCTGTGCACCTACCGGAACGGCGTGTGCTACCCCGTGGCCACCTTTGACGAGCTGGCTGCCCAGCTTCCCGACCTGAAGCGGCGTTTTTCCAGCTACGGGGAATTTGCCGGAAAAACCGCCCCCGAGCTTTTCGGAGAAGCCATAAACAATGCCCCGGTCAAAAGGGCTATGCTGCTTGAAAGCTGCCTGTTCCGCAATGAGGGGAACGGAACCTTTGCCATTGTCCCGCTTCCGATAGAAGCCCAGTTCTCCCCGCTGCGAAGTGTGGTGGTGCAGGACGTGAACGGAGACGGAAAAAAAGACCTGATCCTCGCCGGAAACGAATTTGCCGTTCGGCCCTCCCTGGGCCGGTATGATGCCTCCTATGGATGGTTTATGCTGGCGGATTCAGGCGGCTCGTTCAGGGCCCTCATGCCGCCGCAAAGCGGACTGATTATCCGGGGTGATGCACGCCGGCTGCTTTCCCTGACCATTGCGGGCAAGGAATACCTGCTGGCGGGGGTAAATAATGGGGAATTGCAGGTTTTCGGAAAAGAGTAGGTGGAATTAACCCTCTTGATGGAATCCCGGCATCACTGATTGTAATCCTTCAGACTACCGGGTCAGGGATTGATTTTATATGTAACTATTGCTCCAACCAGACGTTAGATTCTAAAAATGTTATTCTCTATGAAAATCGTTATTGTTATTGGCTGTGCGTGCTGCTTTTCCATGACCGGCATGGCTCAATCCATCCCATCTGCCCATACAACCGACAGTATCTCCGGTAAGCCGATGCCATTATCACTGTCCGATTCTTACCGTACGGAGCTACCTTATGGGTTGTCATTCGATTACACCACAAATTCCATGGTGAGCATATCCGATGGTGACTTTCACAAGGGCAATATCAGCGATCCGTTACAACTAATCACTGGCCGGGTGGCGGGACTGGATATCAGCAAGGCCGGAGGTGATCCCAACACCAGGGCGGATGTCCGGCTGCGCGGACTGAATACGTTATATTCCAACCCTGAGCCACTTATAGTAATTGACGGGGTTCCCGGAGCCAGTCTTGATAACCTCGATCCCAATGACATTGCATCAATTACGGTTCTCAAAGACGGCGCCTCAGCTGCTTTGTATGGCCTAAGCGGATCTTCCGGTGTGATTGTGATCCTGACCAGGCGTGGCACACCCGGCAAACCCGCAGTTACTTACAAAACCTCTCTTTCCGTTGAAAAAATTGCCCGTAACCAGCCGGTTCTCAACCCATCGGAATGGAAACAGCTTTCTGAAGAAATCCATATGGGTCAGGATTTCGGATCTCAGACAGATTGGTTCTCAGAAATTGAGCAAACTGCATTGTCTCAAATACATCATCTGTCCCTATCCGGAGGAAATGAGCATTCCACATATGATGCTTCCATGAATTACCGGCAGGGAGAAGGAACCTTGCGGCAAACCGGCTTCAACCAACTCAACGGACGCATCCGGTTTTCTCAAAATGGCCTGAAGAATAAACTGCTGCTTGATGTCTCGCTGAGCGGCACAGTGAGAAAGGCTTCCCTTGGATTTGGAGATGCATTCCGGTATGCTGCAACTTATAATCCCACTGCTCCCGTAACCAGCGAAGATCAGGCCTATCAGGCGTATGACGGCTATTTTCAACAGGTACTTTTCGATTGCTACAATCCGGTTGCCATGTTGAATCTCGACAAAAATGAACGAAAAACAGGGTTGTTAAGTGCCCGTATGTTGGGTACCCTCGAACTGATAAAAGGGGTAAAAGTACAGGCCATGTATGCTGCTGAAAGCTACAATTCCCTTTGGGGACAATATTATGACAAAAATGACTACTGGAAAGGAACGCAGAGGAACGGACTGGCCAACCGGAAAGCGGATGAAGCACAGAACCGTGTGTTTGAGTCCTCTCTTATACTCGCGTTTCATTTATCATCCGGTATTTCAATCACAGTAAACACCGGATACCAAAACCGGAAACAATCCAATAGTGGCCTTTTTGCGGAAGGAGGTAACTTTACAACCGATGCCTTTCAATTCAATTCCCTCGACGCTGCAACGGATTTCAACGACGGGTTTGGCACCGTGTCAAGCTATGCCAACGCTTCGGCTTCACAAGCCCTTTTCGCCAAAACCACGATGCAGGTAAATGAATTGTTGTATTTCAATGGAGGTCTGCGTTATGAGGGATCAAGCCAGTTGGGAACCGATCAAAAATGGGGATTGTTTCCCTTTGCAGGTGTTGCCCTCGATCTTACTGAAATGATCCGCCTGTCGTTATTCAGCGACCTCCGGATCCGGAGCAGTTATGGAATTACGGGCAATCTTCCTGCCTTCCGCAATCCCGATTTGCTGCATACCGATCCTTCAGGGAACTATTATTATGAGAGCTCCCTCATTGGAGTCAATCCAGACCTTACTTATGAAAAACAAAAAAGTTTTAACGCCGGAATTGACCTGACGCTTTCATCATCTCATGCCACATTTTCCTTAGATTACTATCATGAATCCGCCACTGATCTGCTCTTCCCCTTTGAAGGTCCTGTTCCCCCGGAAACTATCAGTTGGGTAAACCTTGGAAAATTAACCGGATCCGGAATGGAAATTGCACTGAACTATCCGGTTATACATAAAGGCCGGCTCTCTTACAACTTGTCCGTAACCGCATCAAGGAATTTCAGCAATACGTTGCATAACCTCAGTGCCATCCTCAACGGAACCACGGTTGACCTGGGTAAACGGGACCTCGGCTCTATGGGCTCTCCCGGGCAAATTAATGTACCGACCACCCGGATTGAAGAAAATAAGCCTGTCGGACAGCTCCTTACTCTTGTGTATAAAGGAATTGACAGCAATGGTAACTTATTGCTTTCGGATGAAAACAAAGACGGATTTGTAAATATTCTCGACAGGACGGTCACCGGCAACGGCCTTCCGAAAACCCTGATTGGGATCGGGAATGAAGTGGCCTTCGGAAAGTGGGGAATTTCGGCCTTTCTGAGGGGTGTATTCGGACACCGGCTGATCAATTCCTACAGGGCCTTCTATGAAGTCCCCTACCTGGTTTCTTATTACAATGTTCCTGAGGGTACTCCGTCGGTACGGAGTCATCAGACGGGTAATTTTCTGAATAGTACAACCGGTACCCTTACAGATCAGTATGTTGAAAATGCGTCTTTCCTCACACTGGAAAATCTGAATGTACACTACACCGTGTCCCTTTCTGAAAAGTCGGGTATCCAGTCGATACGCTTCGATCTGACGGGAAATAATCTATTCTACCTCACTTCCTATAAAGGTTCTGATCCAAATCCCCGGTATGGAGATATTGAAAACAATAACAATCCGATCCTGCCGGGTATTGACCGGAGGGGCAGCTGGTTTCGGACCCGGTCATTTACTCTGGGCCTGAGCATGACATTTTAGACCTTCCCGATTTCATTTTCTGCGGTAGCCGGCGGCTGAAAAAGGGCGAAAATGACTAATTTTGGTAGGTGGGTGCCGGAAATGGATACCTCTTTGGAATAATTAATTCGCAGCCTTTTCAGCCAATGTACCGCCCCTGACGGGGCTTTTAGAGAGCGATGCGGTGGTTTCTACCGATGTTCCGTCCCTATGGGACTCAAAGAATGCCAAAAACATAACGCAAATGTCCTCAAATAATACTTCAAAAATAAGCATAGCCCCATGGGGGCGACACATCGGTAGCACCATGAACCGGATCAGCAATCCCATAGCCCCATGGGGGCGGCACATCGGACATTAATGAATATAAATATGAAAAACCTCCATCTGTATCTGAGCGTCCTCCTCCTGCTGCTTGCAGCAACTGCCTGCAACCCCCACCCCGGCGACCAACGGAAGCCGCTGTTCAACGGAACCGATCTCACCGGCTGGGAAACCTACCTCGGCCCCCGCTTTGATACCCTGCGTAATGATTGGGATTCGGTGCCTGTGGGACTGAATACCGATCCGGACGGGGTTTTCAGTGTCGTCGAACTTGATGGTGAAAAAGTAATCCGCATTTCCGGTGAGGCCTTTGGCGGTATGAATACCCTGGAGGAATTTGAGAATTACCACCTGCAGATGCAGTTCAAATGGGGTGCGGCCCAATGGCCTCCCCGAAAGCAGGGCAAAAAAGACAGCGGACTGATGTACCATGCTGTGGGCGCTCAGGGCGCCGACGGCGGGTTCTGGATGCGCTCGCAGGAATTTCAGATAGAAGAAGGCGATTGCGGTGATTTCTGGGCGTGTGCAGGGGCTGTTTTTGACGTGCCTGCACGGATGCAGGCGGACAGCACGTACATCTATGACAGCACTGCGGAACGCATTACATTCAGTACAGTGAGTCCCTTCGGGCGCAATTGTATAAAAGGCGCCGATGCCGAAAAACCGGTGGGGGAATGGAATACGCTTGACCTGTACTGTCTGGGTGGTACGGCAGTGCACGTAGTAAACGGCAAGGTGGTGATGGTATTGTACAACTCACGGCAGGTGGACGGAGACCAGGAAACACCCCTGACAAAGGGAAAAATCCAGATTGAATCGGAAGGTGCGGAAGTTTTCTACCGCAATATATGGTTCGAACCCATCAACCGGTTCCCTGAGGAACCGTGATTCCCGTCTGACACAAAATGATAACCTACTTAAACCGACTCACATGAAAAAGATTCAATCCTTCGGGTTCCTGGCATTTTTGTGCTGTTGCCTCCTTCCCATTTCCGTAACAGCCAATATCACCCTGCCTGCGGTCTTTTCCGATAACATGGTGCTGCAACAGAAATCAGACATCACGCTCTGGGGCTGGGCCAAGGCCATGGAACAGGTTACCATCCGTGCAGGATGGATGGACCAGGATGTGAAACTGACGGTTCCCAACCACGGCACCTGGAAAGTGACCCTGCAGACCCCTGCTGCCGGCGGACCCTATACCATTACCTTTAAAGGCTACAACGAAATTACCCTGAACAACGTGCTGATCGGTGAGGTTTGGCTGGTGTCGGGACAATCAAACATGGAATGGACCCCTGCAATGGGTATAAACAATGCGGAAGCGGAAATCAGCAAGGCCGACTATCCCGGCATCCGCTTCTTTACCATGAACCACGGAACCTCACTCAATCCTCAGGAACTGGGAAGCGGGGAATGGACGGCCTGCACCCCGCAATCGATGAAAAACTTCAGCGCCATCGCCTATTTCTTTGCCCGTACCCTGCATGAACAACTGGGGGTACCTGTCGGGATGATCAACTCAAGCTGGGGCGGTACCCCGGCAGAAGCATGGACCCCTGCAAATGTCATTCAGGGAGATGAAGCCCTGAAACAGGCGGCCGCACTCCAGAAACCCGTTCCCTGGGGCCCTGTTGAACCCGGTGTCATCTACAATTTCATGATCGCTCCCCTGATTCCTTACCGGATTGCCGGTGCGCTGTGGTATCAGGGCGAAGCCAATACGGTAAATGCTGCTTCCTATAAGTCACTGTTGACGGCACTTGTCGGAAGCTGGCGCTCACTGTGGGGCTATGAATTTCCGTTCTACTATGCCCAGATTGCCCCCTATACCTACGGAAAAAATACCGATGGTGTCATGGTCCGTGATCAGCAACGGCGTGCGCTTGATATTCCCAATTCAGGCATGGTGGTATTGAGCGATATCGGCGACACCACCAACATTCACCCCAAAAACAAACAGGATGCCGCCCTGCGGTTCGCCAACCTGGCCCTCAACCGGACCTATAAAACCATCACCATTGAGGATTGTGGTCCGCTTTACAAGTCCATTACGGTAGAAAAAGATAAAGCCATTGTATCGTTTGACCATGCGGACGGATTGCATGCAACCGGTAAAAAGCTGATTGGCTTTGAAATCGCAGGGGAGGACCGGGTGTATTATCCGGCTGATGCCGTCATTAACGGGCAGCAAGTTGTGGTGCGCAGTAAGAATGTAAAAGTGCCTGTGACCGTAAGGTTTGCCTGGAATAATACGGCAACACCCAATCTCTTCAATGGGGCAAATCTGCCGGCTTCATGTTTTATCACGGAATAAAAAAACGCTGTGCCATCGCCCATTTCTTCAAACACAGCTCTGCCTGCGCTATTGTATAAAGTGATACAGAAAAACCAGCACTCCATCCAGCGCGCTCTTTTTCGAATCCTTGATTTCAAGCGTGACCTGTATGCGGGCTTTGGTGATTCCCCTGAGGTTTACGGCGGTTAGTAACTTAGCCCTAAGCCTTATTTCACTGTTTACAAGTACCGGTTGGTTGAAACGAAGCTCCTCAATTCCGTAATTCACCAGCAGCTTCGTGTTATTTACCTCCAGCAGTTGTTGCCATAAATAGGGCAAAATCGACAGATTCAGGTATCCATGTGCGATGGTGCAGCCGTAAGGTCCGTCCTTTGCGCGTTCCGTGTCAACATGGATCCACTGGTGGTCGATGGTTGCATCGGCGAAAAGATTGATCTGTTCCTGGGTGACTTTGTGATATGGGGAACTCCCCAGTTCCTGACCTGCCAATGCTTCAAATTCAGCAAGATTATTGATTACGAGCCTTTCCATGTATATTGTTTCTTAGTGTTTCAAATTCAATGTGGCCTAAATTAGAAAAACCAATTCATTTTTACTACGCATAGGCCCCCCGGATAAATCATATGGTTTTACCAGCCAAATTGCTATTTTTACTGTTTGGGGAAATCCTGCATGAAAATAGCCTGTATGTCCCTCACCATTATATTAATACAAATCTTCCATGGATATCACCGTACTGGGGCGCCCCCGATTCAGGTCCCCTATCAGACATACCATTGACAATGACCTTGTCATTCCTGAAAAGATCATAGGACATTCAAATCAGGTTGATTCAGGAGAGCTCTTTGAACTGGCGGGCCCGCGGGCTCAGCTCTATTTCGATCCATCCCAAACACGGGCCGCCATTGTCACCTGCGGGGGACTCTGCCCCGGCCTCAACAATGTGATCCGCTCCATTTTCCTTGAACTTTACCATGCCTATGGGGTTAAAAATATTCTCGGATTCCGGGGTGGATATCAGGGCCTTGATCCCGTTAAAGGAAAAGACCCCCTGGTGTTGACTCCTGAAATGGTTGATGATATACACGAGGAGGGTGGTACCATACTGGGTACCTCCCGCGGTCCGGTAGACGTAACCCTCGCGGTTGACAACCTGATCCGGCTTGGGATCAACATCCTTTTCACCATTGGCGGAGACGGCACACAACGCGGAGGAAACGAGCTTTACCATGAGGCCCGTAAAAGAAATTATCCCCTTTCGGTAGTGGGCATTCCCAAAACCATCGACAATGATGTGGCCTTTGTATCTCAAACATTCGGGTATCTGACAGCCGTAGAGGAAGCCAAGAAAGTGCTCAGCCGCGCTCATACAGAAGCCAAGAGCGTGGAAAACGGAATTGCGGTCGTAAAACTGATGGGACGCAATGCCGGTTTTATTGCCGCAGGAGCTACTGTGGCCTGTCAGGATGTAAACTTCACCCTCGTTCCCGAAGTGCCTTTCAAACTTGAAGGTCCTCACGGATTTCTGGCCGTGTTGAAAGAAAGGATTCTCCTGCGATCACATGCCCTGGTAGTAGTGGCCGAAGGGGCGGGACAGGATTTGCTCGCAGACCAGCCCACCGTGCGCGATGCCTCGGGGAATATCAAGGTGAAGGATATTGGACTCCATTTGCGGGAGAAAATTGAAGCCTACTTCAAATCGGAAAAAATTCCGGTGGTGATGCGCTATATCGATCCGAGCTATCTGGTGCGCAGCAGTCCTGCCAACGCGGAGGATTCCATTCTTTGCGACCTCTTTGCCCGAAACGCCGTTCATGCGGCCATGGCCGGGAAAACGGGACTGGTGATCGGCTACCTTCACAACATGTTTATTCATGTACCGATTGAACTGCTTGTGAGCAAAACCAAAATCATGGAGCCCGACAGTTTAACCTGGAAGGCTGCACTTTCGGCTACCGGACAGCCAGAAAGGTTCGAATAACCCTGCGGCGATTGCACAAGGAATTTTATTGCCGGAATTGGGACCTTCCTGATGAAGATTCCAGGATCACCCGGCATCAGCCCCTTCCCAACATAGTATGTTTTTCCCAATATAATGTGATTCGCTAAAATCCGCGTCCAATAAGGCTTGGCGGGCAAAACAGCAAAAATATCCTCCATTTTGTTAAGAGAATCCACAGGCACATAAAACTCCTATTGTTGTGTATTAAAGCTCTTTAAGTGTTAAGGTATGGTTTTTGTCTTAAGTTGATGACACGTAATTCTCCAAATCAAACCGTTACGTTGTATTCATCTAATAGTTAATTCTTTACATTATGTCATTACCGGTAAAAGGTTTGGTAGCGCATTTCCCGCTTGACGGGGATGCAAAAGATCATAGTGAGTATGGTCATGCAGGAAGGGTGTCGGGAACCACGCCGGCGGAAGACCGGTTTGGCAAAGCTGACGGAGCTTTCCGGTTTAACGGGGTCGACGATTTCATTGAAGTGGGGCCTTCCGCTGCCCTGAATACTTACAAAATGGACGTCATCAGTTTTTCATTGTGGGGGTATATCGAAAACTACCGGTTCAACAACCGGATGCTGACCCTTTCCTCTCAGGATGACGGTTTCAGTATCGATCTCACCGCCCAGAACAAGCGGCTTGTTTTTAAAAACCATACAGGATGGCTGAAAGAAGATGCCATGGCCCTGAGCGATGTGGTGGAACTGAACCAGTGGCAGCACATTGTGGTGATGATGAACTTTCCGCTCAAAAGCTGCTTCATGTACATAAACGGCAAACTGGCCGATATCTCCACAGGAAAATCTTCGGTACGACCGGTACAACCCGTGCTTACCATCGGGAATAACCCTTCAAGCAAGGGATGGCGGTCATTCGAGGGACGGCTGGATGACATCAGGGTGTACAACCGCGAGCTGTTTGAATGGGAAATCACGGCTCTGTACCGCGAAAAAGGATTCGGTGGTGAACCGGTGCCCGTAACCTACCACCACATTTTCAACCATGAAAACCTCGGCTATCATGGCCAGGTGGCTTCCACCAACTGGAGGCATTTTTAAAAACCCTGACTTATTTCCTGCCAGGATGGTTTTCCCGACAGGAATGCTGATTTCATGAAAAATTGACTAGTTTTAGTCGAAAACCATGTCATGAATTCAGGGATCTTCTGTTTTTTGTTGTGTCTGATCCTTAGCGGATTCCCGGTCGGTTTGCACTCCCAGACTCCTCCGCCTTCCTCCGGAAATCCGTTGTTTCCCGGCTGGTATGCCGATCCGGAAG
>JADHED010003025.1_pt1 | contig 10670 bp, 11 predicted proteins | sample 8952041 | NCBI WGS metagenome assembly JADHED01 (sample SAMN16124423, study PRJNA663239) | bioreactor sludge metagenome | isolation source: sludge (control) | place: India:Bengaluru | collected 2018-09-08
CCACCGCCCGCACCACGACAACCCGATGGAGGTTTTCCATGGCGACCATGACTCTGACGAAACCTGACGCCGACGCAAGCGTCGGGACGGCCCCGCCGATTGAGGCTCTGGCGGGCGGCCGGCCGACGCCGCCGGTGATCCTCGCCCTCGATCTGGGCCAGAGAACGGGCTGGGCCGTGCGCAGCCGCGATGGCGCGATCGCGAGCGGTGTGCAGGAGTTCCGCCCCAGCCGGTTCGAGGGCGGTGGCATGATCTGGCTACGGTTCCGCGCCTGGCTGCAGGAGATCGACGAGACGTCGGGCGGCGTCGGTGTGGTGGTGTTCGAGGAAGTTCGAAGGCATCTCGGCACCAGCGCGGGGCATATTTACGGAGGATACCTCGCGCATCTCACCGCCTGGGCCGAAGCGAACAGGATCCCGTACCGGGGCGTGCCGGTGGGCACGATCAAGCGGCACATCGCCGGGAAGGGCAACGCGGATAAGGCCGCGGTCATCGCGGCGGTGAAAGCGCTGGGCTTCAGCCCGGCTGACGACAACGAGGCCGACGCGCTCGCACTGCTCGACTGGGCGATCGCGCACGGGATCGGAGGGGTGCGATGAACGCCGCGATGCTGCTGCAGCACGCCCAAGGCGTGATCGAGAACCGCGAGCGGATCTACGGGCCGGCGGCGGAGAGCTTCCAGGCGATCGCCGCGCGCTGGTCGCTGGTGCTTGGCATCAGCGTCACCCCGGCGCAAGTCGCGCTGTGCCTGATCGATCTGAAACTGGCCCGGCTCAGCCGCGATCCGACGCACCTCGACTCGATCGTCGACGTCGCCGGCTATGCCGCGTGTTTGAGGGAGGTGACCCGTGCATAGCGGCGCACGCGGCTCGCTGGAGCGGCACCTGCCGCGGACGGCGACGAACGAGGACGAGCTGTTTGCGATGCGCCGGGCGGCGTGGCGGAAACAGGGCATCGCGGTGCTGCGGATCGATGATGTGCGCGACGAGATCATCCGCCAAGCGGTGGTCAACGAGGCGACGAGGCTGTACGGACAAAGGGAGATCGCGTGATGGCACGCAGGAAGAGAACGACTGTCAGCACGCAACCGGTTGTCGCGTGCACGTCCCGTCCCGACGGCGCCCTCGAGGCGGTCTACGAGGCCGATCCCGAGGGACGGCCCGTCGTCCACCACCGCACCGTCGACACGCTGGGGATCATGCTGCGCGCTGGCACGATCAGCCAAGGCATGCACGACGCCGCGCGGGACTTCCAGGCCCAGTTCACCATCGCCCGCTTCGATGTCGTGCGCTGCATGTCGCTGGTACGAGTGCCGGGCAGCTCAGGTCCCGGCGATCTCACCGACGCGCAGGTCGACGCGCGGCGCCGTATCGGCAAGGCGCTTGATGCGCTCGGCGGCCTCGGCAGCCCGGCCGGCAGCTGCATCTGGCACGTCGTCGGCCTGCAACGCTCGATCCGGGAATGGGCGATGCGGCAGGGCTGGGGCGGCAGGCCGGTGCGGGTCGAGCAAGCGCAGGGGATCCTGGTCGCGGCGCTGGGGATGCTGGCGGGGTGGTATGGGTATGGCCGGCAGTAACAAGGATCTCGCTGCTGCTTTGAGGTCGCTTCGTGCGCAGGCCTTTGCTCTACTTCTGGGGATGGTGCACGCTGCCGACGTCGAAGGCCGCTTTGGGCGGAGTGAGGATCAATGGAGCGTTCAGCGTACCTTGCGCTTAGGCAGAGTTACATGCCTGCAGCGATCAGGCTCTTGGTTATCGCCGAATCTCCTCCTGAGTCGGGCCTCTATTTCTACGAGCCGTCGGGGAGTGCGCATTCCGACGATCGCGACCACCCGTTCCGATCGATCGCGACCACCTGTTCCGATCGATCGCGACCAGCCATTCCGGGCGATCGCAACCAGTGTGGCGCGGGTGGTGGTGGCGCCGTTGGACGTTGATGGTGATGTCAGTCTCCGGTGGTTTGGTCAAGCACGGCGGAGGCCGTCCCGGTAGTCAATAGGAGGGACCCGCGCGCGACGCGGAGTGCCCTTACGGCCGACGCAGCGGCGCGCGCGGGAGGTTCCTGTTGACCCACCGGGGCGGCCGGTGAGCTGGACAGGGCGATCATTTCCGCTCTCCTTTTTGTGGCATGGTTGGCAGATTTGCGATCCCGTGGGCTTGCGCCGGGGCCGGTCGAGCCTCGGCTCCGGCCGGTTCATTGGCTTTGAGCTTGCGCATGGACGGCCCGTCCAACTCCAGCCGATCGGCGTTGTGGACGATGCGATCGAGGATGGCGTCGGCGAAAGTGGGGTCGCCGACGACGTCGTGCCACTTGTCGAGCGGGAGCTGGCTGGTGATGAGCGTCGAGCCGCGGCCATAGCGGTCCTCGACGATCTCCATCAGATCGCGGCGCTGGTTCAGGGTGAGCCGGTCCGGGCCCCAATCGTCGAGAATCAGCAGATCGGCCTTCACCAGCGTGCGGAAGAGCCGCGCGAAGCGGCCATCGCCGTGGGCGAGCTCCAAATCGGCGAACAGCCGCGGTACGCGCGCGTAGTAAACGGTGTGGCCGTCGCGGCAGGCTTTCTGCGCGAGCGCGCACGACAGCCAAGACTTGCCGACGCCGCACGGCCCGGTGACGAGCAGATTGCGATGCTCGGCGATCCAGCGGCCGGCGGCGAGCTGCTGGAAGAGAGCTTTGTCGAGCCGCCGTGGCGTGCGGTAGTCGACGTCCTCGACCGACGCCTGGCCGTGACGCAACTTGGCGCTGCGCAGCCGGCTGTGGAACCGCTTGGTGTTGCGGTAGGCCGCCTCGCGGTCGAGCAGTAGCGCCAGCCATTCGGCGTGATCCAGGTCCTTGGCGCTGTCCTGGGATTGCAGTTCGGTGAACGCGTCGGCCATGCCGTCGAGCTTCAATGTTCTGAGCTGGTCGATCGTGGGATGCATCAGCATTGCGGGTCGTCTCCTCAATGGAAGTAACGGGGGCCACGGATGTTGTCATGCGCGATCGCCGGCTCGTCCGTGGCGGGTGCGGGCCGTTTGCGATCGAGGTTGGTCTTGAGGATCGAGGTGACGGACGTGTAGGACTGTGCGCCGATCTCCAGCGCCCGGCCGCAGGCGGCTTCGAGCCGTTCGGAGCCGAACGTCTTGGCGTGCCGCAGGATGCCGATGCACGCCCGGACCCCCTGCTCCGAGTGCGTCTTCTCGCGCTGGATGACCTCGATGAGCACTGCCGTTTTGGGGCCGATCTCGTTCGCCTGGCGCTGAATGCGTTCCGGCGTCCAATCGGCATGGCGCTGGTGGCTCGGCGGCATATGCTCGCGCACGGTCGTGTGCTTGCGGTTCGCTGGCGACCGGACATGCGTGGCGACGCGCTTGCCACGATGGAACACTTCGATCGTGCGGGCCGTGATCCGCGCCCACAGCGCCTCGCGCAAGAGCCCGTGCGGCACCGAGTAGTAATGCTTCTCGACCTCGACGTGATAGTCGAGGCCGGCGCGGCATTCCTTCCATTGCGCGAACGTGTAGGGCGCGGCTGGCAGTGGTTTCAGCGCCGGCCGCTCCAGCTCTTCGAACAGCGTCCGCCGGCTCGCGCCCAGATGCCGGCTCACGCGGTTATTGAGATCGGCGACCTCGACGGCGATGGCCGCATTCAGCGCCGCCAGCGTGAAGAAGCGGCGATTCCTGAGCTTGGCGACGATCCAGCGCGTCGCCACCTGTACGGCGACTTCGACCTTGGCCTTGTCGCGCGGCTTGTAGGGCCGCGCCGGCACCACGGCCGTGTCGTAGTGAGCCGCCATCTCGGCATAGGTGCGGTTCACTGCCGGCTCGTAGAAGCAGGCTTTGGCGATCCCAGACTTCAGGTTGTCCGATACGACCATCGCCGACACGCCGCCGAAGAACGCGAACGCGCGCGTGTGCGAACCGATCCAGTCGGCAAGCCCCTGGGTCCAGCTGGCCTCGGCGTAGGTGTAATTGGAGGCGCCGAGCGTGGCGACGAACAGCTGCGCCGCGATGACCTCGCCGGTCGTCCCGTCGATCACCGCCAGCGTCGTGCCGGCGTAGTCGACGAACAGGCGCTCGCCGGCCACATGCGTCTGCCGCATCGTCGGCGACAGGCGGCCTTCCCAGCGCCGATACAGCTCGCAGAAGCGGCTGTAGCCGTGCCCGTCCGGATACGCGGCGCGGTGCTCCTCCCACAGCAGCTGCAGTGTCACGCCCTTGCGCCGCAGCTCACGATGGATCGCTGGCCAGTCCGGCTGTGGCCGCCGCGCCTTGATCGCGGCCAGCGCCGCCGACGCCGGGAACAGCCGCGCTTCCAGCGCCTCGTCGCCCATATCGTCGGGCAGCGGCCACGCCAAGCCGGCCCGCCGAGCCCGCCGGATGCAGTCTCCCGCCGCCGTCGCGCCGATGCCGAGACTGATTGCGATCTTGCGTTTGGACATGCCGCCGGCGCTGAGCCGAAGCACGTCGCGGATCTTGCGCATAGGTAATCTCTCTCCAGGCATCCCCAGCTCCTCGCAAAAGGAACTGATGCCATGCCAACTCGAAGATCACCCAACGGCGCCGCTCACATCCCGCCACAGCCCGGTCGCGATCGCCCGGAATGGGTGGTCGCGATCAAGTGGAACGCCTGGTCGCAATCAATCGGAATCGCTGGTCGCAATCAGCCGGAATGCGCACGGGGAGGCCATCCGAGCCGCTGTTCGCGGCAATGATGAAGCAGCTGGGCTTGCAAGCAGCTAACAAGCAGGAGGGATTGAAAGCCTTCCGCGACCTTGGCCTCGTGCTGGTGGATGCGACCTATACCCCCGTCAACGGACCAGGCGGCCGGAATCGCAACGCTGTCATCTTGGCGGACTACCCTTATCTCGTGGAGGATCTACGGGGGCTGGGCGCCGCTGACGGGCTGCCCATCGTCCTGATCAAGAAGAACATCTGTGAACTCCTGGACCGTCGGCTGACGGCTGACGGCTTCAACGTCCTGAATAGAGGCCGTACCATCTGTTTTCCCAGCACCGGCCAACAGGTCAAGTTCCACAGGCAGTTTCGCGAAGTTGTGCCGTTGCTTCCATGATGAAGGCGCCCGGTACCTGCAGCGCTCGATGGGCGAATGGGCGATGCGGCTGGGCTGGTGTGAGAGGCCGGTGCGCATCGAACAGGCGCAGGGGATCCTGGTGGCGGCGTTGGGCGTGCTGGCGGGGTGGTATGGGTATGGGAAAAGCTGATGACACATACTGGGTTGTGGGCGCAATCTCTCAGTAGCAACGGACTCCGCTGTTCGAGACGCTCTCTACTTTAGCATAGTAAGCAGACATAAGCGCGTAATCGCCATCGATTGAATAGCCACGTCAAAAAGGTGATGCGATCTATTCACATGCCGACTTTGACCTGCTTAATCTTTTCTTCTGTGTGCTACACGCGTGGCGTCACGCGCACCGCCGTCCGAATGTCGGCAATCTGAACATTTGCAGCAAGGAGCGATTGCCGTAGGTCGTTGAACACCGGCCGTGCGCCCTCCAGGTCGGCAATCGTCAGAATCGCCGTAAATGGCACACCCTCTGTGCTCATCTCCTCTCCCGCCCGCGTCAGGTACCCGACGCTCAAGCGCCAGTTCGGCGACTTGCCAATCCCTCTGGGCATAGCCTTGGCGTAGGCTTTGACCGGGCTCCATTTGAGCCCGTGCTCGATAAGCTCCGCTTCGACGATCGGGGTTTCGCCTTTGCCGGGCAGGTAGATGGGGTCGAGCCGCCCCCGCCACACTTCTTTTTCTCTGTTGGTATCGAAATCCTCTTGCTGCAGCGATGCGTCGATGTTCACACGCACGAACTCGTCGCCGAACTTCTGATCAAGCGGCGGCGTCGAGACCAGCGTGAGTCTCGTGGATCCGCGACATTTCCCGCCCTCACCGACAAGCGACGCGGGCCATTGAAAGCCGAAGTTCATCTGCTGCCCCTTCCGTATTCGCGACGCGAAGACCAGGGTGATTTCGTGATCGCTGCCCTCAAGCATCCGGTTGGCCGACGGCGGCATGCCGAAGCCCACCAGATGACGCGACACAGGGCGCATCGCCTTGGCGCGCAGCGGCTCCGGGATTTGAGCGTGATGCACCAGGAGTGCGATAAGGGTCTCTCGCGATACCTCGCCCTCGATTGCGTGATCGAGCGCGGCTGCCGTCTTCGCCACGAGAGGCGTTGCGTAGCTCGTCCCGCAACCATCGATCACGGCGCCGTTCGCCGCGACTGAGAACAGCCCATGCCCTAGCGGCTGCTGAGGCGAGCCGGAACCCCCGACATGAGCAAGGTCCGGCTTGATGCCTGTCCTCAAACCCGGGCCGCGCCTGCTGTACCGGCTCGGCGCATAGGCAATCGCGTTCGAAAGCCTCGGGGGGTTAACCGCAGCAACAGCTACGTTCCGCACACTCTCCGCTGGCATCAGTATCCCGTCGTCCCGTGCCACGGCGAGATGGGCGAGAGCGTCGCTCGGATCGGGCGGCCACTCCGGCCGCGCGTTATGACCATCCGTGTTTCCGGCAGATATGACGAGCAGCGCATCGTTGGCATCCGCGATCGCGTCCAGACGTGCGGCATGTTCGCTGTAGCGTGCCGGTGCAGCCGGCTGGCGGATATTGAGGCTCATGTTGAACACCCGGACGCCCTGGCGGGCCCGCACCTCGCTCACCGCATTCTCCACCTCGCCGAAGAAGTCCGGCAGGCCGCCGGGGTAGTAGTTCGCGAAGCTGTCGGCCCGCTGCTCGTCCGGGAACACGGCTACATCCACGAGTAGCGCGCCGTCCGGCTCCGGACAGGTTTCCGCGCCGTTGAGCGAGCCGCCCATCACGGCAAGACCACCGATGAAGGTTCCGTGACTGGCGTCCGTGTCGGTATCAGCAAGAAGGTCCCACCGGTCCACTACCCAATCGGCCAGCACCGGAGAAATGCCGCCGTCGATGACTCCGACGAGCGGATAGGTTCGGGAAGTGTTCCGTGTCGGGACTTCCGCCCCCTCAGGGCGGGCGCGCCCGGTTTCGGCCGGCGAACGCACGACGATACCGGGCAAGTCGATATGCCGGACGAGCGGGTGCGTCTCCAAAAACCCCAGGAGCTTCGCGTGCCGCTCGTGGTCTGGATCGAACGGAACCAGACCCTTTCGGCGTTCGGTTTGCGCGGGTGCCGCGAGACGAAGGGTCGCGGGCGTCTCGGACCGGCCGAGCCGGACGGATAAGAGCGGTGCCGCGCGGCGCCCTGTCACAAGCCGCTCCACATCCAGACCCCTGCCGATCCTTGTCAGCCCGTTCACGAAGGACTGGTAGAGCATCCGGCGGCTCTCGCCGACCGCATCCCAATGGCTACGCGGCGGCGGCACCTCGAACAACTCGATCTGGTAGCTCCCGCCCGTCATCGGGTTGGCCAGCCAGTCCATCGCTTCCTCGATAGAGAACGAACGCCGGTCTGACGGGCCGAACAGCTCGATCTTCTCGATCGCCCCTGCCTCGCTGCGCCGCGCCGACGGGTACGGCACCTTCTTGTCCTTCGCTGCCGAAGACCGCAGCGTCGTGGTCTCCTCCGCCTCTTCAATCATCGCGGCGACTTCGCGCGCAGTTTCTGGCCTTAACTCCACCAGCATCACGCCGAGCGCTTCGCCCCCGACGACGGGCGTTCGCCTGGCGGTGAACAGCGCCTTCACTGGACGATGGCTCTTCGCCCAGGCGCTCCTGCGGAGAACAACCTTGGCGTGGCCGATGCTCGTCTGCGGCTGGTTCTCCAGCGCCCGCGCGATCCCGCGAAGCTGTTCGACGAGGCGTTCCTTGTGCAGGCGGAACGCATCGTCTTTGAAGGCGAAGAAATCCGTCTTCGGGCCGCCTCCGCCCCCCTCTCGCGCCTCGTCGTAGTTTTCGGGGTTCAGGACGATTTGAACGGGGCTAGCCATCCGCCGCTACTCCTTCCTCCGCGGATTCTTGCGTATCGCGCCGCCCGAGGGTGCGGCTGATCGTGGATTTGTCCTTGCCGGCCACTTCGCCGATATCGGCTAGGGAGAAGCGGAGCTCCGGATCGTCCCTCATGGCCCTGAACAGCGCGCTCGGGTCTCCGAAGAGCTGACCGCGCCGTTCCGCGTTTACACGCGCGCTGTTGAGTGTTGCGAATTGCCGAAGGGTTTCGAGAAGTCCCGGCTGACGCTCGCCCCGGACGGCCGCTGCCTTCTTGTAGGTCCGCACTAGGGCTTCGATTTCCGCTCCCGTGCCGCCCTCCGTGAACCAGGCGATCAACTTCAGGTGCGTCTCGGGCGCAGCGACCGGCGCCATGAAATGCCGCGCGATCGCAATCCTGACGTCGAATTCCGGCTTGGGTATTTCGAGTTGGACCTCGAACCTTCGCCACACGGCAGGATCGAGCAGTCTGGGATGATTGGTGATGCCGATCGTGAACCCGATGTTCTTACGCGCATCGAGATTCTGCAACAACGCATTGACGACCCTCTTGATCTCTCCGACCTCTTGCGGATCGTCGCGCAACTTGGCGATCGCGTCGAACTCGTCGAGCATTAGGATGCAGCAGTGACGGTTGACGAAGGTGAACAGGTTGCCGATGTTGCGCGCCGTGGTGCCGAGAAAGGACGACACGAGGCCGTCCAGGCGAACCAGAACAACCGGCATGTCGAGCTCTTGTGCCATCCACAATGCCAGACGCGTCTTGCCGGTGCCGGGCTCCCCGAAGATCAGGCAGGTCTTGGCCGGTTCAAGCCCGATCGCCGTAAGCGCCTCGACATTCGCCCATTCCTCGACAATCGTCTGAATTGCCGTCGTCACCCGCGGATTGAAAACCGGCCCATCCGCCCGGATGTCCTGCGGAAACAGCACCTCCGCTAACGGCGCTGATGTCTCACGGTCAACCGGCAGAGGCGTATTCTTGGTCAGGGCGTCACCTGGCATTTGCATCCGGGAACGCGAAAGCCCCTTCGGTGCCATTTCCGTCGCCTTGCCGGCCACCGTAAGCAGGCTCGACAGGCAGCCCGCTTGCCTGCTCTCTCCCTCCTTCACTAGCACGTCCCGAAGCCGTTCGATCTGCTTGCGCAGCGCTGGCGTCGGGTGGGCCATTGCCGCCCTGCAAAGCGCTTGCACGATTGCGAAATGTTCCATAGCCGCCTGGCCACAGTTTATGGTATGTTCTAATTGATGTAAGTAGCATCGTTTTTGTTGCGCGTCAAGGCGTATTGGTTGCGTTAATAGACAAACGCGTTGCGTGAACTATGCACGAAACACCTTGCTTCGACCAAGACACTGGCGCCCGGGCTGCGCCTCCTCACCGGCGCTCAAGAGGAATGACTTCCAGGTCCGCATTGAGAGCCAAAGCATTGATCTTCAGAGGAGCAAGTCGGGTCCGCTCCTGGCGAACAGCGGCGGTGGCTCGTGGCGGTGCGCCGGGAGTGGGCGCGTACGACGACTGCTCTACGCACTACAATTTGCACTGTTGACACCATCCGTCACAACATGTAGAAGATTGCGATGCTTCGCATTGGGCCTGCAGCGGGCCGCGCCGTCAGCGAAGCGGCAGTCAGCATATTCCTTCGAGGTAAGCGGACAAGCGGCGGGACGGTGGTCGCCGTCGCGGTGGCAGGCGCCTTCGCCAGCGCTGCACCTGAGGTGCGGCGACACCATGAGAGCGGCACATATTGCGCTGTTGACAAACCGGCGCACAACATGTAGTATGCGTGATCATCGATTCGAGATTCGCCGCTGGTGCGGCAAACGGCACAACTGGAAGAGGTAACAGAGCATGGTTTAGGGCATCGGATTGGGAGGCGAAAGGGACACCGGAACTTCTCCGGGCATTGCTAAGGCGTTGATATCTTGGGTCCTTCCCCGAGACCACAACCGCTGGTGGCAGCAGCCCCAAAGATCCCTAGCGAGAGCCCCGAAAACGGGGAAGCCAAGGAAGCCAGCCAAGCCAGAAGCCCCCCTCTGCACTGAAATTACCCTGAACATTTCAACGCGTTAGACGATCCGATCGGTGGATCCCGGAAGCCAATCCGGAAGCCAGCCAGGATCCGACAACCGGCATCCAGTCCTGGAGCCGGTTTTTTCATGCTCCCATTACTGCCAAGGACATCGCCCGTGACTGCGCTTCGCTTCTGTCCCGAGCAGATCGAGCTGTGGCCGATCGTGCGCCTGAAGCCGTACGAGCGCAATCCGCGCCTGCATTCTGATGATCAGGTGGCGAAGGTCGCGGCCTCGATCGCGAGTTATGGCTGGACGCAACCGATCCTGATCGCGGATGACGGTACCGTGATCGCCGGCCACGGCCGCCTGCTGGCGGCACAGCGTTTGGGCTTGAGCGAGGTTCCCGTCATTCGCCTGCAGCACCTGACGGAAACCCAGGCGCGCGCCTATCGGATCGGCGATAACCAGCTGGCGCTTGCGGCGTCCTGGGACGAGGACGCGCTGGCGGCGGAATTACACGCGCTGAACGGCGAAGCCTATGATCTCGGCCTGCTCGGCTTCGACGACGGCGAGATCGATCGCCTGCTGGCACCGCTCGACGACGATCAGGCCCCTCTCGGTGACGAAGCCGACGAGCGCGACATCGACGAGACGCCGGCACCGCCGCCTGATCCCGTGTCGCGGCCGGGCGATCTCTGGCTGATGGGCGAGCATCGCTTGCTGTGCGGCGATGCCACCGATCCGGCTGCCGAGTCCCA
>JADHED010003027.1_pt1 | contig 10666 bp, 10 predicted proteins | sample 8952041 | NCBI WGS metagenome assembly JADHED01 (sample SAMN16124423, study PRJNA663239) | bioreactor sludge metagenome | isolation source: sludge (control) | place: India:Bengaluru | collected 2018-09-08
GCTGCGGCGCGGCGCGAGGTGCCGCCCATCCTCGACGACCTCGCCCAGATCGTGCAGGAAGGCCTGGGCAACCGCCAGCAGGCTGCAGCCGAAGCAGAAAGCATCATCGACATCCGCGTCGACAATTTCATGCACTGGCTGCAAACGCGCGAAGCCGTCCCCACCATCCGCGCACTGCGCGACCAGGCCGAGCGTGCTCGCCGCCACGAAGTGGAAAAGGCGCTCAAGCAACTGGCCCGTGGCGACGATCCGCACGCCGTGCTGGAACATCTGAGCAACGCGCTCACCAACAAATTCCTGCATGCGCCCAGCCATGCCCTCAACACCACCACCGGCGAGGACCGTGAAGCGCTCGACTCGCTGATGCGCCGGCTCTACCAGATTCTATGAAACCCACCATCCAGAAAAAACTGGCGACGCTGGCCGATCGCCTGGAAGAACTCAACCACCTGCTGGCCAGCCCGGACGTCACGTCGGACATGGACAACTACCGGAAACTCTCCCGCGAACATGCCGAGCTCGGCCCCATCGTCGAGCAATACCTCGCCTACAAGCAGACCGAGGCCGATATCGCCGCCGCGCAGGAAATGGCCGCCGACCCCGAGATGCGCGAATTCGCCCAGGAAGAAATCGAGGCGGGCAAGCAGAAGCTCGAGGTCGCGGCGCTGGAATTGCAGAAACTGCTGCTGCCCAAGGACCCCAACGACGAGCGCAACATCTTCCTGGAAATCCGCGCCGGCACCGGTGGCGACGAATCGGCACTGTTCGCAGGCGACCTGTTTCGCATGTATTCGCGCTATGCCGAGCGCCAGCGCTGGCGGGTAGAAGTGGTCTCGGCCAACGAATCCGAACTGGGCGGTTATCGTGAAATCATCGCCCGCATCGAAGGCTACGGCGCATACTCCAAGCTGAAATTCGAGTCAGGCGGCCACCGCGTGCAGCGCGTGCCGGAAACCGAAACACAAGGTCGCATCCACACCTCGGCCTGCACCGTCGCCATCATGCCCGAAGCGGATGAGATCGCAGACGTGGAACTCAACCCGGCCGACCTGCGTATCGACACGTTCCGTGCATCCGGTGCGGGCGGCCAGCACATCAACAAGACCGATTCGGCGGTGCGCATCACGCACATCCCGACGGGCATCGTGGCGGAATGCCAGGACGGCCGTTCCCAGCACTCCAACAAGGCTTCGGCCATGCGCGTGCTGGCAGCGCGCATCAAGGACATCCAGGTACGCGAGCAACAGGCCAAGGAAGCGGCCACGCGCAAGAGCCTGGTCGGCAGCGGCGACCGCTCGGAGCGCATCCGGACCTACAATTTCCCGCAGGGGCGCATGACCGACCACCGTATCAACCTGACGTTGTACAAGCTCGACGCCATCATGCAGGGCGACCTGGATGAACTGATCAACGCACTGGTCGCCGAGCACCAGGCCGAACAACTGGCGGCAATGTCGGAAGAGTCGCTCTGACCATGATGATCAAGGCCGTGCTGCAGCAAGCCAGGCAGCAACTGGCCGGCAACCTGCCTCCGGAAGAGGCCGCCATGGAAGCCCAACTGCTGCTCCGCCACGCCTTGGGCAATGTCACACGCGCATGGTTGATCGCACACGACGAGCAAGCGCTCACCCCCACGCAAGCGGCAACATTCGACAAGCTGATCGCCAGACGCGCACAAGGCGAACCGGTCGCCTACCTGCTAGGCCAGCGCGAATTCTACGGACACGCCCTGAAGGTGACACCAGACGTCCTGATTCCCCGCCCCGACACCGAAACCCTGGTCGAAGCCGCGCTGGAAAAGATCCCGGCGCAACGACCCTACCAAATCCTCGATCTTGGCACTGGCAGTGGCGCCATCGCAATTGCCATCGCGCTGGCACGCCCGCAAGCGCAGGTCACAGCCGTCGACCGTTCTGCAGCGGCAATAGCCATCGCGCGCGAAAACGCCAGCCTGCTTGGCGCCACCAACCTCGCGGTCCTGCAAAGTGACTGGATGGCAGAACTGGGAGAAGCACGGTTTGATCTCATCGTCAGCAACCCGCCTTACATTTCGGAACAGGACGCGCACCTGTCGCAAGGCGACCTGCGTTTCGAACCGCGTAGTGCTCTTGCCTCGGGGCAGGATGGCCTGAACGATATTCGCGCCATCCTCACGCAGGCGCCGGCCCAGCTCGCCGCCGGCGGATGGCTGATGTTCGAACACGGCTATGACCAAGCCGCGCAGGTGGCCGCCTTATTGCAGGCAGCCGGGTTTGAAGAGGTCAACCATCGCACCGACCTCGCGGGCATCCAACGGGTGACGCTGGGCAGGAAAGCCTAGCGCCGAATGGGAAGGGACCTAGTGCAGGCGGTGACGCCCGGGCATGTCGGGCATCTGCAGGCTGGCGGAATCTTCGTCGATTTCCAGAGACTGAATGGACTCGGCGACCACTTGTTGTTCACGCGTGAACAAATCGCTCACCAGGTTGAGCACCTCGTCCACGGCCGGCTGACGAAAATGTCGCGACAGCAGGGCGGAAACATCCTGCAGCATCTGGCGACGCTGCGCATCGAGGATGGCCTCCGGGCTTGACCCGACGAACATCAACTGGGTTTCATCCTGGCCGTCGTCGTGATAGGTGATGATTTCGATGGCACTCGCAGTTTCAACGAACTTGCCCAGTGCCAGCATGGCTTTTTCGACCGCACTCAGAAAATTACGACCGACCTCCAGCGTACAGCACATCTCGAGACCGTAATCCCGTGCATTGAAAGCAAAACCGGGCTGATCCGGTTCCAAGCTCTTGAGCTCGTCCAGATGCTCGACATCGAGGTACTCCAGCAGCGGACGCAGCGCGCCTTCCACCTGACGCTTGCTGACGCCTTCGACCAGTTCGAGATAGCCGTGGACATGAACTTCCAGGCGCATGGGAGGGATTCCTTAGAGTGACAATCAGCCGGGTATTATAGCTAAAATCCGCGGCACCGTCCCACCCCGCCGTCTCCAGGTGGTTGTTTTAGAGACGGTTTTTGCCTAGAAATCCCATTTCACCGTGGCAAACACATCCCGCACGACCGGCAACGCAATCTGCGGCTGGCCAAGCCAGTTACCGGACTCATAGTGGCTTTGGTCATTAAGATTGCGCCCGATCAGGGACAGTTCCAGCCCCTTGCGCGGCCGCCAGCTCAGCTTTGCGTCCAGCGTTTCATAGGCACTCACGCCGAGACCCGGCGATGCCCCCACATGGCGCAACGTCCAGTCCAGCGTCAGGTTGTGTGGCAAGTCGTGGCTGGATTGCACATACCATTGGTTGCCCGGGTCGGAACGCTCCGTCGTCTCGGTGCGGATATCCTGGCTGCCCGGCCGTGCCGACATGCGCGCATGCAGCCACGTGTATCCGGCCTTCAGCCGCCAGTCATCGTTCACGCGCCAGTCCGCGGAAAGCTCCAGACCATAGGTTTTGGCGCGCGCATTGTTGTCAAACTGGAACATGCACAACAAATCCGGCGTTCCAAACTGCGCCAGGTAAGTAGTTTCCAAACTCGGTGCCGGCGTAGCGGAAAGACACCCGTTACGATCCTCCAGCGTCATGAGGCGACGATAGCGATTGTAGAAAGTGGCTGCTTCCAGCGAGAACGCCTTGGACCACTGCGCCCGATACCCGGCTTCGAACGCCAGCACGTCCTCCGACCGGTAGTTTCGATTTCCCATGACACTGGTCAACATGGGTAACGGCGTCACGGGCGGCTCCGCTGCCTGCTTGACGTTGATGTTGGCGCGCGCGCCCATTTCCAGCCAGGACGGGGTACGTACTGCGCGCGACACCGCACCCCAGTAGGTCTGGTGCTGATCGGGCATCCAGGCGGCACGGAAACTGGGCTGGACTTCCATGCCGGTAATGTAGTGATCCTCGAACTTGGCGCCCGCCGTCACGCGCAAACGATCCTGCAGCAACTGCATTTCGTCCTGTACGAACAGGCCGCGCGTATCGACCGAGCGGCGAGCGGGGCGCATGCGGAAGCGGAATGAATCGTCGGTATTGCGTTCGTTGTTGCGATAGTTCAGCCCCCAGGTCAGGCGGTTCCAGTCATTCAGGTTGAAGCTGTGGGTCATGTCGACATCAATCACGTCGATATTTTCCTGATAGCCCGAATCCATCAGCTGACGACGCGTGAAATCATGAAACAGCTGGAGCACAAACTCCCCCTCGTCCTCGAGTGCTCGCGTCCAACGGGCCTGCAGGTGCCCGCCCTGCATATGCTGTACGTCACGCGACAGCACCATCCCCGGAATCAACGTCATGGCCTGCAGGCTGGCCGCATTCTCGCTGAACTCGCGAAACGCGCTGCCTTCGATCATCAGGGTGTCCCGTACGGTCGGTCTGGCGTCGAAACGGAATCCCGCCGTCGTGTTGCGCCAATCCCCGCTGTCGCCAGCCACGGGGATGGCCTCGACGTTGTTGCGGTCGAAGCCCTTGGCAAACACCCGCAGGTCTGCATGATCCCCGACCGGCAACCCGTGACGCACGGCCAGCGATTTCTCGTCGCTACCGTACGCTGCCTCGACGTGTGTGCCGCGTGTCGCGGCCGCAGACTTGGTAATGATGTTGATCACGCCGTTCACCGCGTTCGCACCCCATAGCGTCGCCCCTGGGCCGCGTATCACCTCGATACGTTCGATATCGTCCATCACGACGTCGTGCAGCTCCCACCATGTTCCGGAAAACTGCGGTGTGTAGATCGCGCGGCCGTCGATCATCACCAGCAGCTTGTTGGCCAGAATGCCGCTGAACCCCCGGATGCTGACCGACCACTTGTTGCTGTCGAAACGGGACACCTGCAGACCTGGGACCGCCTTCAATGCTTCAGGGATACTGGTCGCACCGCTGCGGCGGATATCTTCCGAGGTGACGACGGACACGGCGGACGCCAGCTCCCGCATGGGCGTGTTGCTGCGACTGGCCGTGTAGACCTCCAGCTTGAGCAGCTCTTCCAGCGGCATTTCGATGATCTGGTCGATCTCCTGCGACGCCTCTTCCTCAGCCATCGCGACGGGTGACATCAGGAGGTTCCCGCCAAGCAACAACGCCAGCCATATCCAGGGAGTCCAGCTCATGTGCAAGCGCCGCATCATTTCGCCCCCCGCACACTTTTTGCCAGCTTGAGCATCTGCGAACTGAACCGTATATTGTTGGCGTTCGCCACCTCCAGGTTGACCTCGAATCCGAGGCGTTTGTCGTTTTGCACCAGCCCGATCATGCCGCCGCGATGGATGAACCCGGCCATGTCGCTGACCGTGACGACCGGCAATGTGGCAAGTTCTCGCAGCAGGTCCACACCGTCCTCTTCGAACAGGACGACCATGTGGCAGGACTTGAGCTGCTCACCTCGCACCTCCAGGTGCACGCTCACCGGCTTACCGGCGACCATCTTGCCGTCCAGCGCTGAAATCGCCTGGGCATAGGGCATGGGATTGCCCGGAAAGCAGAGATTATAGGTAGGTAACTGTTGCGCGCCAGGGGCAACCGGCCAGTCGGTGAATTTGAAGAAGTTGTAGATGAAGGCCGCCTTGACCACGAACTCGGAAGGCCCCGCCTGCACGGGCTGCGGGAAAGCCAAAGCCGCGGCTAGCCACACCCACGGGTGGCAAGCCATGCGCTGCCTCAGCTTCCTCAACACCGGCCGCCCGCTTTCCGCGGCACGGACAGGAACTTCCCCCCGTTTTGCAGCACAGTCCCTCCAAGGTGACGATCTTGGTCGCAAACGACCACATGACCGCTTATTTTTAGTTCATAATTAACCGCATATTAACAAAAATCCTTTTCTTACCAAACATTTCCCGCATGACATCCCGCCACACCAAATCGTCGATCAAGGCCAAGTTGCATCATATCAACCTCGTGATGATGATCAGCGCGATGGTCATGGTGTTGTTGTGCATGCTGATCTACGAATACCTCGCCTCGCGGAATGTGCTCAAGGCCGAAATCCAGTCGCAGGCGGACATCATTCGTGAAAATAGCGCAGCGCCCCTGCTGTTCAATGACCCCGTCGCAGCCCGGGACATGCTTTCGGCCCTGCGCCACTCCAGCCAGGTAGACCGTGCCATGATCTATCTGCCTGACGGCCGGGTGTTTACCGAATACGCCCGACAAGCCGACGCGAAAATTCAGACCCGGCAGGAGCAGCCGCTTCGCCCCGGTACGCACTTCGGCCTGCTGCAGATGACGATGGTCGACCTGATTCGGGATACCCGCTCCCCCAACGGACAAGCGATCGGGACGCTCGTCATCGAAGCCGGGCTGGACAATCTCTACCACCGATTACTGATGTTCACCCTGGCCACGCTGGTCGCCGGTGCCATTTCTCTGCTGGCCGCCCGCTTTTTGCTGGAACGTCTGGTCGGCACGATTTCCGGCCCGATCCAGAATCTGCGCAACCTGATGATGCGCGTCTCGAATGACAAGAATTTCGCACTCCGCGCCACGGTGGAAACGCAGGACGAAATCGGGCAACTCGCATATGGCTTCAACGACATGCTGCACCAGATCCAGCAACGCGACAGCGATCTTGGCAACGAGTTGGAGCGCCGCAAGCTGGCCGAACAGCGACTGGCAAGGTTGGCGCATTTCGATGATGTCACCGGGCTGACCAACCGCAACTTCTTCAACGAACACCTCGGCTTCGCCCTCGATACAGCCAGGCGCGACGACAGTCTGCTGTGCGTGATGTTCATCGATCTGGACAACTTCAAGATCGTGAACGATACGCTGGGCCACCACATCGGCGACGAATTGCTGAAAGAAGCAGCCCACCGCCTCGCCGCCGCCATCCGGCCGGAGGACGTGATCTGCCGGATCGGTGGAGACGAATTCGCCATCGTCATGCGCAGCCTCAAATCGCCGGTGCAGGCCGAACTCGTCGCCACCAGCATCATCGCGGCCCTGACCAGTACGTTCGAACTGCATGGCAACCAGATCTTCGTCGGGGCCAGCATCGGGTACAACTTTTTTCCCCATGACGCGAGCGACGCCTCCAGCCTGTTACGCAATGCCGATGCCGCGATGTACCAGGCCAAGGAACGCGGCAAGCACAATTTTCAGCGCTATACCGAAGAAATGGATCACAAGGCCCGCAGGCGCTTCATTCTGGAAAACAGCCTGCGGCGTGCCATCGACACGGAAGAAGTCGACATTTACTACCAACCGCAGATTCACATCGCCACCGGCAACATCACGGGGTTCGAGGCGCTGGTGCGGTGGCAGCATTCCGAATTCGGCACCATCGCACCGGCCGAATTCATCCAGATCGCCGAGGACACCGGTCTCATCATCCCGATCGGCGAACTGGTCCTCAACACGGCCTGCCGTCAACTTCGGCAATGGCAACAGCTGGGATATCCGGCGCTGACCGTCAGCGTCAACCTGTCCGGCCGCCAGTTCAAGGAAGCCCAGATCGTCGACCATATCCTGCGCATCATCGAGCAAAGTGGCGTCACGCCAGCCAGCGTGGAAATCGAACTCACCGAGACCACGCTGATGGCAAACTCGGACGCGACCCTGACCAAACTGGACAGACTGCGCGCCAACAACGTCCGCATCGCGATCGACGATTTCGGTACCGGCTATTCCTCGATGAACTACCTGAAGCGCTTTCCCATCCACACGCTCAAGATCGATCAGGCTTTCATCCGGGATATCCCGGCCGACCAGGACGACATCACCATCACCCACACCATCATCGCCATGGCACACGCGCTCAAACTCGAGGTCGTGGCAGAAGGCGTGGAGAACGAAGCGCAACTGGAAGTGCTGCGGGAACACGGGTGTGACAAGGCGCAAGGTTTCCTGTTCAGCAGGCCATTATCCGCGGAAGAATCGACCCGCCTGCTGGCCGGAGGGCGTATCCGACACCATACCGACCTCACGGAGGCTGCCTGACCTAGACGCTCACCTCAGCGCTGTTCAGATAGTGATCTTTCAGCCGGATATAGTGCTGGGCAGAATAGGCAAAATGGGCCAGCTCACCCTCCGTTAAGGCCCTGACCCGCCGGGCTGGGCTCCCCAGATACAGATAGCCGCTTTCCAGCACCTTGCCTTCCGGCACCAGACTGCCGGCGCCCACCAGCACCCGCGGTTCGACGATCACCTTGTCCATGATGATGGCACCCATCCCGATCAGACATTCGTCTCCCAAGGTACACCCATGCAGGATCACCTTGTGCCCGACCGTCACGCGCTGGCCGATCACCAGCGGCGCACCGCCCGGATCCCAGCTCGACTTGTGGCTGACATGCAGCACGGACAGGTCCTGGATATTGCTCCCGGCACCAATCGTGATGCGGTTGACGTCCCCGCGGATGACGGTCCCCGGCCAGATGGAGACATCGTCACCGAGTGTCACATCGCCGATCACGCTGGCCGAAGGATGGATGTACACACGGTCACCCGTCACCGGCATGACGTTCTGGTAGGGTTGCAGCGAAGGCGGGTAAGCAGAGTTCATCGTCCATAGTATAATCGCGTCATCATGCAAGATTCATCCTCTGTCGGCATCGTCACCCCGCAGACCGCACACTTCAGCGAACCCTTGACACTGAAGTCAGGGGCCGTGCTGCCTGCCTACGACCTGGTTTACGAGACATACGGCCGCCTGAATGCGGACAAGTCCAATGCCGTGCTGGTCTGTCACGCGCTCTCCGGCACGCATCACGTCGCGGGCAAATACAGCGAGGAAGACAAGCATCCCGGCTGGTGGGACAACATGATCGGGCCAGGCAAACCACTCGATACCAATCGGTTCTTCGTCATCGGGGTGAACAACCTCGGTGGTTGCCATGGTTCCACAGGGCCATCGAGCATCAACCCGGCCACCGGCAAACGCTGGGGTTCCAGTTTTCCGGTCGTGACCGTGGAAGACTGGGTCAGGGCGCAAGCCCGACTGGCCGATCTGCTGGGCATCCAGTCCTTTGCAGCCGTCGTCGGCGGCAGTCTGGGCGGCATGCAAGCCTTGCAGTGGACGCTCACGTTCCCGGATCGGGTCAGGAATGCGCTGGTGATCGCTGCCGCGCCCAACCTGACGGCCCAGAACATTGCGTTCAACGAGGTGGCACGCCAGGCTATCATCACCGACCCCGAGTTCCACGGCGGCGATTTCTACGAGCATGGCGTCGTGCCACGGCGCGGGCTGCGCATCGCGCGCATGCTCGGGCACATCACCTATCTTTCCGACGATGCCATGGGCGCCAAATTCGGGCGCAAGCTGCGTTCTGGCGAGATCAAGTATGGCTTCGACGTCGAATTCGAAATGGAATCCTACCTGCGCTACCAGGGCGACAAATTCGCCGGTGAATTCGACGCCAACACCTATTTGCGCATGACCCGGGCACTCGACTACTTCGACCCGGCGGCGGAGTGCGATGGCAACCTCAGTGCCGCCCTGTCTCGCGCCAAGGCGGATTTCCTGGTGGTCTCGTTTACCAGTGACTGGCGCTTTTCTACCGCGCGCTCCCGCGAGATCGTCAAGGCATTGCTGGACAACGAACGTGATGTCACCTACGCCGAGCTGACTGCCGCACACGGACACGACGCGTTCCTGATGCCCGACCAGCATTATCACGATGTGGTGCGTGCTTATCTGGAGAATGTGGAATGACGCACGTCCCCACACAAGCACACGCTCACTTCATCGAAGCCGCCGCCGGCCGTCGCGACTTCACGGCCATTGCGCAATGGATCACCCCGGGCGCCAAGGTCCTCGACCTCGGCTGCGGCGACGGCAGCCTGCTGGGCTACCTGCGCGATCAACACCAGGTGCGCGGCTATGGCGTGGAGAAGGATGACGCCAACGTATTGGCCTGCGTCAGGAATGGCATCAACGTCATCCAGATGAATCTGGAAGAAGGCCTGGCCGGCTTCGAGGCGCAATCGTTCGATGTGGTCATCCTGTCGCAGACATTGCAGGCGATGTACAACACCGAACGCATCGTGCAGGAAATGCTGCGCGTGGGGAAAGAGGCGATCGTCACCTTCCCGAATTTCGGCTACTGGAAACACCGGTTGCAACTGATCGGCGGCAACATGCCGGTGTCCAAGAACCTGCCCTATCAGTGGTACGACACGCCGAACGTACATCTCTGCACCATCAGCGATTTCGACCACTACTGCCGCGATCACGGCATCACTGTCAGGGAGCGCAAGGTCATCACGGAAGGCGAGACGGTGCACTTCATGCCCAACCTGCTGGGCAGCCTGGCGATGTATCGCTGCGGCAACGGCAGGGCGTAGCGCCTATTTCATTTCAGTGTCATTTCGTCAGGCTGCAGCCTGACGAACCATGCTTCCCCTTCACGCACGTCAGGCAACGTGATTTCCCAAGCCCCCGCGCGCAACCCGATCTGAGGCTGCGACTCGGTAACGGGCGCGGATACACCCGCCACAATACGTTGCAACATCACGGTGTGCGGCCGCACGGACGGCACGTGCTGCAGACGGAGCCGCAAGGGCGTGCCGGAAGCAGCGCCGCCCTCTCTGGCCCCCAGTCGCGCCAGCAGCATGGCGATCTGCGGTCCTCCCTCCTGTCGGCCGGCAATGACGACGGTATCGGGGGATGACGTCCGCACCCGCATCCGCCCCCCAGGAATGGGCGCCTAGGGCGGTTGGACCCCGGACAAAGCGGGGGGGGGGGG
>JADHED010003028.1_pt1 | contig 10660 bp, 5 predicted proteins | sample 8952041 | NCBI WGS metagenome assembly JADHED01 (sample SAMN16124423, study PRJNA663239) | bioreactor sludge metagenome | isolation source: sludge (control) | place: India:Bengaluru | collected 2018-09-08
GACCGTGGAAAAAACAATCACCGAGCCGCTCCGGATTCACACCACCATGAAGCAGAGGGAGATCAATGCCCGGTTTGAGGAACTGTCGTCGCTGGTGGGCCTTGAGGCGTCTCACCGCGACCGGTATCCCCACGAATTCAGCGGCGGCCAGCGGCAGCGGATCGGCATAGCCCGGGCCCTGGCCCTTAATCCGCGGTTCATCATCCTCGACGAGCCGGTCTCGGCCCTGGACATGTCGATCCAGGGGCAGATCCTGAACCTTCTCCATGATCTGCAGAAAAAATTGAAGCTCACCTACCTCCTGGTGTCCCACGACCTGGCAGTGGTAGAGCATATGAGCGACCGCATCGTGGTGATGTACCTGGGACGCATCGTCGAGGAGAGCCCGAAAAAAAGCCTCTATGCCGGCCCGCTCCATCCCTATACGCGGAGCCTGATAAAGGCAGTCCCGGAGACGAGGGCCGGAAAGCACGGATTCAGCGTTATCACGGGAGAAATTCTCTCTCCGGAAAACCCGCCGGAAGGATGCCATTTCCACCCCCGCTGTCCCCATGCCATGGATATATGCAGGAAGGATTACCCTGCGATGAAACAGGTACGGCAGGCCAGGGTCGCCTGCCACCTCTATTGATCGGCAGGGCCGCCATGACAGGCACCGCCCGCAGTTCATTACCCGCCGTCATCCTGCTCCTGGCGGCAACGCTCTGCACGGGCCTACCCGCCGCGGCCCGCGAGGATTTCACGTACCTGAATTATCTCCTCCACCTGGCCCGCAAGAACCCGGACGACGCAGGTCCCAGGGACCGCATCTATTTCAAAAACGACATCGTATACTGCACCGGCGAAAGCACCCTCGCCGAGGTCAACAACAGCGCCGCGGCCAGGATGGAGACCGGGGATTTTGCCGGCGCCCTGGAAATCCTGGAAAAAGCCCTCAAGAATTCCGCTCTCTTTTTCCCCTTCCGCTACAACCTCGGCGTATGTTGCCTCCATCTCCAGGACCTGCAGAAGTCGCTCCTCCACTTCAAAAAGGCCCAGGCCGTGGTTCCCGAGTATTCCGGGACCTATCTCCAGATGGGTGCCATCTACCAGCGATGGTACCAGGACAACGAGGCCATCGACGCCTATCGCCAGGCGCTCAAATGGAACAAGAACGAGCTGAACACCTATGTTCTTATCGGCGATCTGTTTTTCAGCAGGCATCAGCTCCAGCTGGCAAAAAAGTATTACGACCAGTGCCTGAGGATCAACAGCCGCTTCAACAACGCCATACTGGGGAAAGCGAAGATCCTGTTCATGGAGCAGGATTATTACAAGGCCCTGAACACCCTCAAGGCGATAGACACCCGCAAGGAATACGACAAGACCTATCATTATTTCTACGCCGAGACATCATTCAAGCTGCAGGACTACAGGACGGCGAGCGAACATTACGGCATTCTGCTGGCGAACAAAAGCGACAGGTTTTTCGTCACCCATTCCGTCACCCTGATCGAGCACAAGCTCAACCTGAGCAACCGCTTCATCGAAAAATAGCCGTATCGGGGAGGCGGGCGCATCAATCGATGATGAGCCGTGATATCTCCACCTTGTAGAGGTTATGCACGTTGGTGAGCATTTTACGGACGTTCTTTATCAGTTCCCGGTCCGTCGAGCGCTTCTGGACGTACCGGTCTATCTCGTCGAGCTCGTTCTGCAGCTGTCCCCCCAGGTTATCAAGTCCCCGGGCGATCGCCGCAGACGACGGGGCCCGGCTCCCCTGCTTGAGTCTCTTGAGCTCGGCCTGAATCTGCTGCTGCATCTGGTTCCGCTTTTCTTCCTCTTCCTTGATCCTCTTGATGGTTTGATCCGAAAGCTGGGCGAAGTTTATCGGGTTCATCAGCTCGTAGTTAGTGACGGGAATCCCGCTCATCGCGAGCACCATCCGCGGGATTTCCCTCACGCTGAAGGAGTCCGAAATCAGCTCCATCGTGGCGTGGTCTATGACGGTCTTGTTCCTTACGGGCAGACTCGTGAAAGCCCTCATCATGCGGGGAAAATCTATTATTTCATCGTTGATAATGCTCACGGTATCCGTCACAAGCTGCAGGTACATGTCGATGTTCCTGTCCGTGACCCGCAATGAGTTGAAGGCCAGGATATTTCTCTGGATCTTAATGGCCGAGTCGGCCGCCGCCTTGGCGCTGGAAAAATACGCGACGATATTGCTGTTCGAGAGCTTCGTGATGGTCCCTCCCCCGTCGCTGATGGCGGAGGCGATGAAGGCCTTTATCCTGAGGTTCAGGCTTATGAGATCGGGAATGCTCCCGGCCAGCGATGTCAGGCTTCCCTCGGCCAGGACCATGTTGAGGATCGTCAGCCGCTCCCTCTTCAGGCCCTCGACGGATATGAGTCCCGGCTCCTGCGGTGACGGGACCTGCATCCCCTCGATGACGGGAGCCTCGTACTTGCGGAAGATGTTCACCACGAATCCGTCTATTTCCTTCATCTCCTCCAGAGAGAGTTTCGCGATGACGGGAATTATATCCTTCGAGATCCCGTACTCCTCCTTGAGCAGCGAGAGAAGGAAGAAGGAAAATTCGATCGACTTCAGGTCCCCCAGTATCGCCAAAATATCCCGCTGGATCCCCTTGTTCTTGATCACCAGCATGTCGCGGATCGACCTGAGGGCGTCCTTGTTTCCCAGCTGGGCCAGCAGGAGGCACGAGAAAATCCGCACCTTGATACCCGGGTCCTTCAGGTACTCCTGCAGGTAGCGCATGAGCTGGCGCTTGTTGAAGCTCTGGCTGTCGGTGACGATCATCGCGATGGCCCGCACGATGACATCCTTGGAATTGTCCTGCCCCATCTTGTAGAACAGGTCGTTCAGATAATCGATGTCCCCGTCGAACCGGCACTGGCCGATCCCGAGGACGGCGAGGCTTCGTATCGACGCGCTCGGATTGCCTGCAATGACGCTCTTGAATATCTGGTTTGCCGTGATGTTGCCCGTGATGTCCCTGTCGAGGAGTATGGTCATCGCCGATTCGACGATGCCGGAATCCTCCGCTATCCTGTTCTTCATGAGCTCCAGGATGATGTTAAGGGACCTCTGTTCGGTGAAGAGGGAGAGAAGCCCCAGCGCGTTTTTCTGATCCTCGGGAGCGCCGGTGGTGATCATGACCTCGATCTCACCGAGCATGTAGGAGTAATTCAGGGTGGAGAGGGTGAGGACCGTCGCCTCCAGGATATCGCGGTCCGGGTATTTCTTCAGGTAATTGTAAATGTTCACCAGCACCGAGGAGGCCTCGTCGATATGGAGGAGGCTGATGACGCGGCACAGCCTGATGATGCGGTTCCGGAGATACAGCTTCTCGAAATTCAGGTCTTCGAGGCGCGACGCGGAGTTCTCCCGCGACTTGCGGTCCTTCTCCAGCATCACCTCCATGAGCAGGGCCAGGTCTTCCACGCCTTCGCCCTCGAGATAGCTTATCCGCTTCGCGAGGCTGGACACGATATGCTTCACCAGGGAGGGATCGTCATTGGTCAGGAAGGCGATGATCTCCTTTTTCACCTCCGGCGTGCAGTGGCTCAGGATGAACCTTCTGATCCGCTGGAAGCTTTCCGGAAGGCCCTTCTCTATGACATCGGTGATCATGAAGGACTTCCGGTAATTCTCGAAATAGGTTTCCAGGGTGACGACGATATAATTGTACAATTTGTCCTTGAGAAGATTGAAGGGACGCGTATCCACGGGCATGTTGAAATATTTGACGAAGATATCGACGATCATCTCGTTGAACCTGTCGATCTCGGTTGAAATGGCGATCAGGTTTCTGAAAAGCTTGTCCGGGTCCCTGAGACGATCGATGTTATGATAAAGCGAAAACAGGACCATGCTGATCAGCTCTATGTCATTGGAGGTGAGGGCCTTCATGGTATAGATCAGGTATTCCCGGTGGTTGCAGGCTATCATGGCGCAGATAAAGGCGTTTTTCGTCTCATTGGAATAGGTATCGAACTCATGGGTCATCTTTCCAAGGAGGACCCTGATATCAAGGACGATCTTGTCCTCGCTGTCGGGAGAATAGGTGTAGAGCCGGTCGTCTTCTGTTTTCACCTTGCTGGCCTTGTCGGCAAGATCGACCGCGAGACCGTATATGGCCTTGTAGGCGGAATAGCAAAAGACGTCTTCGCCCTTTTTCAGGATCTTTTCAAAAAGGGCTATCGATTTGAACGACGAGAGGGATTCAATCGCCAGAGACCTGAGCTGCGGATCGACGCGCTCGGTGTTTATGACCGATACCAGGAAATTCAGCACCTCCTCGGCTTCCACTCCTATCGTTTTTAGCGCCTCGAAGGCCGTGGCGGCGACGGCGGGGGAATATCCCAGGTCCTGCTTCTTTTTTAAAAAATTAATGATATCCTTGATGTTATCCGCGCCCCCCAGCCGCATGATGTACTCAAGGACCATGATCCGCTCTTCATCGGTAATATTTTTCTCAAGCTGCGAAAGAAGGACAGGAAGCCCGGCGGGATTATCGGAGGTGACCAGTGTCGCCAACGCGCTGTAACGTATTTCCGGACCCTTGTCAAGCTCCTTGGACAGTATGCTCAGTCCAATGTCGGATTTCAATATGCCCAGGACCTTGTGGAATGCCAGGCGCTCGTAGGGAACCAGCTTAAAGCTTCTGCTGATCTCAAGCTTTATGGTTTGCAAGAAACTCTTTTCTTCAGCCACGTGTTTAATCCCCGCTCATTTCTTTCCTGTTATCAGGATTTGTATGGATTCCATTGACGCACATATAAAGTATAGCCGGGATCATACCGCCACGGCAATAAAAAAATGATATGCCCCTCTATTATTGTTATCGTCATTTACGCCAATAAATTGTACACCCTTAACGTGATGGCGAAGATCATGATCCATGATCCGGAATTTTCAGCAATAGTATCGATGGTTCAGGGCGCCACAAAAAGATTTTGAGGAATAATTGTTGACATAATAATCCGTTGCACCGACATATTCTTGTTGAAAATTAAATCGAAATGGACATTCAATGAAGGTAATACCTGTTATTCTTGCCGGCGGGGCCGGAACACGGCTCTGGCCTCTCTCGCGGGATGAAAAGCCGAAACAGTTTCATAATCTTTCAGGATCGGGGACGCTCCTGGAAGAGACTATAAAGCGCATGCTCCCTCTTGATCCTGAACATTGCATCATAGTCACGTCAAAAAAACATGAAAACCTCTCCAGGGACGAAATCGGCAAATTCAAGCTCAGCGGCACCGTGCTGTCCGAGCCGCGGCCCCGCAATACGGCGGCGGCCCTCCTCTACGCAGCCCTGTACATAAAGAAACGCTTTGACGATTCCATCATGATTTCCCTGCCGGCGGACCATCATATCAAGAATACCGATGAATTCACCCGCATCCTCAGGGAAGGCATACGCGAGGCCGAACAGGGCAGGCTCGTGACCATCGGCATCAAGCCCACCTACCCGGAGACGGGGTACGGCTACATCAAGGCGATGGACGGTCCGGGCCCCATCTATCCCATCGACACCTTCGTGGAAAAGCCCGATATCGACCGCGCCCGCCAGTACTTCGAGTCCGGGAATTACTTCTGGAACAGCGGCATCTTCGTATGGAAGATCTCGGTTCTTCTGGATCAGTACCGGAAGCTTCTTCCGGACCAGATATCGGCGTTCCAGCCCCTGTCGGAACTGACCCCGGCGGAAATCGCCTCAAATGACGGCAAACCCTGGGAAATAAAAAAGAAGATTTTCGATGCCGTTGAATCCATATCGGTGGACTTCGGCATCATGGAGCGGGCAGAAAACCGCATCGTCATCCCCGGCGATTTCGGCTGGACCGACCTGGGCAGCTGGAAATCCATCGACGATATCCTGCCCCCAGACGGAAGCAGGAACCGCTCGCCGGAGAAGGACATGGCGATCTTCCTCAACTCGGAAAACTGCTCCGTGTTCACGGAAAACAGCCGTATCAGCGTCGTGGGCCTGTCCAATATCGTCGTAGTCCAGGCCGGAAACGAGATCCTGGTCATCAACAAGGACTCATCGCAGGACGTGAAAATAATAGCCGGCATGGTAAAAAAATAAGAACTAAAACGCCATCCCCTTTATCTTGATGGTAGTATCTTTAAAAAGCAAGGAGCGGACCGTCATGATCAAAAAACTCGCGTTCATCCAGGCAGCGCTTATCCTCCTACTCCCCTCGGCCCTGTATCCGGTGGAAATATCGTTCTTCCTCGGGAGCATAACCCTGACCCGCGGCGGGAAACCGGCCCCCGTGGCGGTGGGGAAAAAACTCCAGACCGGGGACTACCTGAAAACAGGAAAGAATTCCTATCTTGAAATCATGTACGGGGACGGCGGCAAGATCAAGCTGAACGAATCGAGCAGCGCCACCATCGGCAGCAAGAACATCTCCGGTTCCGACAGCGTTTCCCTTATATCCGGGACCGCCTCCGGAAGCATAAAGAAGCTCATCAAGGGCACCAGCAAATCCTATTCGCCGACGATCGTCTGCGCGGTCCGGGGGACGGAATATACCCTCACCGTCAGCACCGGCGGCGACACCCGCGTCGACGTGAAGGAAGGCACCGTGGAGATTATAAGCCCAAAGGGATCCGCCGCGGTGAAGGAAAATGAAAAATCCGAAACCCCCATGGGGGGGAAACCTGCCCCCTCGAAAGGCAGCGCCGAGGAGTGGAAAAACAGGAACGACCGTGACTTTGAAAAAAATACCGCGGCCCGTTCCGAACGATACGAGAGCAATCTCAAGTCCTTCGACGATCGCAACAAGGAAACAGGGGACGCCATTGTAAGCGTTCGGAGCGCCGTTGACAATGCGGACAGCAAGGAATCGCTGGAAAAAGCCGGGGACATGCTGAACGGCGCCACGGAAAGAACAGAGGACGACATCCTGATGAACGAAGCCCTCAACCACTCCGCGAAGGACATTGCCGAATCGTACAGGGGGAAGGACGGCGATGTGAGCGACCGGTACCGCTCGATAGAGAGCAAATCGGGCATCGTCGCCAATCAGCAGAGAAAGAACCTCACGTCGCTGCAAAAAATCAGGGAGGACTACCTGAAGGCCCGCGACAAAATCATGGGACGGTACAAGAACAAGCTGGATGATATAAAGTCCCGGTTCAAGGAGAAGAAATCCGGCATATAAGAGCACATCCAAAACTCATGACTCAATCTAAAAAAGGCCGCGATTAAAATCGCGGCCTTTTACGTTACGCCTTGATGATCTTCCTGTCCAGGGAAACCACCTTCTCGCCTTCCCGCTCCACCAGCTCCGAGATGGCCGGGTTGTACCGGAACCGGAGCACGTTGAGCATGAAAATCTCGAGCTTGTTGACGATGCCCGGCGGGAGGATGTCCCCGTCGATCTCGACCGAAATGACCGGGAAGCGCCGCTCCCGCGACCAGGGGGTAATGAGGCCCTCGATCACCCGGCCGATGAGGCAGGCGAAGGGCGATATGTTCACGATCCCGGAAAAGTCCTCCATCATGGCCGTGGAGGCGACGCCGCTCGATATGGATATCTCGGAATAGAGCTCGTCGCTGACGAAGTGCTTTTCCGCGTTGCCCATGATATGCTCCATGTCATGGGGCGTACGCGGTATCAGGTTCGTCACCTCGAGGGCCTTCTTCACCCTCTTTTCGACGCTATGCTTGTATTTCTCCTCTATCTTCCACGCCACGAGGTCGCGGAAAACCCTGGAGAACGGCTTCTTATACCAGGGAAGGAGGCCCAGGCGCTTCTGTATGTCATGCTTCCTGGTGTAATCGCAGTAGTAGATCCATTCCGTGATGCCGGAAACCTTGGCGATGATGCCCCGCTTGCTGAACATGCGTATCATCTCGTCCACGGCAAAATCGTCCCGGCGCACGAATATTTCACCCACGATGAGGACCTTCGGCGTATCCTCGATCCTGCGCTTGAGCGGAATCTTGGCTATTTCGACCGCGATGCGCCGGAGGGCGGGCAGCACCTTCGCGATATCGGTCTCGGTGATGTCGATGAGTTCCTGCCACAGCTCGTCGTACTTGGCGATGGCCGTGACCGGGTCCACCGCGCAGGTGCGGAGCGACGTCTCGATGTCCTTCATGAAATCCGCCACCACGAGGCCCCACCAGGCGCTCTTGCTGAAATGCGGTCCCAGCTCGTTGTAGGAGTTGTCCGAATCGAGGGTGACCACCACCACGTTCTCGAGGCGCATGTCCTTGAACAGGTTCTCGTAGAACACGAAGTACTGCCCGGTGCGGCACGGGCCGGTCGTCGTGGGTACGAAGAGCAGGTATATCTCGTCCTTCCGATATTTTTCTGAGGAGAAATACTTGAGTGCGGCCCCAAGTACCAGCTGCGAGGGGAGGCACTCCTTGCCGGACATGTGGTTTCGCGCCATCTGCAGGGTATAAACGTCCGGGAGGGGCATGGCCTCGGCCGTGATATTGGCAGCCCGCAGGGACGCCGCCAGGAGCTCGGAGGAAAGCCGTCCCATGCTCGTGAGGAGCATCTTCACCTTCTTGTTCCCGAAGATATCGATCTTCCGGTCGTTCTTGAGGTCCATGAGGTGGAGCGGGTCTACGCCATTGTTGATGAAGCGAAGCCCGTTGTCGTAGCGCTCTTCCCGTATCTGGTCGAACTTGGAGCGGTACCCCTCGATGATGTCCAGGAAGGCCTCGACCCTGGTATCTACCCCGGCGTCCGCCGAGTGGGAATCGAGCTCCAGCACCAGGAAGGGCTTGGTACCCATGATCCACTTCACATAATGGAGCATGAACGAATCGGGGGCGCAGGAGAAATTGGTTATATACGTGATGAAAATGTTCGGCTGGTCCTTCAGGACCACGCTCGCCCTCATGTCCTGCTGGCCGTAATACCAGTACATGTTGTCGAATATATGGGCCTCGTCGACGGGCAGCATGTCAAAGGGGATGACCGAGTAGCCGCGGGTGGTGAACTTCAGGGGAATGCCCATGTTGGCGTCGCGGGTGAAGGCGTTGTAGGGCCTTCCCAGGATGGCGATGACCGGGTGCTCCGCGGCCTTTGCCTTTTCATAGGCGTCCCGGCCCATGGCGTGGTAGCGTTCCCAGAAATCCTTCTGCCTGGCGCAGCCGATGTCGAAGGCTCGCCGCACCTCCCGCTCGGGGATGCCCATCTCTCCTCCCATCTTGATGAATTCCTCGAGGGCCTTTTCCAGGCCGAACTTGAAGCTGACAATGGGCGAGAGGAACTTCTTCTCGTCGATCTCCGGGAAGGCCTTCTTGATATAATAGGGGAGCGACTGGGTGATGGGGCAGAAGGTGGCGTGCACCTTTTCCTCGTAGCTCTCCAGGTCCCTGAAATGGGGCACGAAGATGTAGTCAAGGCCGGAATTGATGATGTCCTGGACCGCGCCGTGGGCTATTTCGGCCGGGAAGCAGTAGGACCCCTCGGTGCGGGCCACGCCCTCGTGGGAAATGTCCTCCGACAGCCGCACCTCTATGCCGAGGCTGTGGAAAAACCATGCATAGAGCGGACACAGGGTGTACACGGAAAAGGCCTTGGGCACGCCCACGACGAAATCATATTTCCTGACGAATTCCTCCTTCGGCGGGGCGCATTCGTGGAACATGAGCTGTTCCCGCTTCTCTATATAATTGAAGACCTTTGATTCGTCGATGTTTTTCTTCTTCCTCATGTTGGCGTACTTGTTGCACCGGCCGCCGAACATGTACTTGTGGCCGTTCACGTTGAGCACGCGGATCGGACAGTCGTTGTCGCAGGCCTTGCAGCGGAACTCGCGCTCGTACACGATCTTCGTGTTAAGGATCGCGTCGATCTCAAAGGCGCCCTTGGTTATGATGCCGTCGTGAAATTTCTGCTTTGCCAGGATCCCCACGCCGAAGCAGCCGAGCAGCTCCGGGTCGGGCGGAATGGTGATGTTCTTGTTCATGAGCATGGCGAAGGCCAGGGGCACCGCCTTGTTCAGGGCCACGCCCCCCTGGAGGACGATGTTGTCCCCGATGGTGCGGTTCCCCACGACGCGGTTCAGGTAATTCGACACGATGGAGGTGATGATGCCGGCGGTGATGTCCTCCCGCGAGGCCCCGAGCTGGATCGCCTTGCGGATATCGGAGTTGATAAAGGCGGAGCACTGTTCCCCGAATTTCAGCGGGCCCTGGGCCTGCACGGCGATGTCGCCGATGTCCCGGACGTTGGTGATGTTCAGGTCCCCGGAGGCGGATTCCTCCAGGAAGGAGCCGGTCCCGGCGGAGCAGGCCTCGTTCATGGCGTAGTCTATGGGGACCTTGTTCTTGAGCAGGGCGTATTTCGCGTCCTGCCCCCCGATCTCAAAGATGGTGTCGATGTCGGGCTTGAAATAGGTCGTGCCCACCGCATGGGCGATGATTTCATTATATACGGCCGGCGTCTCGAGGAACACGCCCAGGATCTCCCGCGACGATCCCGTCGTGGAGGCGAGGGTGATGTTGATCTTCGCGTCGCCGATCTGTTCGTTAAGCTGTTTCTTGACCTCGGTCAGGCACTCCTTCAGGGCATTGACCGGGTCGCCGTGGGTGCGGCCGTAATGGGACGCGACGATCTCGTCCGTTTCAATGTCAATAAGGGCCACCTTGGTGGTGGTGGAGCCGCCGTC
>JADHED010003029.1_pt1 | contig 10659 bp, 5 predicted proteins | sample 8952041 | NCBI WGS metagenome assembly JADHED01 (sample SAMN16124423, study PRJNA663239) | bioreactor sludge metagenome | isolation source: sludge (control) | place: India:Bengaluru | collected 2018-09-08
AGGCTGGAGCTTCGCCGCCTTGAAAGCCAAATAACTCAGCACGGTCAGCGCGTTTTCTTGCGCTTAGTTTTTCTGCGCGCGCGGGGTTAACCGGCTTAAATTTAATGCCTCGTAATTTATCTAGACCGTCTCCCAAGCACACTTCTTTTACGCAAGGCATTTCGGCTGCAAACGTCACTGGCGAAAACGCAATACCAGCACTTAACAAAAACAACTGTAATAATTTGATATTTCTCACATTTAAACCCACATCGCGTTTTCCAAATAAACTAAAATATTGGTCGTTTTTGCGTGCTTATTGCTTTTTAACCAACAGGTTGTCCAAATGCTTAAAAAGAAAATTTACGTGTAGATTATCTTGGGATATTTCCAACTTTTGAACCCTACCGAAGTGGGGGGGGATGATTTGTAATTTGCTACTATCTATGTAAATTATAGAAAAACTCAAAATGCACACTCAAAAGATATTGGTGATTGATGACCACCCGCTGGTAGCTAGAGGTATCGCAGACTTCATTCAAACCACATGTGGTTTTAAGCAAGCTTTTTTTGCGACATGCACAGATGAATTTTGGTTTTTGTTGGAAAATGAATCTAATATTGCCTTGGGAATCATTGATTTCTGGCTGCCGGATGGTGCAGCGCTTACGCTAATTTCACAGTGCAAATCTGCATATCCATATTTGCCATTGCTAGTAATGAGCGCAGACGACAACCCAGTTGTACAAAAAAAAGTACAAGAAACTGGTGCCAACGGCTTTGTGCTCAAACATGAGTCTCCTGAAAAGTTTGCCGAAGCGGTTAAATTGTTGTGCCAAGGACAGAGCCGATTTATGGTAAACCATTCAGGTACAGCAAAGTTTCACCAACAAGAACTACCGGTCAGCGCCAAAGAGCTTGGCCTTACAGAGCGTCAGGGTCAAGTATTAGCGCTTGTGCTGGAAGGCTACCCCAACAAACGCATCGCACAAATGCTCAAGCTTTCTGAAACTACCGTGAAAGAACATATTACGGGCATATTGGAAAAGCTTGGTGTTACTAATAGAATCGGCATCATCACCAAATTGCGTGGGCAAAAGCTTTCATTGTGACGCCTAACATAAAGCCAAATGCTCACACTTGATAACCTGAGTTTCCCTGGTCAGGTTAAGTTGTTCGACCTTGTATTTTCGTCTTTGGTATTTGGCATTAGCTCCATTCCAGTTTGTGCAATTGCTTTGGCGGTGTGGGCAAGCCAGCTTAAACAAAGCGCTGTTGGAATTCTTATCTGGGGCGGCGTTTATGTGCTATTTGCAATTGGTATTCGATTAGTACGAAATGCCTATAACAGTGATAGCAAAAAACTCACAGAAGTTGAGCTGATTAAAAAATGGTTGCCCATTATTTACGCCATTTGCTTTTTGCACGGCATAGGTTTAACAGCGCCATTATTTATCTCCATGGGTAAAGCGCCGTTTGAATTTACTTTGCTGTGCTATGTGATTATTGCTGCGATTATTGCGGCCTTTGCAACCCACATTACCACGCTAATTAAAGCATTTATGCTGCTATTTGTGGCCAGTTGGGGCATTAGCACTATCGTTTTACCTTGGGCATTTCCACAACAATGGCATTTTATGATTTTACTCATGGCGGCTTTTGCTGGTTCTATTTACAGGCACGCCTTAATGACGCACCAGTTTTTTTTAAAGCAAATTTGGTTAGAAGAAGAAGGCACGCGCCTTGCTGAGCGCTACAAAGCCGCCAAAGAGGAAGCTGAAATCTCGCTGCAAGCCAAAAACCAGTTTTTAACTACTGCCAGCCACGATTTACGCCAGCCCGTGCACGCCATGGGCTTTCTAATTGAATCCATTTTAAGGCGTAACAAAGACACGACCATAGAGCCTGCATTAAATGATCTTAAGCTCAGTGTGCGCTCGGTAGCACAAATGTTCAACTCATTGCTTGATTTGTCTAAAATCGAATCCGGAATGACGCAATCCCAAACCAGCATTGTTTTTATAGATGATTTGATTCAAGACATTGCAAGGGTGTATGCCGAAGAGTCCCATGCTAGAAATTTACAGCTACGCGTACGTTTGAGCCAAGGTAAAGCGATTGCTAAGACCGATGGCAATTTACTGCGACAATCACTGATGAACTTGGTACATAACGCACTGCGCTACACCCGGCATGGCGGCGTGCTGATTGCTTGCCGCAGACGAGGCAATCACTGGCAAATCGAGGTGTGGGATACCGGCATCGGTATGGCCATTGAAGACCAGAAGCAAGTTTTCTCGCCATTTTTCCGCAATGAGCTCGCATGGAAGATAGACAGTGCCGGTCACGGCCTAGGACTGGCAGTAGTGGCGCGATGTTGCGATCTAATGGGCAGCGAATATGGCCTAAGCTCCAAGCTGAGCAAAGGATCACGCTTCTGGCTACGTGTGCCAGCATTAACAGATAACATTCAAAACTTACCTAAAATCCACTCCTCATCAATGGCTAGATTTGATTGCATTCATGCACATCTGGCTGGCACCTGTCTAATTATTGACGATGACCCATTAGTCACAATAGCATGGCAAGAACTGCTGCTATCTTGGGGTTTAGAAGTGGTTTGTGTCGAATCTGCTAAACAAGCACTTGCCATATTAGAAGACGGATTTGTACCACAAATAATTTTTTGTGATCAGCGCTTGCGAGCAGGAGAAAGTGGTTTTGACGTACTGCAAGCGGTTCTGGAATACAACCCCGATGCTCATGGGGCAATGATTAGTGGTGAGTTTGACTCACCTGATCTTAAACAAGCGGAAGAAGAAGGTTACCTTGTATTGCATAAACCTGTTGAGCCTGAACAACTTTTTATCGTTTTATCTAGATGGTTAACCTAGTTTTTATTTCTGTTTTTCGATAAGTATGTAGGCTCTCATTTTGATTTCAACTGAATCGCCCCGGAACCTGTAGACGCTCACTGGAAGACAACTACTATAGAGGAACGCTCTCCGAAACAGTGGAAGTCACTGATATTGTGTCATTGATGGCGAGAGTCACCTTCGGGAAGGCTGTGGTGTCGCAGACTTCCCCCTCTCGTCAAGCAAAATCATCCTGACACCCGGCGAAGCCGGGTGCGGATGCGCCTCGATTCCCCTTTGCTTCCCTGCCTGTCACTGCAATCGCACGACATCCTCAAGGATCAGACTGCTGGGGTTTTTTGGCTGCAATCCAACGTGGCCGCTATAATTCACCCCCTATGTCCTTTTCGCTCCCCATTCCCGCCCCCGGCAAAACCGAACGCGTCAGCGACTTGCACGCCGGGGCCGACAGTCTGGCGCTGTCCCGACTGGCACACGCGCTGAAAAAACCGCTGGTCATCGTGTGTGCCAACGCCTTTGACGCGCAGCGCCTGCAGGAGGAAATCCGCTGGTTCGAACCGGGCCTCGCGGTGCATCTGCTGCCGGACTGGGAAACACTGCCCTACGACCATTTTTCGCCGCACCCGGACCTGGTGTCCGAACGCCTGGCGACGCTATACCAGATCACGCAAAACGCCTGCGACATCGTCATCATTCCTGCCGGCACGGCCCTGGTGCGTCTGCCACCACAGGCTTTCCTAGCAGCGCATACCTTCATGCTCACCAAGGGCCAGCGGCTGGACATCGAGGCGCTGCGCCTGCAGTGCGCGGAGGCGGGTTATCACCACGTCAGCCAGGTGATGTCGCCGGGCGAATTCAGCATCCGCGGCGGGCTGATCGACCTGTTCCCCATGGGCAGCGCCCTGCCCTACCGCATCGACCTGTTCGACGACGAGATCGAGACCATCCGCACCTTCGACGTCGACAGTCAGCGCAGCCTCTACCCCGTACCGGAAATCCGCCTGCTGCCGGCGCGCGAGTTCCCGCTGGACACGCAGGGCATCACGCGCTTCCGCCAGAATTTCCGCGAAATCTTCGAGGGCGACCCGTCCAAATGCCGCATCTACAAGGATGTGAGCAACGGCATCGCCTCGGGGGGCATCGAATGGTATCTGCCGCTGTTTTTCGATGAGACGGCCACGCTCTTCGACTACCTGCCCAAGAATGCGGTGTTGTGCCTGCACGGTGACCTCGACGGTGCCGCCCAGACCTTCTGGCAGGAAACGCAACAGCGCCACCGCCTGCTGGACCACGACCGCGAGCGCCCCATCCTGCCGCCGAACCGGCTGCTGCTGGCCGCGGATGAGTTCTTCAGCGCGACCCACGCGTTCGGCCGTCTGCAGATCACGCTGGCCGGCAATGCCGCGTTGCCTGATCTCAACATCGAACGCCGTGCCGACAATCCGCTGCACAAACTGAACGGCTGGCTGTCCACGTTCAAGGGCCGCGTGCTGATCGCTGCAGAAAGCCTGGGCCGGCGCGAGACCATGGCGCAGTTGTTGACCGAACATGGTTTGCGCATGCAACCCTGCGACGACTGGGCTGGGTTCCTGAGTACGGACGAGCGTTTTCTGCTGGGCGTTTCGCCACTGCATGCCGGTTTTGTCGCGGACAACTTCGCCGTCATTACCGAAACCGAACTCTATGCCGCACAAGTCAGGCAGGAACGCCGTCGCGAGCGCGACAAGGCCCGCAACACCGAGGGCATGCTCAAGGATCTGTCGGAACTGCGCGAAGACGACCCGGTCGTGCACGAGCAGCACGGCGTCGGGCGCTACCGCGGGCTGGTGAACCTGGATTTCGGCGAGGGCGAAACCGAGTTCCTGCTGCTGGAATACGCGCCGGCGACGAAGCGCGCCGCGCCGGGCAACAAGGCTCCGGAACCGGACCGCCTGTACGTCCCGGTCTCCAGCCTGCATCTGATTTCGCGCTACTCCGGCGGGCCGCCGGAATCGGCACCTTGGCACCAACTTGGCAGCGGCCAGTGGGACAAGGCGCGCAAGAAGGCGCTCAAGCAAATCCGCGACACGGCCGCCGAACTGCTCAATCTCTACGCCATGCGTGCCGCGCGCAAGGGCCATGCCTTCAAGCTGGGGCTGCACGATTACGAGGCCTTCGCCGAGGGCTTCCCGTTCGAGGAGACGCCGGACCAACTGGCGGCCATCGAGGCCGTCATCAGCGACATGCAATCAGGCCGCCCCATGGACCGCCTCGTGTGCGGCGACGTAGGCTTCGGCAAGACCGAGGTCGCGCTGCGCGCCGCCTTTGTCGCGGTCATGGGCGGTCGGCAGGTGGCCGTGCTGGTGCCCACCACGCTGCTGGCCGAGCAGCATTACAACAACTTCTGCGACCGCTTTGCCGACTGGCCGGTGAAAATCGCCGAGATTTCACGCTTCCGCACCGCCAAGGAGCAGAAGGAAGCGCTAGACGGCCTGCGCGAAGGCCATATCGACATCATCATCGGCACGCATCGCCTGATCCAGAAGGACGTCGAATTCAAGAACCTGGGCTTGGTGATCCTGGATGAGGAACACCGCTTCGGCGTCAGACAGAAAGAGCAACTCAAGGCCCTGCGCGCCGAGGTGGATGTGCTCACGCTCACCGCCACGCCGATCCCGCGCACCCTGTCCATGGCCATGGAAGGCCTGCGCGAGTTCTCCGTGATCGCCACGCCCCCGCAGAAGCGCCTGTCGATCAAGACCTTTGTCGCGAATTATTCCGAAGGTGTGATTCGCGAGGCCGTGATGCGCGAACTGAAGCGTGGCGGGCAGGTGTATTTCCTACACAACGAGGTCGACACCATCTATGCCATGCGCGACAAGCTGGAAAAAATGCTGCCGGAAGCCCGTATCGCAATCGCCCACGGCCAGTTGCGCGAACGCGAACTGGAACATGTGATGCGCGACTTCTACCACCAGCGCTTCAACATCCTGCTGTGCACCACCATCATCGAAACCGGTATCGACGTGCCTTCCGCCAACACCATCATCATGAACAAGGCGGATCGCTTCGGCCTGGCCCAGCTGCACCAGTTGCGCGGCCGCGTCGGCCGTTCGCACCACCAGGCCTATGCCTACCTACTGACCGACCCGGACCTCAAGATCACGCCGCAGGCGCAGAAGCGCCTCGACGCGATTCAGTTGATGGAAGACCTGGGGGCCGGCTTCCACCTTGCCATGCACGACCTGGAAATCCGCGGGGCGGGCGAACTGCTGGGAGATTCACAGTCCGGCGAGATGCAGGAAATCGGCTTCAGCCTGTATTCCGACATGCTGGCCCACGCCGTCAAGCAACTGCAGGCCGGCAAGGAGCCCAATCTGGACGCGCCGCTGGGCGTGACCACCGAGATCAACCTGCACACCCCGGCCCTGCTCCCGGATGCCTACTGCCCCGACGTGCACGAGCGGCTGGTGATCTACAAACGCCTCGCCAACTGCACGACCGCAGACCAGTTGAGCGCCATGCAGGAAGAACTCATCGACCGCTTTGGCATGCCGCCGCCGCAGACTGAGGCGCTGCTCGAATGCCACAAGCTGCGCCTCGCTGCCAAGGCCATGGGCATCGTCAAGATCGACGCCTCCGATGCCGCGATCCAGCTGCAATTCGATCTCAATGCCGATCTTGACCCGATGAAACTGGTCAAGCTATTGCAGACCAACCGCCACGCCCGCATGAACGGGCCGGACAAACTGCGCGTCATGGTGGAGAAAGAAGACATCAGCCAGCGTGCTGACTACATTCGCAGCCTGATCCGCGACTTGTCCTGAGGGCCGGCTGCGCCGCACACATATAAATAACTCTCTGGTAGACTGTCCCGAACTAACGGTCTTTCACCGGAGGGTTTGATGGATCAGGATGACTACGCCGGCTTGGTTCACCGACTGGAAGCCGAGGCGGAAAACAACCCGCGCCTCTTTCGCAGCAAGGTGTTTCTGCTCTCAAACGCCGCTTACCTCATTCTACTGCTGACCTTCTCCCTGCTCGGGGCGCTCTGTTACTTCGGCCTATACTGGGCCTGGGTTTCCCACCACACCTACCTGCTCATCAAGCTGGGGATTGCCACCGCCGTGATGTTGCCTCTCCCTTTCGTGGTGCTGCGCGCCTTTCTGATCAGGCTGCAGCCGCCCGAAGGCGTCCAAATCCACCGCAAGGATGCGCCCGCGCTGTTCGCCGAACTCGACAAGATGCGTCGCAGGCTCAAGGGACCGGCGTTCCACCGCGTGCTGGTGGACCAGCAGTTCAACGCCTCCATTGCACAAGTCCCGCGCTGGGGCCTGTTCGGCGGCTACCGTAATTATCTGGTGCTGGGCCTGCCCTACCTGTTCGCCATGTCCCCCCAGGAAATGCTGGCGACCGTCGCCCACGAATACGGTCATGTCGCCGGCAACCACGGCAAGCTGGGCGCATGGGTGTATCGGCAACGCCTCACCTTCGGCAGCCTGCATGACAAGGTGATGGAAACGGCGGACGACAACTGGATCAACCGCCTGATCGCCACCGGGATCCTCTGGCTCGCCCCTTACTTCAACGCCTACACGTTTGTCCTGTCTCGGCAGGACGAGTACGAAGCCGACAAGACCGCGACCGAACTGATCGGCGCCGACCCCAACGCCACAGGATTGATCCGGGGAGACCTGCTGGCACGCTGGCTCAACGAAACCTTCTGGCCCAAGCTCTACGCGCAGGCAGACCACCATGCCGAACCCGCCTTCAAGCCTTTTGGCGCGATGCGTCTCGCCTTCAGCGTCAGCGTCGAGGACTGGTGCAAACAGGACTGGCTGTCAGCGGCATGGCGTGTCGAATCCGACCTGCACGACACACACCCCTGTCTGAGCGACCGGGTCAAGGCCATCGGCCGCCGCGCCGAACTGCCACCTCCGGTCGATACCACCGCGGCAGAGGTGCTGCTGGGCAAAACCGCGATACAACTGGCCCGCCATTTCGACCAAACCTGGTGGCAGACGCAGCAGTCACCCTGGCAGAACCGCCATGCCTATGTTCAGGAGTCCATGCAAAAGCTGGCCCAATGGCGCACACAACCGGTCGAGCGCCTGTCTCCTGCTGACCTTCAGGCATTCGCCCTGCTGTCCGCGGAATTTGAAACGGCCGATCAGGCCAAATCCCTGCTGCGCCGCCTGCTCGATCAGCCTGGCGGTCCCTATCCCAAGGCGGCTTATTTCCTTGGCAAACTGCTGGTTGAGGAGAACGATGCCGACGGGCTGCACCACCTGGAAACCGCCGCGCGCCAGGATACCTCGCTGACCGAATATTGCGGCCGCGCTGGTTATTACTTCCTGCTGGCCGCACGTGGCGAACAGGCCGCCAACGACTGGTGGGACCGGCTGTTTGCCGCAAATTCCTGACGCCACCCACGACACCCGCCGATTCACGCCATCCCCCCCATATTTCGCTGGAACAGCCCCCTTTTACTCCGATAGAATAGGGTCATAGTCTTTAGGGGGACGGTATGAATCTTTTGCAATGGATCACAGGCAGCATCCGCAACAAGATGCTGATGATTACCGGCAGCGGAACGACACTGCTGCTGCTGAGTGCCTTGCTCGGGCTGTGGATGAGCTGGAACGGCATCAACCATTCACAGGAAGATGCCCTGTTGCGGATCGAGGAAGAACACCTGATCATCAACATCGAAAAGAACCTCGACAAAGAGGTCAAGGAGATGAAGAACCTGTTGCTGCGCGGCGGCCAGGAATCAGCCGCCATCGACAGGCACTGGGGCAGCGTGCTCAAGCATGAGCAACTGGTCAAGGAACAGATCCAGTCGCTGCGCGAAATGGCCAAGAACGAAAAAGTCATCGCATTGACCGATGCACTGGCCGAGGCACACGGCAAAATGAACAGCCAGTATCGCGAAGCCCACCGAATATTCGTGGAAAACGGCGCCAACGCCACCATGGCCGACCAGGCGTCTGCCAACGCCGATGACCCACCCCTCGCCATTCTCGACGAACTGGCGACAACCATCGCCGAACTGGCCAAATCCGCCAACCAGCAAAATGCGCAGGCGGCATTGCGCTCCATCCAGATCACGCTGGGCATGATGGGGGGCGCCATCGTCATCGCCTTTCTGGTGTTCCTCGGTTCACTGCAAAAAGGCATCATCCAGCCGGCACGTCAGATGGTAAAGGACCTGAATCGCCTGGCAAGCGGCGATTTTTCTTCCCCAGTCTCGAAAACCACCAACGACGAAATTGGCCAGGTGGCTGCCAGTGCTGAAAAAATCAGACTGGATCTCGGCGCGGTCATCGCCAGCGTGAAGTCAGCTTCTTCGACAGTGTCCACATCCGCGGAAGATCTCGCCGGAAATGCCCATCAGGTCTTAGGCGGCTCTTCCACCCAGAGCGAGGCAGCCTCGGCCACGGCGGCCGCCGTGGAAGAGATGACGGTCAGTATTCAGTCGGTGGCCGACAACGCGGAGGAGGTGCGCAACCTGTCGCGCCATAGTCTGGAAAACACGATCGAAGGAAAACAGCGCCTGGAGGATCTCGCCCGCGATATCGCAGAAACCGTCCGCGCCATGGAAGAAGTTGCGCATTCCGTCGAGCAATTCATCGCGAGCACCGCAACAATTACCAGCATGACCCAACAGGTCAAGGACATTGCGGACCAGACCAACCTCCTGGCCCTGAATGCATCGATCGAGGCCGCACGAGCCGGCGAACAGGGGCGAGGCTTTGCCGTCGTAGCAGACGAAGTACGCAAACTCGCCGAAAAATCGGCGCAATCCGCCAACGAGATCGATAGCGTGACCAAAGTGCTGGAGCAACAGTCGCAACAACTCAACAATGCGCTGGACCGCGGTCAGAAGTTCCTGCAGGCCAGCCAGGACTCCATGGATACCGCTTCATCCGCCATGGCGGCAACCTACTCCGCCATGGAGAGGTCGAGCCAGGGCGTGGATGCGATCACCGATTCGGTGCGCGAACAGACCAGTGCTTCCAACGATATCGCCCGTAACGTTGAGCATATCGCCAATATGGCAGAAGAGAACAACGGCAACATTGTGCGTGTCTCTGATGCTGCAGCGCGTCTGCAGCAACTTGCCGCGAACCTGCAAACCACTGTCGGCAGATTCTCGAACTAGGGCGTGTTACCCGCCGTCAGGCGTCCAACACCACCAACTGCCCGTGCGCCAGGAAGAACACCGCCTTGCGCACGGGTAGCCCTTCTTCGCGAAACAATCCAGCATAGCGCTCCAATTGCGGGCGATACCGCTCTGCCTGCTGCACCAGCGACGCCAAGGCATCGTCTTGCATCGAGACGGACTTGTAATCGATGACCCAGCGCACGCCCTGATCGACAAAGGTGCGATCCACCACGTGGTTGGCAATGCCCTCGCCTTCGGCGGTCGCAACGGCCCACTCCGAGACGGCCCCTTCCCGCCCCTGCAGCACCCACCGCCCCTGCTCGCTGGCAAGGGTGATGGCCAGCGCCGCCGCCACACGAGCTGCCCCAACCTCGGCCGCAGCTGCGTCGTGGCCCTGCTGCATCAACCAGCGCGTCATGGCGCCTGCGAGACCCCGGATTCTCGATTCCGACCACTGCGCCAACCCGTCCTGCGCGATCCACTCGACATAACGATGCGCCAACGTGCCGACATCCGCATCCAGACTGGCAGCCACATGGTCCGTGTCAGCCGGAGCATCGAACGCCAGATTGGGCGGGACATGCGTACTCTGCAGTTGCTGAGGAACGACAGGCTGCACCAACCGGAGCAGCGGTGGGATGAACGCCACCTCGGCTA
>JADHED010003030.1_pt1 | contig 10657 bp, 13 predicted proteins | sample 8952041 | NCBI WGS metagenome assembly JADHED01 (sample SAMN16124423, study PRJNA663239) | bioreactor sludge metagenome | isolation source: sludge (control) | place: India:Bengaluru | collected 2018-09-08
AGATGTACTAGAACCCGAGGGCGCGAGCTCCCTGATAAAAGATGACGCGGACCATCCACGCCAGCACCAGCGACCAGACGATCGACAGCCACATGAATGCGTGACTGCGTGACTCGCTCTTGAGCGTCGCGATCGTCGACAGGCATGGGGTGTAGATCAGGGTGAACAACATGAAGCTCATGCCCTGCACCCAGTCGAGCTTGGAGGCCATGAGTTGCATGAGCGGGTCGCCAGACAGACCGTAAATGACGGCTAGCGAGCCGACGACGATTTCCTTGGCGACAAAGCCGAAAATCAAGGCGATGGCGAGGTTGCCGTCGATGCCGATCGGGTCGAGTACCGGGGCCAGCGCAGCGCCGATCATGCCTGCGAAAGTGTAGGCACTGGCAGGCGGTACGTCGCTTGGATAGTTGGTGAGCGCCCAGACCAGCACCACGCCGATGACGATGAACTTGGACGCACGGCGCAGAAAGTGTCCGACTTCATGCCAGCCGCGCAGGAAAATCTGGCGTGGCGTGGGGAAGCGATAGGGCGGAAGTTCGAGAATGAAAGGCTCGTTGCTTTTGAATTGCCCCTTGAACAGTAGTGCACTCAGCAAGGTGACGGCGAAGCTCATCATATAGAGGCTGAACAGCACCAAGGGGGCCTGACTCGGCGTGAATAGTGCAGCCGCCATGAAAACGAAGACCTGCAGGCGTGCAGAACACAGGGAAAAGGGGATCACCAGCATGCTGAGCAGCCGCATCGGGCGGGAGCGCATGGTCCGGGTGCCCATGATGGCCGGAACATTGCACCCAAATCCCATCAGCAACATGACGAAGCCGCGTCCATCCAGCCCCATTTTTGCCATCAGGCTGTCAGTGAGGAAGGCGGCGCGTGAGAGGTAGCCGCTGTCTTCCACCAGCGTCATCACCAGAAAGAACAGGATGATCAGTGGCAGAAAGGTCGCGACCGTGCCGACGCCGTTGTAGACGCCATCCAGCAGCAAGCCGTGCAGCCAGGCGGGTGCGGTGGACAGCATGGGGTCCAGCACGCCGCCGCGGAAGTAGCCCATCAGCCACTCGATGCCGTCCTGCAGCGGGGTGCTTGCCACGAAGATGAACTGGAACAGGATGTACATGGCCAGGAAGAACAGGGGCAGGCCGAGCCAGGGATGCAGCACCAGCCGATCGATGCGCGCCGTCAGTTCATCGTTCATCTGCAGTGGCATCTGTACCGCGCTGCGGACGATGGATTCCATCTCGCGTTCGATCTTGTCGTCCGAACTGAGCTGTGCGCGAAGCACTTCGGCTGCCGGCGGCTGTTGCCGGTTGAGGATTTCCGCCGCCAGATCCAGCGCCTGCTTCAGGCCATCGCCATACTTGGCGCTGATCAATGCCACGGGCATGCCCATGTGCGTCGACATCATGTCGCGATCGATGGAGATGCCGTTGCGCTGGGCTTCATCCACCATGTTCAGCATCAGCACGGTCGGGATGCCCAGATCGCGCACTTGCAGTCCCAGTGAGAGTTGTCGGTCGATCTGCGAGGTGTTGAGCACCAGGATGACCAGATCGATGTTGTTGTGTTCCAGAAAGTGACGCACCACCTGCTCGTCATCGGAGAAACCGTGCAGATCGTAGATGCCTGGCAGGTCCACCAGTTCGGCGATATGCCCCCCCATCAGGATTTTCGCGCTCATCAGGTCGACCGTGATGCCGGGCCAGTTACCTACTCGGGCAGAGGCGCCACTGATACGGTTGAACAGCGTGGACTTGCCGGTATTCGGCATGCCCAGAAGAGCGATCCGTTTCATGGGTGTGAGGCCCCCGCGTCCTGGGAAACCTGAATGCGATGGGCTTCGGTGCTGCGCATCATGACTTCCGTTGCCCCGATGCGAACATGCAGGGGGCCGTGGAAGCGGCCGCGGCGCACCAGTTCGATTCGCTTGCCGACGCGAAAGCCCAGGGCGTTGAGACGTTGCTGCAGACCATCTTCAGCGTTGACGGCGCGAATGGTGGCGTATTCTCCGGGCTTCAGGTGATCCAGACTCATGGTATGCATCGGGCAGGAATGGTCTAAATGATAATAATTCCTATTATTGCACAGCGATTGCGGATGCGTATAGCAGCAGGACATAAAAAAACGGCGCCCTTGAGCGCCGTTTTTGCGGGGTATCGTCACGTGACGGTGTGGCCGATATCCTTACTTGCCGGGAACGATCTTGGCCTTGCTACGCAGTTCGCCGAGCATCTTTTCCAGCTTTTGCTGCTGCAGCTGTTTCTGCAAGCCGTCCTTGACCTTGTCGTATGCCGGCGGTTGGGCGGCACGAGAATCCTCCAGCTTGATGACATGCCAACCGAACTGGCTCTGGACCGGTGCGGTCGTGATCTTGCCCTTTTGCAGGCCGACGACAGCGTCGGCGAACGGCTTGACCATGCCGGCCGGGGAGAACCAGCCCAGATCGCCGCCCTTGTCCTTGGAGCCCGGATCCTTGGATTTTTCCTTGGCGATCTTGGCGAAGTCGCCGCCCTTGCCTAGCTGGGCGATGATGTCCTTGGCTTCCTGTTCGGTCTGCACCAGGATGTGGCGAGCGCTGTATTCCTTGTCGCCCATCTGCTGCTTGAGCTTGTCGTATTCGGCCTTGGTCTCTGCATCGGATACCGGGTTCTTCTTGATGTAGCTCTCGATGTAGGTGTTGACCAGCAGTTCGCGACGCATCAGGTCCTCCTTGGACTGATAGTCGGCGGACTTGTCGAGCCCTTGCTTCTGCGCTTCCTGAATCACCAGTTCGCTGCTGATCAGCTTGTTGGCGATGACGTTGCGGACGTTATCGTCGACTTTCTGGCCGCGTGCAGTGGCGTCCTTCACGATGTAATCCATCAGCGATTGCTTGATCGGCTTGCCGTTGACGGTCGCGACCGTATCGGCGGCATGGGCAACCGGCAGGATCAGGCTGAAGGAAGCCGCAATCAGGGTTTTTTGCGCGATATTCATTGAGTGTCCTTGAACGTTATGAACGGGTTGGATTTTCGTCCGGCGTCATTGCCTTGATGCTGAGGGCGTGGATGCGGCCCGGGATAAGGTCTTGAAGCGCCTGATAAATGCTCTGGTGGCGCATTATCCGTGATTTGCCGGAAAAATGCGAACTGACGATGGTGACCGTAATGTGGCCGCCGCCGTCATTGCCAGCGTGACCTGCGTGCAGATGGCTGTCGTCAACGATGTGAAGCTCAAGCGGCATGAAGTTCGCCAGGCGCTCGCGGATGAGATCGGTCAGCGACATTCAGGCCGGCAGGGTCTTGCGGAACGGTTTGACGGTGACGCGCGCAAACACGCCTTCGGTCACGTAGGCATCCGCCTCGGCCCAGCGCTGTGCTTCCTCCAGCGAACTGAACTCAGCCACGATCAGGCTGCCGCTCATGCCGGCCGGACCGGGATCCGGGCTGTCGATGGCGGGGAAGGGGCCGGCCAGCAGCAAACGGCCCTCATCCTGCAAGGCCTTGAGGCGTTCGATGTGTGGCGGACGGGCGGCAGCACGTTTTTCCTGACTGTGGGGGACATCTTCCCCGATGATGACGTAGAGCATCAATGCGTATCCTTTTCCTGGATGTGTTTGGACAGCACCAGGCTTTGCAGGATGACAAACCCGACCATCAGGCCCGTGGTGCCGAACAGCTTGAAGTTGACCCAGGTTTCGGTCGCGTAGTGAAAGGCGACATACAGGTTTGCGAAACCCAGCAGGATGAAGAATACGGCCCAGGCCAGGTTGAGCTGGCGCCAAATGGCTTCTGGCATGTCGATCTGTTGTCCCATCACGCTGCGAATGAGGTTTTTCTTCAGGAACAGCTCCGCCCCCAGCAGCGTTGCACCGAACAGCCAGTAGAGCACGGTGGGCTTCCACTTGATGAATGTCTCGTCATGCAGCAGCAGCGTCGCGCCACCAAACACCACGACGATCACCCCGCTGGCGATCAGCATGCCGTCGACCTTGCCGTGTCGGAACTTGACCCAGCCGATCTGGGTCAGGGTGGCTGCGATGGCGACCGCGGTGGCGGCAAAGATTCCTGCCGTCTTGAATACGACGAAAAACAGAATGACGGGGAACAGGTCGAAAAGAAATTTCATGGTAGGGTTTGTGAGCCGGGAAAGCAGCTTAAGTTCCGATAAGAGCGCTATTTTGCTATGATTTCACATGCCTCACAAGAAAGCTTCTGCTTCCGTTTTCCCCCATGCCCTCAGTCATCGATCTGCACAGCCACTCCACCGTCTCTGACGGCACGCTAACGCCCGCCGAACTGGTATCCCATGCCGCCGCGCGCGGGGTGCGCATGCTGGCGCTGACTGATCATGACGATCTGGACGGTCTGGAAGAAGCGCGTGCCACCGCGGTCGGGCTGGGGTTGGAGTTTATCGATGGCGTCGAGATTTCCGTGACATGGCATCGTCGCACCGTGCACATCGTGGGCCTCAAGGTGTCGCCGACCCATGCGCCGCTGGTCGAAGGATTGCGCCAGTTGCGTGCAGGGCGCCACACCCGTGCCGAGGCGATGGCGGCCGGCCTAGAGGCATTCGGTATCACGGGCAGCCTGGAAGGGGCTTATCACTACGCACAGCGTGGCATCATCAGTCGTTCGCATTTCGCCCGGTTTCTGGTCGAGAAGGGGCATGCCAAGGACGTGGGCGCGGTGTTCAAGAAGTTTCTGGTCAAGGGCAAGCCTGGCTACCACGAACATCAGTGGGCCACGCTGGAAGATGCCGTGGGCTGGATCGTCGGCAGCGGCGGTGTGGCGGTGCTGGCGCATCCTGGGCGCTACGATCTCGGTCGCGTCAACATGCTGACCTTACTGCATGAGTTCCGCGAACTGGGCGGCAAGGCGGTCGAGGTGGTGACTGGCAGCCATACCCCGGAAATGGTGCCGCATTTTGCCAAGCTGGCGCATCAGTTTGACTTGATGTCGTCCGCCGGCTCCGATTATCACGGGCCGGGGCAGACTTACCTGGACATGGGGCGATTACCTGATTTGCCCAGCCAGTGTGTGCCGGTATGGCATGACTGGCCGGAGTTTCAGCGTTGTCGAGATACGGCCCTGATCGGGCAGGCCGCATGACCAGTATTGCGGCTGACGTGAATCGGGATATTTCGGTACAGGCGGGTAGCCTGCCCCAGGGGTATGATGTGCTGCGTTTGCACGAGCAGCCTGCCGCCGAGCAGGCGCGGCTCTTGCCTCTCCTGTTTACGTTGATCCAGTCCGAGTACTCTGCCTGGCTGGGATTGGAAACGACTGAAAACTGGCTGGCCTGTCTCGCCGAGGGCAACGCTCGCGGAACGCGGATGGCGGTTTCGCTGGTGCTGGATGCTGGCGGTGCGATCGCAGGTGCCAGTGCCACCGAGATTTACGCCAACGGGACAGCGATCGTGCATTACAGCGTCGGCCGCCGTGGGGATGCGGAATATCTGAAGCTCGTCGCCGCCGCCACATTGGACATGGTGCAAGCGCTGCGGGTGTTGCAGGGGCAAGGGTTGGAAATCAACCTGCTGGTGAAGGAACATCACCTCGATAGCGCCAGGGCGCACGCGGGTTATCTTGCCGTGGGGCAAGTGCCGCTGGATGGGCCGACCTCTTTGCTTCGCGGCGCGGTCAAGTTTTACGAAGTGGCCTGTGGCGATCCGTCCGAGCTGGAGGACCCAGTCAGGCTGGAAGCGGCCATGGCGCTGACGGACCCGCAGACACCAAGACTACGGGCGGGCCTGGATGACGAAGTGCATCTTTGGCTCGTCGGCGATTTCGTACCGTCGCGCCCGGAGATGTCGCTGGCCCGGAATCTCCGTCTGCTGGCAGAAGGCTATGCGGGTGAGCGCAGCATTTTTCGCATGACGGACCTCAGCCTGGACCCAGGCTGGCAGTCATTGCAACGCTTGGCGGATCTCCTGCCGCCGGACGCGACCTATCGGCAGGCGGTGGAAGCGTCGCGCCTCGGTGCGGCGCGTTTCATGGGGCTTGAGCAAGACTGGTTGCTGGCGTCAGAACGCATTTAAAGAAAGCAGAAACAAAATTCCATGGCACAGTATTTCTCTATTCATCCTGACAATCCGCAGCAGCGCCTGATCCATCAGGCAGCCGCGATCATCCGTGATGGCGGCGTGGTGGCTTACCCCACCGATTCCAGTTATGCCCTGGGTTGCCATCTGGGCGACAAGGATGCTCAGGAGCGGATCCGTGCCATTCGTGGCGTGGACGAGAACCACCATTTCACGCTGGTGTGCCGCAATCTGGCCGAGATCGCGACGTATGCCAGGGTGGATAACAGCCAGTTCCGTCTGCTCAAGGCCAATACGCCGGGCAGTTTTACCTTTATCCTGCAAGCCAGTCGCGAGGTCCCACGGCGTCTGCAACACCCCAAGCGTTCGACGATCGGACTGCGCGTTCCGGATCATGCCGTGACGTTGGCGCTGCTGGAAGAACTCAACGAGCCGCTGCTCAGCATGACCCTGCTGCTGCCGGGGGATGACGAGCCGATGAGTCAGGCCTGGGAGATCCGCGAGCGGCTGGAACATCAGGTGGATCTGGTCATCGATGCCGGTGCCTGCGATCTGTTGCCGACGACCGTGATCGACCTCAGTGGCGATCACCCGGTGCTGACACGTCGCGGCAAGGGCAATCCGGCGCCGTTTGGATTGGATGACGCATCATGACGATCTTCGATCTGTTGCAGCAGTTGTCCCAACTGGATGCCGTGAGCCGCATCACGATCTGGGCGCTGCCGGTGATTTTTGCGATTACCGTGCACGAGGCCGCCCATGGCTACGCGGCCCGTCATTTCGGAGACATGACCGCGGCAGCGGCGGGGCGCATCACGCTGAATCCGCTTAAGCATATCGACCCGGTCGGTACCTTGCTGGTGCCAGGATTGACCATGCTGGTCGGTGGCATCCTGTTCGGCTGGGCCAAGCCGGTGCCGGTCGATTTCGGTCGCCTGCGGCATCCCAAGCGCGACATGCTCTGGGTGGCGGCCGCCGGACCGGCTTCCAACTTCATGATGGCAATGGGGTGGGCGCTGGCGATCAAGTTGTCGCCCATGTTTCCGACCTTCGTCTCGACGCCGCTCGTCCTGATGGGCGCGGCCGGGATCATGATCAATGCCGTGCTGATGGTGCTGAATCTGCTGCCCCTGCCGCCGCTGGACGGGGGTCGGATTGCGGTCAGCCTGCTCCCCTACAAATGGGCCTACAAGTTCAGCAGGATCGAGCCATACGGTTTCATCATCCTGATTGTTTTGATGTTTACGCATATACTGGGCGCAATTTTGTGGCCATTCATCCTGATGGTCTTTCAATTGATTTCGTGGATTTTTTTCTAAAGGTTTAAACATGGCGGTAGAACGCGTTTTATCGGGCATGCGGCCCACCGGCAACCTGCACTTGGGGCATTATCACGGCGTGCTCAAGAACTGGACCAAGTTGCAGCATGAGCATGAGTGCTTCTTCTTCGTGGCTGACTGGCATGCCCTGACCACGCACTACGATACCCCGCAGGTGATTGAGGAAAGCGTGTGGGAAATGGTGATCGACTGGCTTGCAGCCGGTGTCGATCCAGCCAGCGCGACGGTGTTCATCCAGTCTCGCGTGCCGGAGCATGCCGAACTGCATACGCTGTTGTCCATGATCACGCCGCTGGGCTGGCTGGAACGCGTACCGACCTACAAGGACCAGCAGGAAAAGCTGTCCAGCAAGGATCTGTCGACGTACGGCTTCCTCGGCTATCCGCTGCTGCAGAGCGCAGATATCCTGATCTACCGCGCCACGCAGGTGCCGGTGGGCGAAGACCAGATCCCGCACATCGAATTCACCCGTGAAATCGCGCGCCGATTCAACCATATCTACGGACGCGAGCCGGGGTTCGAGGAAAAGGCCGAAGCCGCGATCAAAAAACTGGGCAACAAGAAGGGCGCGCTGTACGAGGATTTGCGTACCCGTTACCAGGAGAGTGGCGACGACGAGGCGCTGGAAGCTGCGCGCGCACTGATACACGAACAACAGGGCCTGAGCCTGGGCGATCGTGAGCGCCTGCTGGGCTTTCTCGAAGGCGGTGGCAAGATCATTCTGGTCGAGCCGGAAGCCGTACTGACGCCGGCCTCCCGCATGCCGGGGCTGGATGGGCAGAAGATGTCCAAGTCCTACAACAACACGATTTCGCTGCGCGAATCGCCGGATGCGATCTCCAAGAAAATTCGCACCATGCCAACCGATACCAACCGTGTGCGCCGCACTGACCCTGGCGATCCCGCCAAATGTCCGGTGTGGCAACTGCACGAAGTTTATTCGGACGACCAGAAGCGCGAATGGGTGATGAACGGCTGCAAGAGTGCCTCCATCGGCTGTATCGAGTGCAAGCAGCCGGTGATCGATGCCGTGCTGGAAGAGCTGAAGCCGATTCAGGAACGTGCCGCGCAATATGCCGAAGACCCGACATTGGTGAAGAATATTGTCGCCGACGGCTGCGAGAAGGCGCGCAAGCTGGCGCGCGAAACCATGCGCGATGTCCGTGAAGCGATGGGGCTGAGCTATAGCTGATGCTCCCTGCCGCCAGCGCCCGGATCCATGGAGAGCCTCTGGCAGAACTGCCGCAGGATCTCTACATCCCGCCGGAAGCGCTTGAGGTGTATCTGGAGGCCTTCGAAGGTCCGCTGGACCTGTTGCTGTACCTGATCCGCAAGCACAACCTGGATATCCTCGATATCCAGATGGCTGAGTTGACCCGGCAGTACATGGACTATGTCGACAAGATGCGCGCGCGCAATCTGGAGCTGGCGTCGGATTACCTGCTGATGTCGGCGATGTTGATCGAGATCAAGTCGCGCATGTTGCTGCCGGCTCCCGAACTGGTGGAGCAGGAAGAAGATCCTCGAGCGGAACTTGTGCGTCGTCTGCTGGAGTACGAGTCCATGAAGCTGGCGGCGCAGCAACTGGATGAACTGCCGCAGGTGGGGCGTGAACTGATGGTGGCGCAAGCGTATTACGAGCATATCCCGCAACAGCAGTTGCCGGGCGTGAGTATGGAAGAGCTGTTCTCGGCCTGGCAGGACGTGTTGAAGCGCGCCAGCCATTTCGTGCACCACAAGGTGAGCCGTGAGGAGCTGTCGGTACGCGAGCACATGAGCCTGATCCTGCGCAAACTGAGCGGGAAGCCCTTGATGGAGTTCACGGCTCTGTTCGATCTGCGCGATGGCTTGCCCAAGCTGGTGGTCTGCTTCCTGGCGATTCTGGAACTGGCCCGGGAAGGACTGGTGCGGCTGACCCAGCAGGCGGCGTTCTCGCCGATTTACGTGCAGGCCGGAGAGGGGCGGTAAATGACCTCCGACATCCAGCACCTCAAGAACGTGCTTGAAGCGGCGCTGCTGACCAGCCCGGAACCGCTGTCGCTGGATGACATGGCGCGGCTGTTCGAAGACAAGATGGAACGCGCCACTCTGCGCATGCTGCTGGATGAATTGCGTACCGACTGGAGTGCACGGACGCTGGAACTGGCGCAGGTTGCCAGCGGCTGGCGTTTTCAGGCAAGGGAAGCGTATGCGGAGTATCTCGCGCGCCTGAACCCCGAGCGCCAGCAGCGCTATTCGCGCGCCACGCTGGAGACCCTGGCGATCATTGCCTATCGCCAACCGGTGACGCGTGGGGACATCGAGGAAATTCGCGGTGTCTCGGTGAATCCGAATACGATCCGGACGCTGCAGGAACGGGGCTGGATCGATGTGGTAGGCCATCGCGAAGTGCCGGGCAGACCTTCGCTGTTCGGCACGACGAAGACGTTTCTGGACGATTTGAACCTGCGCTCCCTGGCGGAACTGCCGCCACTGGAGCGCTTCCCCCAGCACGAAATACCGCTGGATTTGTAAAGTTTTTGGAGCTTTCTCATGGCAAGACCTTTTAAAAGAACGCCGGTATCGCGTCCGCGTATCACCAATCCCGATGTGCCGCCGCAACGCCTGCACAAGTTGCTGGCGCTGGCTGGCCTCGGTTCGCGTCGCGATATGGAAGCCCTGATCGCCAGTGGTCGCGTGACGGTCAACGGGCAGCCTGCACAGGTGGGGGAGGGCGTGACGCCCAATGACGTGGTGCGGCTGGACAGCCGCGTGCTGCACCTGCCGTTCGAGGCCGAGTTGCCACGCGTTCTGATGTATCACAAGCCGGAAGGCGAAATCGTCAGCCAGGATGACCCGGAGAAGCGCGCTACCGTATTCGACAAGCTGCCACGTGTGCGCGGCGGGCGCTGGGTCGCGATCGGTCGTCTGGATATCAATACCTCGGGCCTGCTGATCTTCACGACTTCGGGGGAACTGGCCAACCATTTCATGCACCCTCGGTACGAGGTGGAGCGTGAATATGCCGTGCGCCTGATGGGCGAGCTGACGGATGCGCAGATGTCCCAGCTGACGGTGGGGATCGAACTGGAAGACGGCATCGCGCAGTTCGACACCATCCAGGACCGTGGCGGTGAAGGTGCCAACCACTGGTATCAGGTGACCCTGCGTGAAGGGCGTAATCGCGAGGTGCGCCGCCTGTTCGAAGCCCTGGGATTGATGGTGAGCCGACTGATGCGCGTGCGTTTCGGTCCGGTCAACCTGCCGGCACGTCTCAAGCGCGGGCAGATGCTGGAGCTGCCTCCCAAGGAGGTTG
>JADHED010003031.1_pt1 | contig 10656 bp, 5 predicted proteins | sample 8952041 | NCBI WGS metagenome assembly JADHED01 (sample SAMN16124423, study PRJNA663239) | bioreactor sludge metagenome | isolation source: sludge (control) | place: India:Bengaluru | collected 2018-09-08
GCCCGGTAATGATCTCCTTGTTAAACGACATGCCGACGTCCTCTTTGGTCATCCCCGTGGGTACCCCATAATACGGCATGATTTCCGCCGTGCCGGCCCTGAAGGCAGCTTCAAAGGGAAGCAGGTGGTAGTCGAAGTTATTGCCGGGATATACCTGTCCTTTTTGAACGGCGAAATGGGGATCGATCCCTTCTTTTTGGGGACCGCCGCCGGGGAAATGCTTGGTCATGCAGGCCACACTGTTCACACCCATGCTGTCGCCCTGAAATCCCTTGATGTAGGCATAACCCAGTTTTGACGACAGGGCGGCATCCTCGCCGAAGGTGGTGTTCATGCGTCCCCACCGGGGTTCTGTGGCCAGATCGACCTGCGGATGCAGGGCCACCCGGATGCCGGCTGCCAGGTATTCCTGCCGTGCAATATTGGCAAACTCATATACGGTTTGCGAATCTCCGATGGCAGCGAGACCAAGGGCTTCAGGGAACTGTGAGAATTCCCCGGCAAGGGCGGAAGCCAGCGGATTGCTTGAAAAATGATTCCGCGGATCGGTGCCGATCGTCACCGGAATACCCAACCGGGTGCGTTCAGCCAGTTTCTGGATGTTGTTGTTCCAGGTTGCCATTTCTTTTTTGCCCGCACCATACAGGATGTTAAAATGGTTGATGTGTTTCAGGAACATCATGTTGGAGGTGCCGGCCATCATGAATGAAAAGGGGTCGGATGGGGAAGGTTTTTCAGATATGGAACCGTCTTTTTTCATGGATATCATGCTGAAAAACATGGTGCCGGCCTTTTCCTCGACCGTCATCTGCGACAGCAGGTCATTGACACGCGCTTCCACAGGTTGCCGGATATCTTCATACACGTCGAGCCTGCCGTTTTTGTTGAGGTCCCTGAAGGTAATGCTATCAAGGGTCAGGGTTTTCACTTCTGCGTATTGCAGTTTCCGGCTCTTTTTCAGGGTGCTGCCCGAAGAAATGCTAAGGTACAGCCAGGCGGCCAGGACAAGCACTACAATCAGTCCCAGTATAGAGCCCAGGGAGATGAACAGGATTTTAAGGAATTTTTTCATGGGATTGTTTTAAAAGGTATGGGGTTGAAACACGATTGCTAGACCAGCACCAGTCCTTCTTTCAGGGCCTTTTCATATATGTCATCATTGAACCGGTAATAGGCCGGAGCCCGGTGGGGGCCGATGTTTTTCTTCTCTTCGAGCTTGACAATCAGTCCCATCTTGATCAGCTTGTTCGGGAAATTGGTGGCATGCAGTTCCTTGCCCGACATCACCTCATAAAGCTGCTTTATTTCCTTCAGGGTGAACTTCTCCGGCAGCAGGTTCTTGCCCACAGGAAAATGGAACAGGTGCATCCGCATGGTGAACAACGCCTCCTGCAACATTTCATCATGATCAAATCCGAGATGCGGAATCTCATCCACCGGAAACCATCGGCATTCACTCGAAAAAAAATCGGGAGAGGGTGTGGTTTTCACCATATCGGTGATGGCGTAAAAGCCTACGGAAACGGCTTCGCTTGTCAGCCAGCTCTCAGGCCCGATCCGAAGCCCGGTCATCTCCTCCAGGGCATCGGGATTGAAACTTCCATACGCCTGGTTTCGCCCCGGATCGCCGAAAGTCTTGAACTGCTTCAGGAAGAGGTTGTCTATTCCGGTCCGTTCGAGGGTTATCCGCGCCGAGGCTTCGGTGAGCGTCTCGCTGCGCTTCACATACCCCCCCGGAAGGGACCATAAGGTCAAAATCTTCGTTTTTGTCAGTAACAGATGCAATTTCCCCTCATGATACCCGAATATGGCACAGTCCACGCAGATATTCGGCCAGTAATCCTCATAGCCCTTTTCGAAAAAGTCCCTGACTTCCTGCACATTTTTCATATAGCGAAAATAAAAAATTTCATTTATTAAATATTAATAAATAATAAAATTCATTATTTTTATTACCCTGTTGACCTTGTTTAACAACCCTTAAACCTCCCATTCATGGAAAAAAAACGGAACGTATCACGGAGAAGTTTTCTGGGGACTGCCAGTATGGCCACAGCGGCCTTTACCATTGTGCCTGCCCATGTTTTGGGAGGGAAAGGCCGTACCGCACCGAGCGACATGGTGAACGTTGCCTGCATCGGCATCGCCAACCAGGGCAATGTGGATATTCAGCAAATTGCCAGTCCCGATATTCCCATCAAGCCCCAGACCGCGGCACAGCTGGCAGGAGTATCCAAATCGGGACAGATGTACGTATCGATGGTTTCTCAGTACATGGAGCAAATGGCCAAAGAGGCCGGCAACCAGCAGCCCGTTAAACTGGCCAACGTATACGCCCTTTGTGATGTGGATTCGGAATATGCCGCGCCCGTCTTTGCAGGTTATCCGAAGGCAAAACGGTATGACGACTGGCGCCGCATGCTTGACAACGAAAAGTCGATCGACGCTGTTGTCATTGCCACCCCTGACCACAACCATGCGCCCATTGCCGCTGCCTTTATGCGTGCGAAGAAGCATGTATATGTGCAAAAACCCCTGGCCAAAACCATCCATGAATGCCGCACCCTGGCCAGGCTGGCCAAGGAATACAATGTAGTATCCCAAATGGGAAACCAGGGACATGCTACCGAGGGAACGCGGCAAACGGTGGAGTGGATCCAGTCGGGGGTGATCGGACAGGTGCGTGAGGTGCATTGTCATTCCGGTGCAGCCATCTGGCCTCAGGGCGATATCTCACGTCCCCCGGCTGCCAAAATTCCGAAGAACCTGAACTGGGATGTTTGGCAGGGTCCTGCACCCGATAAGGGCTTCAATCCGGAATCCTGCCATTTTGCATGGCGCGGATTGTGGGATTATGGAACGGGCATCATGGGTGACCTCGGCGCACACATTCTCGATGCCGTTATGTGGTCGCTGAACCTGGGCTATCCCTCCCGGATACAGGCTACTTCCACAGCCTATAATGCAGAGTACCTTCCACTGGCTCAATCGGTCGAGTACGAATTTCCCGACCGGTACACACCGGGTATCGGATACATGCCTGCCGTAAAAGTGAAATGGACCGACGGCGGCATCCTGCCGGCACGGCCTGCACTGCTGGAGCCGGGTCGCCCCGTTTTGGCCGCTATGTATATTGGTGATAAAGGCATTATCATGCACGATTCCCATGGTGCCATGCCTGAACTCGTTCCCGCTGATCCGGGATTCAAAGCGCCTGCCCCCTGGATTGAACGCACACCGAACAATTATGAGGACTGGATCGATGCCATCCGGAACGGGAAAAAAGCCCACAACGATTTTTCCATTTCTGCAAAGCTGACGGAGATCATGCTGCTCACCAACATTGCCACCCGGGTGCAGGATAAAAATACGGTGCTCGAATATGACCATGAAAACATGAAAATTGCCAATATACCCGAGGCCAATCAATTTTTCCATTATGAATACCGGAAAGGATGGACATTATAAATGATACTATAAACCGAAAACCATGAAAAATAACGAAGGAAACATTTCAAGACGTAAATTTCTCGGCAATACGGCCATTGCCGCCACCGCCCTGACGGTGCCCATGCATTTCGCATTCCGCAGCCCTGCCCAAGCAGCTGCTGCCGGAGTCACCAGTTCCAAATTCGGCGGGGTGCAGATCGGCACCATCACCTATAGCTGGCGCGACAAGCCCTCCACTGCCGCCGATGTGCTGCAGTATTGCAAGGATGCCGGAGTCAGTTCTCTCGAGCTGATGGCTGACGTGGCTGAGTCTTTTGCAGGATTTCCGCCCAGTCCCACCGAACTCCCCGATTCCCTGACAGATGACATGAAGCAGCGGCTTGAAGGGGTTTCGAAAATGACCCACATGGACGTGGAGCAGATGAAGAAAAACCTCGAACCTCCGGTGTGGGCCATGATCGTGGGCATGATCATCGGAACCACTCCAGAACAGAAGAAATGGCGCCTTTCGGTACCGATGTCGAAATTCGAGGCCCTGAAAACGATGTACAATGATGCCGGTGTCGACATCCACATCGCCAAGTTCGGTCCCTCAGGCTGGACCGATGAGGAAATCGACTATGCCTTCCGGGCTGCAAAGGCCCTGGGTGCCATGGGTACCACCGATGAATCGAGCCTCGAAACCGCCAAACGCCTGGCCCCCTTTGCCGAGAAGCATGGCATGTATGCCATCATGCACAACCACTTCCAGTTTGCAGACCCGGCATTTAATGTGGATGATATACTCGCCGTATCACCGGCTATCATGCTGAATTTCGACTGCGGACATTATTTCGGATCCACGGGACTCAATCCCGCCGATTTTATCCGGAAATACCACAGCCGCATTTTCAGCCTGCACATCAAGGACAAAACCGGTCCCCAAACCACGCCCCCCAATGAAAACCAGGTATGGGGTCAGGGTCAGGTGCCCCTGGAAGAGGTGTTGTTGCTTCTGAAGGAACATGCCACCGACAAAGACTGGCCGAAATATGCCGATATCGAACTGGAATACCCCTTCCCGAAATGGTCAAATTCCGTGAAGGAAGTGAAGACGTGTGTGGGGTATGCACGGCAGATTCTGATGTAGGCAGTTCGTCACAGGCTCCGCCTGTGACGCTTTATGGTGGCAGGCTCTGCCTGAGTTTGTGACGGTATGCAGGCGGAGCCAGCAAGAATAGTGCAGCGCAGGCGGAGCCTGCGCTGAACGCATCTGCGCAGTTCGTCACAGGCTCCGCCTGTGACGCTTTATGGTGGCAGGCTCTGCCTGGGTTTGTAACGGTATGCAGGCGGAGCCTGCAAGAATAGTGCAGCGCAGGCGGAGCCTGCGCTGAACGCATCTGCGCAGTTCGTCACAGGCTCCGCCTGTGACGCTTTATGGTGGCAGGCTCTGCCTGGGTTTGTAACGGTATGCAGGCGGAGCCTGCGCTGAACCCTTATACGCCTTATTTTACAACAATCTCCCCTTTCAACCGCTGGTCCTCACTGGATCCGCCGATATAGTAAGTGACCGTTCCCTTTTCAAGCACAAACGCATGGGTATTGACGTCCCAATACTTCAGATCGTCAGCCTGCAGGGGAATGGTCACTTCCTTTTGCCCGCCGGCCGGAATGCCCACCCGGCTGAATCCTTTCAGTGCTTTGAGGGGTCTTTCCACTCCTGACCCCGGAAAGCTCACATACAACTGCGCCACTTCATCGCCGTCATATTTTCCGGTATTCCGCAGGGTGAAAGTCAGGCTGACCGTTTCTCCGTCTTTCAGCACTTTTTTGTCTGCTTTCAGACCCGCATATTCAAAGGAACTGTACGACAACCCGAAGCCAAAGGGGAATAGGGGTGTGTGTTTGTCATACATATAGGTCCGCCCATGCCGGATGTTGTAATCAAGGATGGGCAGCAGGTTGTCGATGGAGGCGGGCCAGGTTTGTACAAGCCGTCCAGCTGGATTGGCATTCCCAAAAATCACGTCGGCAAGGGCGCTGCCCAGCTCCTGGCTGCTTTGGGTGATGTGCAGGATGGCCGGTACATGTTCCTTTGACCAGTTGATGGCAAACGGGAAACTGGAAACCAGCACCATGACGGTTTTCGGATTGGCGGCCAGCACCAGCTTCACCAGGTCTTCCTGCTCGAGCGAAAGCGCCTGCCGGTCCACTTCCTCCCGCCCGTCACTTGGAACATAATTCACACCCCATGCGGCGCCATAGCTCAGCGGATGGTTACCAACGCACACAATGGCGACATCCGCCTTCTTGGCTGCAATGACGGCCGAATCGGCTTTGTTGCTCTGGGCAAAAAGTACTTCCGTGCCGCTGCCGAGCAGGTTTTTAATTCCCGCCAGGGCGGTGACCCGGTAAGGTGGCGTTCCGGAATACCAGTCGGAAATAACCAGATTTGCAGAGGGACCGATCACCGCAATGGTTTTCACGTTACCCTTGTCCAGCGGAAGCAACTGGTTTTCATTTTTCAACAGCACCACCGATTCGGTCGTGACTTTTTTAACCAGTTCCCTGGTTTCGGCTTTTGTCCACGGAGCAATTGTGTCACTAACCCCGATGGCGGCATAAGGATTTGCAGGGGAACTGTCAAGCATGCCCAGTTTCAGGATCACGCGCAGGTTTCCGCGGATGGCGGCATCGAGTTCCGTTTCGGAGATCATGTTCTTATCAAGAGCTTCCTTCACTGCTTTCCTGTAATCATCGAGAAAAATTGTAATGCCCGCCTTGATGCACGAAGCAGCAGCCGTTGCCGGATCGGGAAAGTACTGATGGGCCGTCATCAGCAGTTTGAAAGCGCCACCGTCGGTGCAGATGATTCCGTTCTGTCCCCATTCCGGAATGACGGTCTCCCGCAATACCGGATGTACCGTACACGGTATGCCATTATATTTATTATATGCCGTCATGAATGCCCTGGATCCGCCTTCTGTGATGCCTTTCATGAATCCATAGGAGTAATATTCCCGGAACAGGCGGTCGTCAAAATCGGATGAGTTGATGGTGCGGTTGTTCTCATTGCTGTTGGCGAGAAAATGTTTCATCAGGGAAGCCGTTTTCCAGTATTTCGGATCGTTTCCCTGTAATCCCTTCACAAAGGCAACGGTCATGCGGCCGTTCAGATAGGCGTCTTCGCCGAAACATTCTTCCGTGCGCCCCCAGCGCACATCGCGGCCCAGGTCGGCATTCGGGGCAAATACAATGAGTCCCGCCCTGCCGTAGTTTTTGTTCTGGTTCAGGAAGCGGGCCTCTTCCGCTTCGAGGGACGCAGCCTGCGAGATCAGCGCCGGGTCCCAGGTTTCACCCAGTCCGTAAGCCTGCGGAAAAGTGGTCGTCACCGAGGCGCCTTTGCCTTTTACGGCCCAGTTGGCGGGACCGCTGAGGGCGAGCCCGTGCAACCCTTCCACGGTCCACGTGCCCTTTACCCCCAGCCGGGGAACGCCGACGCGGGTGGAAAGGCAATTCACCTTTTCTTCCTGGTTCATCAGGGAAATCAGGTTGTCAAGCCGCTTTTCGTCATCAAGGGACGGGTCCTGAAACGGATAGGTTTGGGGAAACGCATTTACGAAAAAAAGCGACATCAAGATAAACAAGACTTTTATTCTCATGGGTTTGGTATTATGAGGACGGGTTGAATGGATTAAGGAGCAATCCTAAAGATAGTCAATATTCATTTTTTTCAGCGGAAAGCGGTGCTGAAATTGAATAGGAATGAATATACCGGTCAGTCGGTTCTATTGGTTTTGAAATTATCTTTGGGGTTATGATAAGAATATTTCTCCTTTCCGTCATCCTCCTGGCACCACCTACCCTCTTTGCCCAAAAAATAAACGACGCGTACAATTTCCCCATTCACCGTGCGGTAGACCCCATCAAGGTCGATGGACTGCTCGATGAAAAATCGTGGGAGCGCTCGTTCATTGCCCGCGATTTTATGATGGTGCAGCCCATGGATACCTCCCTGGCAGTGGCGAAAACCGAGGTGCGCATGACCTATGACGGGAACTACCTGTACTATGCCGCCATCAATTACTCGCCGAAACCGGGGAAATATATCGTGGAGTCGATGCGGAAGGATTTCATGTTCAACAACAACGACAACTTTTTCGCCTGCTTCGACACCTATAACGACCTGACAAACGGCTTTGCCTTCGGGGTCAATGCCGCAGGTGCGCAATGGGATGGGGATCAGTCGAACGGCGGGGCGGTCAACCTGAACTGGGACAACAAATGGCTTTCGGTTACGAAACAGTATCCCGACCGCTGGGTGGTGGAAGCAGCCATTCCCTTTAAAACCATCCGCTACAAGAAAGGCGTTACCAAATGGGGCGTCAACTTCAGCAGGCTCGACCTGAAACAACAGGAGAAGTCGGCCTGGGCACCCATGCCCACCAATTTCGCCACCGCCACGCTGGCCTATGCCGGCAATCTGATCTGGGATGCGCCTCCGCCGGATCCGGGACTGAATGTGTCACTGATTCCCTATCTGCTGGCTTCGGCTGAAAAGGACCATGAAGCGGGAACCGACACCAAATACCGCTTTCCCGTGGGAGGCGACGCGAAGATCTCCCTGACCTCCGCGCTTAACCTTGACCTGACGGTGAATCCCGATTTTTCACAGGTAGAACTCGACAAACAAACCACCAACCTGAGCCGGTATGAGCTGTTCTACCCCGAAAAGCGGCAGTTCTTCCTCGAAAACAACGACCTGTTCGCCGGCTTCGGGTTCGATGGCTACCAGCCGTTCTTTTCCCGACGCATCGGACTGGATAACCCCATCCGCTTCGGCGCCCGGATGAGCGGCAAAATGGCCAACAAATGGCGGGTGGGCATCATGGACCTCGAAACAGGGGAAAAGGAAACCACCCCTGCCCAGAACTACGCCGTTGCCGCGGTACAGCGCTATGTGCTGGGCCGGTCAAACATTGCGGGCATGTTCATCAACCGCGAATCGGTGGGTCTCGACTATGCGAAACACGACAGCAGCATCACGGCTTACAACCGGGAAGCCGGGCTGGAATTCAACATGTCGACAAAAGACAACCGCTGGCAGGGGAAGGTGATGCTGCACAAGTCGTTTTCCCCTGAAATAAAGGACAAGGACTTCATGCAGGGGGGCAAGCTGGGATATTATGTAAAGAAGGCCACGGCTGAGCTGACGTACCTTTACGCCGGGGAACACTATAATCCCGAGGTCGGCTATTTCCCGCGCAACGGTTTCGCGGCGTATGACCTGCACCTCGTATACCGATTCTATGTGAAGTCGAACTGGCTGCTCTACCACGGTCCCGATCTGCGCAGCATCAATTATTACAACACCGGTTTTAACCTGACCGACAACCAGCACAAACTCAGCTACCTGTTTCAGTTCCTCGACCGCAGCAGCCTGAGTCTCGGCTATGGATTTGAATATGTGAAACTGCAGCATCAGTTTGACCCGACCCATTCCGGCGGGGTTGAACTTCCCGTCGGATCGGAATACCATATGAAGGGATGGGCCATAGATTATATGTCGACCCCGTCAAAACTCCTCACGGTTACCTTCCATGCCCAGCGCAATTCATTTTACGGTGGTAACCTGAATCAAATTCAGGGCTCTGTCGGTTACCGGGTGGAACCCTATGGAGGCTTGTCGTTTAACTTCGCCTACAACCATGTGCAGCTTCCCGAGCCTTATAAAAGCGCCGATTTCTGGCTGATCGCCCCGAAACTCGATGTCACCTTCACCAACAAGTTGTTCTTCACCACCTTTGTGCAGTATAACCAGCAGGCTGACAACTTCAACATCAACTCGCGGTTTCAGTGGCGCTTCGCCCCTGCCTCCGACCTCTTCCTGGTGTATACCCGCAATTACCTGCCCACGGATTTTACCACCCGCAACCAGGCCATTGTGCTCAAATTCACCTACTGGTATAACCTGTAAGACAGGTTTGCATTTCCGCGGAATAAATGATAACTTGGAGGAAGGTATTGGCCTTCTTCTGCAACATCAAAATCACGCATCATGAAAAATTCCGTATGGAAAAGTTCCCTGCTTTTGGCCGTCCTGCTGCTGACGGTTCTTTGGTCGTGTGTGCCTTCCGCCACCAATCCCATCCGCACCGCTTCCTTCGATGAAGGATGGCTGTTTGTAAAAGACAATCCTGCCGGCGCTGAAAACCCCGCTTTTGACGATGCGGCCTGGCGAAAGCTTGACCTGCCGCACGACTGGAGTATTGAGGACCTGCCGGACCAAACGCCGGATTCCGTCATGGGCCCGTTTTCAAAGGCCTCGGTGTGCAAAATGGGGACGGGATTTACCGTGGGCGGCACAGCCTGGTACCGAAAACATTTTACGGTCGACAAGGCGGACAAGGGAAAAACCGCCTACCTGCAGTTTGACGGGGTATACATGAATGCCGACGTATGGGTCAACGGCAAGCATGTCGGAAACCATCCCTATGGCTATACCTCATTCTGGTATGACGTCACACCCTATCTGAATCCGGCGGGACAACCCAATGTGGTCGCCGTTCAGGTGAAAAATGAAGGCCTGAATGCCCGTTGGTATTCCGGATCGGGTATCTACCGGCACACCTGGCTGACCCTTGTAGAGCCGGTGCACATTGCCCCCTGGGGAATTTACGTAACCACACCGGAAGTGACCGATCAGCAGGCTACCGTGAACGTGGTGACAACCGTAACCAACCATGGAAACACCGAGGCCCCGGTTTCGGTGGCCGTTGCACTGATGGATCCTGCAGGCACCGCGGCCGGCAACGCCTCCAAAGAAATCCTGGTTCCGGCAGGCACTTCCGTAGAGGTGAGCCAGCAGCTATCTGTCGCAAGTCCCCGGCGCTGGTCAATTGAACAGCCCGACCTTTATAAGGCTCACCTGACCGTTTCCGTCAATAATAAAGCAACTGACCAATCTGAAGCCGCTTTCGGCATCCGCACCATCCGTTTTGATGCGGCAACCGGTTTTACCCTCAACGGGAAAAGCGTGGAGCTGAAAGGGGGATGCTTTCACCATGACAACGGTCCCCTGGGCGCTGCCGCCATCGACCGGGCAGAAGAACGCAAGATGGAACTGTTTAAAAAGGCGGGACTGAATGCCATCCGGTGCAGCCACAACCCGCCCTCTCCCTACCTGCTCGACGTGTGCGACCGCCTGGGCATTCTGGTGCTTGACGA
>JADHED010002996.1_pt1 | contig 10652 bp, 11 predicted proteins | sample 8952041 | NCBI WGS metagenome assembly JADHED01 (sample SAMN16124423, study PRJNA663239) | bioreactor sludge metagenome | isolation source: sludge (control) | place: India:Bengaluru | collected 2018-09-08
GGGCCGCCAGCACTGGCCTCAAGACCGAACTGAGGGCGCAGATCACCGGCGCCGGTCTCGGGACCCGGCTCACCAACACCTGGCGCGGCGAGGTCTACCCGAAGGGAAAACCCAGCATCGCTGCCGCCGGCTTCGTCTTCTCCAAAGCGCCCGGCATCGTCCGGCTCTACGCTGAGGGCGGGCTGATCCGCTCCCGAAAGGGGCTGTATCTCGCCATTCCGACGCCGGCCGCAGGCAAGTTCGCCCCCGGCCGGCAGAAGATCACGCCGGCCGCGTGGGAGCGGATGCACGGCCAGCGCTTGCGGCTGGTTGTCCGCCGCGGCCGTCCGAGCCTGCTGGTCGCCGACAATATGCGGTTGAGCAAGCGCGGCCGGGCGGCGGCGAACATCGGGCGCAGCAAGGGCGCGTCATTCACCCGGCTCGCCGGCCGCACCACCGTGCCGATCTTCGTCCTGGTTCGGCAAGTCACCGTGGCCAAGCGCCTCGATGTCGACGGCGCGGCTCGGAAATGGATCACCGCCCTGCCCCAGCTGGTGCTGCGGGCTTGGCCAAGGGAGGACCCCCAACATGCTCGTTCGTGACATCCCCGACACCGGCCACGGCCGGCTGCGCATGGTCGAGGCGACAGCATGGCTCGCCGCCGCCGAGCTGCGGCAGCACCGGCCGGAAGCGGCGCTGATCTGCGAGGCGATCGAGATCCTGGTTGAGGTGCTGTCCACGCTTGCTGTCGATCGCGACGGCACGCATGTCAAGGTGGCGGCCTTCGTCGCCCACGCGCTCCGGCAGTACCAGTGCGACCCCTCGCTGCACGGGATGCTGGAGGCGGTCGCAGAGGCTGCGGACGGCTCCAATGCCGAGGCGAGCGCCGCCGCCGAAGAAGCCCTCGTCAAGAGCGCGATGGCACTCTGGCGGGCGCGCCGTGCCACGGCGCAGGCGCATCCCGGCAAAGCGTAATACGATCATGGCAAGTCATCGCGAACGGGTGCTTTCGGCGCTGTTTGCGCGGATCGAACGACAGACAGGGCATCGCAAACGATCACGCCAAGCGCGTGGGTGCGGATCAGGCCGAGCCGCAGCGAGTGCCAAGAAATCGGGCGTAATGAGGTTTAGCCGAACAGATCGGCATGCGTTCCAGTGCGAACGAGGCTGACCGCCGTCTCGGTTTCCTCCCAGATCAGCAACCAGTCGGGCTCGACGTGGCATTCCCAGAAGCGGTTCCACTCACCGGAGAGCCGATGGGGCCGGTGACGGGCCGAGAGTGGCTCGCCACGGCTCAAGCCATCGACGATGTCCCACAGCTTCTCAAGGTCCTTGCCACGTTTGCCGGCTCTTTTGACGTCGCGCTCAAACGCACGGGTGGTCTTGATCGACCGCATTAGCGGTTCGCAGCTTTCAACGCTTCAAGATCCTCCCATTCCGTCAGGTTGCGCCCATCGATTGCGTCCTGCATCGCCGCTCTCGTCTCGGCATTGGGCAGTTCCACTGCAAATGGCAGTCCCTGTTTCAGCGTCACCTGCTTGTAGAACAGCGTGATCGCCTCGGTCGGCGTTAGCCCGAGCTCCTTCAGCACCGATTCCGCGGCCTGCTTGAGATCGGGCTCGACGCGTGCCCGGATCATCTCGGTTTTCGACATGGCCATCACCTCCTGCCGATAATGTATCACAATTGGGGAACATTGCCATGGCAAGTCATCGGGAACAGGTCCTCGCGTCGCTGTTTGCGCGGCTGCAGGGCGTGCCGGATGCGACCGCGCGGCGCAACGAGGCGCTGCCCGTAAGCGTGCCGGCGGGCGGTCTCATCATCCTGCGCGACGGCGATCCGGGCGAGCCGGACGTGACGCTCAACCCGAGGACTGAGTTCTTCAGCCACCGCGCCGAGATCGAGACCTTCGTCACCCAGGCGGCCGGCGGTGGCGGCGAGACGCTGCTTGATGGCTTGCTCGGGGAGATCGGCACCGTGCTCGCGGGCGATCGCAGCCTCGCCGGCCTTGTCGAGAACCTCACCTGGAGCGCGCCGGAGACGTCGGTGCTGGCCATCGAGGGTGCGGCGCCGATCCTCACCGCCCGCATTACGGTCACCATCGAGTACCTGGTCAGCGATCCGCTGGCCGCCTGACCCTCCCACGACCGGAGAACCGACCATGAAAGTCCGCGCCTACGGCGCCGACGCGACGCTGAAAGTGTGTCGCGAGACCAGCTACGGCGTCGCGCCCTTGAGCGGCTACCGCTCCCTCGACTTCAAGTCGACGGATCTGTCGTCCGAGCAGCCGTTGGGCGATGATCCGCTCTTGGGCCGCGGCCGCAACGCCCAGGATCCGTATCGCGGACTGATCACCGACGAGGGAAAGATCGAAATCCCGCTCGATCTGCGCGGTTCGGGTTTCTGGCTGACGGGCCTGTTCGGCGATCCGGCCACCACGCAGACGAAAGCCGAGGGCCACCTCGCGTTCTCCGGCCAGCCCTCGCCGAACAGCACGATTGCGCTGAACGGTGTGACCTGGACGTTCGTCAGCGGCACGCCGGCGAGCAATCAGACGCAGATCGGCGTCAGTCTCGACGCGACGTTGACGGCGCTGGCGTCCGATCTGAATGCATCCGTCGATGCGCAGGTCTCGAAGTGCACCTATACGGCCAACACGGCGCTGGATCGGCTGGAGATCCAGTTCGACACCGCCGGTACTGCCGGAAACGCGTTCACGCTGGCGGCCGCGGCGAACTCGGGCAGCATGGTGTCCTACGGCACACTCACCGGCGGCGGCTATCAACACGAGTGGCTGTCGGGCGGCGATGATATCCCGAGCTTCACCTTCGAGATCGGCCATCCCAAGCTGATCACCCCGGTGTTCTTCCGCCATCTCGGTACGGTGATGGAAAGCCTCGCCTTCGAGATGGGCCAGGAAGGACCGGCCAACGGCACGGTGCAGTTGGTGGCCCAGGGCGAGGAGACGGCCGCCGCCACGGTCGACGCGACACCGGATGCGTTTGCGTTGAAGCGCTTCAGCAAGGGTCGCGGCTTCATCACCCGCGGCGGCGCGCCGCTCGCCGGCGTCACCGGCGGCAACCTGACGTTCTCCAACAACCTGGAGCGGGTGCGGGTCATTCGCGACGACGGCAAGATCGAAGCGGCGGAGCCGACGTTCGCCTCGTGCCAGGGGGCGATGACGGTGCGCTTCGATGGTGCGACGCTCGTTGCCGAGGCGGCCAACGGTGAGCCGGTTTTGTTGACATACGGCTTCTCGATCGCCGAGGGCTGGCAGCTCACCTTCGAGCTGTTCCGTGTGTTCCTGCCGAAGCCGAAGTACGCCGTCTCCGGCCCCGGCGGCGTCGAGGCCAGCTTCGACTGGCGCGCCGCTTACGATGAGACCGCAGGCACCATGCTGCGGGCGCGGCTGCTCAATGACGTGGCGAGCTACGCGTGACAGATCCTCGGTCGATCCTCAGCGTTTTGCTTGACAGCGCATCTCGCGGGCGCCGTAGCCCCACGTGATAAGGGCCTCCTCTTGGTGCTCCCACAGCGTTTCGTTCCGCCCTTGGTACTTTGCACCGCTCGCGGCCGGCTGTTGCACCATCCACGAGGTCTGGTCACCCCGCTCGGCGATGGCCGACGGCGGCTCGGTCTGAAAGAATGTGGCGATTACTTCATTTGCCGGCTGTCCCTCACAGACATAAGACACGGGACCCGAGAAAGAAACCAGCCGGTATCTCGCCTGTAATTCGGCGATGCGCAGCGTGTAGGACTCTTCGATGCATCGCCGTTTGTCGTCACTCTTCCAACACTCGTTGCGGCCCTTGATCCAGCCGCGCTGCTCCGCCTTCAGCACTGGCGGGTGCTCATTCGTCGCCTTATTTGTCGCCGCGCCATAAACCTCGGTCATTTTTCGATCGAGGGCGGACAACTGATCGTCTTTGCAGATCATCTCTTCGACGCTGCCTGTCTCGACCTTCGCTCAGTCGACCGAGGGGCCCGGTGCGGGGGGACCTTGGGTCACTGTCGTGCGGCGGGATCTTGGGCCAACGGTGCGGCAGGACCTTGGGCCGCCGGTGCGGGGGGACCTTGGGTCACCGGTGCGGCGGGATCTTGGGCCAACGGTGCGGCAGGACCTTGGGCCGCCGGTGCGGGGGGGCCTTGGGTCACCGGTGCGGCGGGATCTTGGGCCACCGGTGCGGCGGTAAAAACTATTTTTGTGCAATTGTCCGCCCCGGTAACAGGCCAATTACTGCTGTTGGTGTAATCATTCTTTATTGTCTCGACAGTGGTAACGCGGATACTGGCGATCTTCCCATTTGCGCTCCATTCTGCAACCAATGGCAAGACAATACCTTGGTCATCTCTATATTTCCCAAACCCGTCTACATTAGGGCCTCTGTATCTACCAAACAATGCCAATTCTTTAATCGATTGAGGATATAAGTAGTAATCCAGAACCTGTGCACAAACTCCCCCATAGGCAACCTTTTTAAGCATATCCTTCGCATCATCTCCTTCTTTTACAAAGAGGTCACCGGCTGCACGGCCACTTCCAACAATATTTAATGGCACAATATTAGTATCGTCAATCACAATATTGAACTTCGGATCAAATTTATCCGAGTTTCTTCCGTCTTGGGCCGCTTTGCGTAATTCGCTAATATTTTCTCTAATAACTTTCGGCCATAAACTAGAATCGACATAACCTGGGGCAGTATATCTTGCGTTTAGCTTCACCAAATGCTCGGTCTCTCCATCCTGCGCTATCTGACTTGATTTTGCGAGATAATGACCCGTGAGGCATGCATGCGTCCATGTGTCTCGGAGAGTGAAATAAGACGTTTTCTCCCGGAGCGCTGCATATCGCACAACGAGCGCGTCATCCGGGGTAAGACCAATATCATCCAGATCTTTTTTCAGATCACCGCAAGCCGTTACCATTTGACTTGCACTGACGGTTGCGCCGTCGCCAGGTTTCAAGAACGTAGGGTTAAAATTAGGCACAGATACCGCGTCCAGATACTGGTTATAGGTATTGTTTTGTAACTTGAGTGGACGGAAAGCGAGCGCCTGACTCGCTTCAGTTGGCCAGTCGATGCTTCCGTCCGCTTTTTTGTCCGCTACGACAGATCTTTTATAGTTTAGGTTTACATTTAGCAGAGAATTATTTAATTTAAAATTGTCTTTTGGATCAATATACTTACTAATGTCAAATGTTACCAAATCGTATGCTGTTGGATCAGCGCTCTTCTGCTTCTTCAGCGTAGCAAACAAATTAGTTTTTGGCGTTCTTGTAAGCGCAGAGGTGGTCGCTTCATCGAATGCCGTCGCGACGGGTGTAAGAAGCGTGCTCGTAAGCCTCCCGATCGTATTGACCTGCGCTCCAGCCGCAGATGCAATCGTATCAATAAAATTCTTGACTTCATTGAATGTTTTTACATTTGTTCTGTCAACTACCTTAACATCGAACGAAACAAGGAAATCCTGATTGGCGTCAGCCCGGAAGACCGGAGAAATCTTCGTGGGATTGGCGCTTATGGCTTTTCCCGATACCCTGCAGGTTCTGCCATTTCCTGCACTAGAAGAATTCTCCATGATTAAAAGAGGTAAGTCCTTAGCAGTACGGTGACCATTAACTTCGATGTTTACTGTGATGACGATAATATTGCTTGTATCGACCTTAAACAGCGATTTCGCAAACTGGGCAAGAGCTTGTTCGAGATTTGGATCGCACTGCGAGGCGGCAGTGGCAATGCCTGAGCTGGACGTTTCGAGCCAAGCATAATAGGTGCCAGCCGGCCATTGATCGGAGAATGCACCATTGGGCGAAACAGACGCCGTGATCACATCCTGAGTGGTTACAACCGGGGGCTGCACCGGAGGGCAATCGTTGAACAGCGTGCAGCACCCTCCCAGGGTGGCGGTCGCCAGCAGTGTTACTGCCGAGACCGAGGGTCCCGTGAGTTTTCGCGCCGACGGCTGCATCAGCCTCCTCCTTATACCAAGACCTCTTCACAAGATCCCCAAATTAAGGCCTTTCGTCAATATCGATGGTTGCAGACATCAGCTGCCTGGGGTTGGAGCGTCGGGTCAACTAACACCTACCAGCCCGCGGTAGGTCGGATTAGCAAGCCGTAGCAATCCAGGGCAATACGCCGCCGAGAACGATCCCGCTACATGTCGCGATGTCAACCGTTACGGACGCCGGAGCGACTAAGGCCAAACCGCCACTACTGGTATTTCGCGTCCGACGCTCCTCTTCCTCCACGTGGAGTAGTAGGCGGCCGGCAGGCTGGCCGGTGCCTGCCCTCAGCCGGTCGCGCCGACGACAGCCACTGGGCTTCGCTCAGGGCAAAGCAACGCGCCACCGAACCGACCACCCTTATCGAGGAAAATCGATGATCCGTCTTGATCTCAAGCGGGAGCCGCACTGGCTCGACCTTGGCCACGGCGTGCGGGTGCACGTCCGGCCGTGCACCACTGCGCTGATGATGGCGGCGCGTGCCGAGGCACATTGCAGCGCCGTGCCGTCGACGGACGATGCGCAGGCCGCCGGCGAGCGGACGGCGGCGCTTGTGAAGGCGCTTGGCCGGCTCGGCATTCAGGCGTGGGAAGGTGTCGGCGACGCCGAGGGTGAGCCCGTGCCGTTGACGTCCGAGGGCATCGACGCGCTGCTCGATCTCTGGCCGATGGCGGAAGCGTTCGAGCGGCTCTACCTCGGCCCGGCGCTGCTGCTGGACGACGAAAAAAACGACTGAAGGCCCGCACCGAATGGCACTTCGGCGGCGGGCCCTCGTACTGCGGCAGCTGTGCCACGCTGAACCGGCCGTGCGCGAAAGGGGCCCCCGGCGCCAATGGTAGTCGCTGCCCCTACGTCGAGCACGAGCCGCTGACGGACGCCGGCTGGCAGGCGTGGGACGTCATTCTCCGCTGCTCCGGCCAGCTTCGGCTGGCGCCACACGCCAGCATCATCATCGGCATCGACATGACTGCCGCTCTCTCGCTCGGTGCCGCGCTGGGTTACGACGCCGGCGTGCTCGCTGAACTGCTGCCGGCGGCCGAACTCGGCCTGGTTACCGCGCTCAACGCTCGAATGTCGGAGGACTGCCCGTGACTGCGGATGAATTCAGCCAGAGTGAGGACGGCAAGGCCACGGCTTCGACCCACGATCATTCCCACGGCCGCCCGCCCGCCGCCTGCGTCGATCCCGTTGCCGAGGTGTGCCCGTATTTGCCGCCGGCGCCATGCGTGCGGGCGATGGAAGACAGCGCGCACGCCTCGGCCCGCAGGGTGCTGCAGACGCTGCTCAACGTCGACATCGACGATGCCAACAGCGTCGAGAGGTTTCAGAACCGCCGAAGGCGCGATGCCGATCTGCATGGGATGATGGAGAAGGCGATCTCGGACACCGTCTGGGGTGCCGCCAAGGTGGCGGTTGCGGCGATGGTGGTACTCGCCATCCTGCACATCAAGGAGATCCTCGCCTGGTTCGGCAAGCCCTGAGATCGGCCGCTTTTCCCCCGCTGCAGCTGATTTTGACCCATGGCTGATCGATCGCTTGCCATCCGTCTTGCCGTCATCGACGGCGGCAAGGTGAAGGCCGAACTCCGCGACGTCGGCGACACGGGAAGCCGCTCTCTCAAGCGCATCGAGGACGCGGCCCGGCCGGCGTCCCGCGCGCTCCAAGCCTTGGATGGTGTCGCGGGGGAGGTGCGCGGCAACCTTGAGAGCATGGCCGGCCGGCTGGGGCCTTTGGGGGCAGGCTTGGCGCGGATTGGCCCGGCTGGTCTGGCTGCGGCAGCCGCAATTGCCGGCGTTGGCCTGGCGTTGAGAGGCGGCTTCCAAGAGGCGGCCGAGGCCGACCGCTCGTACCGGCGATTGGAAGCGGTGCTGAAGGCCACGGGGCATGCCTCGGGCCTCACAGCGGGCGAGATCGGGGCGTTCTCTGAGGCCATGGAGGCCTCGACGCTCGTCACCGCGGAGGCAGTGCAGGACGCGGCCTCGGTGCTCGCCACCTTCCGCTCGGTCTCCGGGGAGACCTTCACCCGCGCGCTGTCGTTGGCGCAGGATCTGGCGACGGTGTTCGGCAGCGATCTGTCGTCGGCGGCCACCCAGCTTGGCAAGGCGCTCGAAGATCCCGAGCGCGGCCTGACGGCACTGCGCCGGGTCGGCATCTCGTTTACCGAGAGCGAACGCGAGCTGATCACCAGCCTCGCCGAGACCGGCCGGACGGCGGAAGCACAGCGGCTGATCCTCGATGCGCTGGAAAAACAGGTTGGCGGCGCCGGCGCGGCGGAAGCGGGCGGCCTGACGGGCGCCACCAACCGGTTGGGCGATGCCTGGGGCAATCTCTTGGAGGCGATCGGCCGCACGCCGGTCATCGCATCTGTCGCTCAGGGCGGCATCAATCTGTTGTCGTCGGCGATCGAGGGGATCACCGGGGCGCTCGCCGAGGATCCGATCGGCGCCCGGATCGATGCGGCAAAAGCACGCCTCACTCAAGCGCGGGACGAGCTGGCGGGGCTTGAGTCCGGCGGCCCCGGCACACCGATGCTGGGCCAGCGGTTCGCTACGGAAGACCAGCGCCAGCGGGTGGTCGCTCTCGAAGCGGAGGTCGCCGCGCTCACCAAGATCGGCGATGAAGCCGCAACCGCGGCCGAGGCCGAGAGGGCACGGGCCGAAGCGGGCCGCAAGGCGGCGGAAGCGGAGCGGCTGCGCGAAGCCCTCACCGGCCAGCGCCGCGATCTCGACAAGGCTTTGGATCAGCTGGCGAACACACCTTCCGAACGGATCGCGCTAGTCAATCGCGAACTCGCCGAGACACAGAAGCGTTTGCAGGCACTTAAGGCGCCGGACGGCGGCAACACCGGTGAGATTGATGCGGCGCTCAAACAAGCCGAGGAAATCGCGCGCAGAAAGATCGCACAGATCAACCAGCCGGCCGCCAATGAAGCCAAGCGGGCTCGGGAAGAAACAGCGCGCAAGGCGGCAGCCGAGCAAGCCGCGGCCGAGCGGGCGTATCAGTCGAACGCCCAGGTCATCGACGATCTCGCCCGCCAGCTGGCGACCTTTGGCGACGAACGACAGCAGTTCGTCGATCAGGCGCTGGAGCGCTTGTCTGCCGGCGCTACCGACACGCAACGGCAGGAAGTCGAGCGGCTGGCGAACACGCTCTTTGATGAGAAGCGCGCCCGCGACGAGCTGGCCGAAGCGTTGCGCCAGGAAGAGCAGTTGCGCCAGGAGGGCGCGCGGCTGATCGCGGAAACCCGCACTCCGGCCGAACAGCTTGCGGCGACGATCGCGTATCTGAATGAGTTACAGCGGGCGGGCGCGATCGACGCCGAGACGCACGGCCGGGCGCTGGCCGACGCTTATGGCGAGATGGATCGCTCGGCCCAAGACGCGCTCGCCACCAGCCGGGAATGGCAGGACGGCATGAGCCGCGCGCTGCAGGACTATGCGGCGCGCGCCACCGATGCCGCCGCCAATGCCGAGCAGGTGACGACACAGGCGTTCGCCCACATGGAGGACGCGTTGGTCGCGTTCGTCCAGACCGGCAAGATGGACTTCAAGGGGCTCGCCGACTCGATCATTGCTGATCTCACCCGCATCGCCATCCGTCAGGCGATCATCGGGCCGTTGGCCGGGGCGCTGTTCGGCGCCGCGGGTGCGGGCGCAGGGGGTGGCCTCCTGGGCAGCGCCATGAGCCTGTTCAGCAGCGGTGGCGGGGCTGCAGCGGGTGCTGACGCTGCCGCAGCGGGGGCACCGTATGCGCTCGTGTGGCACCAGGGCGGTGTGGTGGGGCAAGATACCGCACCTCAGCGCCCCGTCGATCCGGTTCTGTTCCTGAACGCACCCCGCTACCACGCTGGCGGCCGAGTGGGTTTAGGCGCGAACGAGGTCCCGGCCATCCTCGAGCGCGGCGAGACGGTCATCCCGAAAGGCCGGGCACCTAAGGGCACAGCCGGCGTCACCGTCTACATGACCGTCAACGCCCGCGACGCCGAGAGCTTCCGCAAATCCGAGAACCAGCTCGCAGGCGAGCTCGCGGTTCGTCTCGCCCGCGCCAAGCATCGCAACACTTAAAATAGCCGCCCTGCTCATGACCAGCTTTGCGGAAGTCCGGTTCCCGCCGGAGATCAGCTATGGTGCCACCGCGGGTCCTGAGTTCTCGACCACGGTCATCACCGTGCGCTCCGGTGCCGAGCAACGCAATCGCAATTGGGCAGCGGCCCGGCTGCGCTTCGATGCGTCGACCGGCATCAAGACGCGCGCGCAAGCGGAAGCGATCATCGCCTTCTTCCGTGCCCGCGGTGGCCGGGCGCAGGCCTTCCGCTTCAAGGACTGGTCCGACTACCGCGCGGTTGCGCAGGTGCTGGGTACCGGCGACGGCGTCCGGACGACGTTCCAGTTGATCAAGCGCTATGTCAGCGGCGCCGATGAGGACGTGCGCATCCTCACCAAGCCGGTCGCCGGCACCGTCAAGGTTTACCTCAATGGCAGCGAGGCGCCGTCCGGTTGGGCCATCAACACCGCGACGGGGCTGGTGACGTTCACGTTTGCGCCGACGGCCGGCGCCGTCATCACCGCCGATTGCGAGTTCGATGTGCCGGTGCGCTTCGACACCGATCGCCTCGAGTTCCGCCTTGAGACCCATGACCTGATGGTCTGGGAGCAGATCCCCA
>JADHED010003032.1_pt1 | contig 10652 bp, 10 predicted proteins | sample 8952041 | NCBI WGS metagenome assembly JADHED01 (sample SAMN16124423, study PRJNA663239) | bioreactor sludge metagenome | isolation source: sludge (control) | place: India:Bengaluru | collected 2018-09-08
GTTGCGCAACCAACCAGAAAAATTTCTCCTGTTCCGGCCCGGAGACTTCGGCGGGATCCGGGGAACCCCAGTGGGCCACAACCGGCTGCCCCGGCCAGACTGGACAGGTTTCCTTCGCACTGTCGCAGAGAGTGATGACAAAATCGAAATTCTCCCCGCGGAATTCCTCCCATGATTTGCTCCGGGCGTCTTCGACATCCAGATGGAACCGGTCCCTGAGAACTTTCAATGCCAGAGGATGCGGCGCGGGTTTGGGATGCGAGCCCGCGCTGACGGCCTCGAATTTTCCTTCCCCAATCGCACGGCAAAGAAATTCCGCCAGAATGCTTCGGGCAGAATTTCCCGTGCAGAGGAACAGGATGCGGTAGGGAGTTGCTTTCATACAGTTGCTTTTCCGCTCCCACAGCCACCCCGGACCGTGCGGAGTTTTTCCAGATCCGCACGGAACCGTTGGTCGGAAGTCGAGCAATCCTGGAGGCAGGCCAAATGACGGGAAAGTTCCGGAGAAGGTTTTTCCGGCAGAGAGTAAATCATCCACGTTCCCTCGCGCCGACACTCCACCATCGCCCGCTCCCGAAGATAGGAAAGATGCTGGGATACGCGTGCCTGCGGCACTTCCAGCACGGCCTGCAAGTGGCACACGCAAAGCGGACCCTGCGTCAGGAGCTGAATGATCCTCAAGCGCGTCTCATCACACAGGCATTCGTAGATTCGAACCAGCGACATGCCGCACATATATTCGCATGGACGAATATTCGTCAATACGAATATTTAACCCGGATCCAGCGATTGGAGAACTTCGGACAGAATGAACCGAATGAGTTGCAAAGCAACTGACGGGTCTGAAATGTCCCAGCCTTTTTGCTGCAAATCCCTTCACATCAATTGATTCACTTCGCTCTCTCTGCGGGCTGTCTTTGGCAGTCTTTTTCCGCTTCGCTCCAATTCTGTTTATTCTGTCTGAAAACCGTTTTCGGGTTTAATTGGAAACTCTTTTTTTGATAATGAAAAGAGGCATCGAACTCTGTCCAACGCGGAAAAAGCACGCCGTGTGGGCAAAAAAAAAGCCGGACCCGCAAAGGTCCGGCTTTTTTTGTAATTGGTTCGATTAGAACGCGAAGCGGAGGCCGCCACGGATGTTGGCGACATTGCCGCTGCCACCGTAGTAGTAGCGTCCATCGGAGAAGAGACCGATGTGATCGGTGATGCGGTATTCGAGACCGGCGCCGACGTTGCCGAAGCCAACGGTCTTGTCACCGAATCCGGCTCCACCACCAACCATGATGTAAGGAGCGAGGTTCAACGAGCAGATCGGGTAACGGACGAAGAAGTTGCCATTGAGGGGCAGAGCTTCGAAGTTGCCACCGCTGCTGAAGAAGGTGGCCTCGTAGCCGATACCGAAATACTTCGCGAAGAAGTAGTTGAAGCCGATGCCGCCACCGGAACCGGTGCGGAGCTGGCTGTTTCTGGAACCGACAAATCCGCTGTAGAAACCGTCGATCTGGAATTCCGTGTCACGGAATTTGCAGGTGGGTTCGACAACGACTTTGTCTTTGAAGGTCTTGGCATCGGTGCCGGCGAACGCCGAACCGATAACCGCAACCGCCATCACAAGGGTCAAGGAGAGTTTTTTCATAATGTGGTGTGGTATTTGTTTTTTTGCGCGGCTTTTGTGCCACGACGTCATTTGCTAAAGCAATGATTTTAATGCGTCAAGAAAGATTTTTCATCCCACCCTCTCCAGTCGGCAAGAGCCCGCAAAGCCTGCGCCCGGTGGCTGAGGGCGTTTTTTATTTCACTCCCGAGCTGGGCAAATGTCCCGGCATGACCGCAGGGCACAAAGAGCGGATCGTAGCCAAATCCCCCCTCGCCGCGGGGGCCAAGTTCCATGGCTCCCTCCACGGCTCCGGAAAAAGCCGCGAGCTTGCGTCCGTTGCGGGCAAGGACGATGACACACCGGAAGCGGGCGGAACGGGACGGACCTTGAAAGGGGAGCAAATTTTTCAGGAGAAGGGCGTTGTTGTCGGAATCGCAGGCTTTTTCCCCGGCATATCGCGCGGAGCGGACTCCGGGCTCCCCTCCGAGGGCGTCGACTTCGAGTCCGGAGTCATCCGCGATCACCCATCCGTCAAAATGCAGGGAAGCCGCGACGGCTTTGAGGGTGGCGTTTTCCTCGAAAGTGGACCCGGTTTCTTCAACCTCCGGGAAGTGAGGGAGGGCGGAAAGATCATGAACAACAAACCGGGAACCGAGAATGGCCCGGATTTCCACCACCTTGTGGGCATTTCGGGTTGAGACAAGCAATGGGTTTGCAGGAGCGTCCGGGTCTGGCATAGTCACCGGTTCCTACAATGTCCACGCAGCGCAAGCAATTTCCGTTCTCCGAATTCGAATCCAAATGGCAACAGCATTGGGTCGAAAGCGGAGCCTTTCATGCCTCGAATCCCGGTGATCCGGAGTTTGATCCCGCCAAGCCGAAATACTACATCCTCGACATGTTCCCCTACCCAAGCGGCGACGGGCTGCATGTGGGACACGTGGAGGGCTACACGGCGACCGACATCCTGGCCCGGCATCATCGCATGAAGGGATTCAACGTGCTGCATCCGATGGGCTGGGACGCCTTCGGATTGCCCGCCGAGCAGTTTGCCATCAAGACAGGCCAGCATCCGCGGGTGACCACGGCACGCAATGTCGGGAGATTCCGCAGCCAGCTCCAGGCGCTCGGCTTCAGCTACGACTGGCAGCGGGAATTTGCCACGACCGATCCGGATTACTTCCGGTGGACGCAATGGATTTTTCTCCGGCTCTACAACGCCTGGTTCAATCCGGAGACAAAAAAAGCCGAACCCATTTCCACCTACTCCGGGGAAGATCCGGACAGCGTCCGCCTTGCCTATGTTGCGGAAATGCCGGTGAACTGGTGCCCGCAACTCGGCACCGTTCTTGCCAACGAGGAAGTGGTGGATGGCAAAAGCGAGGTGGGGGGCTTCCCGGTCGAGCGCCGTCCGATGCGCCAGTGGATGCTGCGCATCACGGCCTTTGCCGAGCGCCTCATCGAGGGGCTCGACGGATTGGACTGGCCGGACTCGATCAAACTCCTCCAAAAAAATTGGATCGGACGCAGCGAAGGAGCTCTGGTGAAATTTGAAATTCCGGATGCCCGGTGCCACATCGAAGTTTTCACGACGCGCCCGGACACCCTTTTTGGCGCAACCTACATGGTGCTCTCGCCGGAACACCCGCTCGTTTCCGAAATCACCACAGCCGCACAGAAGGAGGCTGTGGAAGCCTACCGGAAAACCGTGGCGACAAAGTCCGACCTGGAACGGACGGATCTCGCAAAAGAAAAAACCGGCGTCTTCACCGGTTCGTTCGCCGTCAATCCCGTCAACAACGAACCCATCCCGGTCTGGATCGCGGATTATGTCCTCATGGGATACGGCACCGGTGCCATCATGGCCGTGCCGGCGCACGATGAGAGGGATTTTGAATTTGCCACGCAGTTCGGGCTGCCGGTGAAGTTGGTTGTGCAGTGTGGCAGGGGCTTCCAGCCCCTGCGCGAATTGGAGCCGGTGGAAATCCGCCGGGGAGCCAGTCTCCCACATTGGGCGCAACCCGGTGTCACTTGTGCCGTGACCTTCCGCCTTGCGGACTCCTTGCCCCAATCCGTGTTGTCCGAGCTGGCCGGGGAACGCCACTCCCTGGCTTTGCACGCGCTGGAAGGAAAACCGCTTTCCCAGGAAGACGAAAAAGAATGGAGGAGGCTTTTTTCGGAAAAGATCCAGGGATTTCTGGATGCCGGCCACGGGGCCTGCCACCTGGACAATCCTCAGATTGCCGAAATGGTGCTCAAGGCGTTCCGACACTTTGATGGAGACCGCTACAAGCTCCATGCCTGTTGCATCATGCCCAATCATGTGCATGTGCTCTTTACCCCTTCGGAAGGACAGGCACTGGCGGAAATCCTTCATTCCTGGAAATCCTACACGGCGAACGAAGCCAATAAAATGCTCGGGCGAACGGGGGCTTTTTGGCAGGCGGAGTCCTATGACCACCTGATCCGCAACGGGGAAGATTATTATGCCCAGTTGGATTATCTCCTGCGCAATCCGGAGAAAGCAGGGGTGTCGGCGTTGCTCTGGAAAGAATCGCAGGGGCAGGATGCCCCTGCCACGACCTGTTTTTCCGGCGAAGGAACCGCGGTGAACTCCGGTTTCCTGAACGGTTTGCCCACGGCGGAAGCGAAGAAAAAAATGGCCTCCTGGCTGGAAGAACGATCCTTGGGACGCGCCACCGTGAACTACAAACTGCGCGACTGGCTTTTTTCTCGCCAACGGTATTGGGGGGAACCCTTCCCGGTGATCTGGGAAAACGGACGCCACCGCACCATCTCCGAAGACGAACTTCCGGTCGTGCAGCCGGAAATGGAGGATTTCAAACCCACCGGCACTCCCGAGCCCCCGCTCAGCAAGGCGCGGGACTGGGTGCGTTACTCGGAGAAAGCCGAGCGCGAAACAAACACCATGCCCCAGTGGGCGGGGTCCTGCTGGTATTACCTGCGGTTCTGCGATCCGAAAAACAGTTCCCGATTTTTGGGCGGGGAAGCCGAGAATTACTGGATGGCCTCCACCGGCACCCCCGGCGGGGTGGATCTCTATGTCGGCGGCACCGAACACGCGGTTCTGCATCTGCTCTACGCCAGGTTCTGGCACAAGGTGCTGTTCGATCTCGGACAGCTCTCCACCCCGGAACCGTTCCAACGCCTGGTCAACCAGGGGATGATCCTCGGGCCGGACGGACAGAAAATGTCGAAGAGCCGCGGCAACGTCATCACCCCGGACAGCGTCATCGCCGAATACGGAGCCGACTCGCTGCGTCTTTACGAGATGTTCATGGGTCCTCTGGAGCAGATGAAACCCTGGAGCATGAAAGGAGTGGAAGGCGTTTACCGGTTCCTCGCCCGAGTCTGGCGACTGGGCCTGGAAGAAAATCAGGAAGGCGAATGGGTGGTCTCGGGCGACTTGGCAGAGATCCCGTTCACCCCGGCACAGGCCCGTGTGGCCCATGCCACGATCAAAAAAGTGACTTCGGACATTTCCTCTTTGGCATTCAACACGGCCATTTCCCAAATGATGGTTTACACCAATGAATTTGTGAACGCCAAGCCGCGTCCCAAAGAGGCCCTGCGGCTCCTGCTGCCGTTGCTGAGTCCGTTTGCCCCTCATCTGGCCGAGGAACTTTGGTCCCGCCTGGGCTTTGAAGGATCGGCCTCCACCCAACCATGGCCGGTTCACGACGAGTCCCTGCTGGTCGAAAACGAAGTGGAGCTGGTTGTCCAGGTGAACGGAAAAGTCCGCGATCGCATCAAGGTGCCCGTGCAGGCAACGAAGGAGGAAACCGAAGCCGCCGCCCGTGCCAGCACCAAGGTTCTTGAGGCGACCGCCGGTCAGTCCATCGTCAAGGTCGTGATCGTTCCCGGCAAACTCGTCAACATCGTCGCCAAATAGAGCGGTTTACAACCTCTGATCTCCGGTCATGAAGTCCGGATACGCCGTGCCCGAGTGTTCCGTGAAGTCGAGCCCGAGATCCTGCTCTTCGTCGCTGGCCCGCAGTCCCATGGCTTTGTCGATGAGCCAGAAAACCACCAGCGCGGCAAGGAAGGCAAAGGCCGTGATGGAAAAGACGCCCAACGCCTGCACTCCAAGCTTGGCCGGTGAAAAACCGGCCTCGTTGAAGAGGGCCACCGAAAGAATGCCCCACCATCCGCAGAAGAGGTGAACCGGGACGGCCCCCACCGCATCATCCACGCGCAGGCGCTCCAGCAACAGGCACCCCGCCGTGGCAATGATCCCCGAGACAATGCCGATGATCAGCGCCGAGGCCGGGGTCACGCAGTTGCAGTTCGCCGTGATTCCCACCAGGCCACCGAGTGCTCCATTGAGTGTCATCCCCAGATCCGGACGTCCCTGATGCAACCACATCGCCAGCATTCCCGCGACCGCTCCCGCAGCCGGGGCAATCGTGGTGTTCACCGCAATCCTTCCGATGCTGACATCTCCCAGCAAAGTGGAACCGGGATTGAACCCATACCAGCCGAACCACAACACAAAAGTCCCCAGGGTGGCCAGTGGCAGGTTGTGACCGGTGATCAGGGTGGAACTCCCATCCGACCCGAAGCGTCCATGTCGAGATCCAACGATCAACACCCCCGCCAAAGCCGCCGCACCGCCGATGCCATGCACAACGCTGGATCCGGCGAAATCGGCATAGCCCATGGCTTCCAACCATCCCTTGTCACCGCCATAGCCGAAGGGCCCGGCCAGACTCCCCCAGGCCCAGTGGCCGGCAATGGGGTAGATGAGCGCGGTCATGATCGCGGTGAACAGGAGATAGCCGACAAATTTCGTCCGTTCCGCCATGGCTCCGGAAATAATTGTCGCCGCCGTGCCGGAGAATACCACCTGGAAAAGCCAGAACGCCCACAGCGGACTGGAACCATCAAAACCCGAAAGCCAGAACGGACCTCCCCCGATCCAGCCGCTCTTGGACAGGCCGAACATCAATCCAAACCCAATCAGCAGAAAGCAAACCGCCCCCACGCTGAAATCCAAAAAGTTCTTCATGCAGATGTTGATGGCATTCTTGGCACGGGTGAGCCCGAGTTCGAGCATGCAGAAGCCGGCCTGCATAAAGAAGACCAGGGCGGCGGTGGTGACGATCCACACATAGTTGATGTTCTTTTGCGTGGCTCCGGAGTCCGCGGCGACGGGAGGCGGGGCCGCTGTTCCTGCCTCCAGCCGGGCCTCCAGCTCTGCCAATCGTTTCTCCAGCGCATCGGGCACAACAGCCGCTTCCGGAGCCGGAGCGGACGATTTCAGCGTTCTCTCAATGCTCCCAATGCGGCGAAGAATCTCCGAGCTGTCCTTCAACAGACGGCTTTGATTTTCCTCGCTCTTTTCCAGCCAGGACTGGAAGCCGCCCTCCGACTGGCCGGCAGGTTCCTGGGCGCACAGGGTGTGGATGGAGACAACGGCGACAAGCAGAAGGCGGTGGGCGTGTTTCATTTTTTGATCATGGATAGGAATTCATCGCTGAGAGCCGCGCGTTTGCCGCGGTTGGGAATCGAATCGAGGATGGCAAGGCCGATTCTCTCCACCTCGGGAAGCGGAAGAAAATCCCTGCCACCGGCTCCCTGCCGTTCCAACTCGCGTTGAATGATTTTCTGGGTGGTGCCATGCCCGGCCACACGCACGAGGAGACCGCCGAGTTTTTGCTCAAATTCGCGGCGGCTCCACGTCGGCACCTCCGGTTGGGCTGCGACCGGAACAGCAGGCAGCGGTGCCGGCTCGGCAGGCAGGGAAGCCACCGGCACCTCGATCTCCATCAGGAGCCGCGTGCCGCGGCTGGCGATAAGCGAGGGATCGGTGTCCGGCTTCAGAAGGATCCCCAGGCGCAGGGATTGGTGGGAAAGGATGAGCAGCCAGCTTGTTTCAAAGCCCGCGAGAATCTGCCAGATGCCGCGGCCGACATTCTCGTAACTCAGGCACAGTCGCTCGATGTGTGCGGCCAGATCGGCAACCCGGTCGTCGGAATATGGAAGATTGTGGGTGAGGACACGGTTCGCCAGTTGCAGACAGACTCCGGACACTCCCGGTTGCTCGTGAAGATCGGAAAAGATCCTCTGGTCAAAGGAGGGCGGGGTGTTCCCGTTGGAGATGGTCACGCGACAGGGTCCCCAAACAGTTTCCCAATTCCATGATGGGCGCGAGTAAGGACGATGGCCCGCTCTCCATTGCCATCGTAACGAAAAGCCGTTTGCCGCTCGGACTCGGTCACGGTCACAAACTTGGCGGGACCGGAACGAAGAAGATCCCCGAGATCCTCCAAATAGGAAGACAACATCTCGGACTCGTAGATCATCATGCGCGCTTCCTCCTGGTGCTCCGAGCGAAAGACTTCGTCGCAGGCGGAAACGATTTCGCGGTCCTTGTCCAGATGGATGCGGACTGTTGTTTTGGCTGAAAGCAAACCGGCGCTCATTGCCTTGCAACCAAGCAAGTCATGTGCCACCCGTTGCAAAAATGCCGACAAAAATCCGGCGCTCGGGGGAAAAACGAAAACACCCCGCACGAGGCGGGGTGTTTGAAAAGATCGGAAGAGAGAAAAACCTTATTTCGAGGCTTTTTCTTCGATGTACTTGATGACATCGCCGACGCTCTGGAGTTTTTCCGCGTCTTCATCCGGAACTTCCACTCCGAACTCTTCTTCGAAAGCCATCACGAGTTCGACGGTGTCGAGGGAATCGGCTCCAAGGTCCTCGATGAACGAGGCTCCCGGGGTGACCTGCTCCGGATTGACGCCGAGTTGCTCGACGATGATATCTTTCACTTTTTCTTCAATGGTTTTTTCGGACATGGCTGGATTTATTGGTTAGAGATGCAGTATTGAGCGTCCCGCACTTTGGCAACAAATAATTTCTATTTGTCGGGTACGGATGGCGAAAATTGCTTATCGGCGCGGGAGGTCAAGCGCAAATTTTTTTTCGGTGGGAAAATTGGGCGGGACATGATGGGAGAAAAAAGGCTGGAAGCCGTTAAAATACAGGGGTTCCGGGGGTGTGGTCACTCGGGAAGAACGGTCTTTTCCGTCTGGAATTTTTCCGCCCCGGTGGAAAAAGTTTCGACCCGGTAACTCTCCCCGGCCTTCATCTCGCGGGTCGGGATTTTTTCCTGATATTCGATTCTTTCCCTGGGGTTGATGATCACGATGCCCTCCTCGGTCTGGAACGAGCGGTCGTCGGACCAACGGTCGATGACTGTGCCTTTGGGGTCATAGGTGAGAATATCGATCCTCTGGGAAGTGGGGTACTCCAGGCGGGTGATTTTCTTGGTGTTGTTGCGGATCGTGTAAGTGACGTTCAACTCCCGGCGGTCCTGAAGGGCAAATTTTTCGGGTTCGACGGTGAGATTCTCTGTCGTGGGTGGAGTGCGCAGAGGGCCGATGTTCACCGAAGAAAACATGCCGCCGAAGAAATCCTTGATCCGGGCAACGGCACTGTCGGGTGAGTTCCGGCTCCGCGGGTATTCGGCGATGGTGTCGTTGAGATCCCGTCCGGCATAGTCCACGTTGCGGGTTGTTCCGGAGACTTTGGCGTTGAGAAAAAACGGACTGTTTTCGTCGGGAGGAGCAATGGCGAAGGCGGTGGCCGGATCCACCTGGGCGGGCTTTGTCCCGGATTCCTGGGCTGCGAGCGGAGCCACCCCCGCCGCCAGCAAAATGAGCACAACGCGTTTCATGTGAGGCAAGTCCCTATCCCACTGCGCGGACGGTTGCAAATCCAATTGCTTCAAATACCATGTGGGCCATGCGCTTCATCCTCCGACTCCTGCCCCTCTTTTTTGTGGTTTCCACGCTGCCGCTCCACGCCGGCCAGAAGAAGCCGGCACCGGTGAGCATCCGCCTTTTCACCGAGGGCAATGAGAAGGAAGGAGAGTCTTTTGTCACTCCGGTCGAACTGACCAACCCGCAGAAGCGGATTTTCCTGAGAAAAGTTCCCATCCTCACCGAGCGCGACATCAAGGCGTTCTATCCCTTTCCCGGGCGGGATGGAATGGTTGGCGCGTATTTCCGACTGGATCCCCATGGCTCCGACAAGCTGGACCAATTCACCACCGAGGATCGCGGGAAGCTGGCGGTGATCATGATCAATGGACGGGTCTCCGCCGCCCTGCGTGTCGAGCAGAGGGTGACCGACGGGATTTTGTTTGTTCCGGGAGGCATCCTGCCGAATGAGATCGCGCTGCTGGAGATGGAATACCCGGTCATCGGACGCGAGTCGGAGTTCGGGAAAAAGCCCGCCAAAGAGAAGAAGCAATGATCCTCCGTCTGCTCACCGCCGCCACTCTGGCCCTGTCGGGAGCCCATGCGGCCCTGCTCGATTTCCCCACGCAGAACCGGGCGATTCTCGACGGGCACCCGGAAGATTTCTACATGTATGTGGAGAGGGATTTCGAGGGAGAGAAGACCAAACCGTGGGAAGGCGGACAGTTTGGATTCGTGCGGGGGCCGCGACGCACCCCCGGGGGCGTGATCTTCGCCTCGCTGCACGAGGGGGTGGACATCAAACCCCTGCGGCGGGATGCTTCCGGCAATCCGCTGGACGATGTGCTCGCCGCCGCCCCCGGGCGCGTGGTTCATGTGAGCAAAGAACCCGGTGCCTCGAATTACGGAAGATACGTCGTCCTCGGGCACCGGATCGATGGCAGCACGTTCTACACGCTTTACGCCCATCTGGCCTCGATTGCCGTCGTCCCCGGCCAGGAAGTCCGGCAGGGAGAAACCCTGGGGCGGTTGGGCTTCAGCGGAGAAGGCATCGACCGGGAGCGGGCCCATGTGCATTTCGAGGTGGCCGTGCTCCTGAGCGAGAACTTTGAAGCTTGGTACGCCACCCATTTCCCCGGCAACCCGAACAAGCACGGGCTTTTCAACGGAATGAACCTCTCCGGCACGGATCCCTCCGCCATCCTGATCGGAGCCGCCAGGGATCCGGGATTCCAGCTCACCAAGCATCTGTCTTCGCTGGAGCCGGTCTTCAAAATCACGCTCCCGAACTCCCCGCATCTTTCCCTGCTGCGGGATTATCCGTGGCT
>JADHED010003034.1_pt1 | contig 10641 bp, 8 predicted proteins | sample 8952041 | NCBI WGS metagenome assembly JADHED01 (sample SAMN16124423, study PRJNA663239) | bioreactor sludge metagenome | isolation source: sludge (control) | place: India:Bengaluru | collected 2018-09-08
TAATCGAATTAGGAGACGGAGCAAAAGCATTTAATAATGCAAGACATTACCAAGGATTAAATGTAGTCATGGGTACATGTATTGGTATTGGTATGAATTTCAATTTACAAAGGAGCGGGATTATGTTTGATACTGTTATCATTGACGAAGCAGGAAAAGCAAACCTCTCAGAAACAACTGTGCCTATGAAATTGGGGCGAAAGTATATTCTTGTGGGTGATAATAAACAGCTACCTCCATTTATGGACACAGAGGATATTTCTGAGTTTATCAATGAAAGTGGAAATACATCATTCAATAAAGAAGAAGTAGAAAGTGCAATCAGTTCTTCTTTATTTGAAGATTTCTTGGAAGATGATAATTTTCCAAAAGATAGTTCTGTCCTCTTAAATTATCAATACAGAATGAATCCAGAAATTGGAAACTATATATCCGAATTGTTCTATAAAGAAGCATTAATGAATGGTAGAGGTACTGAAAATCAAATATGTAATCTTTCATCATTTCCCTCTGCCGTAACTTTCATAGATACATCTTCATCAAGCAATGAAAAGGCATATGAAAAGGGTGGTTTAAAGGAAGGATGGTATAATCCTGAAGAAATCCAGATCTTCAAGGAAAGACTTCTACCACGTATAGAAGAACTGCTTGCAGAAAATTCATCTTTAAGTGTAGGAATTATTACCCCCTATCGCAAACAAAGGTCACTTCTTATGAAAGAAGTTAAGGATACTGCTTTGGATAATTCGGTTTACACGATTGATTCTATTCAAGGAAGCGAATTTGATATTGTTATACTATCATTAGTAAGGGCTTTCAATACTAAATATGGGAACCGTACTGTCGGTTTTCTTGATGATATGAGACGTTTAAATGTGGCATTAAGTAGAGCAAAAAAGAAATTGATAATTATTGGTAATCTTGATACGCTTTGTGATGAAAAAGCACATAGAAAAAATGATAAGACCTTAAGTATTGAACCAACAGAAGTATTCAATAAACTTCGTGAAATTCGAGATAGAACTGCAGAAAAGACTTCTTTGGATGTCTTAATGCAAGAATTCAGTAATGGGCATCTTCATATTGGTGATGTATTTGGACATTGCTCATGGAATTGGGATGACCTACAGCAAAAAACAATATATGTCAATATAGAAATAAACGATAAGATTCATACTTTTAAGATGAAAGTTAATAGAATTTTCGAAAACTATGGCGCTTATCATGATACAATCAAAGTTAAATTTATTGGTTTTAATGAAAAAGGCAGAGCTATGTTTGAGTATGTATCTGAGGTGGATATTTGCGATATGGTAGAAGATAACGTGTGTTCTCACGTAAAAGCAAAAATGATTGAATGGATTGATGATGAATCAAAAGATGAAGCTCTTTTTGAGTTTGAAGATGGTTCCGAATTACCCCTTGAAATGTTCAAAAATTTGCGACCCAATAACATTATCTGGGATCTTATGGAAAGTAAGCATGTGGATTTTATGCCTTTATTCATTAGTAATGAAGGAACGGTATCATTAGATAAGAAGGTTTATGAAGAATTTTCTTCACAACATAAAGAGGGTGATATCGTAAAAATTAAGGTTATAGATGATTCTATTTCTGACAATTATTACATTGTAAAGTGTGGTGAGGTTTATGGGAAAGTCAACAAATATTATAAATATAATTTAAAACTAAATCAGGAGGTTTTAGCTAAAATCTTTAAAATTTATTTTGATAGTGTATCATTCAATATTAACTAATCTAAATATGAAAAAGGAAGATATTTTACAATATGTAGAAGGTAAAAATGGGAATATTCTTGGATATTTTCAGGTTCCTTTCCCTGTCTATGTGGTACATGTTAAATATGATAGTGTGGATTCTGATCCATTCTTCCCATTGTATAAAGCAATACTTCGATACACAAAAGGTTGCCCAAAGATGAACAAGACAGCATACTTCGCAAATATGATAGGATTTGAGAAAGAACTCGTAGATGTATGTATTAAACATCTCAAAGATGAAGGAATGATACGTCTTATTTTAGGCGACTATAAAGTTTCGGAAGATGCAGAGCGCAAATATCTGACTGCAAACAATAGACCTACAGTAAAAGTAACAGGTTCATTTTTGGTGGATGGAAAGACATTAGATATTCTTCCTGATTTTATATACCAAAATGAACAAAGACTATCAAATTGGGATATAAATGTATCTGCTCATAAGGCAATAGATTTATCTTTGAATATTGCTCCTGCAAAGCAAGTCGTTCAGCAGCTTGATAAATCGAACATACTCGACGTGCTCGGATTGGAAACTGCTGGAGTAAATTTTGAGGTTCTCGAATTTGATAAAAAATTCCTTATTGGTGCGAATGCTGTATTTTATCTCGATAATCAAGAAGAATATCATAAAGATATTATATATAATGGTCGTAATTTGGACTGCAAAGCTACTGGCTCGGCCATAACATATACAATAGAATTAAATCTATACTGTCCGTATTGAGTTTATGTTTGACCGTTGTCAATCTTCCCGCATGATCGTAGGCATACGTATAAAGTTCCGTTTGGGTTGCCTTGCCTGTAGCGGAATGCACGTGCTTCCTTCCGGTGGGTTGTCCCGTGAAGTTATAAGCAACGTATTCTTTTTCAATGCCGCCCGACAGGTGGTTCTGTGATTTGGTTTGAATCACACGCCCGCGGTTATCGTAGTACATTACACTGCAAAGATAAGAGGGAGCAGAACTGCCTTCCAGCCTGGCTGTCAGGGTACCTGTCAAAAAAGTTTTGGCGCTTGCCGTATAACGGGTGTCGTAACCTATTTCGGCATCGTATTTGAAGTTTGCATCCGTAGAAGCCGGTATGCCGTTGGTGCCCATAAAAGCATAACCATCATAGTAGTTAACATTCAGCACAGTGGGGCTTACAAGGGTAATACCCGATAAGGAATACCCTTTATAAGTACCTGTTACATTATCACGGGTGGCTTTCACCACAATACCATTCAAAGGTGAGGTGGCGGATAGAGCGTTCAGGGTGTTTTTACGGGTACCACTACGTACGGCCTGATCGACAACCTGATAAAAGATTATAATAAAAGTATAACAGAAATCTCATATAATGTATTAAATTTGCCGCAGACGCTTAAGATTTCTTCTGCCACGAATACATACACGTATGCGGCCGACGGACGGAAATTGAAAACGGTGCTCGGTGGTAGTAAGACAACTGATTACTGTGGCAATGTGATCTATGAAAACGGCTTATTGAAACGCATTCTGGTTGATGGTGGTTATATAGAAAACGGCACATACTATTTTTACCTGACGGATCATTTGGGTAATAATCGTGTGATTGCCAGCTCTAGTGGCAGTATTATTCAGAGTAACCACTATTATCCCTTCGGGATGTCATTTACTGAGGGTTCCGCAACCAGCCAACAACCTTACAAGTACAACGGTAAGGAGTTGGATACGGAAAGAGGATTAAATTTGTATGATTACTCGGCTAGATTGATGGATCCTACATTGGGACGGTTTAATACTGTAGATCCGATGGCGGAAAAATATTATTCGATATCGCCGTATACCTATTGTGCTAATAATCCGGTAAACCGCATAGACCCTGACGGGAGAGCTGATTTTGAGGTTAATGGTAAAATAATTGGCAATGATGGAGTTGATGACGGCAGGCGATTAGTTCTCAAAACTACTCAGAAACGTTTTGAAAGTGAAACCGATAATGTCCCAGGTGCGGGGTTATCACGAAAAGAAATGAAAGCCACCGTAAAATTCATTAAACGAAATTCTGGCAATACAGAGGCATTTCAAAATAATGGAATGGCATATAATAATTCGGTAGAAATTGAAGGTTCTGTTGCAAACAGACAAGCAATGGTTAATGAAGTTAGCCGAGATAATGGTCGTGGCGGAACTGTTGATGCTAATAATCGAGAATACGGCGGTTCTATTCAAAGTGGTGCGGTAGCTGTTGCAGAACCAGGAGCTGTTGCGGACCCAAGTGTTGCTAAAAATGCAAGTATTATGTTACCCGATGTAACAACAACATTTCATAGCCACCCAAGCGGTACAAAGTCAGAAATCGTAGCGAATGGCACAAAAAATTCTTGGTTTAATCAATTTCCCTCGTCTGTTGATGTAGAAAATGCAGGTACAGGAACTCATTATGTTTTTGGCAGAGGCGATGGAAAAGTTTATGTTTATACTTCAGGCGGTGTGCAGGCAGTTATTCCAATGAAAAGATTTGTGAATCCTAAAAGATAGAGAGATATGAAAAAAATAGTCATCATTATTGTTCTTTTTATGTTCTTTCAACTCAAAGGACAGGCAAATAATCAGTTAAATGAAATGATAATTTCAAGTATCAATTCATATATTACTTGGAAAAATAGTTTTGTAAAACGTGGAATTAGTGTGCGTGATACTTGCCATTATTATATTTGTAAAGACGGCTTGCCTGCTGATTTTCCTTGTGATAGTATGCAGAATGTTACCTTTTTGAGTTTGCATAATTGGAATGGTTTATCGAAATCGTTGCAAAAGGAATTAAAAAAAGGAATAAGTGCGTGTTTTGTATGGTTAAAACTAACAGACAGGCAGTTAGTTATTAGCATTGGCGGTAGGGGTGTTAGACTGATTAAGAAAAATAATCTTGGAATAAGTGTCGGAGATTGGGGCATTTTTACATATGAATACTCTTGCGAAAAGCAAAAATGGTTGCTTGCCAATACTGAATACGGCGGTATTTGAGTTAAACCCCGCAAATGCGGGGTTTTCTTTTTTTGGTGTTTTTTGCCCTGTTTCTGTGTGATCTTTCATGTTATTTTTTTACATGTAACATAAAAAGCTATGCAAAATTCACAGGTGCACAACTCGCATTTTATCACTTTCGCCGTTGCGTTCTACCCTTGATTTGTATAACGACACGCAAACCGACAAGTTGATACGCACGCTTTGCGACAAGTGGGACGTTATGCTAATGGAAGTATCAAAGACCGTTCATTCGTTTATTGTCTAACTTAAAACGTACAAACTTGAACGCCTACGCTACCCGCAAGGCGACAAGGACAAAGCCTTTGAGATGAGCGAGTAAGAACAGCAAACAGCTATTAAATGCCTGAAAAATAAATTAGCCTTATTGTACCTATAACATTCTCTTTATTTTAGGTTAAACATTTCATGCTTAACCTAATGTCTGGTCAAGGTTAGCTATTCCAACGTTTTTATATCATGTATACTAGGCAAATTGAGTTTAAAGCTCAGATATTATTTAAGACCATCTATAAACCAATAAGCATCAACGCCCGGCAAATTCCCGGGCGTTAATGCCCTATGCACATCGTGCAGTGCTTATTTTATGGCTTCCCATGCAGAGACAAAGATATTTACCTCTTAATTTCCACCACCTTATAAACTGTTCCCTGACGTAACCTGCGGTTACTGAAATGGTTTTTTAAAGATCGCCCTAGTTTCATAGCTGTTGTGGTGCTACACCTGAAGCCTGAATGCTTGCGCTGAATGCGTTCCAGCATTTCGCTGCAGGTGAGTTCCTCAAACAACTCCGTATTGATTGGTACACGAAAGTAGCTGTAAATGGTTTCTTCTTCGGGTAACATCCGCTGAAATTTTTGATTGCAGCGGGTGATGTATGCTTCTTCTTTCGGTGTAAACCAGCAAGGCTTCTTGCAGCGCAACTCCTCAATGGCTTGGGCATATACCTGTTTGTAGTCGATGGCACTGCTGTAATCAATTCGCCCTTCTACTTCAATGCAGATAAAACGGCGACTTCCTGTAGGGTCAGTCAGCAGGTCAAAATTGTTGCTCGTGGCAATGAATGTGGCATAACGCGGCATACGCTCCGTGCTTCCGGCGTATGGCAAGCGTGTTTGTATGACTGTTTTTTGCAATACATGCTTCAAGAAACCTTGATATGAAGCGCTGATGGAGTCGAATTCATCCATGTTGATCAGGGCAAAGCGACTCAAAGCCTGTTCTGCCTGACTGCGTTTGCTGAAATCAATGCTGTCCGTGTAGTATTCGCGAAGCTCGGGAGGTAGCAGGTTGAGACAGAAAGTTGACTTGCCACACCCCTGATCACCCACCAGCAAAGGAAGCACGCTGTTTGCATGCTGCTTATTGAGCTGTTGCCACCCGGCAACCATCCCCAGAAACCAGGTGTGAAACAGTGCCGGCCACTTGGGGTTATCACATTTTATGCGCCGAGCCAATTCCCCGATACGATCTTTACCGTCCCACGTGCCGGTGGAGTACAGAAAATCTTCTATGGGATTATAAGCCGGCACACGGTCGGATTCCAGATAACGTTTAATATCCACATCCCACGAGGGCAGGCCTTCGCTGATGGCATTCATGCAAATGGAGTTCATTGCCTGCTTGTTTACGCTGCGAAAGTCGAAGTAAAACGACATGACTTCCCTGTATTCTACCTGATTTTTCAGTACGTTGCGTCGTAACTGATACCGTCGTTGCATAAACTCTTCCATTTGTATAATCAATGCGGTTCCCGAAGGAATGCAGGGATTGTTGCCGAACAGGTTTGCTCTGTTCTCCATGGAATAGACGTTGCGGAAACTGGTGCGAAGCACGTTTAAATGTGGTCTGATGCGACTGTATAAAATGGACCAGCGAATGGCGTCTTCTTCCGGAATGCCCGACCGGAAACAGTTTTCGGCCAGTTTGATGCAAAACGGAACCATGTCGCCCTCCCAGTCAATGTGGTTAATCTCCCGCAACGCATTCTCCATTGACGTGCTGTACAGTAACGCAATGGCGTTGCTGCGTTCCAGCCCGGGCAACAATCGTTGCAACGGGTTGGACTGCATGTCTCTCTTTTCCTGATAGGTCGTCTCTACCGGCATGTTCATGGGCTGACTGATGCGAATGGGCACGGCTTCGGGGTTGTAATACAGGTTGGGGTCATAGCTCATGCGGCAGCAATGATCCAACGTGGGTTTCTTCAGCATGATTTCACGCCGAAGTTGAGGCTGATACCATTGCACGGCATCCCTATACGCCTTGGCGTGAAAAAACTCGGCCAAACGGTGTTCTTGCGGCAGTCCCCCTTCGGGTAGGGTAAAGGGTACTACTATTTTCACTGTTTTGTTACTCGAACCAATGAAGGCAACCAATGTTTGCGGCAATCTTGCGACATCGTTTCTTACCTGTGTGGCTTCCTTGTGGTTGGCCAGGTTGTTAACTTCCAGCAGCACACAGCCGTTGTACTGCACCATTTTCTGCTGTCCGTCGCGCTGATGGAATACACCTCCGAAGGCATACAACGGAATTTTCTGTGCGTACACGGTTTTTGCATTCGGTGAAGCGTAGGCCAGCATCTCCCGCAAAGTAGATACGGGGCGTGCTTTAATTTCCGTTTTCATGGCTTCGAGGGCAGCAATTAGCTCTAGTGTGCGTTGAGTCTGGGTTTTGCCGTCTTTTCTGTATAAGGTTATTTTCATTTTTGAGGTGCTCTTTTGGTTCGTATGAATTTGATTTTGCCCATAAACACTTTCATGTATTTATCGGCTTTGAAACAAATACGCTTCGCCTTTACTTTTGATGGAGTGCATTCTTTCGCGGTGCTGAACCCTTCACTGCTGGCCGAAACCGAGAATAAGCCGATGCCTTTGAGATACACGGTGTGACCTTTGGATAAGAACTCTTGCATGACTTCGCCCAATGCAATAACGGAAGCCTCTACATCGGCATGCGTAAGACTACACCTTTCACTAATTACTTCGGCCATTTGTGACACACCAATTTGCCCCGAAGTTACGGGAATTCCGTGGTAACGAATTTCTTCCTCAGAACCACTTTTGTTCACTTTCTTTCTAACTACGTATGAATACATAAGCTTTTTACTTTAAGATTAATTACTGGTTAATAAAAAGCATATAGACCCGGGTGTACATACCTTATACACCCGGGTCTATAGCCCTTGTACATGGGGGTGTATGTGTGTTGTACACCCGGATGTACACACTGTTTTTCCTTCTTCAAATATACGAAATATAACGAGGAAAGTCAAGTGTTTACGGTTTTATTTTACCGTTTACCTGTCATTTATTTTATTAAAAAAAAGTTGGTGATACTTGGTGATACTTGGTGATACTTTATTTCATACTTTTTATGAGGCGAAACGACTCAATCAGGGGCGGACAAACTTCACCGCCGTCCAGTTGTTTTGCGATTTACTGTGCGTAAAACGCAATCCCAGACTTTCTGCTTTCTCTCTGATCAAGGGAACATCTTCTGCATAAAAGCCGCTCATGTAAAGCTCTGCCTGTGGTTTCATGCAGGCTACGTAGGCAGCCATATCATGCAACAGAATGTTTCGGTTGATGTTGGCTATCACTACATCAAAGGGACCTTTTCCGTTCAGCGTTGCCGCATCGCCCAGTTCCACCTCAATGTTGTTGATGTGGTTCAGCGCTATGTTTTCAATGGAGTTATTCACACACCATGAATCAATGTCAACTGCCAGCAGCGCATCGGCTCCACGCATGGAAGCAAGTATGGCCAGAATGGATGTTCCGCAGCCCATGTCGAGAACTGTTTTGCCTGTTAAATCGGCATCGAGCAACTCACTGATTATCAAACTGGTGGTTTCGTGATGTCCCGTTCCGAAAGCCATTTGCGGGTTAATCACAATGTCATATTCTGCCTGTGGAATATCTTGGTGAAATGTGCTGTGAATCACGCAACGGTTACCGATAACAATGGGTTGAAAGAAATTCTTTTCCCACTCCTCGTTCCAGTCTTTGTCTTCGGCTTCGCTCCACGTATAACCGATGGACACGTTTTCGATGGGGAAATCTTCGAGGGAGGCTTTCAGTAGCTCTTCCCGGTACAGCTCTTGTTGAATATATGCCGTGATTCCACTTTCGGAGTCAACAAAACTTTCAAATCCGACTTCGCCCAGCGTGGCAGCCAATACATCGTTTACCGCTTCTAAGCATGGCTCTGTTTTAAAAATAAATTCCAGATACTTCATATTCATGTTATTATTTACGCAAAGATAAATTCATTTAGGGAAATCCCTATGATGAATTGGGGAAAATCTTCCTTTTAAGTAATAACACGCGCGTATCTTTGTAACGTGATAGTAGAATTAATAACTATAAAACCCGAGATTATGAAAAAGATTGTTTTAAGTATGCTGTTTGCCTTGTGCCTTCCATTGGCTATGATGGCACAAAGCTCTAATGATGATCTTTACTACGTTCCTTCTAAAGACAGTGAAAAAACGACTGTCAGGGAAAAAGCTCCGGAGGCAAAGAAAGAGGTGAAGAAAGAAGTCAACACCAACGTATATGTTGCACCCGGTTCAAAAGTAGTAATACAGGATCGCAAGGGAAATACCCGCGATGTTGATGAATACAATCGTCGATATAGTTCGAAGGAAAATGATTTCGTTCTGCAGAATGATACATTGTACGTGAAGGAAAAAGAAGAACCCGAACTGGATGGTGAATGGGTGAACGGCTTTACCGGATCAGAAGATGATTACGAATATGCAGAGAGAATTATCCGTTTCCGTAATCCGTGTTTCGCCATACACATAAGCAGTCCGCTGTATTGGGACATTGTATACGGAGTTAATTCGTGGGATTGGAACGTGTACACCGATGGTTTCTACGCATACGCATTCCCAACCTATACAAATTGTTTGTGGTGGGACTGGTGCTTTAACTCTTTCGGCTACGGATGGGGTAGCTGGAATTATCCTTATTATTATTCAAGCTGGTATCCCGTTGGATATCCTTATTATTATTCAAGCTGGTATCCCGTTGGATATCCTTATTATTATTCAAGCTGGTATCCCGGTTGGAATAGCTGGTTTGGTTTCTCCTTTGGAGGTTCTTGGGGAGGCGGCTACTACTACGGTGGAGGCTATTGGGGACACCCGCATTATGGCGGCGGTTACTGGGCCTATAACAACAGAGACGTATATTACAATAATAGAAGATCAGCTTATGCGAATGACGGACGTAGTTCGGGCTCATCCAGAAGGTCTTCTTATGTATCCGACAGACAATCAACGAGTAGCAGGACGAGTACCTATCAGTCGGGCAACGCATCGAGAAGGGTAGTGGGTACCAGAGTGGTTGGCGAAAGACCGAATGTAAGTAGCCGTACCGATGCTTCTTCATCACGCCGCACAACCTATACGCGTCCCAGCAGCACCCGAAGCAGTATCTCTTACGAGAGTGTGGGCTCAGACAACAGAAGCACCACCGGCTCACGTCGTTCTTCGGTAAGCACAGGAAGTTCTGAGAGAAGTAATTCTACGTATAGCAGAAGTAACTCAACTTACAGCCGGGGTAGTTCATCAGAACCACGTTCATATTCTTCGGGCGAAAGCAGAAGAAGTTATAATCCGGGTAGCTCTTCCTCTTCTTCTTCCAGAAGTTATAATTCGGGAAGCAGCAGTTCATCTCGCTCAAGCGGTGGAAGTTATTCGGGAGGCAGTTCTTCACGTTTCAGCGGCAGAAGCAGTTTTTCTTCATCATCCAGCCGTAGCAGCAGAAGTAGCAGACGGTAATCCGGTAAGAATGAAACTTTCTAATTCATGCATATAACTTAATAGTTAAATACTACAATTA
>JADHED010003035.1_pt1 | contig 10637 bp, 7 predicted proteins | sample 8952041 | NCBI WGS metagenome assembly JADHED01 (sample SAMN16124423, study PRJNA663239) | bioreactor sludge metagenome | isolation source: sludge (control) | place: India:Bengaluru | collected 2018-09-08
TTGGAAAAACAAAAAACCCTGTTCGCTTTGGGCGAGCAGGGTCGGCTAAATTGGCGTTGTCTTCGTAAGTATTTAGAACGATCTGCCCGCTGGGGATGTGCCTGAATTTGTTTCCGGCACATCTTGCATGCCGAGAATAAATCCACTGAGGCAAAGCACCCCGGTCCAGCGCAAGTTGGCACTTGCCTGATAATGCTTTGATATGGACCGTTGGTGGAGCATGATTTGTTAAGAATGCGAATCGCACAAATAGACATGACTCCAATGGAGTTCAATAACTATTTGTTAAAAACAGGATATTTTTGATAATCCGGCCCTTCATATGCGAAGTGTATGAATTTGAAACCTGTCTGTCTTTGCAGCACGAGATCGCAGCAAAGGAGGTCCAGGCCTAATGTTAGTGATCGTTCTTTGTGAACGGGCGGATGCTGACAGCGCAGGCTTTGTAGTTCGGCTGACGGGAAACAGGATCGAAGACCTCGATGGTGATCCGGTTGGTTTCGTTGAAGTGCATGGGGAGGAAGACCTGTCCGGGCTGGATGCCCGCGGTGGGGAGGGCTGCGGCAACGAGGGAGCCCCGCCGGGAAGAAACTTCAACGGGGCTGCCGGGGAGGATCTTCAGTCGGGCAGCATCATCGGGGTTCAATTCGACATAGATCCGCGAGGGATGGAGTTTGCGCAGCACGTCGGATTTTCCCGTGCGGGTCTGGGTGTGCCACTGGGCGGAAGTTCCCCGGCCGGTGAGAAGAAGATAAGGATAGGCGTTGTCGGGAGGTTCCGGAATTTGAGCGGGCATTTCGTACACAAAACGCGCGCGCCGGTCGGCGGTGAAAAAAAGGCCGTCGGCGAACAGGCGGCGTTCCCTGGAAATGGGGGCGTCTGCCATCGCCTGTTGTGAGGCGTCCTTTGCGCTCAATGGCCATTGGATGCCGCCTTCCCGTTCGATCATGGCATAACCATCGATGCCGGTGATGTCGCAGGGGCGTCCGGCGGAGAGATTCTGGAGGATTTTGAAAACAGCCTCGGGAGAGGTCCATTCCGAAAAAAGGTCGGTGCAGCCCCAGTAATGGGAGATGAGCTGGAAGATGCGGAAGTCGGAGAGGGCCTGTCCGGGAGCCCGGCAGACTTTCTTGATGAGCCCGATCCGACGCTCGCTGTTGATGAATGTGCCGTCTTTTTCTCCCCATCCGCCGGCGGGCAGGACGAGGTCGGCGAGCCGGGCGGTTTCGGTGTTCGCATACATGTCCTGCACGACCAGGAACTCAAGTTTTGCGGCGACTTCCGCAAAGCGCCTGGAGCGGACCCAGGAGTGCGCGGTGTTCGTGGCCACGATCCAAAGGGCTTTGATTTCCCCGGAGTCAATGGCCTCGATGATCTGGTCGTAGGCATAGCCGGAGAAATCCTGAATCCGCTCTTCCGGCACGCGGAGGATGCCTGAAACCTCGCGACGATGATCGGGGTTGGAAAAATCGCGTCCGCCAAAAAAGGAGGAGGTATTGCTGAAAAGCCGCGAGCCCATCGCATTGCACTGGCCGGTGATGGAGTTGGCTCCGGTGCCGGGACGGCCGATATTTCCGGTCATGAGGGCCAGGGCAATGATGGCCTGGGCCGTTCGCGTGGCTTGGTGCCCCTGATTGACTCCCATCGTCCACCAAAACGAAACGCGTTTTCCCCGGGCAATTCGGCGTGCAAGATCTTCGATGGTTTCCGGGGAAAGCCCGCAGGCTTTGGAAACTTCATGCAGAGGGAAGCGCGTGATGAATTGTGCAAATTCCGCATAACCCGAAGTGTGGGCGGCGACGAATGCTTCATCCACCGCGCCGGATTGAACGAGCAGGTTCGCGAGTCCGTAGAGCAGGGTCAGGTCCGATTTCGGAGCCAGAGGGTAGTGAACAGTGGCGGCCGCAGCCGTTTCTGTGTGGCGGGGGTCGAGGACCAGAATATCGGGATGGTGCGGATTGCGCATCACCCGCTGCCACATGATCGGGTGGGCGATGCAGGGATTGCTGCCGATGAAAACAAGGACATCCGATTCCTCGAAATCGGCATAGGTGAAAGGCGGGGCATCGAATCCAAAGCATTCCTTGTAAGCCGAAGCCGCCGTGGCCATGCATTGGCGGGTGTTTCCATCGCCGTGATGGATTCCCATTCCGAAGCGGGCCAGGGCTCCCAGGAAGGCCAGTTCCTCGGTGGGCATCTGGCCGGTTCCAAGCCAGGCGACAGCTCCACCGCCATGCCGGGAGATGATGTCTTTCATCCGGGAGGTGAAGGTCCGCATCGCCCGGTCCCAGTCACAGGGCTCGAAATTTCCATCGGCGGTGCGGAGGAGCGGGGTGGTGGCACGGTCGGGGGCGGAAAGTGGCGTGAGGGCTTCCCATCCTTTCGGACATGCCATGCCGAGGTTGACCGGGTAGTTGACCGTGGCGGAGAGATTGACCGCCTGTTTGTCGCGAAGATGGATGTCCAGAGCACATCCGGTCGAGCAATAACCGCAAACCATCGAGGTGGTTTCGTCGGGCACAAGGTGTTTTGGCAGCAGCCCGAGACCGAAACCTCCCGGTTCCTGCACCAATCGACTGGTGAGAGGGCCGTGCGAGGCTTTGAGAAGGTCGTTGAGAAAGGAGGGAATCATGATGGTTGGCCCGGCATTTTTTTCGAGACTCCTGCCTTGAAAAAGAGCGCCCGCTCCGAGATCTCGGCTGCAAGCAACAGGGGAAGCGCAAGCCACCAATGGGAAATGAAAGCAAAAGAGGCCAGCGCGAGGGTGATGCGAACGGAAAACAGAGGCAAAAGTTGTGTCCGGAGAAGATGTGCGGCCCGATCGAGCTCGCTGCGGGGAGAGCGGTTCTGCCCGCCCAACAGAGCCAGGATGATTTCAAATCCCAGCTTTCCGAGAAGCAGTCCGGAGAATGTCTTGTTTTGTCCTGCCATCAGCAATCCGAAGAGTGCTGTTGTCCAAAAAAAACGTCCGAAGGAAAGAAACCCCCGCCACACGGCACGATGGGTGTCGTGATAGACCCAGGCGGAACAAAGAACGCCGAGCCATCCGGTGATCACGGCTCCCAGAGTCAGCACGGGCTGAAAAGACCGGGTGATGGGGAGAAATCCGGATGTCACAGCTGCCAGTGAAGCTCCCCCCAGTGCGCCAAGGACGAGGATTTCACGACTCAGCCAGGATGTTCTCCATCCGAGGAAAGCTCTCCACGCCTTGAGCGGCTGGCCGAGATGCAGGATGCTGGCTCCGAGTCCGGCCAGGACAAGCAGCGTGGCGATTTCCAAAGTGTGGGCCGGAGCCCCGGACGACAGACTGGCGGTCAGACCGCCCACGCCCGCCTGGGTGAGGACGAGCATGAACACCAGCGGCCAGTGGGCGTGTTGCACCGCGGCGAAATGGTGATCGGCGGCGATGACGTGCCCGGGCAAAGGCTTTCCTGATGTATAAACTGTCGAAGGGGAGGTGATCTGAGGGTCGGGGGCGTCGGGAAGAAAAAGGGCATTTGCGGCGCGATTGCGGATTTCTCCCGTGGAGATGATGCGAATCGAAATCGCGGAGGTCGGGCAGGCCTGCACGCAGGCCGGAGCTTCGCCCGCCGCCAGGCGCGAATGACACATGTCGCATTTGCGGACGATGCCCAGTTTGGTGGAATACTTGGGCACTTCATACGGACACTTGAGCACGCAATACTGGCATCCGATGCACTGGTCGTCGAGGTGACGCACGATGCCATTGTCTTCCTTTTCGTAGGCAAGAACGGGACAACCTTCCAGGCATCCGGGATCGGCACAGTGATGACAGGCACTGGTGATGGTTTGCTGCCGGGGGGCGTGGTGGGTGCCGCCGAGAAGAAGGCCGACTTCCCGCCAGGTTTCTTCCTCTTCAAGACCGTTCAAGCTGTGGCAGGCGGAGACACAGGCTTTGCATCCGGTGCATTGGTCGAGGTTGACCTCGAAGGCGTATTGCTCTCCGCGCCCCGGTTTTTCAAAAGGAATCAGGGCGCGGTAGTGCGGTTCCCGGGCGTTTGGAAGCGCACTGTCATGCGCTCTGGAAAACTGTGAGACCGCAGTGAGGTCGGCTTGCTCGGCCAGCAAACGGTCGATTGCAGTGGTCATGCCGCAATGCTGAAGAGGATCTGGAGCGTGTTCAGATCGTGCCGGTTGGTGAAGGACTGGAACGACTCGCTGCCATGCCGGAGTTCCATGTAAACAACGAGCATTTTTTCCACCGTGGGCAGGAGTTCTTCAAAAGGCATGGCCTGGAAGACCTGGCGTCCGACTGCCTGATGACTGCCAAAGCCCCCGCCGACGAAGACATGGTAGGCTTCGCGGCCATCGGTTGTTTTGGCACCGAGGAGCCCGATGTCCCCCATGTAGTGCTGGGCGCAGGAATGAGGGCACCCGGTGAAGTGAATGTTCACCGGCTGGTCCAGGACGATTCGTTTTTCCAAGTGACGGGTGAGCTGGACGGCGTGGCCCTTGGTGTCGGTGGAGGAATATTTGCAATACCGGTTTCCGGTGCAGGCGATGACTCCGCTGGCGACGTGCGACTGTTTCCAATCCAGCCCCGCGCGGACGACCGCTTTTTTGACGGTTTCGACATAGGCGGCGGGGATGTTTGGGATGACCAGGTTCTGCCAGACGGTGAGCCGGATGTCACCGGAGCCGTAGTTTTCCGCAAGTTCGGCCAGACGGAGCATCTGCTTTGGCGTGACCTGTCCGGCGGGGAACGTCACTCCGAGGTAGAAAAGACCTTCCTGTTTTTGCGGATAGGCTCCCACATGGCTGTGGGGAAGGGATTCCGAACCATAGACGATTTCATCCGCCGCCAGTGGCACGCGCTCCAGCGGATGGCCCAGTTTTTGCTCGGTTTCGGCGAGGTACTGATCCAGCGACCAGGTCTCCAGCAGGTGCTTGAGGCGGGCTTTTTTCCGGTTGGTGCGGTTGCCGTGCTGGATGAAAACCCGGATGAGGGCCGTGACCGTCCTGACAATCTGATCCGGCGGCACCTGAACGCCAAGATCGCGGGCGAAGGCCTTGTGGCCGGTTGCCCCACCGAGGGCGATGCGAAAGGCCACTCCCCGGGCGGTTTTCACGGCCTTCACACCGATATCATTCGTGTCTTCGACGGAGCCGATGAGGCCGCCGCCGTCGAAGGCGATGTTGAACTTGCGCGGCAGGTCGGAGAATTCCCGGTGATGAAGAATGATCGCCGCCATTTCACGAACAAATGGAGAGCAATCGATCAATTCGAAAGGATCAATGCCGGCTGTGGGATTGTTGGTGAGATTCCGAATGTTGTCGGCGCCGGATCCCTGTGTGTGGAGACCGATGGCCTGGATCCGGCGGAGGAACTCCATGGTGTCGGCCGGTTTGATCAGGCGGATCTGAAGATTCGCGCGGGTGGTGATTTGCACGTAACCCGAGGTGAGTTCCTTCGCGATGTGCGCAAGCTCCTTCAGTTGCCCGGCTTTGAGCTGGCCGCCGGGAATCCGCAGACGGGCCATGAAGGCTTCTTCCACGGGCGTGAGATAGAAAAGCCCGTACCACTTGAAGCGGAAGACTTCTTCCTTGTCGGGCGACTTGGCGGCCCGGGCATTTTCCGCGATGCGGTAATACGAGTCCAGCGGATGTTCCTCGCGCTTGATGCGTTCTTCCGCAATCAGAACTTCCGGTTCCGCCTGGGGAGCCAGATCACCGAAGGAAATTCCTTTTGCCGCCAGGCCGGAGAAAAATCCATTGAGGTAGGTTTTTTGTTCGGGATTGAGCGGGTTGCCCAGAATCGATGAAGGAAGGACGGCATTCATGGCTTAATAAACATCGCGGCAATAGCGTTTTTGGGACTTGAGCTGTTGGATGTAAGCGGCTGCTTCTTCCGGGGAGAGTCCTCCGGCCGTTTCGCAGACCTTGTGCAAGGCACTGTCCACATCCTTCGCCATGCGTGCCGCATCGCCGCAGACGTAGAAATGGGCGCCGTTTTCAAGCCAGCGCCAAAGCTCCCCGGCATTTTCCAACATGCGGTCCTGGACATAAATTTTTTCCGACTGGTCCCGGGAAAAGGCGGTGTCAAGGCGGGTGAGGAATCCCTCCTGCTGCCAGGCCTCCAACTCCTCCCGGTAGAGAAAGTCGTGCGCCTGTCGCTGGTCGCCGAAGAAAAGCCAGTTCGGTCCGGAGGCTCCTGTGGCTTTGCGTTCCTGAAGGAATGCCCGGAAGGGTGCGATTCCGGTTCCGGGGCCCACCATGATCATGGGCGCAGCCGGATCCTTTGGCGGCTTGAACCCGGGTGACGGATGCACAAAGACCGGCACTGTTCCTTCGCTGCGCTCGGCCAGAAAAGTTGAGCACACTCCCTTGCGCGGACGTCCGTCCATTTCGTAGCGGACGATGCCGACCGTGAGATGAACTTCTCCCGGATTGGCTTTGGGGCTGGAAGAAATCGAATACAGGCGGGGCTGGAGTTTTTTGAGCGGCGCGATGAGTGCCTCCGCGGAAGTCCCCGCCTGAGGCAGTTCCGTCAGGAAGGGCTTCAAATCATACTGGTGGATCAATTTTTCGCGCAGGTCTTCGTCTTTTTCCAGCCCTGCGGAGGACAGGATTTCCAGGACGAAATCCGGACAGTTTTTCGGCATCACGCCGAGGGCGTCTCCCACCTCGTAGGAGAGTCCCGACCCATCGAGCAGAATCTCAAAATGCCGCGTGTCTTTGGCGGAGCCTTCGGCATTCAGGCAACGATTGGTTTTGAGGGTGGCGGGATAGGGATTCGCTTTGCCAAAGCCGGTTTCCTTTTCGGAAGCCACGGCTTCGCTGCCGAAGGCCTTCATCAATCCGGAGAACCAGGCGGCAGCCGGTTCCTCGTAGTCCGTGTCGCAATCCGCGCGGGGGTGAACGCGGCGTGCGCCGAGTTCCTCGAGGCGTGCGTCGAATTTTTTTCCGGCCTCGCAAAATTGTACGTAATTCGTGTCACCGAGGGCCAGGACGGAAAATTCCATGTGGCCGAGACCCGGAGCCCCTTCGGCCTTGAGGAAATCCCAGAATCCCTGGGCGTTGTCCGGCATGTCCCCATCTCCGTAGGTGCTGGTGACAAGAAGGACGCGTTTTTCGGCGCTGAAGTCGATGGAAGCATGATCTTCCATGCAAAGGACACGGGAATCGAATCCCGCCGCCCGGGATTCCTTGGAAAACTTTCGGGCCAACGCCTCGGACGATCCGGTTTGGGACCCGAACAGGAAAAGAAGAGGCCCCAGCGAAGGGGCTTCGGCAGTCTGAGGTTGCGTTTTTGCCGCGGCCAGAAGACCGGCGAGGTATCCATTGATCCAGGCCCGCTGGGTTGTATCGAAAGGAGCGGTGTCGGGAAGGAAAACGGTGTCGTGGAGATTCGTCATCCGGCGGCCTCCTCCAAAGAGTTTTTCCGACCCGGCATGGGAAGAATGTTGCCGTCTTTTGCGGGTTCCAATTGCGAAGGGCGAATGTGGGAGCGTTCTTCCAGAAAGGTGATGAGATATTCACGCAGTGCGTAATATTCGGGATTTTCCAGAAGTTCCTTCCGGTTGCGGGGGTGAGGGAAAGGGATTTCCAAAATGTCTCCCACTTCGGCGGCGGGGCCGTTGGTCATCATCACCACCCGATCCGCGAGAAAAATGGCTTCATCCACATCGTGCGTGACCATGAGGCTGGTCTTGCGGTCCCGGCGGGAAAGATCCACCAGCACCTGCTGGAGTTCGATGCGTGTCAGGGAATCCAACATGCCGAAGGGTTCGTCGAGGAGCAGCATTTTCGGGGAAAGGGCAAAGGCCCGCGCGATGCCCACCCGCTGCCGCATGCCCTGCGAAAGTTCGGAGGGATATTTTTTGAAGGCGTCGGCCAGTCCGACGATGGAGAGATAATATTCCGCGATCTCCCTCCGCTCATCCGCACTGGCTGTGTAGAAAACTTGGTCCACACCCAGTTTCACATTTTCATAGGCGGTCATCCAGGGCAGGAGACAGGGAGACTGGAAGACGATCCCGCGGTCCGGGCCGGGGCCTGTGACTTCTTTTCCCGCAAGAATGATGCCGCCGGAAGTGACGGAATTGAGCCCTGCAACCATGGACAGGACGGTGGATTTCCCGCAGCCGGAATGTCCGATGAGGGCGATGAATTCCCCGTCGGCGATCTTCAGGTCAAAATCTTTCACAATGACCGCCGGTCCCTTCGGCGTGTGATAGGTCTTTGTCAGTTTGGACAGTTCGAGATAAGAAGCCATAGGATCAGCCCACTTCCACGATTTCGCGCCGTTCTTCACCCCGGCGGAGCGGGCGCCTGCGCGAAACGCGCGGGAGATTGAGATCTTCCGGCAGGATGTCGGGCAGCCGAAGTTTCATGGAGAGATGGGTTTTCTTGAGTGCTCCCTGATCGAGAAGGTAGTTCAGCACATGGGAGCGGATGCTTTTGAACTGGGGATCATGGTTCACCGATTTTCTGTCCCTGGGGCGCGCCAGGGGAACGGGCACTTCCGGGCCGAGTGTGGCTCCCGGTCCCATGCTGAGCGGGATGATCCGGTCTGCAAGAAGGATGCCTTCGTCGGTGTCATTCGTGATGAGAAGAACCGTGCGTTTGTCGCGTTCCCAGATGGAGAGGATTTCCTCCTGAAGTGTCGCGCGGGTCAGCGCATCAAGGGCGCTCAAAGGTTCGTCCAGCAAAAGGATGCCGGGTTCCGTGGAAAGTGCCCGGGCAACGGACACCCGCTGGCGCATGCCGCCGGAAAGTTCCCCGGGATGCTTGTCGCGGGCGGGGGTCAGTTTCACCATGTCGAGATACTTCTCCACCTGTTCTTTCTTTTTTGCGGGAGACCAATCGGAAAAGACCTGGTCCACGGCCAGGAAGATGTTTTCAAACACCGTCAGCCAGGGAAGCAGGGAGTAGTTCTGAAAGACAATCCCCCGGTCCGGTCCCGGCCCTTTGACAGGCTGACCGTTGAGAAGAATGGTTCCGGAATCCGGCGCGATGAGTCCGGCGATGAGATTGATGAAGGTGGTTTTCCCTGTTCCGGAGTATCCCACGACAGCCACAAACTCGCCGGGATGGATGGAGAGGGAAATATCCTTCAATACGCACTGGTTTCCGAAGGACTTCGAGACGTTGTTCAGTTGAAGAAGCGGTTCCATGATGAGTTTTTCAGGAAGTTCGGAAACGGGATTCCACGAGGCTCATGAGCCGGTCCAGCACGAAGCCCACAAGCCCGATGGTGATGATGCAAAGGATGATGTGCGCGTAGCTGAGGGCGTTGTATTGCTGCCAGAGGAATCCGCCGACACCGGGTTTTCCGGTGAGCATTTCTGCGGCGACGATGACGAGCCAGGCAATGCCCAGGCTCAACCGGAATCCGGTGAACATGTAGGGCAGGGAACCCGGGATGAGGATCTTGAACAGCGTCTTGGTGCGCGAGAGTTTGAGCACGCGGGCGACATTCAGGTAATCCTGGGGAATCGCACGCACACCCATGGCCGTGTTGAGCACGGTCGGCCACATGGAGCAGATGGCGATGGTGAAGATGGCGGCGAGATCCGAGGCGGTATAGTTGATGGACGTGCCGGGAATGGTCCATTTCGCACTGAGGAAAATGACCATGCCGAGCGGAAGCCAGGCAAGCGGGGATACCGGCCGCAGGATCTGGATCATCGGATCGAACATCTTGGAGAATGTCGTGGAAAGCCCGAGGAAGAATCCCAGCGGCACGGCCAGAACAAGGGCGATCACGTATCCCTGTGCGACGAGCTTGAGGGACAGCCAGGTGAACGCAAGGATGCCCTGATCCAGTTCGCCGCGTTTTTCAAACGGCTTGAGGATGTAGTTCCGGCTGGCATTCCATGTTTCCAAGGGGTTCGGAAGATCGGCGGAGATGCCGGTTCGCTTTGTGACGGTCACAGTATCCCCCCAGTCGTCCTTCACCTGCTTTGTGGTCGGATGCCCGGAGACGAAGGCCCAGAGCAGAATGATGGCACCCACCCCCAAGAGGGGGAGGATCAGGCTGTCGATTTTTTTCAGGAAGTTCATGGATCAACCTTTGAGTGTTTTGATGGGGAATCCCGCGGCATAAGCTTCCAAATCGCCCTGGGGATCGAAGGTGAAGCCGTCGAAGAGAGTCTCCGGAGCCTGGCTGAGGCCCCCGTGGGTGGCTCCCATTTCCTTCATGACTTCCTCATAAATGTCCGGACGCATCACGTTCGCCGCGACTTTTTCGTAATCGGGGGCGCCTTCGACGAATCCCCAGCGGCGGAACTGCGTGAGCCACCACTTGGCATATTTCGGTTGGGGATAATTGCAGTTCCTGTCGTGGAAGATCATGTAATCCGGATCGCGGAACTTGCGTCCGTCGCCCATGTCGTATTTGCCGAGCAGGCGGGGCAGGATGTTTTCCGGCGGACAGTTGATGTAAGTGGGAGCGCTGACGATCTGGGCTGCTTCCGGACGATTGTCCATGTTGTCGAGCCAGACACTGGATTCCTGAAGGGCTTTCAGGATGGCCTTGACCGTTTTCGGGTTTTTGTCCGCGAATTCTGCGGTGAAAGCGCAGACTTTTTCCGGGTGATCCTTCCAGATGCCCTGGGAGTTGATGGCGGTGAAGCCCACTTCATCTGTAATGGCACGGGCATTCCAAGGTTCTC
>JADHED010003036.1_pt1 | contig 10628 bp, 9 predicted proteins | sample 8952041 | NCBI WGS metagenome assembly JADHED01 (sample SAMN16124423, study PRJNA663239) | bioreactor sludge metagenome | isolation source: sludge (control) | place: India:Bengaluru | collected 2018-09-08
GCCTCGGAGGCATAACCAACATGGCCATGGCCGGGGTCGATCTTGCCCTCCACGACCTTGTGGCCCGGGCGTTGAACATTCCCGTGTTCAAACTCTTGGGCGGAAAAACGAAAGATTCGATTCCCTGCTACGCCACGATCCATCCGGACCATGCTTCCCATTGGAAAGACCGAGGATTTTTCGGCGTCAAAATCGCCGCTCCATGGGGCGTGGAAAGCGGACGGGACGGCATCCGGAAAATGGAAAGACTGATTGCAAAGCTCCGGAGCGACCTGGGCGACGACATGGAGATCATGATCGATTGCTACCTCTCTTGGGATGTTGAATTTGCCACCCGCCTGGCCGCACGCATCCGCGATTATGACGTGAAATGGTTCGAGGATCCGTTGCAGAACGGGTGGGCCACCGGGCAGAACGCGTATCTGCGCGAGCGCATCGCGCCGATCCAGCTTGCCACCGGCAACCTCGAATACCATTTCAAGGCATTCCACAACATCATCGCCAACTCTGCAACGGACATCATCCAGCCTGAAATCCAATGGTGTGGCGGGCTCACGCCGACCCGCCGGATCGCGGCCATGGCAAAACCCCACGACATGCAGGTCATCCCGCACGGAGCCTCCGTCTATAATTACCACTTCGTCCTGTCGAATACGAACAGTGCATATGCCGAGTTTCTGAGCACAGGGGAAGGCAAAGACCTCCATCCGATCTTTGACACGATCATCGGAGAGCCGCTGCCGGTAAACGGACACATCACGCTTGATGAGACGAAACCCGGATTCGGAGTAGAGTTGAACCATGACAAGCTGACGCCCTACAAATCATGAAGACGAACCCTTGCCACGGGAAAGGCCGGTCGCATCCTGGCGGTTCCTGATAAAAATGAATGCGCCTTCTCTCCAAGTCGGCGTCATCGGCGCCGGTTGGTGGGCCACCTTCGCCCACATTCCCGCCATCGTCGCCCATCCCGGGGCCTCTCTGCTTGCCGTGCAATGCCGGGGCCGGGAAAAAGCCGACCGCGTCGCCAGGGACTTCGGTGCCGTCCACGCGATGACCGACCATGAAGCCCTGCTCGACCTGCCGGAACTGGACGCCGTCGTCATCGCCACCACGCCGAACATGCACTATGTCCAAGCCAAGGCTGCGCTGGAAAAAGGCAAACATGTCCTGCTCGAAAAGCCGATGACATTCACCGTGCCGGAGGCCCGCGAGCTTTGTGACATCGCCCATGCGAAACAGGTACGGTTCCTGATCAGTTGTCCCTGGCATTACACTTCCCATGGCATCAAAGCCCGCGAACTGATCCGGGACGGAAAACTGGGTGACGTCCGAATGATTTCCGTGCTCATGACCAACCCAATTGACAAGTTGCTCAAGGGAATCAACACCACGCCGACCCATGGCATGGACAATGTGTATGTCGAACCTTCCCGGGGCTCTTACAACGACCCTTCCATCGCGGGTGGCGGACAAATCTACTGCCAAGTGTCTCATGCCGCGGCTTATCTGGCATTTCTCACCGGGTTGCGACCGTCCGAAGTCCATGCCCGGTTCGACTTTGCGGGGTCGGTCAACGACATTTACGACACCATCATGGTCACGCTGGAGAATGGCGCCCTGGTTTCCATCGCCAGCACGGGAGCCACACCGCTCGATGAGCGAAATTATGAAGTGCGGGTTTACGGAACGCAGGGAATCCTTCTCCTCGAGCTTTGGAAAGGGACGATGGTCTTCGTTCCATTCGACGGTGAACGCGTTGTTTTCCCAGAACTCTCCGCCCAGGAAATCTACCCCGCTCGCGAGCCGGTTCGGAACCTGATTGACTCCGCCCTAGGCCGCGCTCCCAACGGCTCCGATGGAGAGCTCGGGCTTGCCTCGATGGAGATCATCGAAGCGGCCTGCCAATCCGCAGCAAACGGCGGAACGGTTCGTCTGCGGGACAACATCCCCTCCTCTTCTCTCCATGCCACGCACCGTTGAACTGACCGGCATCACATGGAATCACAGCCGTGCGCTACCACCGCTGGTGGCAACAGCTCAACGCTACGAAGAACTGCATCCCGGAGTGCGGATCAGCTGGGAAAAACGTTCGCTTGATGAATTCGGACACATGCCGGTCGACATTCTTGCCCGACGCTTCGACCTGATTGTGATCGATCATCCCTGGGCCGGATTCTGCTTTGCGCGCGATCTGACCCATGACTTGAAACCCCTGCTGGACGCGACTCAGTGGAACGACCTTGAAAACCATTCGATCGGCCCCTCATTTTCCAGTTACCACTATGGAGGACGGCTGCTGGCAATTCCCATCGATGCGGCCACTCCGGCACCAAGCTGCCGGGATGATCTGCTTGCAAAGCGGGGAAAGAAAGCCCCTTCCACATGGAACGAGCTGGTGCGGCACGCGGACTCGGGACTCGTTGTGATGCCCGGTTTCCCTGCGGATCTTTTTTTGAATTGGCTGATGCTTGCGGAAGCTCTCGGCGGCAAACCCTTTTCGGAAAAAGAGCGCATCGCCGACCCTTCCGCAGGGATCGAGGCGATGGACATGCTCCGACGGCTCTCGGAAAAAATGCCGCGTTCCATCTTTGAATGGAACCCCATCTTGATCGCCGAACTCATGACATCCACGGACCATTTCCCCATATGCGCATTCGCATATGGTTACAACAATTATTGCCGCCCGTCTTTTGTCCGCCATCCTCTGAAATACAAGCGCCTTCCGACGCTTGATGATGGCACAGTCCTTCGGAGCGTCGTCGGAGGCACGGGCATCGCCATCAGCAAGTCCTGCAAAGATCTCCCGTATGCCCTCGACTATTCCCTGTTTACCGGAAGTTCGTCCGTCCAATCGGGGATCTATTTGCACGCCGGGGGACAGCCTTCCCGGCGCGAAGCCTGGCAGGATTCCGATGGGGATACGCTGGTCGGAGGCTTTTTTTCAGCCACCCGCCAGGACCAGGAAAACGCCCTTCTGAGACCGCGTTACGATGGTTATGTCCGATTGCAGGAGGAACTCGGCGTTCCCCTCGCAGCCTGCTTGAAGGGGGAAATCGGGAGAAATGCCGCATGGCAAAAAATGAACACGTCTTATCTTGCAAACCCGATCCACCACCGGGATGACTGACCAGTCATTGTTCCAGTCCCGCAGAATCCCGGAAAAGACGATCCTCAAGAAACAGCAGGGAAACACGGAAGGGCAAGAGTTTCCGCCAGACGCCGAACATCCTCCTCCGTATGGGTTGCGGACAGGGTGATTCTCAACCGGGCCGTCCCTTTTGCAACGGTCGGATATCGGATCGCAGGAACGAGGAATCCCGCGGCCAGAAGTTTTTCCCCGGCGGCCATCGCCTCGGATTCCCCTCCAATGATCACCGGCACAATCGCACTGGCAGACTTCGGAATCCCCGGTATCGATCCCAGGAAATGGATATTGTGCCACAGGGCCTTGATCAGCGAAGCCCCCTCCCGGCTTCCCAGAATTTCCACCGCTTTGACGGCTGCGGCGGCAACCGGGGCCGGAGGAGCCGTGGAGTAGATGAAGCTGCGGGCCCGGTTGATCAGGAATTCCCGAAGGCGGGGACTCCCGGCAAGGTAGGCTCCATGGGCACCGAGAGCTTTGCCGAGCGTTCCCATTTGAATCTCGATGCGATCTCCGGTGCCGGTCTGCTCGGCCAATCCCCGGCCGCCTTCTCCAATCACCCCGACACCATGGGCTTCGTCCAAGAAAAGCCATGCCCCATGCCGGTCTTTCAGTTCCACAATTTCCCGCAAGGGAGCCACATCACCATCCATGCTGTAGACAGACTCGGCCACCACCAGCACCCGGCTCCCCGGATGCTTCTCCCGCGCCCACTGCAAATGGCTCTCCAATTTGTCCAGATCATTGTGAGGAAAAACCCTCAAGTGGGCACCGCTCAGGCGCGCCGCGTCGACCAGACAGGCATGGCAGAGTTTGTCGAGAATGATGACATCCTCCTTCGAGCAAATCGCGGGAATGCTCCCCATCGCCGCCGCATACCCGCTTGAAAAGGTCAGGGCCGCTTCCGTGCGTTTGAATCCTGCAATCGCTTCCTCCAATCGCTCATGAGCGGCAAGTGTCCCGCACACCAGACGGGAGGCCCCTGCTCCGTACCCCGCCTTTTCCCATTCCTGCACCGCCGCCTCCCGAAGCGCAGGGTGATTGGCAAGTCCCAGATAATCATTCGAGGAAAAATTGACGAGCCGCCGTCTCCCGCTCACGACATGCGTTGTCTGCGGGGAATCCAACACCCGGAGCCGTCGCAGCAATCCGGCCTTCTCGATGCCCGCCAGCGAATCACGGAGAAAAGTGTCCCACCCATCGGCTCTGGAATGCTTCATCAGGCGTTCAGCAGATGGCACATTTCCTCAACGGCCCGTGCCATTCCCACAGAAACCGCACGTGACACAATGGAATGCCCGATATTCAGCTCCTCAAGCCCCGGCAGTGCCAGAATCGCCGGTGTATTGAGGTAGTTGAGCCCGTGCCCCGCATTCACCCGCACCCCTCTCTCCACGGCGAGTCCTGCTGCGGAAACAAGGCGATCCAATTCTGCCTTCACCCCCCCGCCAATGGCATTCGCGTAGGCCCCCGTATGCAATTCCACAAAGTCCGCCCCCAAATCGGCCGCCGCTTCGATCTGCGCCGCATCCGGATCCACAAAGAGACTCACCCGGATCCCCCGCCCCCTCAGGCGCGCGACGACAGACCGCAGTCCCTCCTGCTGCCCGCGACAATCCAGTCCCCCCTCCGTTGTCACCTCCCGGCGGTTTTCCGGAACCAGACAGACATCATCGGGCAGAACTTCCAGGGCGATCCGCAAAATGTCCTCCGACACCCCCATCTCCAGATTGAGTTTCGTCGTGACCTCCTCGCGCAACCGGAGGATATCCCGATCCTGGATATGTCGGCGGTCCTCCCGCAGATGGGCGGTGATTCCTTTGGCTCCGGCTTTCTCGGCAACAAGAGCCGCCGCCACGGGATCGGGCTCGGCAAGGGGACTGTCCGGCACATCGCGGTAACGCGCCTGCCGGATCGTGGCAACGTGATCAATATTTACTCCAAGACTTGGCATTTCCGTGCATATTCGCGCCGGACACGCCGGACGGCAAGTATTGCGTCGAGCAGGGCCAGGGCACCGTCGTGGGGCTTGAGTTTGGAACCTTCCACATCGGCCCACTCGACCGGAAGTTCCATGATTCGGAATCCAAGCAGCTCCGCCAACACCACCACCTCCACGTCAAATCCAAACCCCTTCTGACTGAGCCGGGAAAAAATCTCCCGCGCCGCCGTCCGCCGGAACGCCTTGAAACCACACTGCGTGTCGGAAAAATGCGTGATCCCCGCCCACCTCAGCACCCGGTTGAAAATCCGCCCGGAAAACTCCCGAAGCACCGGCTGGTGCGTGGCAATGGTGCTTTCCCGATGCCTTCGCGATCCCATCAGCACATCCGCCCTGTCGGTGAATTTCAAAAACTCCCGCACAAACCGCAGGGGCACGCTCAGATCCGCATCCATGAAAAAAATCCACTCACCCCGCGCCAGCAGCATCCCCGTCTTCACCGCATGTCCTTTGCCGTGGGCTGTCGGATTCACATGAATCACAAAACGGGAATCCCCCTCCACCTCCTGCCGCACCACTTCCTCGGTGCGATCGGTTCCCGGTTCGATCACAATCAAAAACTCCCACGCTTCCTCCGGAAAAAAACGCCGGATCTCCCGGATCGAAGGGGGCAGACGCCTCTCTTCGTTCCGGGCGGGAATGACAATACTGACTCGCGGGGCTTGATCCGACATGGGTACTCGGATTATCCCAAGCGTGTGTCAGCCCGTCTGTCAAAGCTCCCTTTGCTCGAAATCACGATTTTTGCCATCGCGATTTTCCTTCGTCTGTGGCTGCTCGAGATCAAGCCCCCCCATTTTGATGAGGGAGTCAACGGTTGGTTTGCCGATCAGATGACGGCAAACGGATTCTACCACTACGACCCCACCAACTACCACGGACCGCTTCATTTTTATGCGGTCTTCCTTTCCCAAACCCTTCTGGGGCGCCACCTCTGGGCTCTCCGCCTGCCGGCCATCATCGCCAGCCTCCTCTGCATCTGGGCCATCCTGAGATTCCGCGACTTCTTCGGAGCCCGCACCGCCCGGATTGCCGCCCTCGCAATGGCCGTCTCCCCCGCCTATGTCTTCTACGGACGCTACTCCATCCACGAGTCCTGGCAGGTGCTTTTCTCGATCCTGCTTTTGTGGGGCATCCTGGGTTTGTGGAAATCCGGTGGACGAAAAGCTTTTTTCACCACGGTCCTTTCCATCACCGGGCTTATCCTGACCAAAGAAACCTACCTGCTGCATACCGGCTGCTTCGTGCTCGCGGGTGTCGTCCTCTGGCTCTGGCAATATGTCCTGCCTTCCCGACCGGCCCAGCCCGTCGCCAAACAACGCTGGTCACGGGATGACGCCATCCTCGCCGCCGGACTTGCACTTCTGCTCATCGTCTTTTTTTACTCCGGCAATTTTCTGGATTTTTCATCCCTCAAAGGCCTGTATCAGACATTCGGTGCATGGTTCCAGACCGGCGTCGAAGCGGCGGGACACGAAAAGACCGCCTACCAGTTGCTCGGCCCGCTGAATTACTACTGGGTCGCCCTCATGGCCCGCTACGAATGGCCCGCCCTGCTCGGCCTGGCCGCCTGCGCCCGCTATATCGCCCCATCGGACGCCCGCCTGCGCTACATCGCGATCATGGCCGGAGGCGTGCTTCTCGCCTACTCGATCATTCCCTACAAAACCCCCTGGTGCATCATCTCGATGATCTGGCCGTTTTATCTCATCCTGGGTGCTCTGCTCGGGGAGTGGGCCGACCACTGGAAAAAACCGCTCCTCCCGTGGTTCATCCTCGCCCCCCTGTTGTCCGCCTCCGCCGCCATTTGCTGGAAGCTGAACTTTGAGAAATTTACCGATCAGGAAGAGCCCTACGTCTACGTGCAGACGTACCCGGGAATCTACACTCTCACCAAACCGCTTCTCTCTCTCGCGGCCAAAAATCCCGAAAATTACCACATGGGCGGGCTCCTCCTTCTCGACAGCTATTATCCTCTTCCCTGGATGCTCGGTGACTTCACCCAGGTCGGCTACTACAACAAGGATCAGAAACCCTCAAATTGGAACACCGGGTTCATCGCCGTTGAAAAATCACGCGAAGGCGAAGTGGAAAGCCACCTCACCCGGGCCTACTACAAACGTCCCTTCCTCCTCCGCAGTGGACAGGAAGAATGCACCGCCTATTTTTCCGCACAAATCTTCAGGGACTACTTCGGCGGAGAACCCGAGTTCAAACCCTCCCGGCCCTGATCTCCATCCGCAGAATCGACGGATCGCGCCTATTCTTCCGAGCCCGTCTCCGACGCCTGAGGCGAATTTTTCTCCCGGCCTTTTTTCTTCCCCGCGGCCGCCTTCCCCCCCGGAATGATCTTGCCGGCATCGCGGACAAAGGCATCCTGCAACTGCTGCCAGCGCGCCGCCATCTCGCTCACCCGTTCGGGCTGCGCAGCCGCAAGATTGTCCTGCTCGCAACGGTCGGTCGCCAGATTGTAAAGATCCCATCCTTCAGGGCTCTTCTGGGAGGAAACAATCTTATAATCCCCGATCCGCAGGGCACGGTTGCCGCTGTGGTTGAAAAAAACATAGTCGCGCGGGGCACCTCCCTCCTTGGCAAAGACCGGAACGATGCTCCGTCCCGGAAAAGGCGGTGCCCCTGGAGCGGCTTCCGGTTTCCCTCCCGCCAACTCTATCACAGTCGGAACGATATCCACCACATGACCGACATCCTGGCGAAGCTCTCCCCGGGCGGCAATCCCCTTCGGCCAGTGCACAATCAACGGCGTGGATACCCCTCCCTCGTTGGTCCAGATCTTGTGCAGACGAAACGGGGAGTTGCCCGCACTTGACCAGCCGGGTCCGAGGCACAGAAACGAACCCGCCGAACCGGGTTCCGCCGCACGGTCATTTCCATCCCCACGCACAAGCAACTCCGCACTTGTACCATTGTCGGAAAGAAAGAGAATGACGGTGTTTTCCCAGGCCCCCATCGCCCGCACCTGTTCGAGCACACGGCCGATCTCCCGATCCATGCGGTCGATCATGGCCGCGTGAATGGCCATCTTTGTTGCCTGGAACCGCTTCTGCTCTTCGGTCAGTTGATCCCACGGCACCGCCCGCTCCATCTCACCCGGACCCACCTGCTCCAAAAGCCTGGCATCAAACCCCGGAGCCACGACTTCCGTCTCCAACGGTGCCAGGGCACAATTGACGATCCCCATTTCCCGCAGATTCTTCCAGCGCTCCTCGCGCACCTTGTCCCATCCCCGGAGATAGTGATCTCGATACCGGGCAATATCCTCCGCGGGTGCCTGCAACGGAAAATGCGGCTCCGTGAAAGCCAGATAGGAAAAAAACGGTTGGTCCGGATATTTCTCCGCATGCTCCTTCAGGCACCGGATGGCGTGGTCGGCAAACGCGGTCGCCGTGTAATAACCGCTGTTTTTCTTCACCGGAGGCAGGAGTTTGTCATCCTCAAAGGCTTTCACCGGATTGAACTTCCGGTTGTGATCCTCCAGAAGATAGGAATGGTCGAAACCCGCGTCTCCCACCGGAAATGGCGCACCATTCACATGCCATTTTCCGGAATGATAACTGCGATACCCCAGCGGCCCGAGCCACTGCGGCAACAGCCGGGTCCACGGAGGCAGTTTCCCCTGCGGCGGATCCATGTGAATCTGCTGCGGATAATACCCCGTCATCAACGCTCCCCGGGTGGGCCAGCAACGCGCCGTATTGTAAATTGCGTGAACCTCAACCCTTCCTTCGCCAGCCCGTCCAGATTCGGCGTCTGGATATCCGACCCATAACACCCCAGATCGGAAAAACCCAGATCATCCGCCAGGATGACAAGAATATTCGGCCTGGCTCCCGGAGCAGACTCCGCCGCCCCGGACGTCAAAACCATGGCGAAAAGAAACGAAAAGAGAGCAGCAGAGAATTTCATAAAAGCATTGGGGAATAAAGGCCGACATCCCTCCCTCCGGAACATCCGGCTCCATGGGAAGAGTCAAGTCTGCTTGAGTCCCGGCAAGGGTCAATACTTTCCAAAGAATCCCGCCAAAAATTCTCATGCCAACTCTCCCTCCATCTGCTAAAACTTCCCCATTCCCAACTTGGAGGGGTGGTAGAGTGGTCTATTGCGCCGGTCTTGAAAACCGGAGAGCCGCAAGGCTCCGTGGGTTCGAATCCCACCCCCTCCGCCAGTATTTGCGAAGCAAATCAAAGTGTCGTTTTGCACCAGAGTTGCGAATACTGTTTGCGGGAGACCGGCGAAATATTTGCAGGGAATCGTAGAATTACTCTGTAGGAACAATCAGGAAATTCGCCGTTCCTCCGCAAGAAACGGGGTCTGGCGATGCAATCGCCGCTCAGAGGGAGAAGCTCAGGTTGATCACCTTCGCGGGTATTACCGCAAATGACGGGAGGTGATTCCGAGATTGCGTGCAATGTGTCCGCAATGTTCGAGAACCTGTTCTTTCGGTCTCCCCCCGACAATCATCGATTCATAAAACACGAACAACAGTTCGCTGGCCTCGCTCGAAGAAAACGCGGTTTTCGTGTCTCCATCTTTCTTCTGGATAGTCCACAAATTCAGCAGCAAGCCCAAGATGGCCTGCCGGGTAAAATCAGAAGATGGCACCGCCAGCCACAACGCTTGCTCAACGATTGAACGCGGTGTTTCAGCCAAAAAGCGCCGAAATTGATTTGAGGTAGAAAGGGCGATAGCGCGGTCGGGAAACTGAAAAAAAACATTTCCAGGAAGCGACGAATTCGCAAATTCGGCTGAGACGATTTCGGAGAAATCGCAGACAGCCTGCGAAAATCCTTTCCTGGAAAGTTCGAACCAATGGCCACTGGTTCCCACAGTCGGCACCCTCGGTGCGACGCTGTGGATGACGATATCTGACCGTTTTGCCTTCACATCCCGTGATTCTACCGGAGAAGCCCAATTTTTTACAATAGTTCGGTATTTTCGAGAACTGGTGTGGCCCACGTTCATGATGGTAGGGCGTGAGTGCCCTGCGAACATTTCCGCCTGCGGCCATTTCAGCGAGACCAGGTGCCGGTATACATTCGTCCGTTCTGCGCAAGAGGCCGGACGCCTGCTACGGATTTCATCAAGCAGGCACAACCGGGCACCGTATCTGTCAAACAGGTCGAGCGGGACTTTTGCGATAAATCCACCGGAACCGAGGGGCCTTGCCGCCCCAAGCGTCTTGCCAAAAAGCGGGGCAGATTGCAATTTCGATGAGACAAGCAGTGTCATCTTCGTTTCCCATTCATTGGAGCCAATCACCCCTGAAGCGTAGTTGGGTATAATTGCATTCTCAGCGAATAGCCCTATAAAGAGGGGGATGTCGAAAAATGACATGACCCTTGCGGTCAAAGGCTGCCTTGACCCGCACATTTATCGCCGCCAAAGCTCGGCTCCGCTTGGAATTTGAGGAGAATTGGGCTTAAATCATAGCCTGCGAGGGGCGGAAGCTTGAAAATGTACTGT
>JADHED010003038.1_pt1 | contig 10621 bp, 6 predicted proteins | sample 8952041 | NCBI WGS metagenome assembly JADHED01 (sample SAMN16124423, study PRJNA663239) | bioreactor sludge metagenome | isolation source: sludge (control) | place: India:Bengaluru | collected 2018-09-08
TACCGTCCGGCGCTAGTCGCGGCGCAACCCGGCCCCCGACCCCCGGCTCTCGCGTGCGCCGGCGCACGCGCGCGGTCACCCCCTCCGTGCCGTCGCCACCAACGCGCCCCCACCGACATCGACCACGATCACCGTCTCCACCCCGGCCTCCCCCGCCAGGATCAGGTCCGCCACCCGGTCCTGCACCTCCCGCTGGATCACCCGCTTGACCGGCCGCGCCCCGAACACCGGGTCGAACCCGCGCTCGGCCAGCCACGCGACCGCCGCGTCGGTCACCTCCAACCCGATTTCCTGCTCCTCCAGCGAGCGGGCCACCTTGGCCAGTTCCAGCCGGACGATCCGCGCGACCTCGCCGCGACCCAGGGAATGGAACCGCACGATCCCGTCCAGCCGGTTCAGCAGCTCCGGTCGGAAGTGTCCGGCCAGCCCCTCCAGCAGTCGCGCCTCGCCGCGCGCGGGGTCGTCGCCTGCGCGCACCTCGTACTCGGGCCCCTGGCACAGGTTCGAGGTCATGATCACCAGCGTGTTGCGGAAGTCCACGACGCGCCCCTTGCCGTCCGTGAGGCGTCCATCGTCCAGCAGCTGCAGCAGCACGTTCATCACCTCGGGGTGCGCCTTCTCCACCTCGTCCAGCAGCACCACCGCGTAGGGGTGCCGGCGCACGGCCTCGGTCAGCTGGCCGCCGCTCTCGTAACCCACGTAGCCCGGCGGCGCGCCGATCATGCGCGCCACCGCGTGGCGCTCCATGTACTCGGACATGTCCAGCCTCACGAGATGAGTCTCGTCGCCGAACAGCTCCGCGGTCAGCGTCTTGGCCAGCTCGGTCTTGCCCACGCCGGTGGGCCCCAGGAACAGGAACGAGCCCAGCGGCCGCCCGCGATCGGTCAGGCCGGCGCGCGCGCGCCGGATCGTCCGCGCCACCTTGGCCACGGCCTCGTCCTGGCCGATCACGCGCGCGCCCAGCCGCTGCTCCAGCTCGCGCAGCTTGGCCATCTCGTCCTCCACCAGGCGCTGCGCCGGGATGCCCGTCCAGCGCGCCACCAGCCCGGCGATGTCGTCCTCGTCCACCTCCTCCTTCAGCAGCGGGTGCTCGCCCTGGATCGCCTTCAGCTCGGCGCGCGCGGCCTCCAGTCCGGCCTCGCCCGCCTTGAGCGCGCCGTACTTCAGCTCGCTGGCGCGGGCCAGGTCGCCGCGGCGCTCCGCGGTCTCGAGTTCCAGCAGCAGGTCCTCCTGCGCCTTCTGCCGCGCGCGGATCGCGTCGATGGCCTGCTTCTCCTGCTCCCACCGCGCGCGCACCGTCGCCAGCTCGTCCTTGAGTTCGCCCAGCTGGCGATCGATCACCTCGCGCCGCGCCACGGCCGTGCGCTCGGTCTCCTCCTGCAGGGCAAGCCGCTCCATCTCCAGCTGGTTGCGCTGCCGCTGCAGGTCGTCCACCTCGCTGGGCACCGAGTCGATCTCCATGCGCAGCCGGCTGGCGGCCTCGTCCATCAGGTCGATGGCCTTGTCCGGCAGCATGCGGTCGGCGATATAGCGCTGCGACAGCTTGACCGCCGCCACGATCGCCCCGTCGGTGATGCGGATGCCGTGGTGCACCTCGTAGCGGTCCTTCAGCCCGCGCAGGATGGCCACCGCCTGCTCCCAGGTCGGCTCCTCGACCATCACCGGCTGGAAGCGCCGCTCGAGCGCCGGGTCCTTCTCGATGTGCTGCCGGTACTCGTCGATGGTGGTGGCGCCCACGCAGTGCAGCTCGCCGCGCGCCAGGGCCGGCTTGAGGATGTTGCTCGCGTCCATCGCGCCGCCGGTCGCGCCGGCGCCGACCAGCGTGTGCATCTCGTCGATGAACAGCAGGATCTCGCCCTCCTGCTCGGTCACCTCCCTGATGACCTTCTTGAGGCGGTCCTCGAACTCGCCGCGGTACTTGGTGCCGGCAATGAGCGCGCCCAGGTCCAGTGCGAGCAGCCGCTTGCCCTTGAGGCCCTCGGGCACGTCGCCCTCGACCAGGCGACGCGCCAGCCCCTCGACCACCGCGGTCTTGCCCACGCCCGGCAGGCCGATCAGCACGGGGTTGTTCTTGGTGCGCCGGCTGAGGATCTGCACCACGCGGCGGATCTCCTCGTCGCGCCCGATGATCGGGTCGATCTTCCCCGCGCGCGCCGCCGCGCACAGGTCGCGCGCGTACTTGCCCAGAGCGCTGTCGTTCGCATCGGAGACGCCGCTCTCGTCGTCGCCCCGGTAGGCCTGGTCGGCGCCCATCTGCTCGAGCGCGCGGGCGATCTTCGCCGGCGTCGCGTCGAACGTCTTGAGCACGCTGCCGGCCCGGCCCTTGTCCGCCGCGACGGCCAGCAGCAGCTCGCGCGTGCCGGTCATCGCCGAGGGATCGTCACCGTTGCCGGCGCCCTTGCCGCGGCCGCCCCTGCCCGCCAGCTGGTCCGCCTCGAGCAAGGCCATCTGCAGCTCGCGGCTGGGCGACGGCACGTCCTTGACCTGCACGCGCGGCAGCGACTGCAGCTCCTTCTCAGCGGTGCGCGCGATGAGCTGCGGGTCCAGCTCCAGCGACCGCAGAACGTTGGTCGCCAGGCCGGTCTCGCTCAGCAGGGCCCACAGCAGGTGCAGTGGCTCCAGCTGGGCGTGGCTCAGTTCGTACGCCTTGGCCTGGGCGCGCTGGAGGGTATCCATGGCGTTGACGGTCAGGTTCTTCATGGGGTCGGGCCTCTCCGGGGGATGTCGTGAATCTCGCAACCCCCGGCTCGACGCACGGACGATGCCCACGACGGCGCCCACCCCGGACGCCGCCTTAATGTTTTGTCAAATAATGATATAATAGAAATGCGCCCGGCCTCCGTATACGGTATGCCGGGCGTTCCACCGACTCGGGCGCCAAAATGTCATGCCACAATGGCGCCCATTGTCATCCTGTCAGGCCTCAGCGCAGCAATGCCACTTTCGCGGCCACGGCCTCGCCGCCGCTTTCCACGCGTACCAGGTAGATCCCCGACGGCATGGCCCGGCCGGCATCATCCAGGCCGTTCCATTCGACCGCATGACGGCCGGCGTCGAGCGACCGTTCCAGCAGCACCGCCACGTGGCGGCCGGCCGCATCGACGACTGACACCCGGGCCGTGCCCGCCTCGCGCAGGCTGAAGGCGACCGTGGTGCGCGGATTGAATGGATTGGGGACGCCCGGCTCGACCGCGACGGCAGCGACCGGCGGACGCGAGGCGGGGACGTCGGCCACGGCGGACCGGCAGCCGATTGCGATCCACGCCGGCCCCTGCAGGAGATCTGCAGGGAGCGCCCCGGCAAACGCACCCGTCGTCGCTTCAAAGGCCAGCACCTGGTTGCCGGCGTAGCTGGCCACGTAGAGCCGCCCGTCCGGACCGAAGGCCACGTCGTTGGCGTGGTTCAGGCCGCCCGTGCCCCCCGGCACGAAGACGTCGATGAAGGCGCCCGAAGTTCCGTCGTAGCGGCTGACGCTGTCGTGGACCTCTTCGGCCACGTACAGGTGCCCGTCCGGGCCGAAGGTGAGCCCCCGCGGCGCATCGAGGCCGCCCGAGCCGGCCGGCACGAACGCGCCCAGCGAGGCGCCGGTCACGCCGTCGTAACGCAGGATGCGGTCGTTGTCGCGGCTGCTGACGTAGAGGTGGCCGTCCGGCCCGAAGGTGATGCCGGTCGGGCCATCCAGCCCGCCCGAGCCGGACGCGACGAAGGCGCCCAGCGAGGCGCCGGTCGCGCCGTCGTAGCGCAGCACGGCGTTGGTCGCGTACGAGGCGACGTACAGGTGGCCATCGGCGCCGAGCGCCAGGCCGACGGGCACGTTGAGCCCACCGCTGCCCGACGACACGAACGTGTCGACGAACGTGCCGCTGGCCACGTCGTAGCGCCGCACCGAGTCGTTGTCCTGGCTGCTGACCAGCACGTGGCCGTCGCCGTCGCAGATAAGATCCGACGCCCCGTTCAGGCCGCCGCTGCCCGCGGCGACCAGGGTCGTCGCCTGCCCGCTCACGAATCCGTAGCGGATCACTGCGCTCGACGTGTTGCAGCTGACCAGCAGGTCGGCCGCGCACAGCGGGCCCGAGGCCACGGTGACGGTCACCGGCGCGCTGGTCGCCGTGCCGCCGAACGCGTCGGTGACGATGGCGCGGTAACGGGTCGTGGTTGCCGGTCGCACGTCCTGCGAGGCGCCGGCCCCGAACGTGCTCCACCAGCCGGGCGCCAGCTCTTCCTGCCACTCGAAGGTGTAGGGCGCGAAGCCGAACGAGGCGACCGGGCTCAGGGTGACCGTCTCGTTCGCGCACGCGGTATCGGCGCTCGCACTGGCGGTGACCGTCACCGGCTCGGGCAGGCTCGCCACCGAGAAGTGGTCGAAGGCCAGCCCCACGTCGGTGGCGGTGCCGGTGTAGCGGATCTCGATCGCGCTGATCAGCACGCCGGCGCCTCCCAGCGTCCAGCTCATCGCATCGGCGTCGCCGGGGCCCGCCTCGGGCGAGATGCAGCCGGGATTCGGCGCGCCCACGGGAGCGTCGAGCACGACCGTCTGGACGACCGCCCCCGATCCGTCGAGCGCCGTGATGGTCCACTGCTCGCACGGCAGGCCGCCGTTCGTGCGGCAGTCCACGTCGAGGATGAGGCCCGAGGCGAAGACGACGGGCGTGGCGTAATTGACGCGCAGGTCGGCCGGGATGCCGAGCGAGGTGTTGTCGGTCAGGAAGCTCTGGCCAAGGCCCAGGTGCGCGTGCGGCGTGTCGGCGGCGAGGCAGCCCTCGAAGGCCGTGAGCGGCGCGCCCGCCTTGGCGATGAGCGGCGACCCGATCGGCAGGTGCGTCGTGCGGTCGAGCAGCTCGAAGGTCACGCCGTACGGCGCGTACTGCGTGCTGATCACCTGCAGGTCGGTCGTGGGCGCGCCGCCGGGCAGGGTCTCGAAGTCGATGAGCTGGGCCGATGCGGCGCCGGCCGACAGGACGGCGAAGAGAATCGGGAACAACAATCGATGAGCACATGAGCGACTGAACATGGGGCGCGACCTCCGCCGGTGTCCCGAATCTTGTCGTTGGTGCCGCGGCTTCCGTGGCTGTGGCGGGCCTTGCGGGCGAATCAGATCAGTGTAGCAGATGGCGACAACGGGATCTCAAAAAAAAGAGCATCTTGCTCTGTTTTATGATGACGCGTGACAATGCATTGTGGATCAACAAGTTATCTGCGCGGGCGGCCTCACCGGACGGGCTCATCCGGATGCGATCGATCGGCGCCGGCGCCGATGTCGGCCTGTACCGCTCAGCGATAGCGCGCCTTGACCCCGCCCCAGCTGACGGCTTCGTCCGCGACCACCGTGGCGCACCAGTCCTCGGACTCGGGAACGGGAGCGCAGCCACCCGTCCCCGCCGTCGCGCCGTTCGGCCACAGCGCCTGGCGGGTGATGACCATCGGTGTCCCCGCCGCCGGCCAGACCAGCGGCCGCTCGTCCGGCAGGGACGGACTGCGCAGGCCGGTCAGCACCAGGCACTCGGCATGCGAGGTCGGCAGCACCTGCATCGTCGCCAGCACCATCCACTCCGACGTTGGCACCGGCGACGGGAACGCCACCCTGAACTCGGGTGCGAGCGCGTCGTTCTGGCCGCCCATCCCGATCGTGGCCGAGATGATCACGGGTGCCGATCCGTTGTGCCGCCGGATGGCGGCCTCCCACCCGTGCAGTTCGGTGAACGACGGCCCCATCAGGACGAGATACGTCGTCAGCGGCACGAACGGGGCCCCGAAGTAGGCGCAGGGCATGTGGTACTCGTCGTCGAAGGAGATCGCGAGCCGATCGACCCAGAACTCGTCGGCGCCGGCCGCTGGCCGGGCAAGGCAGATCACCGTGAGCAGCAGTGCCAACGACGGGAGTCCGCGGACAGGGTGCGGCCAGGACATGGATGAAACCTCCATCATGTCATCGGTGGGGCGGTATCGGCGCCATTGTACCACACCCTGCCGTTCGCCGTGTCCAGGAAGAATGCGGGCCCCGGGAGCGGTGTCACGCTATACTGATCCGTCGAATCGCGGATCGTCGCGGTCCCGCCTCCCGCCGTGAGCGTGCGCCGGGGCACGCGCGCCGGCCTCCGGGCGGTTCCGCCCGCCACCCGACAGGAGACCGCGCCATGGACCGCACCGCACCGCACCCCGCCGCCCCGACCCCGGCCATCGACGCCAAGACCGTCGACGCCAAGACCATCGGCCTGGTCGCCCACGACAACCGCAAGCGCGACCTTGCCGAGTGGGTCGCCTACAACTACGGCACGCTGTCGCCGCACCACATCGTCTGCACCGGGACCACCGGCCGGCTGATCGAGGAGACGCTCGCGCGCCGTGCGAGCGAGGAAGGCGGCCCCGAGCCGCGCCCCATCATGAAGCTGCGCTCGGGCCCCCTCGGCGGCGACCAGCAGCTGGGCGCGATGATCGCCGAGAACCGCATCGACGCGCTGATCTTCTTCTGGGACCCGATGGAGCCGCAGCCGCACGACGTGGACGTCAAGGCGCTGCTGCGCATCGCGGTGGTCTACAACGTGCCCATCGCCTGCAACCGCGCGACGGCGGACTACCTGGTGTCGTCGCCGCTGCTGGGACGGGAGTACCGGCGGATCGTGCCGGATTTCGATGCGTACCTGGGGCGGGATCTCGGGCGCTGAGGATCCGGCACAGGCTCAGCCCGCCAGCCCCCGCACCCGCCGCTCCTGCCGCGTGGCCAGGACGGGCATGACCACCGCCAGCGCCGAGTAGACGAAGCCGGCGAACGCGCCGAGCGGGTCCGGCATGAAGCCCGCCCAAAGCGCCGAGGTGATACCCGTCGCCAGCATCACCACCCAGCTCTCGACCTTGTGGCGCGTGCGCAGGCGCTCGGCCGCGTCGAGCCGCAGGCTGGGCACGCGCAGCGTGTGCGCGTAGAGCAGCGCCATCATCGTCGCCTGCGCCGCGAAGCCCAGGCCATAGATCACGAACAGGCCGCGCAACTCGGTCAGCGTCCGGATGGTGAACGTGGCCGGCAGCGCACCGCCGCTGGCCCAGGCGGCCAGCGCCTGGAACACCATCTTCAGCGGGTACACGTAGACCAGCATCACGAAGACCATTGCCAGGCTCAGCAGCACCGCCGGGCGGTCCTCCAACCCGTAGCGCTGCCCCCACTGCCGGTGCGCCGACCAGAACGCGGCGATGGCCGCGAAGCTGGCCGCGAACGCCGGCGCGTCCTTGAGCGCCTTGATGAGCTCGGCATAGCTGGCCGGCACGCCGCCGCTGATAACGAGAATCGTCACCGCGAACGCGAACGAGGCGTCGCAGAACGTTTCCAGGCGCGTCGGCGCCTGCCCGCGCTGGCGCACGCCGTCGCGCACGGGCAATCGGGCCAGGTCCTCGTCGGTCCACTCCTGCATCGGTCCCATCCCTCCGGTCTAGCCCCAGCATGCACCCTTTTGCGCGCCGCGTCGAGATGTTAGAGTGCCGTGACCCCGTCGCCGGTCGGACGGCCGGCTCGCCTTTGGCCCTCTCCTCCCGCGAGGTCAACGTGCGCTTCCACTTCTCCGGCCCGCCGCGCGCCCCCCTGGCGACCGTGGCCCTACTGGCGCTGGCCGCCGCCGCCCTGGCCCAACCGGCGTCGACGCCCCCCGGCGAGAAGCCCGCCCCCACGCCGTTCACGCGCCTGGCCGACGCTGGCACCGCGAAGGACCACGACGAAGCCGACCTCGTCGTCGTCTTCGAGCACGCCGTCAACCGCGTCAAGCCCAGCGGCGTCACCTACGTCGACGGCTACCGCCTGACCAAGGTCCTGACCAGCGAGGGCTGCCGCGACAACTCGGTGCTCTACTGGCACTACGACCCGCAGAGCCAGGCCCTCGAGGTGCGCGAGGTCAACGTGCTGCGCGACGGCGCGCGCATCCCGGTGGACGTGGCCACCGTGCGCGACCTGCCCGCCCCGCAGTCGGCGATCTACTGGCGCGACCGCATCAAGACGCTGCAGCTGCCCCGCCTGCGGGTGGGCGACGGCATCGAGGTCGTCACCTTCAGCAAGGGCTTCACCTACGCGCTCCTGGCCGGCGACGGCGGCGCGGCGGGCGCAGGGGCCGGCGCGGCAGGCGGCGACTGGATGGCCGACGCCCCCGGCGACGAGAAGTACATCACGCCCATGCCCGGCGAGTACTTCGACATCGTGCTGTTCGCCGGCGACCAGCCGATCGTCGAGAAGCGCTACGAGCTGGTGCTGCCGCGGGACAAGCGCCTGCACGCGGAGAACTACAACGGCGCCGTCTACTCTTCGGTGACCTACGACGCGGAGACCACCACCTACGCCTGGTGGTGCAGGGACGTGCCGGCGCGGGCGCACGAGCCGTCGCAGCCCGACGCCAGCGACCTGGTGGCCAAGGTGGTCATGGCCACGGCCGAGAGCTGGGAGGCCAAGAGCCGCTGGTTCTTCGACGTGAACCGCAGCCAGTTCGAGGTGACGCCCGAGATCCGCGCCAAGACCGACGAGGTGCTTGCCGCCGCCGGCGCCGCCGGCGCCGACGACCTGCGCAAGGCGAAGGCCCTGCTGCACTGGGTGGCCCAGAACATCCGCTACAGCGGCCAGACCATGGGCCAGGGCGAGGGCTTCACGCTCCATCCCGGCAACATGATCTTCGAGCAGCGCTCGGGCGTGTGCAAGGACATCGCCGGCATGCTCATCACGATGATGCGCGCGGCCGGGCTGGACAGCTACGCGGCGATGACCATGGCCGGCAGCCGCATCGACCAGGTGCCCGCCGACCAGTTCAACCACTGCGTGACGGCGCTGCGCCTGGCCGACGGCTCGTTCGTCATGTACGACCCCACCTGGGTCCCGTTCAACAACGACATCTGGTCCAAGCGCGAGACCGAGCAGCACTACCTGATCGGGTCGCCGCAGGGGGAGACGCTCAGCCGCATCGCCTATTCGCCGGCGGCCGAGTCGCCGCTGGTGGCCCGCCACGACGCCGTGCTGGGCGAGGACGGCACCCTCACCGGCACGCTGCGCCTGTCGGGCGGCGGCGCCACGGACGGCCGCCTGCGCCGCATCCCCAACGGCGTGCGGCGGGCCGAGCTCGTGAACTCGATCGCCCAGATGCTCGCGACGGCCGGCGCTCGCGTGCAGGACGTGGTCGTCACGCACCGCGCCGTCGACGACTTCAGCGGCGACATGTGGCTGCAGGCCACCTACCGCATCCCGCGCTTCACCGCGCCGGTCGACGACCGCTGGTCGTTCACCAGCCCGCTTCTGGGCTGGCTGCACGCCCCCGGGTCGCTGTTCGGCGCCGGCAGCCAGGAATGGAAGAAGGACCGCGAGACCGACGTGATGCTCTGGAACACCCAGCTGGTCGACGCCCAGGAGGTGCTCACGCTGCCGCGCGGCTGGAAGCTGCAGGAGCCGCCGAAACCGGAGTCGGTCACCGAGACCTATGCCTCCTTTGCCGGCACCGTCGCGCAGAAGGACCGCGCGCTGACGGTCACCGCCAGGGCCACCGTCGACCGCCGTCAGGTCCCGCCCGACGGCTACGCCGGGTTCCGCAAGGCCGTCCACGCCTCGCGCGACTGGTCGAAGCAGGCGTTCACGTTCGTCCGGGAGGGCAAGTGATGAGGAACCTGCGCATGCTCCGCCCGGCCTGCCTGGCGCTGCTCCTGTCGCTGGCGGTCACGCTCGCTGCGACCCTCGCCGCGACCGCCGTCGTCGCGGCTCCCGCCCCGGCCGCCGCCGGGATGGGCATGTCCGGCGGCCACGATCTCGACGCGCTGTGGGCGTCCGCAAGGCGACAGCACGACCTTGCGAAGCAGGACGCGGTGCTGCTGCTCGAGGAGCGCCGGGTCGAGATCGCGCCCGAGGGCGCCGTCGCCACCACGGTGCACTCGGTCGTCTGGATCGGCACCTCCACCGGCCTGCGCACCTACGCCGACCTGCGGATTCCCTGGAACGAGGCCACCTGCGCCTTCACGGTGACGAAGCTGCGCACCTGGCGCGACGACCGCTGGTGGCCCGATCCCGGTCGCATCTCCGACACCGCCGTCGTGCACACCCTGCCCTACGCCGTCGACCATGCCGACGACTACACCACGCTGCGCGAGACCATGCTGCTGCACGACGGCGTCGAGCTGCCCTGCATCATGGAGACGGAATACACGCTCACCGAGCGCGCCCTGCCCGCTGCCGACGGCCTCTTCGTGCTGCCGCAGCGCGATCCGGCAGTGCGGGTGGCGCTTTCCGTGTCCGCACCGGCCGGCCGCGCCCTGCACCACGTCGAACTGAACGGCGCCCCGGCGCCGACGACCACGGAGCAGGACGGCCGCCGCACGCTCGCCTGGACGATGGAAAACGTCGCGGCCCTGCGCCTGCCGCTCACGGCCGCGCCTGCGGCGTACGAGCCGGCCGTGTGCTGGTCCACCTGGGCCGACCAGCGCGCGCTGGGCGATGCCTTCAACAGCGCCTTCTGGGAGGCGGGCGTGGCGCCGCGCGCGGTGGTCGACTCGCTGCGCGCAGTCATGCGCGAAGCCGGTGGCGACCGCGCCCGCGTGCAGGCCGGCGGCGAGTGGCTGGCGCGCAACGTGCGGCACGTTCACCAGGACGACCGCTGGTGGACCTTCGCGCCGCGCC
>JADHED010003039.1_pt1 | contig 10618 bp, 10 predicted proteins | sample 8952041 | NCBI WGS metagenome assembly JADHED01 (sample SAMN16124423, study PRJNA663239) | bioreactor sludge metagenome | isolation source: sludge (control) | place: India:Bengaluru | collected 2018-09-08
TTTAAGAGAAGTTTGAACAAATTAAAAATTAATTTGTGCTAAATGCACAACAGGTCTTTCTAATTTTTTTATCAATTGTATGTTTTTCGTATTGGTTAAAATAACATTAAGTACTTAGCTAAGAGCAACACCTTTTCAAAACTTAAAAACAGCGAATTGTTAAAAAATCTTCAAAGTAACTTCCAAATTTTTCAATCACCTTAAAAATTCAATTCAAAACTCCCCAAAATTCCCCTCTTTCAGAGGGGTGGCATTCCAATGAAATAGGAATGACGGGGTGTTTAAAAAAATAAAGAATCACCATCTACTCGTACACCCAATACCCAACATCCATCATCCAACAAAAATTCTGCAAACGAAGTTCCCGAAATGGTCGCTGAGTACATACACGGTGGCTGAGCGGAGTCGAAGCCATCCACAATCGAAGTTCAAGAAGCGGTCGCTGAGCGGAGTCGAAGCGGCGGGGTGTGTAATAAAACTTTTACCTCTCATCACAAACAAAACCCATTGCCAAAATGTCTTTTCCTTTTGTAAGAGCTACAAAATACAGAATATCATCACTGTCAAAATGTTTATCAAAAGAAAATTCAAGAGTATTGTTAATAGGAAGAATCTCTTCGTTTTTTTCAAAAGTATATTGTTGATAATTAGGCTTTATAGAAATAAGGTGAACTTGTTCGGCTTCAGTTGTAAAGTTGATTTTCAACGAAATTTTTTCATCAATTAAAAAAGATTGCAGAAAATATTTTATAGAATTTACATTTCCAAAACCAAATTCATGGAGCATTTTTTCACCTTCAATAGTTCTTAGCCCTATTTCCACCGTTCTTTTTCCTCTATCCGAAAAATGGTCACAATCCTTTATTTTGGTCATCAATTTAGCAAAACTTTGATATAGAAATTTGTCTCCACTTTTATTAGAAAAAGGGAAAGTAGCTCGCCTTAGCATTTTCCCCACTTTAGAACAATGCCCAAACTCGGTGCTATTTTCTCTCATACGTGCATAATTGTCTTTGGTTTTAAAATCTTTTTTATTAAAACCGCTCTTTTTTCTCACCACAGGAATGCCGTTTAGTTTATAAAAAACCAAACCATCTAGCGACCCTGTAAGTTGTAAAATGCTCTTATAACGTGCCATAATATTCTAAAGAAAGTCAAAGGTAAGCAATAGGTTACACATATACAAGTTTGATGTATGGTTAAAATATAGTTGTAGTATAGTTGAAGTATAGAAAATTAATCTTATATTTGTATTAAAGTCTTACATAAGAAAAGTGATAAGGTAGAAAAAGGATAGGTATGTTAATGCTATTTTCAAAAGCTCTGCGTTTATACTTATGAGAAGTATTGGTTAAGATTTTACAGTGAAACAGATAATTTACAACGCCAAAATAGTAGAAGAGAAAATGAAGTACTTAGAAAAAATAATGTTCCTTGCCATGATGTCATTATTGCTTTGGTCTTGTGGTGCTTCTAAGCCTGCATATACCAAAACAATTTCTAAGTCTTCAGCATCTTCTAACCTTAGAAATCTCAAATCATCCTCATTCGGGAATGTTTCTTATAAAGTAAAAAAAATCCTTAATGATGCCGAAGATTACTTAGGAACGCCTTACAAATTCGGTGGTACTACCAAGAAAGGACTAGATTGTAGTGGTTTGGTAATTACTGTTTTCTCAGAAAATGATTACAAATTACCAAGACGTTCTGAAGAGCAAGCCAAAGAAGGAACTAGAGTAGAAGTACAATCTGTAAAACCCGGAGATTTACTTTTCTTTGCTACTTCTGGTGGTTCTAAAGTAACGCACGTTGGTATTGTTAATGAGATTTCCTTCCGTGGAGATATTACTTTTATTCATGCTTCTACCAGCAAAGGAGTTATAATTTCTTCTCTCAATGATGCTTATTGGAATAAAGCTTTCTTGTTTGCTAGGAGAGTACTATAATTTTCTTATTTTTGCATAAATTATTAATGAATTAAAGTAAAAGCATTTTATTATTGAGCTTTTAACTTTTTAACTTTTAACTTATTCAAATGTCACTACAACAAACCATCGAACAAATCTGGGATAACAGAGAATTATTACAAAACCAAGAATCACAAGATGCAATAAGAGAAGTTATAAAACAACTAGACTTAGGACAGTTGCGTGTTGCAGAGCCTACAGATAATGGCTGGCAAGTGAACGAATGGGTAAAGAAAGCTGTGGTAATGTATTTCCCTATTCAAAAAATGGAAACCATAGAAGTGGGGCCATTTGAGTTTCATGATAAAATTCCTTTGAAAAAGAATTATGCAGAAAAAGGAGTTCGTGTTGTTCCTCATGCTGTTGCCAGAGAAGGGGCTTATGTTGCGCCAGGTGTTATTATGATGCCTTCTTATGTTAATATCGGTGCTTATGTAGATTCTGGTACTATGGTAGATACTTGGGCTACCGTTGGTAGTTGTGCTCAAATTGGTAAAGATGTACACTTGAGTGGTGGAGTTGGTATTGGTGGTGTTTTAGAACCATTGCAAGCTGCGCCTGTAATTATAGAAGATAATGTTTTTGTAGGTTCTAGATGTATTGTTGTAGAAGGAGTGCATGTAGAAAAAGAAGCTGTTTTAGGCGCTAATGTTGTATTAACAGGTTCTACCAAAATTATTGATGTAACTGGTGATACTCCCGTAGAAATTAAAGGTAGAGTTCCTTCTCGTTCTGTAGTAATTCCGGGTAGTTATACCAAGCATTTTCCTGCAGGTGAATACCAAGTTCCTTGTGCATTAATTATTGGGAAACGTAAAGAATCTACAGATAAAAAAACATCTCTTAATGATGCGTTGAGAGAAAATAATGTTGCAGTATAATTATGAAAAAAGTAGTAGTTTATACTGCAATTTTTGGCAAATATGATGCTTTGGTAGAACAAAAAAAGAATCCAAATGTAGATTTTATTTGTTTTACAGACAGTAATTTGAAATCTAATACTTGGAAAATTGTGATTGTAGATCCTTTACCAATGGGCGAAGATTATACCAGAAACAATAGATTTTACAAAATTTTGCCTCACATTCATTTTCCAGATTATGAATATAGCATTTATATAGATGGCAATATGATTATTAAAACTGATATAGATTTTTTAATAAATAAATTCTTGTCTCATCAATTTTCTATGGCTTGTTTTGATCATAACCAAACTGTTTTAGATCCTAGAAATTGTATTTATCAAGAATATAAGGCCATTTTAGAATTGGGAAAGAAAAAAGGAAAATACAAAGATAATATTACAGTAATGAATAATTGGATAGATTTTCTGAAATCCGAAAAATATCCCGAACATAATGGATTACTATTTGCCTCTGTTTTAATAAGAAAACATCATGACGAAAATCTAAAAAAAGTGATGGAAGATTGGTGGTATTGTGTGAAAAATTATTCCAAAAGAGACCAACTAAGTTTTAATTATGTAGCTTGGAAAAATAATTTTGTTCCTAATACCATTCCTGGAGATATTAGAAAAAGGAATAAATATGTTTATATGCTGGGCAAACACAAAAAAAATTACACCTACGAAATTTTGAAATTTAAAATCAGAGATTTTTTAGGCATTTATAATAAATAATCATGAGAGTTTTACTCGGCGGAACTAGAGACTATAAACTAATAGACGAAATTAAAAAAAATCTCGAATTTTATGGATTTGAGGTTACAGATATTAGTTTAGACATTCACTACAAATACAAAAATATTACAGAAAAACTAGTAAATACCTACCACAAAACTTTCTTGAATAGTTTACAATACAAAGCCGAAAAAAGATTAAAAGCCCAAATCCCAGATTTAGAAAATATTTTAGAAAATAAAACATTCGATTTTGCACTTTTTATAAGACCAGATTATTATCCAATACATTTTATAGCATCTCTCAGAAACCAATGCAAAAAAATGATGGCTTATCAATGGGACGGTATTCATAGGTTTCCAGAGGTCAAAAAATACATCAATTATTTTGATAAATTCTACGTTTTTGATCCAAAAGATTTAGACCAAAATACATTTCCTGCCACTAATTTCTATTTTGATTATCATTTATCAATCCCAAAAATAAATTCGAAAGAAGTATATTTTTTAGGAAGATACAGCGAAAATAGAATGAAATTTGTTCCTGAAATGTTAGAAAAAATAGAACAATCTGGCTTTCAATCTAAATTTTTAATTTTTAATCCAAAAAATAAAACAAAGTATTTTCACCCAAAAATAAAACAAATAGAAAGCATTTCTTTTGATGAAAATCTTAAAAACATACAAGAAGCAGAAGTTTTGGTAGATTTTTTCAACTTTGAGCATAATGGATTGTCTTTCAGAACATTCGAAGCAATTGGTTATCGAAAAAAACTCATTACCAATAATCCTAATGTAAAGTTTTATGATTTCTACCACGAAAATAATTTCTTTATTTGGAATAATAATTTAGAAGAATTAGAAACATTTCTTAACAAGCCATTTGTAGATTTTTCGCCCGAAATTATACAAAAATACAGTTTTAATAATTGGATTCATTATATTTTTGATTTACAGCCAAACATCAGTATTAAACTTCCTACACAGTATTTATTATGAAAATTCTAGTTATCCAAATGAAATTTATTGGTGATGTTTTAGCTAGTAGCATTATCTGTAATAATCTCAAAAAACTATACCCAAATTCTCAAGTAGATTTTCTTATTTACCCTTTCACAAAACCAGTAATTGAAAATAATGAAAGTATTGATAATATTATTTATTTTGAAGAAAAATACAGGAAAAGTAAAAAAGAACTCTTTAAATTTTTGTTGGAAATAAGAAAAAAAGAATATGATATAATAATTGATGCTTATGGGAAAATAGAAAGCAATTTGGTAACTCTGTTTTCAAAATCAAAGAAAAAAATTAGTTATTATAAACCATACACCAGTTTTTTATATACTGATACAATAGATGTATTAAAGCACTCTAAAACCAATGCAGGAACAGCATTAGAAAATAGGCTCAATTTAATTTCGCCTTTGCAGAATGTTACAGGATTAGATATAAAACCAAAAATATTTTTAAAACAAAACGAATTAGAACACGGTTTAAAAATTTTAGAAACACAGCAAATAAATTCTTCAAAACCATTATACATGATTAGTGTATTAGGAAGTGCTAAAAATAAAACTTATCCTTTTCTTTTTATGGCGAAAATTCTAGATTTTATTGTAGAAAAAACCAATGCTACTTTATTATTTAATTATATGAAGTCTCAATCTGCTGATGCTTTTGAAATTTATAATTTATGCAATAAAGAAACCCAAAAACATATAAAAATAGATTTAATACCAGGTAATTTGAGAGAATTTCTGGCAATTACCAAACATTGTAATGCACTTATAGGTAATGAAGGTGGTGCTGTAAATATGGCAAAAGCTTTAGACATACCTACTTTTACTATTTTTTCGCCATGGATAAATAAAAATGATTGGAACTGTTTTGAAGACGGTAAAAATAATATTTCTGTTCATTTAGAAGATTACAAACCTGAAATTTATAAAGGAAAAGAGAAGAAATTACTAAAAAACATTGCAGAAGAATTATACCAGCAATTTTCGCCAGAATTAATTTATTCTAAATTGTCTGTTTTCTTAGAAAAAAAATAATTAAGAAGTGAATTTTTTATACTGATAATCAGTAGGTTATGTATAAATATGAGAATTCAAAAAAAATAACATCTTATTATTTTACAAACTTCTTTATCAAAATTAATTTTTTATTCCAAAAACATTTCTATATTTGCATAAGAATTAGAACAAAAAAATGAAAAATTTTAACTTAATCCATCACCATCATCATCTCATCTAAAGGCGAGTTGATAATGTGTTATGTTTCTTAAGTTATAAAAATATTAACAATCCGCCTTGAGTTTTTCAGGCGGATTTTTATTTAAGATTACTGCAAAAACTCAAGGTTAACAAAAAATAAAACCAAAAATGAGTACACTCAGAATTGCAGTTCAAAAAAGCGGAAGACTTTTCGAAGATTCTATCAAACTTCTTAAAGATTGCGGAATTACTTACGACAACGGAAAAGACCAATTAAAAGTACAAGTAGAGAATTTTCCAATAGAAATTTTCTTTCTCAGAAATTCGGATATTCCTCAGTATGTGGAAGATGGAGTGGTGGATGTTGCCATTGTTGGAGAAAATTTACTCATCGAAAAACAAAAAGACATCGAAACTGTTCTAAAATTAGGATTCTCAAAATGTAGAGTTTCTTTGGCTGTTCCAAAAGACGTTGACACCAATGATTTACAGTACTTTCGAGGGAAAAAAATTGCAACTTCTTATCCCAATACCGTTAAAACTTTTCTTTCCGAAAACAATATTGAAGCAGATATTCACGTGATTTCTGGTTCGGTAGAAATTGCTCCAAACATTGGTTTAGCAGACGGAATTTGTGATATTGTAAGCTCTGGAAGCACGCTTTTCAAAAACGGATTGAGAGAAACGGTTACCATTCTGAAATCTGAAGCTGTTTTAGCGAAAAATAAAAACCTTTCTGCTGAGAAATTAGACATCTTAGAAAGATTGATTTTCAGAATTCAAGCGGTATTAAAATCTAAAAATACCAAATACATTTTGATGAACGTTCCTAACGATAAAATTCAAGAAGTTTCAGATATTTTACCCGTTTTAAAAAGTCCAACTATTGTTCCTTTGGTAAAAGAAGGTTGGAGCAGTTTGCACTCTGTAATCGAAGAAAAAAGATTTTGGGAAGTGATAGACCAACTCAAAAAAGCTGGTGCAGAAGGTATTCTTATCATCCCAATCGAAAAAATGATTTTGTAATTTATACTTTCACATCTTTACAGATTAACGATTTTACGAATAAACAATGAAAACAATAGAATTTCCACCTAAAAATACTTTCAGCAGCCTTACCAAAAGACCTGTTTTTGAGAAAAATGACATCGAAAATTTGATTAAAGGAATATTTGAAAAAGTTGAAAAAGAAGGCGATAAAGCGCTTCAGTTTTACGCTGAAAAATTTGACAATCAATCTTTAGAATCTATCGAGGTTTCTCAAGAAGAAATTTCCGAAGCTATAAATTTGGTTGATGAAGAACTAAAAACTGCCATCAATACAGCTAAAAATAATATTGAAAAATTTCACCAATCTCAGAAAGAAATTTCACAAAAAATAGAAACAACGGAAGGTGTAGTTTGTTGGAGAGAAAGCAGAGCGATTGATAAGGTAGGTTTGTACATTCCTGGCGGTACGGCGCCGCTTTTTTCCACAGTTCTTATGTTGGCAGTTCCCGCTCAGATTGCGGGTTGTAAAGAGATTGTTCTTTGTTCGCCACCTCAAAAAAATGGTAAAATAAATCCTATTATTTTATATGTTGCCAACCTTTGTGGTGTTTCTAAAATTTTTAAAGTTGGTGGAGCTCAAGCGATTGCTGCGATGAGTTTAGGCACAGAAACAGTTCCTAAAGTATATAAAATTTTCGGGCCGGGAAATCAATTTGTTACTGAAGCCAAGATTTTTGCTCAAAAATTAGGAATCGCGATTGATATGCCAGCTGGACCGAGTGAAGTTTTGGTCATCGCAGATGATACCGCAAACCCAAGTTTTGTAGCGTCAGATTTACTTTCTCAGGCAGAACACGGCGTTGATTCTCAGGTGGTTTTCTTGACGACTTCCAAAGAAATTTTAGAAAAAGTAAAAACCGAAACCATTGCTCAATTACAAGATTTACCAAGAAAAGAAATTTCCGAAAAAGCTTTAGAAAATAGTAGTTTCATCCTCTTAAATTCCATTGAAGAGTGTATTGAATTTAGCAATGAATATGCTCCAGAACACTTAATTCTTTCTATTGATAATCCGGAAAATATTTTACCTGAAATTACCAATGCGGGTTCTATTTTCCTCGGAAATTACACGCCAGAAAGTGCGGGAGATTACGCCAGCGGAACCAATCACACGTTGCCAACCAATGGAAATGCAAGAGCTTACAGTGGAGTTTCTTTAGATAGTTTTGTGAAGAAAATTACCATTCAAAGAATTTCCGAAAAAGGAATTCAGAATTTGGGAAAAACCATTGAAAAAATGGCAGCAGAAGAAGGACTTTTCGCTCACAAAAATGCAGTTACTCTTCGTTTGAAAAATTTAAAATAATTGTGAAATTGTAAAAGCGTAAAACTGTAAAGTTGTAAATTAAATACCAATCAACCATCAACCATCAATCATCAATCAAAAAATGAATATACAAAATTTAGTAAGAGAAAATATCAAAAATCTCACGCCATATTCTAGTGCTAGAGACGAATTTTCGGCAGATGCAGGCGTTTTTCTCGATGCCAACGAAAATCCTTTTGGAGATTACAATCGTTATCCAGATCCGTATCAAAAAGCTTTGAAAACAGAAATTTCTAAATTGAAAAATATTGAAGCGAACAAAATTTTTCTAGGAAACGGAAGTGATGAAGTGATTGATTTATTGATGAGAATTTTTGCGGAACCCAAAAAAGATAAGATTTTAGTCTTCAATCCAACTTACGGAATGTACGAAGTTTCTGCCAATATTAATGATGTAGAAGTGGTTTCTTATCCTTTGAACGTAGATTTTCAAATTGAATTTAACGAAGATTTGGAAGAAATTTTAAAAGACGAAAATTTGAAATTGGTTTTTGTCTGCTCTCCAAATAATCCTTCGGGAAATTTAATTGCCAAAAATTCAGTTTTAGAAATTTTACAAAATTTCAAAGGAATTGTGGTGGTAGATGAAGCGTACGAAGATTTTAGCAAAGAAGATTCTTGGATTTCAGAGATTGATAATTTTCCACAATTGGTGGTGATGCAAACTTTTAGCAAAGCTTGGGGAATGGCTGGTTTAAGAGTCGGAATGGCTTTTGCACAACAAGAAATTTTAGAGTTGATGAACAAAGTAAAACCACCTTACAACATCAGTATTCTCAATCAAAAAGAAGTTTATCAATCTCTTCAAAATCAAGAAAAATTTATAAAAAATCTAGATGATATTTTAGAACAAAGAAATATCCTCATAAAAGAATTGCAGAATTTCTCTTTTGTGAAGAAAATTTATCCTTCCGATGCCAATTTTCTTCTGATTAAAGTGGAAAATGCAGATCAATTGTATAATTATTTGGTTGAGGAAAAAATCATCATCAGAAATCGAAACAAAGTCGTAAAAAACTGTGTGAGAATCACCATTGGTAACGCCGAAGAAAATCAAAAATTACTACAATCACTTAAAAATTTTAAAAATTAATTAACCGCAAAAGAGACAAAAGATTTTTCATTTTATAAATTATCCAAAACTAAAATAGTGAAATACTCTACTTTTTTTACTTTTGAACTGCTTTATTTCAAACATTTCTTTTGTTCCTTTTGTGGTTAAAATATTATTGAAAAAACAAAAAATTATGAAAAAGAAAGTATTATTCATCGATAGAGACGGAACTTTAATTATAGAACCACCCATTGATTTTCAGGTTGATTCTTTAGAAAAATTGGAATTTTATCCGAGAGTTTTTCAGAATTTAGCCAAAATCGCTAAAGAACTGGATTACGAATTGGTAATGGTGACCAATCAAGACGGTTTGGGAACCGAGAGTTTTCCTTATGAAGATTTCATCAAACCGCAAGAAAAAATGATGAAAGCTTTCGAAAATGAAGGGGTTTTCTTCTCTGAAGTTTGTGTAGATGACAGCTTCGAACACGAAAATTCACCCAACAGAAAACCAAGAACGGGAATGCTTCAGAAGTATATTTTTGGAAATTACGATTTAGAAAATTCTTTTGTGATTGGAGACAGAAAAACTGATGTAGAATTTGCGAAAAATTTAGGCTCAAAATCTATTTTTATTTCAGATGAAACCAATGATGAAGCTACTTTTTCTACAAAAAGTTGGGACGAAATCTATCAATATCTTAAACAAATTCCAAGAAAAGCCAAAGTAAAAAGAACAACCAAAGAAACTGATATTTCGGTAGAATTAAATCTTGATGGAAGCGGAAAATCGAGTATTGATACAGGTTTGAAGTTCTTTGATCATATGTTAGAACAAATTTCAAAACACGGAAATTTTGATTTATTTATAAAAGTTGATGGTGATTTAGAAGTAGATGAACATCACACCATTGAAGATACAGCCATCGTTTTGGGAGATTGTTTTTTACAAGCTTTGGGAAGTAAAAAAGGCATTGAAAGATATGCTTTCGTTTTGCCAATGGATGATTGTCTGGCACAAGTGGCGATTGACTTCGGAGGAAGACCTTGGATTGTTTGGAATGCGGAATTTAAGCGTGAAAAAATTGGAGAATTGCCAACAGAAATGTTTTATCACTTCTTCAAATCATTTTCAGACAGCGCAAAATGTAACTTGAATATTTCTGTGGAAGGAGAAAATGAACACCACAAAATCGAAAGCATTTTCAAAGCTTTTGCGAAAGTTTTAAGAAATGCAGTGGCACAAACCGACCAAAATTTCAACCTTCCAAGTACAAAAGGAACTCTTTAAATTTTAGATTTTAGATTTTGAATTTTGTAATTTAAAAATATATGTATTTCTAAACTGCCTTTCAAATTTCTCTTG
>JADHED010003040.1_pt1 | contig 10610 bp, 3 predicted proteins | sample 8952041 | NCBI WGS metagenome assembly JADHED01 (sample SAMN16124423, study PRJNA663239) | bioreactor sludge metagenome | isolation source: sludge (control) | place: India:Bengaluru | collected 2018-09-08
GTTAGTTTAATTAATGGGGTGAGAGCTAAATGTGCATCTGTAAATCTGAATTTTGCCTACGAGTTAAAAGAGAATCTATTCATTGACCTTGGTGGTGCATACCGTACATGTAGTTTTGAGAATAATGTATTCCCCACACAATCAACTACATATATATACGCAGGTTTCAGGCTTAACTATAACAGGCGTGAATATGATTTCTTTTAATGAAAACAGTGATTTTAACTATTGGTTACTAAATTAATTTTATGACAATTCGTAAACAAATTGTCATAAAATTAAAAGTGTATTAATTTCATGGAAATATTTTAAACACTTGATTTTCGAAGCCATATAATGAGGTAATTTTAGCGCGCCCTAAGGTTATTTTTATTATGGTTTCTATGAGAAAAATTTACACTTTATTGATTCTGCTGATATTCAGCACGAACCTTCAAGCCCAGATTACAACCTACACAAGGACAGTACTTTCTGGTCAAACGTACACATCGATTTCAGGTGGTACAGTTATTAATTCTACTTCAGGTTTAACGACGGGTGGACAAGATGACGGTGGTGTATTAGTAACACTTCCTTTTACATTCACTTATGATGGTACAGGTTATACTACTGTTACTTTTTGTACAAATGGTTGGATAGCTTTTGGCAACCAAACATCTACTACAACTGTTTTTGACGGTCGTAACCCCGCAAACATGTTTGCAACTGCGGGCCCACAGAATATGATTGCAGCGTGGTTTGGCGATGGTGGTGCAAACTTTGGTGGTGTGGGTATTGGTAGTATGGTACATGGTGCCGCAGGTACCGGTATATATGCTTTTGAGTGGAAAGATGCTTGTGGCAGTGGTTTCACATTGAGTGCAACCAATACTGTGAACTACATGATTAAATTATATGGACCAGCATCTTCCAATCCCGGTCGTATAGAAATGTTGTATGGTGTTGCAAACGGAACAACAAGCACAGGCAGATCTTGTGGCATAAGAAATGCTACAGGTGGTGCTAATAATTATATTAATGCACTGGATGGCTCATTTACAAGTACTACAACTACAAGCGGCTGGTTTGGTAATGGCAACGGCTACAGATTTGATGTACCAGTACCATGTTCAGGTACACCAGCTCCCGGCAATACTGTAAGCAGTATAAATCCTGTTTGTCCTGGTCAGACATTTACATTGTCTTTACAAAATACAACACCTGGTACTGGTGTTACTTATCAATGGCAATCTTCACCTGATGGGAGTACATGGACAAATATATCCGGCGCAACATCAGGCACACTTAATACTAGCCAAACGGCGGCAACATATTATCGTTGCGGGGTGACATGTTCAGGCAATACAGGTTTTTCGAATGCATTGCAGTTGAATATGAATACATTCCTGTACTGTTATTGTGCAGCTAACTATACAAGTGGTTGTGGTTCGAGCGATGTTATAACAAATGTTACATTCGGGTCTTTAAATAATAATTCTGCCTGTGCAAGCGTACCGGCAAGAACAGATTATGGCCTTACAGTAGCGGCACCTAATATTAATATTGCATCTACAGTGTCATTCAGTGCTACAGTTGGTGCAGGTGGGGGAGAGCATGTTGCTGTATGGATAGATTATAATCAAAATGGTACATTCGAAACTACGGAATATACTTATATAGGAAAAGGTAACGGTTCAACAATAACTTCAAATATTGTTATACCAGCAAGTGCAACACCGGGTCTTACGAAAATGCGTGTCAGGCTTCGCTATTCAACATCAAACACACCGCAAATAGCAAATACTGATGCGTGTACAACATTTTCTTTTGGCGAAACAGAAGATTATAATGTAAATCTGATTTGTAATGCACCTGTATTTACTACACAACCTACTTCGGCATCGCTTTGTACCGGTAATAACGTTACGTTTACGTCTGCCGCATCCGGCAGTGGCATCAACTACCAATGGCAGGTGAATACCGGTACAGGATTTGCAAATGTTACAAATGGTGGTGTTTATAGCGGAGCTACTACTGCCTCATTAACACTAACATTGCCAACTGTTGGGTTTAATGGTTATCAATATCGTTGTATAGCATCTGTATTATGTACAAGCACTTCAGCTGTATCTGATATTGCAACACTTTCTATTGGATATTCAACTGCTATTTTGGCCAACCCTGTTAATACTACAGTTTGTGATGGCACTCCTGTTTCATTTACAATTAATGCATTAGCCAACAACATTACTTATCAATGGCAGGTACATGATGGTACTGGTTACCATAATTTATCTAATACAGGAATTTATTCAGGTGTGAATACATCTACACTTGACATTTCTGCGGCAACAAGTGCAATAGATGGATTTGGTTACAGATGTGTTATAGGCAGCACTTGCCCTCCGACAATACTCATATCACAAACAGCTAATCTAACAATTGGTACTGCAATCCCGGTTATATCACAGCCAGCTAATACTACAATTTGTTCAGGAGGTACAGCAAACTTTACAGTAGCTACAGGTGGCGCTAATGTTTTATATCAATGGCAGGTGAACACAGGTAGTGGTTTTACAGACGTTACAAATGGTACGGATTACAGTGGTGCTACAACATCTGCACTTTCTGTATTGAACACCCCACTTAGCTACAACACGTATCAATATCGTTGTGTATTGAGTAATAGTTGTGTGAGCCCATTTTTTACAAATACTGCAGCGCTGAGTGTAGAGCAGTCTCCTGTAATAACGTCTAATCCTACTAGTGTAACGAGCTGTGATTTTCAGAATGTAAGTTTCTCCATTGCTGCAACCGGTAATAATCTTGCATACCAATGGCAAATTAATACAGGCTTAGGTTTTGTAAATCTCACTAATGTTGCACCATATGGTGGTGTTTATTCTACTGCATTAACCATAGGTAATGTGGTTGGTGCTATGACCGGTTATCAGTACAGGTGTGTTGTTGCTGGTACATGTACACCTGTTGTAATAAGTAGCAACGCTACATTGACAGTAAATACCCGCCCGGTAATAACAGGAGAGCCTAGTAACGCTATCGTATGTAATGGTGGTAGTACAAGCTTTACAGTTAATGCTACGGGTACCGGTCTTACCTATCAATGGCAAGCAGATAACGGAAGTGGTTATGCTAACCTTACCAACATAGGCATATACAGTGGTGCAACAACAGCTACATTAAGCTTATCGACTGTATCAAATACACTGCATGGTAGTGCGTATCGTTGTGTGGTAGGTGGTACATGTGCTCCTATAATAATTAGTCGCGGGGCAATGTTATACATTAATAGTGTGCCGGCAATATTCAGCCAACCTGCAGATAAATTGGTATGTGTTGGCAGTGCAACTACCTTCTCTATTGGTGCTACTGCAGCTACTCAGGCAAATCCCCTCAGCTATCAGTGGCAAGTAAATACAGGTAGTGGTTTTGCTAATCTTACAAACGCAGCTCCTTACAGCAATGTTACTACGGCAAACATGACTATTACAGGTGCTACAGTGTCATTAAACGGATACAGCTATCGTTGTATAGTTAGCAATTCAACTTGCACACCTGTAACAACATCTGCATCTGCACAATTAACAGTTAATACTTTGCCGGCAGTTGCCGGACAACCAACTACACAGGTTGTATGTCCTGGTGCTACAGCTGTTTTCTCAATCAGTGGTGCAGGTACCGGTATTGGTTACCAATGGCAAGTTGATGATGGTACAGGCTTTAAAAATGTTTCTGGTAATGCACCGAATACAGGAGCAAATACTGCCACATTGAGTATTGCTAATATATCATTAGCAATGAATAACTATCAGTATAGATGTGTTGTTAAAGGTACATGTAGCCCTGATGCCATATCTGCTCCTGCATTATTATCTGTGTTGAATCCGATAACAATCAACAGTAATAGTGTTTCAGGTGATGTATGTCAGGGAGGAACTGTAAAGCTTGGTGTAAGAGCTACAGGTGCGGGTGTTATGTATCAATGGCAGAGTAAACAACCTAACGGAACATATACCAATTTATCAAACGTACCACCATATTCTGCAGTTACTACAGATTCGTTAAGGATAAGCGGAGCGCCTGCTACGTTCAATAATAATATTTACAGGTGTGTGCTAACTGAGAATCAGCTGTGCGGGTTGTTATATTATACAAATGATATAGTGCTGAATGTAATACCTGCGCCAATAGTATCGCCAAGTAGCATCCTTACAGGGCCTGGAAAAATTGCAACATTCAGTGTTCCGCCAACAGGTACCAGCTATCTGTGGCAGGAAAATGATAACAGTGGTAATGGATATAGAAATTTAGTAGATGGTGGCTTGTATTCCGGTGTATACACAAATACACTTCGTGTTGGACCAGCGGGTTATACGCTTAATGGTAATATGTACCGATGTGTTGTAAATGGTGTGTGTGCTGATGCTGTTACGAGCTCTTCTGCTCAGTTAATTGTAGACCCTACATTGTCTGTAACAAGTATAAAAGCTACTGATGGTATTGATATTTATCCAAATCCTACAAGCGGCAATCAGATAAATATAAACTTTAAAAATACGGTAACGGGTTCAGCTTCTGTGCGTATTACAGATAAACTTGGTAAAGTACTGTTTACAGAAATACTAAGTCTTAATAATCAGAACAGCGTTAAGCTAAGCCTACCAGATATGGCAGCAGGTGTTTACATGTTGCAGGTAATAAGTGAACAAAATAATATTGCTGCAACGGCACAATTTGTGAAACAATAAGACTAGATAATATCCAATAATTAAGGCGGCTTTTTAGCCGCCTTAATTATTTATACAAGCTTGTTTTTTGTAACTGAGAAGAAGAGTATCTAGAAAATGACAGGCAGATTATGTGCTTTGTGATAGTCTATTATTGGTTGATATGGGCCAAACTTATGTTCATCTTCAGTGAAAGGGTCTGCATATGGGCCCAAGTCGTAATCGATAGGTTTGTTTCTGATGTTTGGATAACTTTCTGCACTTTCTTTTTTAGGTCTTGGGTGTATACGGTCATCTACAACAAAAGCAGAAACATCAATAGCTTCTACGTCTGTAAGGAATGGTTTATCCCAGCTTGCTTTCAGGTGAGGCATATTTGCTTTTACAAATCGTGCCATTTTTAGTACCCTGTGCATGCTTGATCCGCATTCGAATGCAAAATCACCCCAAAGAGGAGGGTAAATGTATGTAGAAGAATCGCCATTGAACTGTCCTTCACCATTAACACCATGGCAACTGGCACAGTGCTTGGCATATACTTGTGCACCTTTATCAGGGTCTGCTGCGCGTGTTGGATATTGCAATTCTATTGCACCGTCACCCGCCACGTGTTTGCCAATGGCAACATTTGCAGACAGCCAACGCATATACGAAACAATAGCAACCATTTCCTTGCTGTCAAGTGGCATTGGACTGCCATTGTGAGGACGTTCAACACAGTTATTAACACGTTCCGGGAGTGTCATTACCTTGTTTTCCCTTCCTCGGTATTGTGGGTAGCGTGCATGTGTGCTGAAAAAATTTAGTCCATAAGGTACAGTACCTGCTTTTAGGTGGCAATTAGAACAGTTCATTTTATTGCCTAAATATTTCCCTTTAGTGCCATCAGGACCAATGTAGTATGCGGTGTTCAACAAGAGTTCTCTCCCATAGCGAACCATATTGCCAAATTCATCATGCGGAATGGTAGATGTATCAGGTGGTACAAAGAGTGAGTCTGTGGGGACTTTTGTAATAGTTGTCTCTTTATCGTTATTGCAGGATACGAGCACAGCAGTTGTAAGCGTTAGGGTAAGTAATCTGAAATATTTAGATTTACAATAATCAAGTTTTAGCTCCATGTTTAAGAAATTACTCTACTTATTAGCTTGTGCATTCATTAACGTTGCCGATGCTCAGGTAAAACCCGCCAATGGTAGTACGCTAAATTACAGAATAATAGGCTTTCAGGTACCACAAAAAAAAGACGTTGCTACATATGTATTACGTGTTGCAAAAGACTCAATACCTGATGAAAAGCAACTTGAGCGGAGATATATCATTGAAAAGAAATCAGACTCAAATAGGTTTATAGAGACAGTTCCTGATTTCAATGCTATTTATACTTGGCAGGTAATATATAAAGACAAATCGGGCAAGGATATCGGGACTACCGGTCTTAATTATTTCCGTACCGGCTATATTAAGTATATAGATACTGCATACTATAAAATGCAGGTTTTGAATAACAAAATGAAGACCGATGATATATACATACTCCTTGATAATAGCGCAGTGATGTATGATTTAAAGGGCAATCCTGTATGGTATCTGCCAGATGTACCACAGCTAGATACAGGAATGCATGTGATGAGAGACCTGAAGCCTACAGCAGATGGAACTTTTACTGCATTGTTTGAGCATGGTATATATGAGTTTGATTATTATGGCAGGGTGTTATGGAAGGGGCCGCTAAACGGGGTAAAACAAATTGAGACAGCACAAACATATCATCATGAATTTACTAAACTCAGCAATGGGCACTACATGGTTGCAGGGAATGAACTGATGGAAACTGAATTGCCTAAAGAGCTGAAAATAACAGATAGTGGAGATGTTGTAAAGCGCGATGGTAAAATGTTTAGAAAATCTGTATGTGGCAATTTGCTGGAGTATGATGAAACAGGAAAACTTGTTTGGTCTTGGCGATCATCCCCGTTTTTTCCGTCAGTTGGAGTTATGTCTCCTGGAAATAGGATGGCAAACATAGGGACGCATATGAATAGCTTTTATTTTGATGAAAAGGATAGTGTCATCTATGTTGGTTTCAGAAACATCAGCACAATTGCTAAAATAGAATATCCTACAGGCTACTTGAAAGATACCTATGTTGGGAAAAAGCCGACACAGAATATGCGTACAGATGGCAGAGAGCGTGAAAGACCTGTTAGAGAGGCACCAAATGCTATAGAAACAGAGAATGAATCGTTGTTTTCAAGCCAGCATGCTTGCAGGGTAGAAAACAAACTAGTATATGTGTTTAATAACAATACAATAAGGAACCCCAACTTCATTTCTTATGCAGAAATATATAGGGAGCCAGATACTATTGGTCAGGGTCTGAGAAAGATATGGTCATATCCTTGTAATATAGATACGTTTACCAATCCTGGTGCACCGACCGGAGGAAGTATTTATCCGATTTCAAAGTCAGAAATGCTGGTTTGTATGGGTGGTGCAGGACGAATTTTTATTGTAAATCGAGATAAAGATTTGTTGTGGAATGCAATCCCGCTTTTTAAGCGTATGGATAATCAGGTAAAGCCGCTGCCACAATACAGGGTTAGCTATTTACGGAAGGAGGACATCTATAAATTCCTGTTTAAATAAGCCCGTGTTATATTTTACTGGGAGAAAGTGAAATATTTCAAATTTTTTTTGTGATAAATTAAAAAATTAACACTAAATTGTAATACGCAACACATTTGGAATAACAATAAACATTGTGTGAAAGAAATCTATCCGTTATGAATTTAAAACTTTACAATTGGTTGAAAAAGGTGGCCATGGTTTTGGTACTGGCACTTTCTGCGAATGCTGCAAATGCTCAGTGTTCTACTGGTTTGTACTCCACAGGTTGTTTTTGGGGAGACCAAATTGAAGCTTTTGCTACTTCTGGTGGTACAACAAACATCAGTAACTGGTACTCCGGTTGTGGTGGTAGTTCTGCTTACACGTACTATTCCACACAAACTCACACAATCGCTGCTGGTGGTACAGTGAATTTTATCATATTGAATAATTACTACTACAGCGAGTATTATAAAATATGGGTAGATTTTAACGCCGATGGTGATTTTTATGATTCTGGTGAGCAAGTATATCAGGCAAATCTCGGTTATGGTTCTTTTGTATCAAGCAGTTTTGTTGTGCCATCAGGTACTGCGGCGGGAACCAAACGCATGCGTGTAAGATGTGTATATTTTGGAAGCAGCACGATGGATCCTTGTAGTATGTATACATTTGGTGAAGTAGAAGACTACAATTTGGTAGTAACAGGTGGTTCTGGTTGCACAGGTACACCAACACCAGGAAATACATTATCTACTCTCAATCCGGTATGCCCAGCTACCAGCTTTACGCTATCACTTCAAAATACTACAAGCGGTAGTGGTGTGTCTTACCAATGGCAGTCTTCTCCTAACAATAGTACATGGACTAATATCTCAGGTGCTACATCATCTACTTTAACTACAACACAAACTTCATCTACATATTATCGTTGTGGTGTTACCTGTTCAAGCAATACCGGCTTTTCTAATTCAGTTCAGGTAAATATGAATAATTTCCTGTCATGCTATTGTGTGGCTGGTAACTCAAGCGGATGTGTATTTAGTGATGTAATAAATAATGTGACATTTGGCACATTAAATAATACATCAGGTTGTACATCTACTCCATCATATATAGACTATGGATTATCCGTGGCTGCACCTAATATTACAATTGGTGCAACAACGCCTATTAGTGTAACAGTAGGAGCAGGTGGAACAGAACGTGTTGCATGCTGGATAGATTATAACCAAAATGGTGTATTTGAAACTACAGAGTTTACATCTATAGGTACTGGTAATGGTTCTGTTGTTACTAATAATGTAGTAGTGCCACCGAATGCAACGCCCGGATTGACAAAAATGCGTGTAAGGGTACGCTGGTCTACCACAATTAATAATACAGATGCTTGTACTACCTTCTCATATGGTGAAACAGAAGATTATAATGTGAATCTTGTGTGTACAGCCCCTTCATTTACAACACACCCTACTTCATCAACATTATGTTCTGGCAGTAACCTAACATTAACGGCCTCAGCTACAGGTAGTGGTCTTGGTTATCAATGGCAAGTAAATACTGGTGCAGGTTTTACAAATGTTACAAATGGTGGTGTGTATAGCGGAGCTACAACCGGATCATTATTATTAACATTACCGCCATCTACATTTAATGGCTATCAATATCGTTGTATTGCAACTGTAAGTTGTAGTTCTGCTGTAGCAACATCTAATATAGCCACCTTAAGTGTTGGTGCACCAACAGGTGTAATAAGTATGACACCTAATACGACTGCATGTAATGGAGCACCAGCAGTGTTTTCCGTAAATGCTTCCGGCACAAATCTTACTTATCAATGGCAGGTACACGATGGTACTGGTTATTATAACCTGACAAATGCAGGCATATATAGCGGTGTGAATACTGCAACACTCAATATTTCTTCCGTAAGTGCCGGTATGAATGGATATGGTTATCGTGTAGTTTTAGGCGGCAGCTGTCCTCCGAATTTGCTGATTTCTCAAACATCAATATTAACTATAGGTTCCGGGTTTGCAGTGAATTCACAACCAACTAACCAAACAGTATGTTCTGGCAGTACTGCTAATTTCTCTGTTGCGGCTGGTGGTGCAAATCTTGTTTATCAATGGCAGGTTAATACAGGTAGCGGCTTTGCGAATGTTGCTAATGGTACTAATTATAGTGGTGCAACTACTGCAACATTATCTGTGCTGAATACACCTATCGGTTTTAACAGTTATCAGTATCGTTGTGTATTAAGTAATTCATGCACAACGCCGTTTTTCAGTAATACTGCAACATTAAGTGTTCAGCCAGCTCCGGTAATAACATCACAACCTACATCTGTTACAGTTTGTGATTTTCAAACTACCTCATTCACAGTTGCTGCCAGCGGTTCAGGTCTTACTTATCAATGGCAGGTTAACACAGGTCTTGGATTTGTAAACCTTACTAACAATGCCCCTTACAGTGGAGTATTTACTCCTACTTTGGGTATAGCAAATATCTTGGGTAGCATGTCAGGTTTCCAATATCAGTGTGTAATTACAGGTAACTGTACACCTTCTGTTGTGTCTAATATTGTAACGCTTAATGTAAATACAAGACCTGTAATAACAGCAATGCCTGTTAACTCTACAGTTTGTGAAAATGGCGCAACGTCTTATTCTGTAACTGCTACAGGTACATCTTTGGCATATCAGTGGCAAGTAGATAACGGTGCAGGTTTTGTAAATGTTACAAATACGGGTGTATATAGTGGTGCAACTACCAATGTATTATCTCTTTCAGGAATTCCAAATTCATTGCATAGCCGAGCATATCGTTGTGTAGTTAGCGGAACTTGTGCTCCTGCATTGCTGACAAATAATGCAATGTTATTCGTAAATAGTATTCCTACTGTTTTCAGCCAACCTATAGATAGACAAGTATGTGCAGGCAGTGCTGTTGTCTTCAGTACAAGTGGAACTGCAGCAACATTAACCGGATCTCTTAGCTATCAATGGCAAGTTAATACTGGTTCAGGGTTCACTAATTTAACAAATGGTGCGCCATATAGTAATGTTACAACTGCTAATATGACCATAACAGGTGCTACATTGGCACTAAATAATAATAGTTACCGTTGTGTAATCAGTAATCAGACATGTACTCCTTCTGTTATCACTAACAATGCTGTATTAACGGTAAATACATTGCCTGCAATTACTTCTCAACCAGTAGGACAAACAGTATGCCCAGGTTCACCGGCTACTTTCACTGTTTCGGCTA
>JADHED010003041.1_pt1 | contig 10608 bp, 8 predicted proteins | sample 8952041 | NCBI WGS metagenome assembly JADHED01 (sample SAMN16124423, study PRJNA663239) | bioreactor sludge metagenome | isolation source: sludge (control) | place: India:Bengaluru | collected 2018-09-08
GGAAAGAGGAAGCACTCTTTTTATTTCAAACGACAAAATTTAAACAGGCTCTAAAACTTTCACAAAAGGAAATGATAAAACAACAACGCTCTTATTATATCTAATATTTTTCCAACTATCTTAAATAGATAATAGGATTGGTAATCACTTCACTTTACAAAACAAGCCGCCCAATGTTCCTCGCCAATTGGCAACGATCAAATCAATACGATTTTTACGTAAAAACAATGCTGTTTTTTTAGGTAAAGCGAAAAGAACTTGGTATAAGCAAGATATGGGTTTACGCCATCCTATACAGTTTCTACGTGCATAAATCATGCGGCTGCGCGCCAAATAATATTCCCGTAAAGCAGTTTGAGGCTTAATGGTTCTACCTTCCTTATGATAGACTACTGAAGCTGGCTCATAAAACAATTTATAGCCCGCCTCACGTAATCGACGGCTCCAATCAAACTCTTCGTAAAAAAGAAAGTAAATATCTGTCATCAGACCGACTTTTTCTATCACATCACGCCTTACCATCATAGCTCCTCCATGTAAAACTTCAGTCTCCCCCGATTTCATAAAATGTTCACGACGAGCAGGATCAAAACTCTCTGAAGTATGCCTTAAAGTAATTGATGACAAATCTTTATAACCATAATATTGTATCCAATCTGATTTATATAAATACACAATGCATGGAGATACACCAGCATAACCATAATTTTGCAAACGTCTAACCATTGGCTCAAGTATCGGCGTTTTCACAACCATATCATTATTCAAAAAAAAGAAATATTTTCCAACTGCATACTTACAGCCCAAATTGTTTCCTCCGGCAAAACCTAAATTGAACTTACTCTCAATGAGCTTTACTTCCGAAAAACTCCGCTTTATTTGCTCAACGTCATCTCCCTGTGAAGCATTATCCACAACAATTATCTCATAAGGGTATGTCTCATATTGCTTTAAAGAAGCAATCAGTTCACAAGTATCTTGCCAATTATTATAATTAATTGTTATAATTGATACCATATACTAACTATTAAAAATGGAACCAGCGTCTCAACAATTTACGCATATCTATTCTTACCAAAAAGAGGATAAACATTTTTTTTATTCCCATAGGTAGTGCATAAAAAAAGAATAGAGGTAACGCCTTATATAAGTTTTTATCCATTAATCTTCTCCACCTCAACGACGGATATGGGAAATGGCGTGTCAAGAATCCATTTATATATTCTTCTTTTTTTTCATCTACAATTTTTGAGGACTCACAAGTTCTATATAAATGATAAAGACTCATTTTCATTTGATCTAAAAGAAGACCTATATAAAATAATTTATCCCTCAGACTGCAAATATATTTTCCCTTCAAGATCTCCGTACCTAAATACTGCGATGCAAGAAAATCAGTATATCCCTCTTGTTCTTTTATGCTGGTCACAGAACGGGGATTATAAGTGAAATACAATGTGCAATCCGGGATTAATCGACAAGAACGGGCCGACAGAATCACCTGATAAGTAAACCAAGGATCATCAATTAAATAATGCGGAATGCAATGTATATTATGTTCACGCAGAAAAGAGGTCCGATACAATTTATTCCACGTGGCAACAAAAATGGCATACCCTTTCCCATAACGGTATTTTGCAACTGCATAGTCTCCGTCATTTATTAGGGTATCACGATACTGACATCCACCCGGATATAAATTTCCTTGCAAATCTCGCCGTACGAAAGATGCAGCAACAAAATCAACAGGATGCTCTATCATATTATGATATAATATTTCAATGCAATTGGGAATAATTACGTCATCACAATCCATCGTAAACAAGTACTCACCTTTTGCATTATCTACAATGGCATTACGTGCAGCACCCGTTCCTTGATTGTAAATCTGATCAATAATTCGGACCGCCTCTCTGCGAGGATGTTCTGACACTACCTTCCTGACTACATCCATACTGTTACCCTTATCATCAATCAAAAGAAAATCAATATTAGGATAAGTTTGATTGAAAGCCGACAACAAGGTCCTTTCTATCAAATCTGCGGCATTATAAATAGGGATGCCTAAAGTAATTAAAGGATACTCCATCAGTTTTATTTTTCCTTCGACAAATTATTAAATAAATTATCCCACATAACAGCTATATTTTCAATTTTATATCTCTGCACATTTACAACAGCTTTTTTGCCCATATTTTTACGTACATCTTCGTTTTCAATGAGATAAGATATCTGTCGAGCTAAACCTTCCACATCACCGGTCTTTACTAAAATACCGTCTTCATAATCAGTGATAATATCTTTAGGGCCACATGGACAATCAAAGGAAATCACCGGAAGACCACAAGACATAGCCTCAACAATCACTAATCCAAATCCCTCAAAACGAGAGCTCAACACAAAAATAGAACTCTCTGCATATTTTTCTGCAATATCTGTTACCGGATATTCCAAACTACACGATTCGGAGAGATTGGAGTCATTAATTTGCAGTTGCAATGCTTCACGTAAAGGTCCATTCCCATATATTTTTAAGTTCCAATCTCGATGTTTGGCTGCAACAAGACCCCAAGCAGAAATCAATATATCAAAGCCTTTCTGATATTCCAAACGTCCCACAGCTATAACTTGCTTTACCACACACAAAGATTCTCTTTTAGGAAGAAAAGTCAATGGATTAGGGATAACAGTTAAATTATCCAGCTCATTCCATTGCTCAGCATCTTCATGAGTAAGTAGTATAAAACAACGGATTTTCTTCAAATATTCAATTTGCATTTTCTGCCATTTTTTCCAAAGGAACATTGGGCAATAGCGTAACAAAGCGTAATTTCCATTATTTAAATAACTATGCTTCTCAAAATGATTTTCTGCGAGTTTAATACTGCCATCATTCATTTTTCCAATAAAGCTTAACTCACGCCGCAACATTAAGATTGTAAAATCAGGTCTTATACGTGCTAAACAGATTTTCAAGCGTTTCTGATGTAAATGACGCTTATAAATATAGAGAAATAAACGCTTATATGCTGGAATGTATTGATCATAATTTATATCTAAATTGTGAACTTTAATAGAGGGGTGAAAATGAAAAAACGGTTGTTTGTCTCCATTATCGGTTGTTACGATATGGATTTCATATCCCAAATATGTTGCAAAGTAATTAGCTTTTATTGCCAGAATACGTTGTCCACCTCCTACCAGAGCCAAGGATGGAATGCAATAGACTATTTTAAATCTTCTTTTCTGTTCCATATTTTAGGGAATTTATTAACCTCATACACAATAAATAAATCAAAAATATTTCATCGTACAAAAATATAAAAAAAAAGGTCTCATGCTTTTTTTTTATTTATTTTTGCCAAATATATTTAAGAATAAGATCATGCCTCAGGAATCACGTTTTAAGAAATCACTCATCAACGCTCGAGTAAATTTAATATTCTATTTCTTGAGTCTGTTGCTCTCTTTTTTCTCCAGAAAGATATTTCTGGACACATTAGGGGCCGATTTCATGGGGTTAATCGGTATTATGACAAATCTGCTAAGTTTTTTAAACCTAGCGGAATTGGGCATCAGTACGGCAGTGGGATATGTATTATATAAGCCTCTTTTTGAACATAATGAACACAAGATTAATGAGATTATCTCTGTCTTTGGTTTTATTTATCGCCGAATCGGTCTCTTTATATTAGGAACAGGATGTCTGTTATCGTGCTTCCTGCCCCTCATTTTCCCGAATAAGGAATTTAGTTTCGGAATTATCTATTTTGCCTTTTTCTCATATCTATCTTCTTCATTAATAGGATATTTTGCGAACTACAAGCAGACCTTATTGGGAGCAGATCAGAAGAATTATGTCGTAACGGCGTATTTTCAAAGCGCGATGCTAATAAAAACGACATTACAAATAATCCTTGTCTATTATACAGGTAATTATTATTTGTGGATTAGTCTGGAACTTCTGTTAGGTATCACCTATTCTTTGGTTTTGAATTGGAAGATCAATCAAGTATATCCTTGGTTAAAAAGTGAAGTGAGACAAGGCAAGACATTATTCAGGCAATATCCGGAAATATTAAAATATACGAAACAAATATTTGTTCATAAAATGGGATTCTTTGTTCAAGTGCAGGCTACTCCTTTATTAGTATATGCTTTTGTTTCATTACAGACTGTGGCTTATTATGGAAACTACACTTTAATTATAGACAAAATAAGCCAATTCATAAACAATTTATTAGGAAGTACAAATGCCGGTGTAGGAAATCTGATAGCGGAAGGAGATAACAAACGCATTCAACAAGTTTTTTGGGAGTTAATGGGTCTTCGCTTTTTAATATCAGGAATCATATCTTTCGCCTTATTACAACTTACCAATCCTTTTATCACACTTTGGCTGGGAGAAAAATATGTATTATCTTCATCCATACTATATCTGATTATTTTAAATTCATTTATCAATTATACCCGTAGTGCAACGGACCAGTTCCTTTTTGGATATGGATTGTATCAAGACACATGGGCGCCCATAGCTGAAATGATAATCAATATAACAGTTGCCATCATAGGGGGTTATGTATGGGGACTTCCCGGAATATTGTTAGGAGGCAGCGTCAGCCTGCTTATTATTATATGCATTTGGAAGCCCTATTTCCTGTATTCGAAAGGTTTTAAGGTATCGGTCGCTTACTACTGGATGAGTTATACCAAACACCTCTTAATCATATTACTGCCTGCCATTATATGTTACTATATTTTGCCGTCCAAAATATTCAGCCCCGAAAAGTCCTTTATAAACTGGGGCATCTATGCAGCAACAATATGCCTTGTTTACGGTATATCCATATATATTCTCTTGTTTACATTCACTTCAGGCATACGCATGTTGACAATCAGAATATTAAAAAAGAAGAAATAAAGTTGCGTTTCACGTGGATTTTACCGGACTTCCAAACATCGGAACAAAGCCCAACCACATAATAAAACGGACGTAAAGATCATAAAGGGTGAAACACTCTTTAAGCAAAAGAACTTTGCCCAATTTATCACTTTTACACTCAGGATAATAGAAGTTTTGTAGAAGATTCTTATGTTCTTTAGCCAATATCTTTAAATGCTCCAAACGTTCTTTTAAAGAAACTGAATCTCGATGATATGCTTGATAATCTGTTTTCAAAGTCCTCTGAAAACTTCTCATTACCGCTTTCATTGTTTTAGGATAATTTTCTAAAGCAATATTGAAGGATACAGACAATCTTTCTATTCGTTTCAAAAAACTTACAAAAAAGAAATACTCCATTTCAAAAGGATGAAAAGAGGATGATAAAGATGAAGGATACTTAATGTACACATACTCTTGCGGAGTATCAACTAGTAAATAATCGGCATACATCAGATAATCAAACATAAAGAGAAGATCTTCTCCAAAATCAGTCCTCTTGTCAAAACGAATAGAATGCTCTATCAGCAAAGACCTGTCGTAAAGCTTTGAATAAGGACAGCCATATTCTGATAAATTGTGTTCTTCAACCATTTCACCTATTGTTGCTGCTGAAGTAGAAAATCCGGGAATGAAGTTTTTCGTTCCGTCTAAAAGACTCCCATCCGGCCTAAATATAAGAAAACCTTGAATCACTAACCCCTTACCCTCTCTACCCGTAGTTGAACTCAACAGATAAGACAAATAGTTTTTCTTTACCCAGTCGTCAGAGTCAACAAATGCTACGTATTTACCCGAAGCGTGAGAAATACCCGTATTACGTGCTGCACTCACACCTTGGTTTTTCTGATGAAAAACACGGATACGGTTGTCCTGCGACCTCAACTCATCACATAATTGCCCGGAACGGTCAGTGCTTCCATCATTTATTAGTAACAACTCAAAATCAGTATAAGACTGACAAAGAATGCTCTTCACACATCTTTGCAACAGTGTCTCCACATTATAAACCGGAACAACAACAGATATTTCAGGGCTAATTGTCATAACTGTATATTTCTATATCCTTTTTTAAGCAATCCTAAAGCAAGGCGTATATTATGCACCAACCATCTTAATCTTTTAAAAAGAGACGCTTTAGGTTTAAATCCTTTCCAGGGAGAAATAGCCAAATATTTATAATATTCAAACTTCAAAGGATTGTCACATGGAAAAATCCATGGTTTGTATGATGTCGTATAATGAACCACCACACGGCACTTTATTTCATGGTCAATCTGATTGACTATTTCTGTTGTATAATAAGGATAAGGACGCATTAATATATTCATCACATTCCAACGATAAGGCATGCTCTTCCAATGTCCATGATAAAGGATATTCAAAATGTCCTGATCGTGCCATAATAATAAGTTCGCTTCTTTTTGGGCAATCTGTAACGCCTTCTCAAATACGGAATCATTACGCCAATAGGTCATGTTAATTAACAACATACCGGCATTAAAATAACTATCCTCAACAGGTATGGAAAGGCGGCTAAATGGCTCCGGGGAAAAACTTAGATTATCTTTAACTGCTGCAAGGGCAAAAGATGAAATATCCGTATCCCAAAGAGGACGCAATCTACCCGTAACCACCATATCACAATCCAAGTATAAAACTTTGGTCACATTATCGGATAATAAATCCGGCAATTTCAGACGATAATATGAAGCTATGGAAATGTGATCTTTCTCTCTTAATGGAAAAGTTTTATATGCTTCTTTATCCATATCGTAAAAAAGAAGCGTCTGAACATAACGGTTTTCTACAATATCTGACAAAAGCTTTTTATGCTCATTTGATATTTTATCAGCTAACAAATGAATTAAGATGGATTCATCCTTGTTATTTTCAAAAATTGAAACGAGCAATACTCCCAGATGCTGTACATAAGCATCATCAGAAGCTAAAACAATATGAATTGTATCTGTTGAAGACATATATCATCTATAAAAAATTACTAGCTATGCAAATATAGGAAAAAGATATTTATATTTGTATCGTTATGTAAACTGAAACATAAAATCCTAAAAGGCTTATGAAAAAAGCAATACTGGTTACGGCATATAAAGATATACCTTCTCTCATCAACTTAATAGATTTTTTCGATTTAAACTTCAATTTTTATATTCATGTAGATAAAAAACAGAAGTTTGATTCTTCTCTATTTTATAACAAGAAGAATGTTTTCATTTATAGCAAGTATACCGTAAATTGGGGTGGAATGAATCATTTAAAAGCAATCTTATTTTTAGCGGATGAAGCTTTAAAGAATAGTGAGAATAACTATTTCCATCTGATTACGGGTGAAGATTTTCCGATTAAACCCGTTAGCTATTTCTTAGATATAGACATACAAAAGAATTATCTTGAATATTTTGAAGTACCGGCTTCCCGTTGGAAAGATGAAAATGGAGGATTAAACAGGCTTTATTATTATTACTTATATGATTATACAGGCTTTATTAACCGATACAGATCAAAGCTTTTTCACGATAAATTTTTGCGTTTACAGAGAAAAATAAAAATAAAGCGAGCATTTCCCCAATCATTTCCACCATATTTGTATGGAGGCTCTACCTATTGGAGTCTCAACCGGGAAGTATTGCAATTTGTCATAGACTACACTGATAGAAATAAATCATTCCTAAAAAGATTTCGCTTCACATTCTGCGCCGAAGAATTTTATTTCCAAACCCTCTTGATCAATTCCGGCTACGCAATGAATATAACCAATGATAATTTGAGATTCATTGATTGGGACTCGGGAAAAGGAGGTTATCCGGCCTTCTTAGATGAAGAAGATTTTAATCGCCTAATTTCATCATCCAAAATTTTTGCACGAAAAATCAAGAGCTCAGAAAAATTAAAATCTTTGCTCATTAATTATTTTAAGAACAATTCAAAATGAAATCAAAGTTAGTTATATATTCCATCTGTATCATTCTTCTTACTGTATCATCTTGTAAACATGCTACAGACAGTAAAGATTCAGTTAAAGGAAGTTCCATGTATGAGGCATCCAATTTGCCACACAGAGATAGTGCCAAGATTGAAAAGGATGTGAATGCATTATTGGTCAGAATGACTTTGGAAGAGAAAATCGGACAAATGAGTCAAATTTCCTCATACCCCAACACAAAGGATATGATTAAATTAATAAAGGATGGTGAAATCGGTTCTATATTAAACGAAGTGGATCCCATTCGTATCAATACCTTGCAGCATGCAGCCATTGAAAAATCCCGGTTAGGCATCCCCTTGCTGATAGCACGTGACATAATTCATGGCTTTAAAACTGTATTCCCTATCCCATTGGGACAAGCAGCATCATTCGATCCCGCCATTGTAGAAGAAGGTGCACGGGTTTCAGCCATAGAAGCATCATCTATAGGTATTAGATGGACGTTCTCCCCTATGATAGACATTTCACGTGATCCCAGATGGGGACGAATTGCAGAAGGATTTGGAGAAGACGTTTACCTCACTGCCATAATGGGTGCTGCCATGATAAAGGGCTATCAAGGAGATTCCTTGAATTCTCCTACTTCAATAGCCGCTTGTGCAAAGCATCTTATTGGATACGGTGCAGCAGAAGGAGGTCGTGATTATAATTCTACATTCATCACAGAACGGAGATTACGCGAAGTCTATCTTCCTCCATTCGAAGCTGCTAAAAAAGCAGGTGCCGTTACGTTTATGACAGCATTTAATGATAACGATGGAATACCAGCTACAGGCAACTCTTTTGTTCTAAAAGAGATACTTCGAAAGGAATGGGGCTTTAACGGATTTGTCGTTTCGGACTGGGGAGCAGTAAATGAGATGACGAATCATGGATTTGCAGCTAATCAAGCGGAAGCTGCAATGAAAGCTGTGAATGCAGGAGTAGATATGGAAATGGTGAGACAGTTATATGTAAAAGAACTGCCTAAGTTAATAAAAGAAGGAAAAGTAAAGGAATCCACTGTGGACGAGGCCGTGAGAAACATATTGCGTATCAAATATCGTTTAGGTTTATTTGATAATCCATATGTAAATGAGAAAGCAAGTGTAATGTATGCACCTGCACACTTGAAAGCGGCAAAGCGCGCCGCCACAGAGTCTGTTATCTTATTAAAAAATGAAAAAGGAATTTTACCTATATCTCCTTCTGTAAAGACGGTTGCAGTGGTTGGCCCAATGGCCGATGCACCTCACGAACAACTTGGTACATGGGTTTTTGATGGTGAAGAGACAAGGACAATTACTCCCCTACGTGCCATACGAAATTTAGCTGGAAATAATATTCATGTAATATATGAACCGGGACTGACGTATAGTCGTGATACAAACAAAGCAGGGGTAATCAAAGCTGCCAGTTCTGCAGCAAAAGCAGATTTAGTATTGGCTTTTGTAGGAGAAGAGTCCATTCTTTCGGGTGAAGCACATTGTCTAGCCGATTTAAACTTACAAGGGGCGCAAAGTGAACTAATTGCGGCACTTGCAAAAACTGGCAAGCCTGTGGTTACAATTGTAATGGCCGGGCGCCCACTCACTATCGGAAAAGAAGTGGAAGAATCGGGTGCTGTTCTGTATTCATTCCATCCAGGTACGATGGGAGGACCTGCTTTGGCAGATTTGCTTTGGGGCAAAGCCGTGCCAAGTGGTAAAACACCTGTCACATTTCCTAAAATGGTGGGACAAATTCCACTTTACTATGCGCATAACAATTCAGGACGCCCAGCAACAAAGACTGAAACATTATTAAAAGATATTCCTATAGCAGCCAAACAATCATCGTTAGGATGCACCTCTTTTTACTTAGATGCTGGATTCGATCCACTCTATCCTTTCGGTTACGGATTATCGTATACTACATTTGAATATAGTAACATAAAACTTTCTTCAAGAGCCTTGAAGAAAACTGATGTTTTGACAATTACTTTTGATTTAAAAAATACAGGCAGATATGAAGGAACTGAAGTAGCACAACTTTATGTGCAAGATAAGGTAGGCTCTGTAGCCCGACCAGTGAAAGAGTTGAAACGTTTTGCCCGTGTTTCATTACAACCGAATGAAAAGAAAAGAGTTACGCTCACACTTCCAATAAAAGAACTTGCTTTCTGGAATATAAACATGAAAAAGACGATTGAAACAGGAGATTTCGGACTTTGGGTAGGATCGGATAGCCAATCCGGGAAAGAGATAACTTTTAAAGTAATAGAATAATTTATATCTCAATATTAGGATTTACTTTTATTTTCCTGTGCCGTGCTCAGTATGAATAAAACTTTTATTTGCACTCTTAATATAAAATAAATTTATAAACATTAGTAAAAATGAAAAGGGAACTAATATCATAGCTTTAAGCATACGAAGTGTCCAAAACTTACGCGGAATAGCTATAGATAATGCAGTCAATAAGATAATAAATATTATCCACCATTTATATGCTAAAACAGAAAACCATATAGATGTTAGTAATGAGAAGATGAGTACTATCCCAAGTAATAAAACCCGCGATAAAGAAGCTTGCTGATAAAGTTTATCACAGAAATTGATAATATCACTTCAAATGTTCCACTTGTATCACTCACAAATGTGCCAGGTGTATCACTCTTAAATGTGCCACCCGTATCACA
>JADHED010003042.1_pt1 | contig 10607 bp, 9 predicted proteins | sample 8952041 | NCBI WGS metagenome assembly JADHED01 (sample SAMN16124423, study PRJNA663239) | bioreactor sludge metagenome | isolation source: sludge (control) | place: India:Bengaluru | collected 2018-09-08
AAAGCTTATAAAGGATGAGAATAAGATCCTTAAGGATAAGCATATGCTTGAGCTTGATAAAGAGGCTCTCGAGAGAACCAGAAAAGCACCTGTAGGGAAGGAGAAGATTAAATATGATATTCTTCAGATCTTTCCCGAAGCGAGAAAATACAAAACAACTCTCACCAATAAGTTTGTAAACCGGAAAGTCTGGAAAAGGCCAGACCCGCAGGAGATCAAATCGATTATACCGGGAGTTGTAATATCGCTTGAGGTTAAGGAGGGCGACCATGTAACCAAAGGCGCACACCTTATGACTTTTGAGGCGATGAAGATGATGAACCTCGTACTTGCCCCGTTTGATGGTACAATAAAAAAGATACTCGTAAATGAGGGGGCAAAAGTGCCGAAAGGGGTTGTAATGTTATATCTGGAATCTGATCTTGATATCGTTAAAAATGAAGATGACCATATTGCTACTTCCAGCGATCTAGATCAATTCTGATAAAGATAAAGAGAAATAGAGTAAAGCTCCATAGTGAGGATCCCCCGTAGCTTATAAAAGGCAGGGGGATTCCTATTACCGGCATAATCCCGATTGTCATCCCGATGTTTATAAAGAAGTGCATAAAGAGAACTGATGCAAGCGAGTAGCCGTAAATCCGGTTAAACGTATCCTTCTGTTTTTCGGCCAGATTGAAAATCCGGATAATCATAAAAAGGTAGAGAAAGATAAGGAACGAAGAGCCTAAAAACCCCCACTCCTCACCAACGGTACAAAAGATAAAGTCGGTGCTCTGCTCCGGTACAAAGTTGAATTTTGTCTGTGTCCCCTGCAAAAAACCCTTTCCTGAAAAGCCACCCGAACCAATCGCAATCTTTGACTGGTGAACATTGTAACCTGCCCCCTTCAGATCGACATTTATACCTAAAAGATTCTCTATCCTTGCCCTCTGATGGTCCTGAAGTACCCTTTCAAAGAAGAACTCAACCGAGAAAATTAAGATGACCGATGCTACAAAACAGAGGGTGATATACCAGTATATCCTCTTCATTGTTTTAAAAGCCTTTATCAAATGAACAAGAAAAAGCGGAGCAATTATAACTCCGAGCCATGCCTCATTGGAAAGGTTGAAAGAAGAGAGAGAGGATATCTCCCCTATACGTGGAGAAAGTATCATAACCGGAGTCAGGGCTGCCAGTAATAAAAAGTGTCTTATTGTACTTCCAGTGAGAATTCCTCTGGCTGCAACAATAATCATTGTTATCACAATAAGGGCTACAAATGGAGAGAAACTCAATGTGATAAGAAAAAGAACAATTGCCAGAATCCCCAGGGTTATATACCATCCGCTCATACCTTCACGGTAGAGCATAAAGATGAATGCAGTATAGATTAAAGCACTTCCGGTCTCTTTCTGCAAAACGATTATCAACATAGGAACCAGAATAATGAGGGCAACCTTAAAATAGCTCTGAAGCGATTTAAGCCGGAAGCCATATTCGCTCATTATTGAGGCAAGTGCAATAGTTGTAGCAATTTTCGAAAGCTCTGCAGGCTGGAATCTTACCGGTCCAAATTCAAACCATGAGTTTGAGCCGTTTACCTCAATCCCAAGGAATATAACGGCCAGCAGTAAGAAGATGCTTCCCCCGTAAATCAGCCATGAGAGTGCACTGTAAATTTTAGGATTTATTACAAAAAGGATCAGGAACGCTATACCGATGGAGGTCATAATCCAGATAAACTGCATTCCGTAACGCTGGGAGATGTCGAATATCTGCCCGTGCTCCTCGTCATATACGGCCGAGAATATACTGAACCAACCAATGAGCATAAGAATCAGATAGACAACTATCAGAGGCCAGTCCAGTTTTTTATAATCGAAACCTCTTGTCATTTTATTCCCATGTTTCCAATAAGATCTCCCTGTAGAATATAGGCTTCCAGGTCGGCCCTGCCAATCTTTCTGGTGAGATACATTTCCGTAATAAGAGATGCAATAGGTGCAGCCCAGGTAGCACCGAACCCGGCATTCTCAATATATGCAGCAACAGCTATTTTAGGATTATCCCGCGGGGCGAAGCAGATAAAAACCGAGTGATCTTTACCGTGTGGATTCTGGGCGGTACCGGTCTTGCCGCAAATTTCGAGCTCTTTTACCGCTGCAATTGTTGCAGTTGCTCCAGAACCTTTTGGGGCATTAACAGCCAGATACATACCCTCGATAATCTTTTCAAAGTTATATGTGCTGACCATAGTGTAGTTCTTCTCACGATACTGATTGTTTATTAGCGTATCTGTCGAACCCCTCACAATATGCGGTGTTATATAATATCCCCTGTTAGCAATCGTAGCAGCCAGGTTAGCCAGGTGGAGCGGTGTTGTTCCAATCTCACCCTGACCTATGGAAAGAGAGATTATTGAGAGAGATTTCCATCTGTTTTTACCGTGAATTTTGTCATATGTTGCGTTTGAAGGCAGGGTTCCACCCTGTTCCGACGGAAAGTCTGTACCCAGTTTCTTTCCGAAACCGAAACTCAGCACCATCTCACGCCACCGTGCAAAACCCTCCTGCGGACTTGAGTATTTTCTATTATCGATAATGTCGCGGAATACATTACAATAGTAGGAGTTGCACGACATCATAATAGATCTTGTAAGATCGGTGGGAGAGGGGTGAGCATGACATCCTACCGATATACTCCCCACCTTATAGCCTCCGTGACAACCATACATTGTCCCGAGGTCTACTACACCCTCCTCCAGACCAATGAGGGCATTAACCAGCTTAAATACCGATCCCGGAGGATACGGAGCCATCACCGCTCTGTTATAAAGAGGCTTAAGTGGGTCTAATAATAGATCGCCGAAGTGTTTATTTATTGTAGCCAGCTTCTCAACATCTATTCCCGGGCTCGAAACAAGAGAGAGAATCTCACCGGTAGCCGGTTCAATTGCAACAAGACTTCCAACCTTGTTTTTCATAAGTTGCTCACCGTACTGTTGCAGCTCGGCATCAATAGTACTTATGACGCTCATCCCAGGAACGGCCTCTATATCGTATTTACCCTCGGCAAAACTCGACTTTACCTGATTGTGGACATCACGCAGGAAGATTGCATGACCCTTTCTCCCTTTGAGTACATACTCGTACGACTGCTCTATACCTGTCTTTCCAACATAATCACCTCTGCGGTACTCCGGATTTTTACGGAGATAGGCAGTGTCAGCCTCAGTTATGTAACCCAGAAGATTTGCTCCTGCGTTGTAGGGGTAATTCCGGATTGTTCTTGCAACCGCACTGAATCCGGGGAATTTATAGGCCTTTTCAAGGAAAATTGCATACTGCCTGCTTGTAGCCTGTTTGACAAACGGGAGAGACTGGTAACCAATTCTCCTTCTGTTTTTGCGATACTCTTTAAGTTTCGATCTCACCTCGGTTATATCCAGATCGAAAGTCCTGCAAAGATCCATCGTATCCAGCTCTTTCACCTCATACGGAGTGATCATTATATCGTAGGCTGTTTCGTTTCCTGCAAGAATCTTTTTATTCCTGTCCATAATGAGACCCCTGGCAGGATACCGGATATCGTAACGGTAGGCATTGTTACCTGCAGTTATCTTGTACTCTTCGTCAATTATTTGTAAATAAAACAGTTGCCCCAGATAAACCAGAGCTACAACAATAATTCCCAGAATCAGCACATTCTTTTTCCCCAGATCGAAAGCCATAATATGTTTTACCTCCAGTTCTTGTAAAAGAGTCCGTATTCAATGAGTAAGATAAGCAATGTATTTACAATAAGGCTTATAAACACCCGCGGCAGATTGTATATAAAGTGGACAAACCCAAAACTCTCAATGACAGAGAATGCCAGGTGGTGTATTAACAGTGTGGATACCAGGTATGTTATGAACCTCCCTGCACCAAGCTCCCTCATACCCGGTCTGACCTGATTGTCCCAATCCCCCTTACTGCATACTATCTTAAGGATTCTGTACTGGAAAAGCGCCATTATAAGAGCGGCAGCACTATTTATCCCGAGAATGGAGTTTGAGAAATAGTCGACAGCCATTCCCATTGCAAAAGCCCAGAGAAGGGTAGAGTGAAGGGATGTGTTGGCAGGCCTTGTAAGAATAAAAAGAGGATATACCGAAATAAAGAGAAGCGGACCCAAATCGACAAGACTACCCAGGATGATCTGGATAAGCGCAAAAGATAAGAAGAGTATTATATTATTGGGTTTTCCCATCGTTATGTCTTATTAAGAGGTCCAGTTCATCTTTTTTATTGTTTGCTACAATGTTAACATAGTAAAGGGTGCTGAAATCCTGGAAAAGTTTAACCTGAATCTCATGGTAGGAGCCCTTTCTTACAGATGATTTTCTGACTGTTCCAAGCGGAATATCAGGAGGATAGATAGAAGAGAAACCGCTGGTATAAACAGTATCTCCCACCATATATTCAATATGAAACGGAATCTCTTTAAGTGTTGCATATCCTATCCGCCTCCCCTCCCAGTTCATAGGTCCGAATGCCCCGCTGGTTCCTATCTTTGCGCTTACACTCTGATTAACATTAAGGAAGGAGATTACATAGGAGTAGTTCATTGACACCGATGTTACAACCCCGACAACCCCGCCTGAAGAGATAACCCCCATATCTTTCTTTACGCCATGTACCCGACCTTTATCCAGTACAAGGTAGTTGTGCAACCTGTTTGTGCTGTTTGCTATAACTCTTGCAGGAATGTATGAAAACTCAGGAGAGGATGGTCTTCCGCCCGGCATTGTATCGGCCACTCTTGCCCTGACTTTGTAGATCTCATTCTCCTTTAAAAGTCTCAGATTTTCAAGACGCAGAAGCTCATTTACACTTCTAAGCCCGAAGTATTGCCTTATGCCTGAAGAGAAACCCGAAATGCCGCTTTTTATTCTCATGGTTACCCCCGTAACCTTTGCCTGCTGGAATATACTCTCATTTGCAATAAAAGAGATTGAGATCACCTCAAGAACGAGGAAGAGTAAAAGCGCAGTTAAGGTGCGTATTACAGGAGTTTTTCCCCACATTGCCCGTTATCTCATTAGGAATGGTAGTTTATCGGTATTCTTGAGTGCAATGCTTGTCCCCTTTGCAACAGCGTGCAGAGGATCTTCCGAAACATGAAACTTAATGTTTATCTTCTCATAAAGCCTCTTATCCAGACCGCGCAGCAGGGCACCGCCCCCAGTCAGATAAATTCCGTTCTGAACAATGTCGGCATACAGTTCAGGGGGAGTCTGCTCCAGAACCTGAATTATTGCAGCCTCTATCTTGGCCAGCGATTTATCTATACTGTGTGCAATCTCCTGACTTGTGACACTCACCTCTACAGGGTGTGCGGTCATTAAGTTTGGACCCCTTACGGAGTATGGTTCGGGATACTCATCCAGCTCTGACATTGCCGCCCCAACCTTGATTTTAATATCTTCGGCTGTGAGCTCTCCAATTTTGATTGAGTGTTGCTGACGCATATACTGCTGAATCTCATAGGTAAATACATCTCCGGCAACCCTTATACTCTGATTGATAACAATACCTCCCAGCGAAATAACAGCTATCTCGGTTGTTCCTCCTCCTATATCAACAACCATGTTTCCTGCAGGAGCCTCAACATCGATTCCTATACCGATTGCCGCAGCCATCGGTTCGTAAATGAGATATACATCCCTTCCACCTGCATGCTCGGAGGAGTCCCTCACCGCACGTATCTCCACCTCCGTACTTCCCGACGGGATGCAAACAACCATTTTAAGACTTGGTGTAAAGAAGGAGTTTCTGTAGTTGATCATCTTGATAAAACCCCGAATCATCTGCTCGGCAGCGTTAAAGTCGGCAATAACGCCGTCCCTGAGAGGTCTTATGGTTTTTATGTTTGCGTGGGTCTTTCCGTGCATCATTCTGGCTTTCTGCCCGAATGCGATTGGTTTCCCGGTGTTCTGGTCTATTGCTACGATAGAGGGCTCGTCAACGACAATTTTATCGTTCATCAATATTATCGTATTGGCAGTTCCAAGGTCTATAGCCAGCTCCTGTGTCAAAAATGAGAATGCCATAATCTGTATATTACTCTTTTATATATTCTTAATGTTTGAAATGTCGTTTATTGGTAATAACCATTGCTACATGGTTGTTATTGCAATACTCTATACTCTCGGGATCTCTTACCGAACCGCCGGGCTGTATTACCGCCGTAATTCCGGCATTGTGCGCAATCTCAACGCAGTCGGGGAAAGGGAAGAATGCATCGGATGCCATAACTGCCCCCTCGAGGGAGAATCCGAAATTGCGTGCCTTTTCAATAGCCTGTTTAAGTGCATCTACCCTGGAGGTCTGACCTATACCGGAGGCGATGAGCACACTGTTTTTAGCCAGAACTATTGCATTCGATTTAGAGTGCTTTACAATTTTATTGGCAAAGATCATATCCCTGACCTCGGTATCGTTAGCCACTCTGTTTGTTACAGGAATAAGAGAATCGGCAATCTCTACCGATGAGTCCCTCTCCTGAACAAGAACCCCGCCCAGCATACTTCTGAATTTTTTTGCAGTGCGCAGATCCTGCTCATTTACAAGAATAATCCTGTTTTTCTTTTGCATCAGAATTTCAAGAGCCTCTGGTGAGTATGAAGGGGCGATTATTACCTCGAAGAAGATTTTGTTCATCTCGGCGGCACTTTCGGCATCAACACTACGGTTGGTGATGATGATACCCCCGAAAGCGGATACAGGATCGGCGGCAAGTGCTTTTTCCCATGCCATGGCAACAGTATCGCACGAAGCGCATCCGCAGGCGTTATTGTGTTTAAGTATGGCTACGGTAGTCTCGTCAAAATCCGAAATAAGCTCTATTGCGGCCTCTATGTCCAGAAGATTGTTATATGAAATCTCTTTACCGTGTATCTGCTTAGGCATATTTTTCTCTGTGCCGTAAAAGAGAGCTTTCTGATGAGGATTTTCACCATAGCGTAAAGGCATGGAGGTTGTTATGCTCTCTTTAAAACACTCTATCGAGGTCTCTCTGTTAAAATAGTTAAAGATTGCGGTGTCATAGTGGGAGCTTACATTGAAAGCCCATGCTGCAAAATTGTATCTCTCTTTAAGTGTTGTAGTTCCGCCACCGGAAGTGAGAACCTCCGAAAGGGCCGGATAGAGCTCCTTGCATGGAATTATTACTACATCTTTATAATTTTTGGCAGCAGCCCTGATGAGCGAAATACCTCCGATATCTATTTTTTCGATTATCTCCTGATGTGCAGCAGCAGAAGATACATACTTTTCAAACGGGTAGAGATCGACAATTACTAGATCTACCTCCGGAATGCTATACTCCTTAAGCTGAGCCAGGTCCGTCTCATTATCCCTGCGGCCCAATATGCCACCGAAAACTTTGGGATGGAGAGTTTTTACACGCCCGCCCAGAATGGATGGGTAAGAAGTTATCTCCTCTACAGCCTTAACCGGAATTCCTAATTCTTTTATAAAATCGTAAGTCCCCCCGGTTGAGAGGATCTCTACTTTTAAATCACTGAGTTGCTTTGCGATGACATCAATCCCCTCCTTGTGATAAACCGAGATTAACGCTCTTTTGATTGTTCTCTTTTCCATACCCCTTAAATGGGTACAAAATTACTAAAATATACAATTAATACCTATTTTTGTTGGTATAAAAGATACCGGAATGGAAAAAAAATATTATGCAATTATTGTGGCCGGAGGAAGTGGTGTAAGGATGGGGGGCGATGTGGCAAAACAGTTCCTTGAACTTGGGGGCAAGCCCGTCATTGCAACAACCGTCGGTAGATTTCTCTCATTGTCATTTCCGGTGGAGATAATCCTTGTCCTCCCCGAACAATACAAAGAGCACTGGAAGAGATACTGTTTTGAGAATAATCTGAATTTCCGCCACACATTGGTTTCAGGAGGCCTTACACGCTTCCATTCGGTTAAAAATGCCCTGAAATATGTTGAGAGGGGAGGTCTTGTTGCGGTCCACGATGGTGTCAGACCATTTGTGTCACGGGAGTTTATAGAGGAGCTTTATGAAATTGCCGGCAGGGAGGGGGCTGTAATTCCCGTAATTGCACCGCCGGAATCGATGAGGATGGTTAACGAAGATGGATCAACTTCAATAACCGACAGGGAGAGGTATCTGCTTGTTCAGACTCCTCAGGTTTTTTTGTCGGATACTCTTCTGGATGCCTATAAACAGGCATATTCGCCGCAATTTACCGATGACGCTTCGGTTGTTGAGGGTATGGGCATAAAGATTCACCTTGCGGATGGCAAGGTGACCAATATTAAACTTACAAGACCGGAAGATATGCTTCTGGCAAGAGCAATAATTAACGTTTTTTAACGGTTGAAGCCTTTCCCGGATAATCCTTAACCCAAACTTGTCTTTCAATAGCCTGATCAAGAGAGATGAATGTCTCGGTTTGCTCTACAGAAGGGATGTTTTGAATTGTATTGATAAGGATCTCCATAAGGTGATCGTGATTCTGACAATAGATTTTTAGCATGAGGGCATGCTTACCGGTTACAAAGTGACACTCTACCACCTCAGGAATGTTCCTCAGCGCCTCAATTACCGAAGGATAGTGGTTGGCCTGTGCAAGACTTACCCCTACAAATGCACAAACATTCAATCCGAGCGTTTGAGGTTTAACAAGGAGTCTTGAACCTGTTATAATTCCTAAGTTCTCCATCTTCTTCACTCTTTGGTGAATAGCTGCTCCTGAGACACCGCACTCGCGAGCTATCTCAAGAAATGGCATCCTTGCATTTTTCACAAGGAATGACAGGATCTTTTGATCAATCTGATCAATCTGATATTTAGGCATACTGATAATAAATATAATGTCGGAGGACAAATATAATAATAAATTATAATTAATTCGGATTTATTTTTTGAAAAAAGAAAAGCCACCGCAGCGGGATCTCCCCTGAGCAGGCTGTGGCGTAATCCGAATAGGAGCATGGAATAAATTGATTATTACCGGATTTAATCTCCGGAATCTCCATCCACCAGCGCCCCGAAGAGCTGCTTGTTACGAAGATGATGTCCTGCCCCTCCTGACCCATACTTACGATTTTTCTGAGAAAAAGATCCTCAGTTGCACTGTTGCCGGGGTCTTCATAAATGCTTGATGAGAGGGCTTCTGCAACGTGCCATGCAACCTCGGCGGCCAGCTGAGGCGATACCGCATCATGTTTTAAACCGGAAGGGTATCCGTATATGTATATATTTTTAACCTTTTGTCCCATCCCTGCATATCTTGCCAGCTGGCAAATCTCCTCGGCATAGAGACCGTTGGGCGATTTTAATGTGTTGTGAGGAAAATCACCGGTTCTCACTGAGTTAAGATCTATAAAGATATGCTCTTTTGTTCGCAGCATCGGTTCCGAATTGGCCGGATTTCCTCTTAGTAATCCCAGCCTGATCTCCTCAAAATTCCGTTCGTGGAGAAGCTTCAGATGGTCAGGGCTGTACCTGTATGTCTGGTATCCAATATGTGAAAATTCGGCAGTGGCGGAATTGTTTAAGAGCTGCTCAAGAATGTAATCATCGGAACTTGCAGGACTCCCTGCAGAGATCAGGGCTGCCGTAAAAGAGTCTCCGGTCACAATATTCTCAAACGGGGGGAGCTTCTCACCGCAGAGAACCACAGCTTTTATCCTCAGATTTGAAGCCAGTTCAAGAGTTTTTGAGAGACGGTTAATTCCCGGGGTGGTGTAATAGGTTTTATACTGTAAATGGGAGTACATATTTCCGAGGATCTTAACCATTGAATCATCACCGGATATGTCTACAAACAGGGCGGCGGGTGTTGCCATTACATCACTCAGGGCATCGGCAGGGATCACCTCCAGAGGGTAGTTTCCCTTTATCTCTTTACTCTTCATAAAGCACTATTTTTTTGCAGATGGTTTTCGGCTTTTACCTCCGGGCGTGCTCTTTTCAATTATCTCTTTAACAGCTTCCAGAGTCAGAGATTCAGGGGCTGCCCCCTTTGGAATCCTGTAATTCTCCTTCCCTTTTTTAATATATGGACCAAACCTGCCGTTGAGTATCTCCACCCCCTCTTCCGGGAAACTCTTTATACTTCGCTGAGCCTCTTTGCGACTGTTCTCCTCAATGAGGGCGATACACTTCTCAAGATTGATGGTGTATGGGTCATTATCCTTGCCAAGGGAGATAAATGCACCTTTATACTTTATATATGGTCCGAAACGTCCTACGGCGCAGATAATATCTTCACCGTTCCAGTTTCCGACAGTGCGCGGAAGTTCGAATAGCTTAAGAGCCTCTTCAATTGTGATTGTTTCAATGAGCTGCCCCTTTGCAAGGCTCATATATCTTTTATCGGGATCGTCACTTTCGCCTATCTGTGCCAGAGGTCCGAAACGGCCAATTCTTGCATATACATTTTTTCCGCTTTTCGGATCGGTCCCGAGCAACCGTTCAGCGTTTGTCGGGCGTGTCTCAGAGAGAGTGGTATCCACCTTAGTGTGGAAAGGCTTGTAAAAATCCTCTATAAGTTTGTTCCAGACTAGTTTACCTGCTGCAACCCTGTCGAAATC
>JADHED010003043.1_pt1 | contig 10594 bp, 11 predicted proteins | sample 8952041 | NCBI WGS metagenome assembly JADHED01 (sample SAMN16124423, study PRJNA663239) | bioreactor sludge metagenome | isolation source: sludge (control) | place: India:Bengaluru | collected 2018-09-08
AAAGAAGGTAACTGCGCGCGACGGAGAGTCTCATTCCTTCTCCTTCATGACATAGCCCGCTCCACGCACCGCATGGAGCAACCGGCACTCACCGGGTTCATCAATCTTGAGACGAAGCCGCCGCAAATACACATCCACAATGTTCGATCCCGGATCGAAATGGAAATCCCAGACTTTTTCCAGCAACATCGAACGACTGCAAATGCGTCCCGCATTTTTCATCAGCACCTCCAGAATGCCAAATTCCCGGGCCGTGAGAGAAATCTCCCGTGTCCCCCTCCGCGCGGAACGCCTCAGGACATCCAGCTCCAGATCCGCACACTTCAACACCCGCTCCGCAACAACCGGATTTCTGCGTCCCAGCGCCCTCACCCGGGCCAGCAACTCCTGAATGGCAAAAGGCTTGGGCAGAAAATCATCGGCTCCCGCATCCAACCCCACCACACGGTCGTCCACGCCCCCGCGTGCGGAAATCAACAACACAGGAAGCGCCAGGCCGGACTTTCGAAGCTCCACGACAAACCCCAGTCCATCCCGCCCGGGCATCATCACATCAACCACCGCCGTGTCATACGGAGCCAGCTTCACGGAGGCAAGCGCCCGGGCTCCGTCCACAAAATGGTCGACGGCCCACCCCTCCGCCCGCATCGCCTCGCGAAGCCACTTTCCCGTCTTGGGATCGTCCTCCGCCAGTAACACACGCATTTCCGGATTCTGGAACCACCTCCGGTTCCCAGCGAGAGTTTTTTCAAAAATGAACACTTTTTCATTTCCCGTTCATGGGGAATTCATCTCCCCGGGTCAGTATCCTCCCATGAACTGCCCGAAATCCCTCCTCCTTGCAGCGCTTGCGCTCCCGCTTTCAGGTCTCCTGACAACAGGACAGGCCTCCGACCGGAAAGCCACCACTGCGGCCCTTCCTCCCGCCTCCATCACCGGCCGCCTCCTCTCTTCCTCCTGCTTCCAATGTCATTCCTCCTCCGGCTTCGAAGGAATCACAGGAGAATCCCCCTCGGAAATCATTTCCGAACTGAAAGAAATGAAAGCCCGCAAAAAAACCGGAAGGCATCATGGACCTCGTCGCCCGGGGCCTCACGGATGCACAGATCCAGGAAATCGCCGCCTATCTCGCCACTCTTCCCGAATCCGGCAACGAAGATTGACCACCCACCCACCTCATGAAAACACCATCCCCATTCACCGACACGACCACCGCCCTCGATCGTCGCAAATTTTTTCAGATCCTCGGCCTCGCCGGCGCATCTCTCACCCTGCCCCGCTTCCTGTCCGCCGCCACCCCCGCGGCCCGGGTCGTTGTGGTCGGAGCCGGATTTGGCGGGGCAACCGCCGCAAAGTACCTTTCCCTCTGGGGCAAAGGCAAAGTGCAGGTCACCCTCGTGGAAGCCAATCCGCAGCACCTCTCCTGCATTCTCTCCAACCTCGTCGTCACCGGAGCCCTCGGCATGGCGGACATCACCATCGGGCTGGAAGCCCTCCCCTCGAAATACGGAATCACCCTTGTCACCGGTCGCGCCATGTCCGTAAACCCCGTGGCCCGCACTCTCGACGTCTCCACCGCCAGCGGCTCCACCTCCCTGCCCTATGATCATCTGATATTGGCCCCGGGCATTGACTTCATCACTCCCGCGGGCGACTACAACGCGGAACTCACTCCCCATGCCTGGGTCGCCGGTCCCCAGACAACGCTGCTCCGCAATCAACTTGCGGGGCTGAAGAAAAAGGGCGTCTTCCTGATGAACATCCCCAAGGCTCCCTACCGCTGCCCCCCCGGCCCCTACGAACGGGCCTGTGTTGTGGCAGACTACATCAAACGGAAAAGACTCGGTGGAAAAGTTATCGTCTGCGACGCCAACCCCGGCATCACCGCCGAACCTGTCAACTTTGGCAGCACCTCTCCTGCATTCTCTCCAACCTCGTCGTCACCGGAGCCCTCGGCATGGCGGACATCACCATCGGGCTGGAAGCCCTCCCCTCGAAATACGGAATCACCCTTGTCACCGGTCGCGCCATGTCCGTAAACCCCGTGGCCCGCACTCTCGACGTCTCCACCGCCAGCGGCTCCACCTCCCTGCCCTATGATCATCTGATATTGGCCCCGGGCATTGACTTCATCACTCCCGCGGGCGACTACAACGCGGAACTCACTCCCCATGCCTGGGTCGCCGGTCCCCAGACAACGCTGCTCCGCAATCAACTTGCGGGGCTGAAGAAAAAGGGCGTCTTCCTGATGAACATCCCCAAGGCTCCCTACCGCTGCCCCCCCGGCCCCTACGAACGGGCCTGTGTTGTGGCAGACTACATCAAACGGAAAAGACTCGGTGGAAAAGTTATCGTCTGCGACGCCAACCCCGGCATCACCGCCGAACCTGTCAACTTTGGCAACGCCTTCTCAAAAACCTTCAAGGGCATCGTCGAATACAAACCCAATTGCACGGTCCAGTCCGTCAACTCTGCGTCCAAAACTTTCAACACCAGTCTGGGCACCATCAGTGGCACTGTCGCCAATTACCTCCCGGACATGAAAGCCGGGGCCATGGTCTCGGCGGCCGGCCTGGTCGATGCCGGAGCACGCTGGGCTGCGGTCGATCCCCTCACATACGGCACCCTGCGCTATCCGGAAATCCACGTCATCGGTGATTCGCAGGCAACCGCCCAACCAAAATCCGGCACCATGGCCAATGCACAGGCCAAAGTCTGCGCCGACGCCATCCTGCGTGCCATTGACGGCCAGGCTCCCAATCCCTCCCCGGTCACCATGTCCGCCTGTTACAGCCCGATCACCTCGAAGACCGCATCCTGGCTTACCGCCAGTTACCAGTATGACACCGCGACCAAGAGCATGAAACGGGTCGATGCTTCGTTTGGCGAAGCCTCCTCCCCCAATTCGGAAAACTATATCGACATGTTCGACTGGGCCAACAGCCTCTTTGAAGACTCTTTCATGTGATCCACACCCGTCAGCTCCGGTGATCACCGGAAAGAAGGTCTCTTTTGTTCGCCAGGCGCACGCGGGAGTTGCCTTTCAGAAGAATTTGGGAAGAAGCATTGGTGAACTCGCGCCATTGAAAGGCGTCTCCATTTTCGAGAACGATTTCCAGATCGATGCGCGGGACGGGTTCCCAGATGATTTCTGACAACTGCAACCGCAGAGGCTCCCAGTCTGAGTGGGTGGGCAGAAAGAGAAGAAGATCCATGTCGGAAGTGGACGTGATATAGGGCAGACCGGTGAGATGTTGCCAGGCATGACTCCCGAAAGTGCGGAGCGGAATGCCGGATGCCCTCTCTTGGATCTGCCTGGCCGTCTCGCTCTCGCAGCTTCCACAGTCCTCCCACGCAGGAGGCTCGGAGACCTTGTTCACGCAGGACAGGGGCAAATCAAAAGCCACACGCCGCTTTCCCGAGGCCGGCGGCAGGGCCAACCCGACACAGACAGAGCTTCCGTCGGGACTCAGGCAGGGACGACGGACAACAAGCGGACGACCCAGTGCAAGCCAATCGCACAAAACCTCGCGCTCCTCGGAAACCGCTTCGGCCGCCTCCGGGGCGAACCACACGAAAGCATGCCGGTGAAAACGCTCAGGCGCGAAGGACTTCGTCAATGACATCCTGTGCGCTGGCACGTCCGCCGCGTTCACGGCCGATGGATGCGCGGAGATCCCGGGACACGTCGGTCTTCAGAAGCGCCTGAAGCCGGTCGCTGAATCCATCGTTCCAAACCTCGTAAACTCCGCCCATTTTGAAAAAATTGTCGCAGCCGGGAGCAAAGACGGAGACCGTTTTGGCAAGTTCCTCAAGCTTTTCCAGCGGCATTTTGGTCACACGCGAAATGGCTTCGAGTTTCATGACCGAAGGTTCGGCTCCGGGCACGGCCACAATCCGGTCGGCCAGCATTCCAAAGGCAATGAAGCCTCCGGCAATCGCAGGACCGTAGAGAATGGCAATGAGTTTGCTGCCGGAGGCACGGGCAACTTGCTGGGCCTTGAGCAGGTGGGCGATATACTCGGGGAGCACAAGCAGTTCCTCGCCGAGGGCCATGCGCTGCCCGCTGTTGTCCACCATCATCACAATCGGACGCCCGGGATGTTGCTCCACGACGGAAAGCAATTTGTCCGCCAGGACGAGGGCTTCAGCCCCTCCCACATAGGCATGATGGGTCGTTCCAAGAACTGCGACGGTTTCTCCACCGAGGGAGGCCTCCCCACTGACCAGCCAATCGGAGATCGCGACACGGTGGCCTTCGGGAAAAAGTTGATTGAGCAGAGTTTCCATGATCACGCTTTCTTGACGGCAGCCGTCAATTCCTCCGCCGACATTTCAGGAACCTGCGCGGCATGGAGTCCCATCTTGGCCCAGATCCCAAGCGCATCAGTTTCCTTGCCGTAAAGATCCAGCCGGCCTTGCAGACGGGCCTGTTCTTCCCGCAGTCCGGCGGCAGTGAGGGGGACGGAGGGAGTCAAAAACTCCAAGATGGCCTCACGAAAATCCGGAATGTGGTCATTCACCAGACGGGCCACTTTCCCGAAGAGAAAACGGTTTTTTCCACCGGTCGTCCGCCAAACAAGCGCCCGATCCCTGGAATCGAAAGCCTCCACGCCCATGATGGTTTCGATGACTTCCGGACCGGAAACACTGAGACGGCCTTCTTCGGAAGCGATGAGCACATCACAGCAACTGCTGATGATGCTGGCCCCGCCGAAACATCCGCAACTCCCGCCAATCACGCCAATGACAGGCACCCCGGCCTGCCGGACTTCAAAAATGGCGCGGACAATCTCCGTCGAACCGATCTCCCCGGCATTCGCTTCCTCCAGACGAACCCCGCCCGAGTCGAAAAGCCCGATCACCGCCACCGGCTTCTTCTCCACCGCACGGAGCAACAGGCCGGTGATCTTCGCCGCATGAACCTCCCCGAGCGATCCGCCGCGAAATTTTCCCTCCTGCGCAAAAAGAAAAACCGGCTTCCCACCGATCGTGGCCTCGCCGATGACCGCCCCGTCGTCAAAGGAAACCGGAGCATCGAAAAGCCCCAGATGCGGGCTCACCCGCTTCGCCTGCGGCGGCAGAATCTCCTGAAAAGATCCGGGATCAACCAGGCCGGCAATGCGTTTGCGGGCAGTGGCTTCAAAATAACTGATGCGCGTGTTCATGGTTCCAGAAGGCCCTCCCAAGCCTGATCCAGGCGGAAACTGACCACCGGAGGGATGGCGGCAAAATCATTGATGGAAAAAACCACATCGCGGGGCTTGCGGCGTTCCATGAAATCCTCGAACACCGCTTTCCAGGCATCCTCAAAATGCGGCACGGTCGTCGCCACCTCGAACCGGCACTTCCCTCCCAGCTCGGAGGGCTCCGCGAGAACTTCCAGATTGCTCGAAGCCACCACGCCGACGAGGACCGGTTTGGCTCCCGGCTTCGGCGGCTGAACCCCGCCATCGAATTCCCATTTCAAATGTTCCATAAAATCACCAGTTGCGGTAACGACTCGGCGGGTTGTAGAGGCCGCCGGACCAGCGGACGAGATCGTGAATGCTGCGGGCGGCCAGTCGGTCGCGGGAGACATCGCTCTTGCGGATCCCAAGATCCTCCGCCCGTTGGACGATGCCCCGGTCGCGCAGGTTTTCCACCGCCTTGTGATCGCGTTTGAGCCCGACAGGCGTGAACCCGGCCACCCCGCGCACCGCCTGCTCGCGTTCCTCCAGGGTCCGACAGAGGAGCAGATTCGCCACACCTTCCTCGGTGACAACATGGCTGACATCGTCGCCATAGATCATCACCGGTGGAATCTCGAAACCCGCCTTCTCCATGGCATCCCATGCCTCCAACCGCTCAATGAACGTCGGCTGGTTGGCGGCTTGGAACGTCTCCACAATCTGCACGACAAGCTTGCGACCCTGCGGCATGGGTTTCCCCCCATGAGCTTCCCTGCCGGCGGCCAGAAAGGCTTTCGACAGGTGCCTACGGGAACGGTTCTCGGCCCCGAAATTCGGAGCCCCTCCGAATCCGACCAACCGGCTGGCTGTCACGGTGGAGCTGTTTGCCAACGGGTCAATCTGAAGCGTGGCTCCGATGAACAGGTCGGCATAATGTCCGGTCATCTGGGCAAAGAAACGATTCGAGCGGAGACTTCCATCGCTGCCGAGCGGAAAGATGTCGGGATGCGCGGCGACGTAGTCGTCCATGCCCACCTCTCCGCCAATACAGGCGATCGCCTCGACAAACCCGCTCTCGATTGCGGGAATCATGGTGGGATGGGGATTCAGCGCCCAGTGCGTGCAGGCATTCCCCTTGAGACCAAGCTCCTCCCCGTAGGTGGGCAGCAAAAGCTCGATGGCGGCAGTATTGAAACCGACCCCGTGATTGAGCGCCCGCGGCAGATATTTCGCGTAGATGCCCTTCATTGCCATCATGGCCATGAGAATTCGTGTCTCATCGATCATGGCCGGATCCTTCGTAAACAACGCTTCCAGATGGAACGGCTTCGGGGACTCGATGACAAAATCCACCCACTCTCCGGGGATGTCCACCCGGCGAACTTTGGCCACCAGTTTGTTCACCTGCACCACGACGATGGCATGGCGGAATGCCGCCGCCTCGATGAGCGCGGGCGTTTCCTCGGTATTCGGCCCCGTGTAGAGATTCCCCTCCCGGTCGGCTTCCAAGGCGACCAGACAAACCACATCGGGAATCAACTCCGCAAAATACCGCGCATACAACTCAACATAGGTATGGATGGCCCCGATCTTCACCTTTCCATCAAAAACCATCTGCGCCAGCCGACTGCCCTGCGGGCCCGCATAGGCAAAATTGACCTCGGAGGCCAGACCGTTTTCAAACAGGTCCAAATGCTCCGGCAGCCCGAGACACGAAGCACAGAGCGAAAGATCCCGGATCTTCTCCGGATTCATCCGGGCAAGCTGCGCCGCCAGAAAATCTCCCTGCTTTTGATTGTTCCCCTCGTGAATAATTCGGTCGCCGGAACGAATCACCGTCTCCAGAAAAGGTGTGGTTTGTGCCGCGGAAATCACTTTTCCGGGACCGAAAGTTTTTTCCACCAGGGCCAGTTTTTCTTTCCTGGCTTCATGCCGGTTTGCCATGCCCCTCCTTAGGCGATGGGTTGCAGTGCGTCAAGGGTTCTTCCTCCGGACAAACGTATAAAAGCAGGCAGGCCAACCACATCCTTCAGGAAAGTATCCCCTTCCCGGTCTGGTTTTCCGTCTCCCCGAAGAGGGGAGGTCTTGGGGTCTGTCCGTCTTGGGGTCAGTCCGTGCATACGTGCAGCTTCCTGATCAACGTCATCACCGATTTTTCCTTTTTCCTCCGAAATCTCCCCACGGCCCGGCTGACATTGCTCCGATCTCCCATCCCCAGCACCTGACAAACCCACTCATCTCCCACCACCGTGTTGGATTTTACCAACCAAGCCAGCGCCTGCTTGCGTTCGTCGCTCTTTCGCATCTCCACAACTGTCTCCAAATCAAGCCCCAGACGTTCCATCCCCCTCTCCAGAAGACGTTTTGCGCTTTCCTCATCATGCCCCCTCACTCCCTCTCTCCGATAAGATTTTCTTTTTTTCTTTCCCACCACCCCTGAAGCCAGCTTTTCCAGCCGTTCCCGGAATTCTTCGCTTCCCAGGAACCAACCTCGCTTCAATGGCTTCCACTCTTCCTCCTGCCATTGCCTCGTTGCTTCGTCGAAGCATTCCATTGCTCTTTTTTGTAGATGGTCTTCATACGCTTTTCGGTCCCTGCCTCTCTCCATCTTCAAATGATGCCACCACAGCACCTCTGCTCCGTGCAGCCACTCCGGCATTCCTTTTCCTTTGCACAGTGCGGGAAAACTGCTCCAAATATATTCCTTCAACTTCGGATTCTCTCCCTCCAGAAGCTTTGCCCTTGCGGGATTCAAATGAATGTAGTCACTCACCACCCGCGCGTATTCCGGCTCATCGGAATCCACCGCAATCGCCTTGTATCTCCCTTGGAACAAATGCCCCCGCATCCGGTGCTTCGCATTGAATCGGGCCGTGTATGTTCCCTGCAACCACTGCATCGTTTTCACCAAATTCCCCTTCGGAGTTCCCAGCAGCAAATGATAGTGGTTCCCCATCAGAACATAACTGTACACCACCGCACCTGATCTCTGACAGGCCTCTCCCAGCGTCTCCAGAAAACAAGTCCGGTCCCGCTCATTCAGAAAAATCCTCTCCCCGCGATCCCCTCGACTCATCACATGGTAGATCGCCCCCTCGTATTCCAATCTCACGCTCCTTGGCATCTCCTGCCTTTTTCTCTTCCTCCTCCCACTCTGTCAATCCCTTTTTGCACACATGCACGGACTGACCCTTTTTACAGCTCACTCACCGTAAAGTGACCGCTCTGCGCCAAACTCACAAATCTCTGTTTCTCTTCCATCGGTATCACGTTTTTCCAGGGCATCCGCCCACTCTATCGTGTTACCCATCTCCTCGGTCTATCTGTTACCTATGTCCTCGGTTCGCACCTTTTTGCACACATGCACGCCTGACCCCGAGCGGTTTACACTGGAGCCAGATTTAGAATCCATTGTGCATATTTGGTAAGTTTTACATTACTGGCTTTTGCATAGTTACGAAGTTGCTCCAGCCCTTTCATTCCTGCGCCAATATCCACTGTGTACCATAAGGAATTATACGCGCATCCGTATCTTTTGTGAAGCTCTTGAAACAATCCTTTCACAAGCTTTCTAGCTTCTTCATTTGACAAAGAACTCTCAGCCCTCGCTTGCAATGCCTGAACAGCCAAGCGAAATTCAGATAAGACACTTTCTTTGCTACGCCAATATTCCAGATCTGCGCGAAAAGATTCTTCGGAGTCGTGTCCAACATCCGGAAACATCTCTTCAGCCTCGACCAATCTTACATAATCATTAGAGACAAGTCTGATTGCACGTCTTATTTCAGAATTATATAACCGATTATTAAGGACGTCACCTTGGGCTTGATCATTTCCAAAATGACAAGCATTTAATGTTAGGCAAGCTAAAATAAGCAATCTCATTTTCATCGAAAGAACGGCCACTTAGGTCCATTAGAATGCGGAGGCGTGGCCGGAGTTGGCCATGGCATATCTTCTGGAATCTGCGGTGCCCCAATTCTCTTAAATTCAAGAGTTGGAGATTTTCCCAGCCTCTTTTGCACACAGGAAAACCATAAATTTAAAAGAATTTGAGAACGCAGACTATCCGTACGATCAAACCCCGGAACGATATAATCTTGCCCTATGGTTGTTCCTTCATAGGGCTGATTATTCTGTACTCGCGTATCTTGATAGCAAGTTCCAATGAGAATACAAAGTCGCGAATGTCCCGACCACATCCCTGCATGTATTGCTACGGCACCTTGTCCAATTAGCACTGATGAATTAATTGCTGTAAGATAATCGGCGTCACTTGATCCAACTGGAATCGAGGGGATGTTATTTGTACCTAAAACAGATGCTGGACGTGTATCTGTCCCTGAGGGAAAAGGATTTGATGTAAATGAATACGGTGTTTGGAGAGGGTAATTCTTTGTTTTTGAATCACCGGGCTTTTGATAATAACCGTACGGTGGCTCTATGGTATTAAAAATAGGAGGAACTCCACAGCATTTACTAAGCTCAGGGGTTGCTGATACACGTAGCTCACCGTATACACCAAAGTAGTCGGTCGATTTCCGTGTTAATGTAATTGTGATGTCAGCAAGGCCAAGCAAATCAATTCTATCTACCGGATTATTTCCAACCATCCCATACAAATTCAACCCTCCGTTCTCCGCAATCGGATCCCGATTCACCCATCTCCCCGTGACCGGGTTATAGAACCGATACCCATAATAAGCCCAGCCGGTCTCAACATCGTGATATTTGGTGGACCAGCGGATGGGGTTGGTTTCTCCGAACTTCCCGCTCACGCGCAGGGGTTCGCCGAAGGGGCCGTATTCGTAGCTGGCGACCGGGCTTGCGTCGGCCATGTCGTAGAGGGCACTGGTGTTTCCCTGGGCGTCGGCGGCGACGGCGAGAGTCTTGTCCTCCGGGGCCTGGTGAATGAAAACGAGTCCGCCGATGCCTCCGGCGGCTGTGCCTCCGGAAAGATCTCCGCCCCAGGCGTAGCTGCGCAGGAGGGGACCGTTGTTGTCGGCGACTTCTGCGGCGAGATTCCAACCGTCGTAGAGGAAAAGGAGACCGTAGGTCTTCACCCAGCGGGAGCCGCTCCATGTGGAAAGCCTCTTGTGGATTCGGCGTCCGGCGTAATCGTAGGAATACGTCAGTTGTTGCTTCGGCACCCCGGCTGCCACGGCGGCTGCGGTGGTGGTCTGGGAAACAAGCCGGTTCTCGCCATCCCAGGCATTGTCCCAGCGTCCATCGGAAGTCAGATTGCCGTCGTCATCATAGCCATAGGCTTCGGGAGTCCGTGGGATGAAGTGGCGTCCGTCGATGTTCACTGTGTCGGCGCCGCGCGTGGCGGTAACGGTGGCGGCCTGCCAAACGGGAGCACTGGTATTGTGGCGCTTCGACGTTTTGAGTGGGTGGAAGGAACCGGATTGATGGGGGCTGTG
>JADHED010003020.1_pt1 | contig 10590 bp, 6 predicted proteins | sample 8952041 | NCBI WGS metagenome assembly JADHED01 (sample SAMN16124423, study PRJNA663239) | bioreactor sludge metagenome | isolation source: sludge (control) | place: India:Bengaluru | collected 2018-09-08
TGTCCCATTCCGCACCGGCGGGGGCAAATTCCCTTCCCTTTACATAGGCGAAGGTGGTTTCATCCGGGGCAATCAGTCCCCCCCGGGCGCCCATTTCAATGCTCATGTTACACACGGTCATGCGGCCTTCCATGGAAAGGCTGCGGATGGCCGAACCGGCATATTCGATGAAGTAACCGGTACCGCCGCTGGCGGAGATCTTCGAAATGATATAGAGGATGATGTCCTTGGCCGTTACGCCCTTGCCCAGGGTGCCATTCACGGTGATCCGCATTTTTTTCGGCTTGGGCTGCATGATGCACTGGGTGGCCAGCACCATTTCCACTTCGCTGGTGCCGATGCCGAAGGCGACGGTGCCGAAAGCCCCGTGGGTGGAGGTGTGGCTGTCGCCGCACACGATGGTCATTCCCGGTGTGGTGAGGCCCAGTTCGGGACCGATCACGTGCACGATGCCCTGGTTGGGATTGTTGAGTCCGTACAGACGGATCCCATGCCGCGAGGTGTTTTCGGTGAGCTTGTCGACCTGCGTGCGCGACAGCACGTCGTGAATCGTCAGGTGCTGGTTCACCGTGGGCACATTGTGGTCGGGCGTGGCCACGGTCTTTTCAGGACGGAACACCCTGATGCCGCGTTTATCGAGTCCCGCAAATGCCTGGGGACTGGTTACTTCATGGATCAGGTGGCGGTCGATGTACAACACGCTGGGGCCGTCCTTGATCTCGGACACCACATGGGCATCCCAGATCTTATCGAATAATGTTCTTCCCAATGTATTTAAGATTAAAGATTCAAAATTCAAGATTCAAAATTCAAAATTCAAGATTTCCTTGTCCCTCGTCCCTTGTCCCTTGTCCCTCCTCGTCCCTCGTCCCTCAGACAATCTTATTAATCGCACTGATAAACGCTTCCACGGAGGCGGTGATGATGTCGGTATGGCCTGCGAAGCCATAGTACTGCTTGCCGCGGTTTTCGATCTGGATGTGCACCTTGCCGACGTCGTCGCTGCCGCGGGTGATGGCCTGCACGAGGAATTCCTCGAGCTTGATGTTGTGCCGCACGATGGTACGCACGGCTTTGAAGGCGGCGTCGACGGGACCGTTTCCGGATTCGGTGGCGGTGAACACTTCCCCGTTGATGTTCAGGGTAACAGCGGCCATGGGGATGGCAGATTTGCCGGAGATCACCTGCAGGTGTTCGAGTTTGATCGGGGCATTGCGGAAGTTTTCCTCATTGCCCACCAGCAGTTCCAGGTCTTCGTCCTTCACTTCCTTCTTTCTGTCGGCCACTTCGAGGAATTTCTCATACACAGCTTCCAGCTCTTCTCCCTCGATATTGTATCCCAGGTTCTGCAGGCGGTGCTTCAGGGCAGCGCGGCCACTGCGCGCGGTGAGGGCGATGATCGATTCGCTGATTCCCACATCCACCGGGTCGATGATTTCATAGTTCTCGCGGTGTTTCAGCACGCCGTCCTGGTGTATGCCCGACGAATGGGCGAAGGCGTTGCGGCCCACGATGGCCTTGTTCGGCTGCACCGGCATGTTCATGAGGGAGGATACCATGCGGCTCGTCTTGTAAATGTTTTCGGAGCGGATGGCGGTTTCGATGTTGAGGTGCTTGCGGCTTTTCATGATCATCACCACTTCTTCGAGCGATGTGTTGCCGGCCCGTTCGCCAATGCCGTTGATGGTGACTTCCACCTGGCGGGCGCCGTTGATCACCCCGGTGACCGAGTTGGCGGTGGCCATGCCCAGGTCGTTATGGCAGTGGGTGGAAATGACGGCCTTGTGGATGTTTTTCACATTGTCGACAAGGTATTTGATCTTTTGCCCGTATTCTTCGGGAAGGCAATAACCGGTGGTATCGGGAATGTTCACCACGGTGGCGCCGGCATGGATCACCGCCTCAATCACGCGGGCAAGGTAAGCATTGTCGCTTCGGCCGGCATCCTCGGCGTAAAACTCCACATCTTCCACATACTTTTTGGCATACTTCACGGCAGCCACGGCACGCTCAATGATCTCTTCCGGAGTGGCGTTGAACTTGTAGCGGATGTGGTAGGGGGAGGTACCAATGCCGGTATGAATGCGCTTGCGCTTTGCAAATTTGAGTGCGTCGGCGGCTACATCAATGTCTTTTTCCACGGCACGCGTCAGCGCGCATATCACGGGCTCTTTGACCACTTTTGACATCTCTTCCACGGAGTGAAAATCTCCGGGACTCGAGATCGGAAAGCCGGCTTCGATGACATCAACACCTAGTGCTTCAAGGGCGCGGGCCACTTCGATCTTTTCAACCGTGTTTAACTGGCATCCGGGGACTTGCTCACCATCCCTCAGCGTGGTGTCGAAAATGTATAACCTGTCACTCATTGCGTTTGGATTTAATTATTAATTAAAAGAGCCATCCTCGTTGTGAGAATGGCTCCTGTTTTTTATGCACGGATGACATACCATTCTCACGCCGGGGCCTGAAGGAGGCCGAGGAGAATAATAATGGCAATGTCGAGGCTTCTTTTCATTTTTCGTCTGATGTGAGTGCAAAGATAATGATAAAAATCATATTTCAAAGCGCGCCTGAATTTTTAATGAAATCATTTGTATAAATACCAACAAACGGGACGCAAAAAAGTTCATCGGATGGGGCTTATTCCATGGCGTTGATGAGTTCTTCCGTCATCTCGAGGTTATGATATACATACTGTACATCATCCACATCTTCAAACTCATCCACAATTTTCAGCACTTTCTGGGCCGCATCCAGGTCGAGTTTTTTCGTATCGTTCGGAATGCGCTGCAGTTGGGCGTTTTCGATCCTCACATTCATTTCGTCGAGTTTTTTCTGCACCTTACCGAAATCTTCCACCGCGCAGGTGATCATGAACATATCGTCTTCCGTGAGTTCAATGTCTTCCACGCCGGCGTCGATAATGTCGAGTTCAAAGGCCTCGGGGTCGAGTTTTCCCCGGGGGACGGTGAAAACTCCCTTACGTTCGAAAATGAAAGCCAGGGAGCCGTTGGTGCCGAGGCTGCCGCCGCGTTTGTTGAAAATGGCGCGGATGTTGGCCACGGTACGGGTGTTGTTGTCGGTGAGGCATTCAATGAAAATGCCGACGCCGCCGGGAGCATATCCTTCATAGGTGATCTCCTGGAGGTTGGCGCCCTCACTGCTGGCTTTGTTGATGGCCCTGTCCACATTGTCCTTGGGCATGTTGGCACCCTTGGCATTCTGAATGGCAAGGCGGAGGCGCGGGTTGTTCTCGGGAACTGCGCCGCCTTCCTTCACTGCCATATGGATTTCCTTTACGATACGGGAAAAGAGCTTGCCCCGCTTGGCATCAGTGTTACCTTCTCACAGCCAAAATCATCCGGTTATGAACACGAAGACTTACCCCTGGCTTGTACTTCCGGTTCTCTTGCTGCTGACAGCGGCAGCCGGCAACTCCGATGATGATCCGCGCTACCGGCGGATTCGCGATGCCCTCAACCGGTTCACGGTGGTATACCCCCAGCAGAAGCCCTACCTGCATCTTGACCGCAGTGCGTACTACGGGGGGGATGTCATCCGGTTCAAGGCCTACCTCGTGAACGCGCTCAACCACCAGCCCGACACGCTCAGCACCAACCTGTATGTAGAACTCATCAGTCCCGGCCAGACGCGCGTGGAGATCAAGCGGCTCCAGATGTTCCGCGGATTCGGGTCCGGAGACTTCACCCTTTCCGATACGCTGCCGGAGGGGCTGTACCAGATCCGGGCATGGACAAACTGGATGAAGAATTTTGACCCGGACTATTTTTTTGTGAAGAATTTTCCGATCGTAAACCCCGCTTACCGTTTGCGGATTTCGCCGCGGGAAGCCAGGGACAACCGGAAGGCACTGGATGAACGCGTGAAACAGGCGGATGAAGCCGACCTGCAGTTTATGCCCGAGGGCGGTGACCTGGTGGCGGGTATCGCCTGCACGGTAGGATTCAAGGCGGTAAATCCCTTCGGCCGGGGCGTCGACGTAAGCGGTTCGGTTGTCGACGACAAGGGTCAGGCGGTGGCGGAGTTCAAATCGTTTTACAAGGGCATCGGCCGCTTTGTGCTGACCCCGGAGAAAGGGAAGCGGTACACGGCGGTCGTTCGTTCGGGCGACCGCGATATGCGCTTCCCGCTTCCTGAGGTGCTTGAAACCGGACTGGTGATGCATATTGAAAATCACGGAGGTGAAGTGCTGGTGAGCCTCCAGCGCCAGGCACCGGAGACTGCCGACAAAACGGCCAATGAGGTGATCGTGGTGGCCCAGCTCGGGGGCAGGATCTACTTTCGGGAAATTGTCACCCTGGAGCAGGGAAGCGCCCGGCTGCGTATCGAAAAACGCTTTTTCCCCAGCGGCATCCTGCAGGTGACCGCTTTTTCGGGCCGCGGTGTGCCCCTGGCGGAGCGGCTTGTGTTCAACAACCGGTTTGACGCCATGCACATCGGCATGTCGGCTTCCGATACAAGCATCGACAACCAGCGGAGGATCATGCTGCGTGTCAGGGCCACTGACGCTTCCAACAATCCCCTGGTGGCCAACCTCTCCCTTTCCGTGGCGCGGGAAAAATCGGATATGCCGCCGACGAACAACGACAACATTGTCAGCCACCTGCTGCTGACCTCCGACCTGAAAGGCTATGTGGAAGATCCATGGAATTACTTCAGCGAACGGACGGCCTTTATGGAACAGGCGCTGGATAACCTCATGCTCACCCAGGGATGGCGCCGGTTCGACTGGTCGAAGATCCTGCAGGATGAGTATCCTGTCGTGAAATACCACGAAGAACGGGGCATCGCCGTGTACGGACAGATCCAGCGGAACTTTTTCGCAATCCCGTTGAAGGACTGCAAGGTGCAGTTGTCCATCCTCAATTCATTTAATGATGTATTCACCCAGTACTCTAACGAAAAGGGCTATTTTCTCTTCGACAACATGGTGTATTTTGACACGATCAGTGTGAAAATCGAAGCCTGGCGGCGAAACGGCCGCAGAAACGTGGTAATCGCAGTGGCCGGAGAGGAAATGATGGAAGCGGCACCGATGAAAGGGGATTATTCGCTGATCACCGAATCGGAGCGTGACCGGAAGACCTACCGGCTCGAAAAGTACGCCAAAGCCCAGGAGGCCTATGACCGCGAGCAGGAAGAATTGAAGGAACAACGCAAGAATGAGCTGCACGGCATTTATAACGAACCCGATTTTGTGCTGCGGTCAAAGGACTTTCCGGCCGGCAGCCATACCATCCTCGACGTCATGAAGGGCCGGATTCCGGGGGTGAACATCTTCGGCGACAAGGTAATCATCCGCGGCCCCAACAGCCTGATGGGACCGTCGACGCCTCTGTACCTGATCGACGGGGTGCCTACCTATGATGTTGAAATGGTGAAGTCTATTCCCGTGGAGCAGATCGACCGGGTGGAAGTGCTGAAGGGTCCCAGCGCGGCCATCTACGGCATGCGCGGCGCCAACGGGGTGATTGCCATTTATACAAAGCGGGGACAGTATATGCGCCGGGGCGTCATCGAGTTTGACATGCTGGGCTACAGCGCACCGAAAACTTTTTACCAGCCCCGCTATGACGCCGCCAGTGAACCCGGCCGCAATTACACCCTGGTCTGGGTCCCGGAAATCATTACTTCGGATGCGGGAACGGCCACCCTGGTGATCGACAAGCCGGGTGTGGAGGGCGATTACCGCTTCGTGATCGAAGGCATATCGTATATGGGACATGCCGGAACCTTTACGGAAGTCGTCGGCAACCAGTGACGGGGCCGGGGTAACTCTCAGGATGTTAATATCTTTTTTTCTGCTGTGGCTTACAGGTTTAAAAATGTTCTATTTTTAACCAATTAGCATCAAGCAGATTGCGTATTCATTTCACAGCAGGGTCAGGCTACCGGTTTCCGGTGGCCGGGGCAGCAGCCATGTTATGGTTCCTGCTTGCAGTGCTGCCTTTGCCCGCGCAAACCCTGGCAAAAAATGACGATGCCAAATTCAATGCCGACTACTACCTCATGCGGGGGGATTTCGGAAAAGCACTTGACCTCTACCTCCAAATTCTCAAATCGGAACCCGAAAATGCCGACATCAAACACCGGATCGGAATCTGCTACCTGAATTCGGAAGACCGGAAACAGCTCGCCGTGCCCTACCTGGAAGAAGCGGTGCAACATGTTTCTGTGAAGTATGACGACAAGTCGTTCCACGAAATCAACGCGCCCGTGGAAGCCTACTTCCTCCTCGGCAGCGCCTACCGGGTAAACAACCAGTTGCAGGAAGCCATCGGCGCGTATGAGCAATACAAAACCTATCTCGATAAAAATGACCGGTACCAGCGCAATGTGACCGACCTGTATATTGAAAGCTGCAGGACTGCAGAACGCATGCTGGCCAGGAAACGCGAAACGACCTTCAGTAACCTGGGAGGTACCATCAACAATGACAAGCCCAATTTCAATGCGGTGGTGTCGGCCGACGGGAAGACCCTGGCCTTTACCTCACCGGGAAGACAGGGCTACGAGATCTGGGTGGCAGATAAAAAAGACAGCCTCTGGCTTCCCGCAAAGAATATCACCGCCCTGCTCGGAAATGGAAAATACCTGAAAACCTGCGGCATTTCAGCAGACGGCACCCAGTTGCTGCTTGTGCTGGAAGATCCTGAAAATTCGGAGATCTACCAGAGTACACTGAAAAAGGGCCGGTGGTCGAAGGCCGAGCTGCTGCCCAAGCCGGTGAACAGCAAGGTTAATGAAACCCATGCCAGCTTTTCGGCTGACGGGAAGACAATATGGTTTACAAGCAACCGCAAGGGAGGCGAAGGTGACCTCGACATCTACCGGTGCGATCGGGAGGGGGAAAAATGGGGCGAGGCACGGAATATGGGACCGGCTGTCAACACCCCCTATAATGAAGAGACACCCTTTGAAACTGCCGATGGAAATGGCCTGTATTTCAGCTCGGAAGGCCATAAAAGCATGGGTGGATATGATATTTTCCGCTATGAGCTGAATGTTCCCGGTGCGCAATCCCTTAACCTCGGCTATCCGGTGAATACCACCGACAACAACCTCTTTTTTGATCCCGCCGGAGACGGCACCAGGGGATATTATTCGCGCTGGGATGCAAACGGGTTTGGAGGACGGGATATCTTCTACGTGGAGACCCCCATTCCCGAACCCGAGCCTGTGGTGGTTCCCGAAGTGCCGCTGATGATGGCCGAAGATACGGTGCAGGTGACGGAACCCCTGATGGCAGGCAATGAAACCACAGGAGCTGCACTTGTCATTCCGGATGCTGAGCCGGATGCTGAGCCGGCTGTTGAACCGGCTGTTGAACCGGTAGCTTCACCAACTGTTGCACCAACTGTTGCAGCAACCGCTGCGCCTGCCGTTACGCGCGAAGTGACCGCCGAGATCCGGAGTGATACGCCTGCTGAGATTGTGCTGCCGGAAGAAACTGAAAAATATGTTGAAACGGGACCCTCCGTGGCCAGGGCCCGTGCATTCGAAGTGCAGTTTATGGCGCTGCGCCGACCCGTGGATATTACCTACTTTAAAAACATGGACGACATCGTGATGTCGTACAAACCCGACCGATGGTACCGCTATACCTGCCTCATCACGGAAGATTCGCTGAAGGCTGCCGCCATACGTGACGACCTGGTGAAACGCGGATTCGCCGATGCTTTCATCCGCCGGAAGGCCATGGTGCCGCACTTTACCGTGCAGGTGATGGCGGTGCCGGGACCGGTGACGGACCTTACCCGTTTCGGTGACCTGGCAGATATTTCGGCTTCCCGGTACAAGGACCACTACTGCCGGTACACCACGGGGGAATACGAGACCCGGGAAGCCGCGATTGAAGCTGCACGGCGCATCCGTGAGCAAGGCTATCCCAAGGCCTTTGTGCGAAAAATCAGAATTCAATAATCAGCCCTATTGTAGGCAAAATGGTTCCCGCTCCTTCTGCGGGAATGTAGGTGAGTTTGTACCGCTCCACTCCGAAGGCATCGGTATAGGGATCGCCTGCGACGGGAGCTCCGGCCACGGTAGCCTCGCGAAGCAGGATGTCGGGCTGGTCAGATTTGAAATTATACACATTCTGTACGTCGAGGTAAAAGTTGAGTGACCACTTTGCGAAGAAGTACTGCTTGTCAATCCGCAGGTCGAGCTGGTGGAAGGGTTTCGTACGTTTCGAGTTGAACAGGGCGTAGTCGGGATATGCCATGCCCCTGGCATCCCATGCAGCGGCAACCGACGACTTGTCGACATCATACGGGGTATACGGCGAGCCGCCCACAAAGCGCCATTTGAAGCCGGCTGACCAGTCCCTGCTGAATTTGCGGGTGGCGGTCAGGTTCAGGATGTGGCGGTTGTCCCATGATGTACTTACCACGGAAGGTACGCCGGTGGCACCCTCCGGGTTCAGGGCCCGGCTGACCACATAGGTGTAAGAAACAATGGCATTGAAACCGGCAAGGTTCCGGAACCGGCCGAGCCATTCAAAACCGAATGCTTCGCCCCGGGCCTCCGAACGCACCGCTTCGGCGCCATAAATGCCGTAGTCTGCTCCCTTGCTGGCCAGTGAGATGCTGTCATCCAGCGAAAAGGGATAATGGCGGTAACGCTTGTAAAAACCTTCGAGGGTCACCTGGGCGTTGTCGCCCGACCTGTATTCCACGCCACCCACCACATGGTCGGCCCGGATGTAGCGGATGCCGTTTTCGCGGTTCACCAGGGTACCCTCGTTGTTGCGGTATCCCAGCATGGTATAGGGCGGACGCTGGTAGTAGATGCCGGTATTTGCATTCAGGTACCAGTTTTCGGATAGCGACCAGGAGGCGGAAAGCCGGGGAGACAACTGGCGCAGCGGATTGGCCATGTCAGTGTCATAGCTGCTGCCGTCGGCCCGCAATCCCAGTGAGAGTGTCAGCCGGTCTTTCAGAAGGCTGCGGCCGGCTTGTGCAAAGACTCCGTAATTCAGGAGGCTGAGGTTCGACGTATAATCCACCTGTCGGAGGGAATCATTCAGGTACAACTCACTGCGGGTATTCACTTCATAGGTGGCATAATCCAAAGAAGCGCCATAGCTGTATTTGAACGAACCCGGAAGGTGTCCGTTGTGTTCGATGCGGAGGTGGTTTTCTCCTTCGGCCGACAGGTAGTCGTAGGTTTTGCCCAGGTCTTCCGAATTGTTGCGGTATTTATAGCTTTCATTGTGCAGGTAATTGCGGCTCAGCACGAGCGAGGTATAGCCATGCTCGCCGTAATGCTTGAACACGGTGCCGAAGGTATAATTCCACTGGTTGTTTACGGGCAGGTAGCCGAGAATGTATCGCTGTCCCGCAGTCTCATTGGCCTTCAGATTGAGGGTCGACTGATCGAGCGCCCACAGGCCGAGCACGATCAGCTCGTTTTTGTCATTGAAGCGGGTACGCACCTTGAACTGGAAATCATTGTAAGTGGGGAGGAAGGGAAGTTTCAGCAGGGAAAAAAGAAACTGCAGGTATGACCGGCGGGCGGAAGCAATATAGGTGGTGTTGCGGCCGATGGGACCATCAAGTGTGAGCGCCAGGTCTGACGCGCCAAAGGCGCCCTTGAAACGCGTTTTGTCGGTGTTGCCGTCTATCTGCCTGAATTCGAGCACCGAACTCAGCGCATTTCCCCTGTCGGCAGGGAAGGCTCCCGAGTAGAAATCGACGCCGCGAATGAAGTCGACGTTGATGATACCGACGGGACCGCCGGAAGCTCCCTGCGTGGCAAAGTGATTCAGATTGGGAATCTCCACCCCGTCGAGGTAAAAGCGGTTTTCGGCGGGACCACCCCCGCGGACGATGACGTCGTTGCGATAGGCCACCCCGCTGCCGACACCGGGAAACGACTGGATCACCTTGGAGATGTCACGGTTCGAGCCCGGATTCTTTTCAATCTCGGAAATTTCGATGCGGCGCAGGGAAACGGGACTTTCTTCCTGCCTCCGGAAGGGAGAGGCCTTAACAGTCACTTCTTCAATGGCCGTTTGCTTCTCAACCAACGGGAGGTCAATCGTAAGCTTTTTGGCGTTGGTGAGGTAGATTTCATCACTCACGTAGGTTTCATATCCGATGGAGGTGGCAGCCACACGGACAAAGCCGGGCTTCAATCCTGTAAACGAATACCTTCCCTCCTCATCTGCCACCACGCCGGTGGAAGTACCGAAAATGGCCACGTTGGCAAAGGGAACGGGATTGTTGCTGGCGGATTCGTAGACACGGCCCTCTATGGAACCTGTCTGAGAGAATAGTGAGAGTGAGAGTGAGAGTGAGAGCGAGAGTGAGAGTGAGCGGGCGAATATCTTTCGGGAGGGTTTCATGCTATTGTTTTTTTTAAGGAAACAACAGACGCAATAAAATGTTTAAAAAATGCGTTAATATGTTAAACAAAAAAATTGTGAAAATTTTCACAATTCACGCAACCTTTTACCGGGTAATGGCATCTTTATTGAGGCTATGTGAGTGTAATTCGCCCGTCGTCATGCTGAGCGATTTCTATGATTTAAACAAATTGTTCTTTGAAGTTTTTGATTAAGCCAAC